>ENA-ORXM01000348-ORXM01000348.1-marine-metagenome-genome-assembly--contig:-NODE-348-length-86984-cov-18.817103_pt1 | contig 86984 bp, 83 predicted proteins | sample MGYA00237867_ERZ511480 | MGnify/ENA primary metagenome ERZ511480 (study PRJEB26309, sample SAMN06266103) | marine metagenome | isolation source: Algal blade | place: United Kingdom:Sidmouth, United...
CTCGTTAAATCCGTGACCTGCACAGTACAACACAATAGTATCTTGGGCACGAGCTGCTCGCGCAATCTTTTTTACTTTGTTTTCAATTGCTGTTTTAGTTGGTTTCGCATCTTTAAGTAATTCTAATTTAGAACCATCGCACCCTAAATCAACCAAACTTTGTTTAAAATTTTCGGCATCGTTATTGGCGAATTTTACCTTCGGTATTTTCTTTGAATCATTATAGTTTTCTACAGCAATTATAAGTCCTAAATAGTTTTTCATATAGCATATTAATTTATTTTAGGACTATGTAGTCACCTGTCTCATACACAGGTTTAAATCCAAGTTTTACAAATATCTTATTGGAAGGGATATCACTTTTGTCTGACATCAACCATACTTCTTCAAAATCGTTCAGAAGGTTTTGGGTTACTTCTTCAAGAAGCATTTTTCCTAAGCCTTGATTCCGCTGCATTTCTTTGATAAAGAACGAACCTATTATCGGTAAGCCTACACTTGTTTCTATTATTGAGCAGAAACCAACGATACCTTCAGGTGTAGTTATTTGCCAGATTGTCCCGTTCTGAATTTGGTTTAACGTCTGTGGTAGCATTTGAGAAAATTCTTTGGGATTTTGGCCTTTATACTCGTGTTCAAAATAATCACATACCATTTGAGTAATCTCTGTATGGTATTTCATTTCCCCAGAACCTACATTTGCATTTGTTTTGTCTTGAGACTTAACTAAAGTATCGCAGCTGTAAAAAATTCTTTCCTTAAAAATCTCTGTCTTAATAAGTATCTTGGACTTTAATTCTTGCAAAAGAGCAAAGGTTCCCGCCAAATGAAATCCGTTTTCTAAATTTGATTGTTTGATTTTTTTTGAAACTAAATCGACTTGCTCATCATTCCAGTTTTTACCATATAAAAGAAATTCACCAAAAGCCGAAAAGCCAATAATCCAAGAATTTTCCGAAGACGTGAAAGTAAACGCATCATTAAACTGAGCTCGTCGGTTGAAAACTTCGCCAATGATATTAATTAAATAGTAGTGGTTGAAAAACTCTTCCTTTACAAGACTCTTTACATCTTCTATAAATGATTCGTTTAATACATCGTAGCTTTTGTATTTAGTCAAAATATTTCAAAATTTTATGTGTTCAATAATTTTGACTAAGATAAAAGGAATTACTGTTAACAAAAAAAAGCTTTGTAATTTTGACTATGGAAATGGTAATTTAAATTTAGATTGCGGAGAACTTAAACTTGATTTATCTGAACTTGGAACTATAAACACTATTTCAACAAGTTATTTGTACGTTTGTTGTACATATTTTAAATACTATAATGGTAATAATTTGACCTATTCAGAATTTGTCGGCGAGTATAATAATGGAGTTCTTATAATTCGTGAGTTTGTAAATGAGAATAATGATTTGATTGATTCAATGACAATAAACAGCCTTTGTGATGGTGGAGGTACAGTATTAGACATTACAATTGACTACACCCCAATCTGCGAAAGCGAACCAATCTCAAATGTGCGAAATGGTGATGTGTATTTAGATGATGCTTGTTATGGTGTAATTATGACTTCACCAAGTGGCAATTGTTTTAGGGCAAAAGTTGCTGATAATGGGATGTTGTTTACAGAGCCGGTGGAATGTCCTTAATTTTTCAAGAGAACAAAAGACGGAGTTTGCTTAACCTTTCAATATCTAAGAGATATTCTAATGATTTCTTAATCGTATTTTTGTCTTCTAATAAATCATCTCTGTTTTTTTCAAACAATTCTTTGTAGCGTTTTGATGTAGTTTCTATGCCATTAAAAGCACTATTGCACGCTGTTGTAAAAGATAGTATGTGACCTGCTCTGGGATCACGCGTAAAATAATCTTCGCATAGTTTATGTAAAGGAACAATAAATTTCAATTGCCTTGTTTTAAGTTTGTGGTTATACTTTACATTACGCAAGCCTTCATGCAACTGACCAATATTTTTTAAAAATTCGTCATTATAATTTTGATTTTTCACAGCTTCTTCAATCCTATTTCGGCGATACTTTAAAATTTCACTCCAATTCTGATTCCAAATAATTGAATAGATATACTTACAAGTAATATCATCGAGAGTTTTTTCATCCTCTACTTTTTATACTGCTTAAAACCAATAGATTTTCTTTTTGGTTCAGCAGGCTGTTGAATTAATTTCTTAATCGCATCAAAAACCACTTTAAACTGCTGGTCGTACTTTTTTTCAAGGGATTCTATTTTTGATTTGAGTTCTTTGTTTTCATTAATGAGGGTACGCATTTGTACAAATGCCCGCATAATTGAAATATTTACGTCTACTGCAATTTTACTTTTTAAAACACCTGAAAGCATGGCAACACCTTGTTCGGTAAAAGCATAAGGTAAAGTGCTGCTGTGTTTTTGCGAACTGATCGCATTTTGCGACCAGTAACTTAATGTCGCAAAATGCGACTTTAAGTTTTCAAACTCTTCTTTTGTCAGTTGAAACATATATGGCAATCGAATGAATATTTTTCGCTGCTCCAAGTAAACCTGTTTACTTGTATTTATACTCGACAATGGAACGGATTCCATTGGATCATATAAATCAGCAACTAACATTACTTTTTGCCCTCGCACCAAAACAATAGAATTAAATAGCCCCGAAAATAGATAAGGGGCAAACCTCCTGGAGGCTGCCCCTATATCATTGGCTACGTTAATTATTAGTTAACAGTTCTACCTTTTGCGGTATACCTATTAACGTTTATTTTTCTTATCTTTTTTAAATCCACCAACAAAATAGCTTCTGCACTTTGGCTGTTGGTTTTATATTTTGAACCATTGTAGGTTACGTAACCAATTTTCCCATCCCAGTCGCTGGCCATTAGGTAGTAGCGTTTTCGCTTATCGGGGTTAGGCCCAAAGGTTAAAAATTGATCATCAGAAGAATCAAAACTAATACCATAACGTTGATCTTCACCTTGCCAAACTGCCACCCCAGGCGTGCCTGCTTTAATTACAATTTCTTCAATTTTACGACCATCTTTTATTTTAATACTTCCGTTTTCAATTTTAGTTTGTGTGCCAACTGCATCTCTAAACAACACCACATCTTTACTGGTATAAAATTGAATACGTTCCACCTCTTGCTTGCTCCAACTGTGTTGCTCCATTAAAAAACCAGAATAAGGCACTAAGTTTTTACTGCAACTACTCAACATTAAAATAACCACCGAAAGTAAAAGTATTTGTTTCATTGTATATTTTTTATGGGGGTAAGACCGCAAGCACAACACAATCGTTTAACGGATTCTCGAATAAAAAACACAATTAATTTTTATTCAATTTACATTTATACTATTCAATATTTTTCCTCCAAACGCAATTTTTTTAACCCACAAATATTTCAACACTTTTGCGCTATTTTTTTTTGAAGCGAAACCACATTACGTGCACAAACACCAGTCCCGCCATCCGCTATATCTTTTTGAAAATTCCAAAAAGGATGCCGCTACTGTCGGGGGCTAAAATTTAAACTTCGCTAAGCCATAGGTAACATTGCTTGCACAATCATATAAAAAAAGCCAGACAAAAATTGCCTGGCTTAAAACTATGGTTATCCTATTAAAATTAGTGTTTAATAACTTTTTGCATTTGGTTAAAGTTGTTACCAAGCAACTGAATCATATAAACACCTTTGGGTTCATCAGTTAAATTTACTTTTACATTTTGTTCGGTTTGTTGGTTTAACTCGCCATAGCAAAATTCTATCATCAAAAGATAATTGGGGTTAGAACCAGTTTCGCAAGGGTCAGCACAATCCTACACAAAAAGGTAAATGATAATACAAATATTTCACCAACATTACAATTAGGTTCATTTTCTTATGAATCATAACAAGTGGTAAAGGTGTAAGTGGTAGTAACTTCTGGATCAAGTGTATAACTTATGTATTTGTTTTAATTTTTTGTAATAACTCCATCCAATGGGCTAATATTTCGATTAATACCAATACAGCCAGGCAAACCGTAATAACCTGAACCTTCTGGGCCGGGTGGTCCATCTGGCGCTGTAGGTGGGTCGTTAAATGGCCCTACTTCAATGCTTTCGCCCGAACAAATTGTATAGTCTTGCGCAATAGCCGTGTTAACTGTAAAAAGTGTTGTTAGTAAAGCAAAAGCCAAGCTTTTAATTACTTTAAAAAATTGTGCTTGTTTGCATAAAAATTATTTTTTTAATTTTAATTATTGATGTAAAACTAAATCACTTCTGTAAACAATTTTAACTACACATTTTTAGGTTTATCTTAATAAAAAGAAATAAAAATCATCAAAACAACTTACAACTTATTAAAAATTAAGTGTTTGTGATTCCGTAAAAATAGACTTGTGACTTATTTCTATGTATAAGATTATTAAAGTAAACTATATTTCTTACATAATGGCGTATAATGATAAGTGTCGTTTTTTAAATATTTACATAAAAAAAGGCCACTTATAAAGCGACCTTTTCATAAAAACTATCTATGATTTAAACTACCGAAAAGCCGACATATTTATCTGCAAAAGGAAAATGCCCTACATTGCTGTTTAAAATTGTTCGTTCGTAACCTCTTAATCTTAAAGTGTAGCCACACTTGTTAAGTTTAGCAGTATCAACAGTAAAAACATCGTTTAAAGGCCCTGTTTCTGTAATAGCTGCATTGTTTAATATGGCACTTGGTGCATAAGTAATTAAACCGTTGGCATCAATTATTTGTGTTGCAGGTTGCACACTTAAATTATAGCCACCATAATAAGCATCTTTTACTTTTACATTACCGGTTATTTGGTCTCCTTGTTTATATACTTTGCAAACACCGCCATCTACTTTCATATCTACATCAAACTGTGCATCAATAGTATTGTTTGGCGTATTGTCTACATTAAATCGTTTGTTATCTAATCTAATTTTAAATACGTTACTATGTTGTATGCTGGCAGGGTTTGCTATAGGATCATCTTTTGTATAGCTTACCCTAATATAATAAGTACCTTCAAAAGCATGCGATGGCCAAACAGCAAGCAACTGATCTTCAATGGCAACTAAATTGGCTGCATTGTGATTTGCCAAATATGGAAACCAACCATTTTCATTTGCTAAAGTATGTGTTGTAAAAGGGTTAAATGGATTAGAAAAATCAATTGTTCTTATTTGCTGCTTTAAAGTTACAGGATAAAAATCTACCCCATTTTGAGAATATTCTACCCTGTATTTTGTTGTGCCAGGTGCACCACTATTATCTATGCCTCCTTCAATGATAATATTACCTGCCCACGGTCTATTATTTCCTCTGCCCGAATTGCCAGAAAATGCTAAGCCAGTAGTTTCATCTATTTCGTCAATAGCAACATTGCCGATGCTATAAATTATTGAAGTTTGATTGGCTTTTCTGGGTCTCAACTGCACCAAAGTATCCATACGGTTTCCCCAATTTACCTGTTGTTCTGCATTGTTTGGCGCAGGCGGTGTTGCCCACGAAAGTATTGCTCTTAAACGAACCACTTGTGGCTTGCCGCATTCTTTTAGGTATTTAGATAAATCGGTTTTTAAATATACGGCGTACATTAAACCTTCATCGGGTATGCTGTTAATATCATTTACTTGTACCGAGGTAGTACCTAAATATCGCTCAAAAGTTCCATTATTATTAAAATCTGCATAAAAACTGACGTACTCTAAGCTACCATTGCTGCAAAGGTTGCCACCATAACCAAAAGGATTTTTTATATTAATAATAGCTCCTAAAACATCTTGAGCCGGATTTAAGCCTACCGAAACAATTTCTTCATAGCCAACATTAAAATCTTTACTATTTAAGCCTTGTACTAAATCATCAATATCAATACCCATTTCGCCAAAATCAAACTGTTGAAATTGATTAAGTATATCGGTATTGGAAGAAGGTAAAGCCATAGCCATTACTTGCGAAACCGTTCTGCTCGATGAAATGCCATTGGCCATATTTTTTTTAATGAACTCTTTAACATCAACAGGTTTGGGTTGTGGTAGCACAGGCAAAGTAATTGGTGAAACTGGTAAGTCAATTATTGGCCCATCAATTAAATCTGGAATGTCAGGTGCTTCTACATCTAAATCTGGCTTTTCGAAAAATGGCGGGAAATTTGGGATTAAAAATTTAATCGGTTTTAAAATCGCTTCTGTTTCTAATACATTGCCATAAACGGGTACTTCATTTGGGTTGTTTGATGGTATAGCGTTCCAACTTAGCACCGCTCTTAAAGTTACTAAAACTTCTTTGCTGCAAAATTTTTTGTTTTTAGCAACATTAATTTTTTTATTTACTAGGTAAGAAATAGGATGTTGCGGCCCTGGTGGTTCATCTGAAATGTTGTAAGCCCTAAAGCTGGAAAGGCCTAAATCTTCAAAGCCATTTCCATCATTATAGTCAATAAAAAACCTTACAAACTCTGGTGAACCATTACTGCATAAGTTGCCTGAATAGCCACTGTTTTGTTTAATATTTACTACCGCTTCAATTTGCGATAATTCTGGATTGTAGCCCAAACATTCCAGCTCTTCCCAGTTAGTAATACCTGCCAATTTAGGAAAACCGATACTCATTAATACGTTGCCTGCATTGAGGCTTTGCCCTCGTAAAGCAGTAATTTGTTTTAGTTCTGCTTTAGTAGGTAGTTTAGCAATTTCTTTTGTCATTTTTAAAAAATTAAAATTGTTTTAAATATTATTCGATGATTACTGCATCATCTTATCACACTTATATCAACACAACTCAAAAAAAATTACTAAAAAATAAAAAAGCTGGACGAATTGTCCAGCTCTACTAAATGCTAATAGGTTTCAAAAATTTTACAATAGGGCATAAAAAAAGCTAAACCAAAGCAGATCGCTTGGTTTAGCTAATAATTATTTTGGTAAGCTAAGTTTAAACTATTTAATTACCTCATTCTTCTTTATCTTTTACCCCAGGTCTGTTGTTTATAGTTTTGGTAGGTTGGTTAGTTGATGTATTATTTTGTGTATTTGTTTTGGCTTTAGGCTTTTTAACAACTGGCTTTTTTAACAAGCCACCTCCTTTACCAATACCAGTTCTTCCGCCTTTACTTGCTGGTTTATTTGCAGTGGTTTGTGTTTTAGGTTTTACTGCCGGCTTGTTTTTTGGTTTTACCGTTGGCTTTGGCGATGCTGTTAACTGATTGTTAGCTTTTATTGCTGCCGTAACCCTGCTTTGCAATTGCGTATCAAAATTTTTGTCGCAAACGCTTTTTAAAGAATCAATCATACGGTTTGCCTTTTGATTTACAGAAGCTTCAATTTTTCCGTTTATATCTTCTTGTTGGTTACAGCTTATAGCCAAAAAACCAATTACTATTATAGCAAATATTATTTGTTTCATTTTAATTTTTTTTTAGTTGTTTAATTTAATTCCACGCTTAGTTAATACAGCGTCAACGGCATCATTCATATCTTTATTTATTCTGCTGCTACAAACACGGTTCATAGAATCTTTTACCTGTACATTGCGCTTTTGCCAACTATCGTTTACCATTTTATTAAAAGCGGCATCGTCAACTTTTGAGCTATTGCAAGCAAACAAACCCATTAAAAGGCAAGTTGCAAAACCCATTGCTAATTTTTTAATCATATTACATTAAGTTTTAGTTATTATTAATTTATCTTAATCTATTGGCCGACCTAACTAATTTATCATCTTTTCTAATATAAAAAATACCTATAGCATTAAACACTAACATAGCAAGTGGCATCCAAAATGCCCAATGTTGGGTAACATATTTTTGTGCAGCAGGTAAAAGCGTATTAATATTTTGCCAGCCAGTAAAAGGGTAAAACATGTAAATAGCATAACCAATTAACCCTACCAACAACAACTGCGCAATACGCACTATATTAATTTGTCTTTTTCTATTACGAAACAAAAATATAGCCACCAAACTAATTAAAGCAGCAACTTTCAACAATCCACCTGTTATCATAAACGGGTAATTTTGCATCATGCTTTCTACATTAACTGGAAACCGAAAGCCTTCGTAAAAATGACTTAATGGTAAAAATAATGCTGCTATGCCCAAAGCCCCAGCCAATAATAAAAATATGCTTTGTATGCGTTGAATCATATAAGTATAAAATGTGTAATTTAGGATGATAAATTTCCAACAAGCGAAATTAGAGATAAATTTGAATAGTATAGTATAATTTAAGCTTTAATTATACTGTTGTTGCTTTTTGAAAGATAAATTAACAAAAATAACCTCCTTTTTGAGTGAGCAACTTTCTTTAAATTTACAAAATCTCGTTCAATATAACTTCAGCAGCTTTTTTTGATGCGCCCGCCTCGCCCAATTTTTGTTGCATTAATTGATATTGGTTGAGCATCGCATTTCTATAATCTTTGTTTTCTAATAAAAAATATAACTCGTTACTAATGTTTTTTAACGTGCAGTCGTTTTGTATTAACTCTAACACTACAGGCTTATCCACTATTAAATTAACCAAAGAGATATATTTTATTTTAATTACCCGTTTAGCAATTTGGTAAGAGAGGTTGCTGCTTTTATACACCACCATTTGTGGCACTTTATACAAAGCGGCTTCTAAAGTTGCAGTACCAGAAGTTACAATGGCAGCTTTACTTTGTTGATAGAGTTGCTGCGTTCTATCCAACCATAATTGCACATTAGGCAAATGGCTAAAGTGTTGCTGATAAAAAGATTCGCCAATAACAGAAAGCCCGGCAATTATAAATTGTTCGTTTTTAAACCGTTTTGCAATGGCTACTAAAACAGGTAACATTTTATCTATTTCTTGGGTGCGGCTACCTGGCAAAAGCGCAATATATTTTTTTTGGTAAGATGCTTTAGTATTTAATTCCTCTTCATTTTGTTGATGTTTTGCAATTTCATCTAACAGCGGATTACCCACATATTCCACCTCGTAATTGTGTTTTTTATAAAACTGTTTTTCAAAAGGAAAGATAATCAGCATTTTATCAACATAAGCTTTTATTTGTTTTACTCGGCTGCTTTTCCACGCCCACACCTTGGGCGAAATATAATACACCGTTTTAATACCTAAACTTTTAGCGTATTTGGCTATGCGTAAATTAAACCCTGGATAGTCAATCAATATTAAAACATCGGGCTTAAATTGAGCAATATCTTGCTTTGCTTTTTTTATTAAGTTGAGTATGGTTGGCAAGTCTTTAAGCACTTCCCAAAAGCCCATAAAGGCGGTTTGTTTGTAATGTTGCACCAACTCGGTTCCAGCGTTTTGCATTTCATCACCTCCCCAACCTTTAATAGTTAAATTTTGGTTTAGCCGAAACAAAGCTTTTACCAAGTTGCCACCGTGTACATCGCCCGAAGCTTCGCCTGCTATTATGTATATTTTTTTATTGATGATGGTTCTTATTTTTCAATTAAACTAATCAATTGTTTATTCAATAACTCATTGTCAAACTTAACTTGTTGTAGTTTAGTTTCAAAATTTTCAAGTAGCTCTATTGCTTTTCTTAAATTAAAAATACTTTGCGCACCGCTCACAAACAACCGCTTTTCTGCTAAATGAATAGCTAAATATTCTTGCTCTGTTTGGCCTGGCGTTGGTATTAAAAATGCAGTTTGTTGCAGGGCTACCAAATCCATAATTGAACTATAACCAGAACGACAAATAATGTGTTTACTATTTAACAGCAGCTCATTTATTTGCTCGCTATTGGCCAAATTTATTATTTTAATATTTTTAGGTAAGGTATATTTTAATGCAGTAGTTGCGCCTCTTACCAAAATTATTTTTTGCTTTATTAGCTTGCTTTGATTAATTATTTTTTGTTCAAAAATACTACGCTGTGGTTCTGGGCCAGATAGTATTACGGTGCAAAAGTTTGTGTTGCTTTTTGTAGATTTGGTTAAGCGACTTAGTGGCCCAATAAAACTCGTTTTTGCTTTTAAATAATTGTTTGTGTTTGATAATTTTCCGCTTAGTAGCTGATGATCAAAATCGGGTATCCACAACTCGTTAAACTTATTAATATAGTTATGATTGTATTTGTTTATAAAACCATTAAAAAACTTAAACAGCTTTGGCAACTGAATATTGGTTTGATGGGTAATAAATATAGAAGGAACATTTTCATGATAACAACCATATCGGTTATCCGAAATAATGCAATCTACTTGATGTTTTTGAACCAAAGTAGCTGCTAATTTATTACTTTGTTTTATAGTTTTTGTAAGATGAGGAAGCTGTTTAGCCATTGCAAAAACCATACTCCCCAACTTAGAATATTGGATGTTATAGGCTGGCAAGGTTTCAAAGGTAAGATTTGGAAAAGCATCTTTTAAAAAATTTAATGCCATGCCATCGCTAGCAATAATTATATTTTGTTGCTGCTGTACAAGTTGCGTAATTATTGGAATGCAGCGAGTAGCGTGGCCCAAGCCCCAATTTAATATGGTAAATAGAAATGTTTTTTGCTTTTTCAGGTTAATAAATTGTTAAAGCGTTGCACTTATAAAATATGTGCCTAAAAATACGTTTATTTGTTAAACTTGTGCTAGTAGGGCACATCAAACCTTTAATAAAATATAGTAGTAATGAAACGCATTTTTTCAATAATTTGTTTGGCAGCCTTTATTATTTCACTTAGCAGTTGTGCAGCTATGCGAAAACGTAAGTGTAATAAGTGTCCAAAATTTTCTAAGCAAGAAATAGAAGTACAACAATTAGAAAAAGCAATTTGTGGGCTTGAGGTGATGCCAATTGTAAACTAAATTTGTTTTTTTTAATAGGGGAAAAGGCCATACATGAAAGCCTATTTTATTACACTTGGCTCTTCTTAAACGTTTTTCTAAATAGGGAACTACAACAACATTTCTGCAATTAAATAATCAAATGTTAGTATTAAAATAGAAGCTTGCACTACCGCTCTTGTACTGGCTTTGCCCAATTCTAAAGAGCCACCTTTAACATAAAAGCCCTGATAACACGAAACTGAAGATATAATAAATGCAAAAACAATGGCCTTTACTAACATTAGGTTTACATTAAAAACTTCAAACCAACTAAGTAAACCACGTTGAAATACTTCGGGCGGGATGCCAGAATTACTGGAGGCTAACATACCGCCCCACATGCCTAAAGCTGCTGCAATCACCACTAAAAAAGGAATAATTAAAACCGACCCTAAAATTCGGGGACCTATTAAAAAGTTTAAGGTATTTACACCCATTATTTCTAAGGCATCAATCTGTTCTGAAATACGCATAGAGCCTAACTCCGAAGCAATTTTTGAACCCACTTTACCTGCCAAAACTAAACAACTTATAGTAGGCGCAAATTCAATTAAAATAGAATCTCGAACAATAAAACCAACGTAATATTCTGGTATAAAAGAGTCTTGCAATTGATAAGAAAACTGCACGGCTGTTACTGCACCAATAAATATTGAAATGATGCCAATTATGAGTATTGAGCCCACACCAATATCATTCATTTGCCGAAACAACTCTGTCCAGTACATTTTAAATTTATCGGGCCAAGCTATTGTGCCAATAAGCATTTTTACGTAGCGACCAATATGTTCAATTGTTGTTATCAATATTTATTAATATAGGTAATAGTGTAAAGGTAGTTATATAATTTTTAAAGAGAAATAGAATGTAGTGTTATTGGTTTTTACTTAAACAATGCTTACAAAAAACCGTATTACCGGTGCTGTAATGCTGATTGCTTAATGTTTCATAAACCTCCAATTTTTGCACCTCATTTTGAATAAAGCTAAAAGTACCTAAGCTAATTAAAAAATAAACCGTAGCCATTGCCAATACACTTGCAGAAATATTGTACTTTTTTTGTGTTGGTTGCTGCAAAATATTATAAATGCGTGCCTTTAACAAGTTTTTACCAGAAGTTGCCCGATAAGCACTAGCAAATGCTAAGCTGTTTTGCTGCTTCAACTTTAATAATAAATTGGCATATAATTTAGGGCTGCCTGTTTTTTCAACAGCGTATTCATCTGCCAAAAATTCGGTTAAGCGCAAAAAATCTTTTTTAATAAAATAAAATATAGGGTTGAGTAACCAAACCGTAAACAACAAATGCTCCACTATTTTCCACCAAGTATCGTAGTTTTTAATGTGAGCAATTTCGTGATGTAAAATCGCTTGTCTTTCTTTTTCACTTAAAAGGTATAAACCTTCTTCCCAAATAATGTATTTATTAAACAGCCTAAAAGAAGCTACTGGCAAATTAATGCTGGGCTGTAGCAAAGTAAAAGCCTCCCCATCAACTACAATTGGCAATTTTTTACTCGTAAATATTACATAGTTTAAAACTATTATTTTAAACAGCAACAACAACAACAATAAACCTCCTGCCAACAAAAAAGTACTTTTTAAGGCATTACTGTTGTACATTAAAAAATCGTAATATTTATTGGAATGATACACCACCAAACTTTCTTTGGTAACCTTGGCGCAGTTGCAAAAATCGTCGGTAGTCATAGCAATGTCGTAACAATGGCTAATTTCTACTTCGTTGGGGCAAAAGTTGTCGCAAACCTCCACAAAACTTTCTTCTACCAAACTGGTTTGCGGTGCTACTTCAAAATTTATATAATAATGCGCACCTATTGGCACAATAAAACAAGCTGCAATAACAGCATACAACACCCGCTTTTGCGTACTATTAGCTACTTTGTTTTTCAAAAAGCAGTAATAAATACCATAGCCAATTGCAGAAAGCAAATAAGATATTACAATAAAAGCTAACACTATTTGGCTTTGTTAATCAAATCTTTTAATTCTTTAATCTCGTTGTCGCTCAACCTATCATTATCAATAAGGCAAGATACTAAACTATTTAAAGAACCCGAAAATAAACTTTGTTTAACATTATGCATAAAGTTTTTCTGGTAATCGTTTTTCTGCACCACAGGATAATAAAAGTAGCTTCTACCCTTCGATTCGTGCGCCACGTAACCTTTATCTTCCAAAATTCTAATCATAGTAGAAACCGTATTGTAAGCCGGTTTAGGAGTTTCAGGCCAAATTGAAAGCAACTCTTTAACCTGTGCTTTTTGTTCTTGCCAAAGCAAGTTCATCACTTTCAATTCTAATGTGGTTAATGCCTTATTCATCCGTTCAATTTATTTTTTATAAAAGTAAGTGATTTTAGCCTGTAATAAAAAGGCTTATAATTTTTTAACGGATAAATTTTTTTTTGAAGCGAAACCCTAAACTCACATAAAAGGTGGTCGCGCTTTCCATTCCAATACGGCCTCCGCTATGCTACAGCCGCATTTCCATTGCAATCACGGCTAGTTTTTAAACTGTTGTGGGCTGTGGGTGATTTTTTGTTTACTTGCATTAAATTTATTTACACAATATGAAACACATATTCATTTCAACACTATTAATTTTAATTTGCTTAACCCTTTTTGCACAAAACCCACATCGGCCAGGTTACCTATCAGAAACATCTAAACAAGAAATAGATACCCCAGAAGCAAAAGTAGAATATGCTCTTTCAAGAATTGATCTGGTGGGTTTTCAATTTGAAAAATCTTTTAATAAACGTGGCACCTTAGTTTTGGGACTTTATTCAAATTTTTTATTCCCATATATTATTTACGGTGACCCACATTTAACTTATGGTTTTTTACCTAAAATAGAACTTTCATTTAGAGATTATTACAGCTTACAAAAACGCAAAAGAATAAACAAACCATATCAAAACAATACAGGCCCGTATATTACCGGTAAATTTGAATTTCAGAAATTATTAGCTAGTTTTGAAGATGGCTTTGACGATTATACCACAACTTCTGTTGGCTTACTTTGGGGTTTTCAAAATAATAGCATCCAACCAATTACCATCAATTTTGAAATTGGCCCTGGCTATGCCTTTGCTGATATTGATGCTCCAAATTATAATTTCGAGGGACCTGATTTTGTTATATTAGGCAAACTAAAATTTGGTTTTTTGTTAGATATGTAATGCATTAAAAATATTATTAAATTAAGAGAAAAAAATAGATACATTTAAAAAGCAATGTGAAAATTCTAATAATTCTGGTTGTTTTTTGTGGATGCAAAGCAAGTAAAATACAAATTAGGTAGAATAAAAAGAAATTGAAAAAAATAAAAACTGAATACAGCTTGTTTGTATAAGATTAGTTGCGTGTTTTAAACACTAAAATTAGCAAATAAAACACAAATAAAGTCTGCGAAAACTTTCGTAAATAATCTAAAACCAAGCAATTAATCTTAAACGTTGTTGTGCCCTATGTTTTCTATCTGTAAATTCCATATTGTTCTATTTTTCCAATTAAATATTGAATTTCAAGAGGTTTAGACCAATTTCGATGAATCATTCTATGACAATTTGAACAAACAGGTGCTAAATTCTTTAAAGCATTTTCTACTGTTTTTTCGGTATCTGAATCTTCGTATTGAAATATTGGTTTTGTGTGATGAATTTCTATAAACCCTTTTCCAATATCTGCACCATAAAAATTTTCAAAATCAAACGTACAACATTCACAAGATATATGTTTATCTTTTGTAAAATGTTCAATCGCATAATTTCTTAATTTAGATGAACGTTCATAAACTTTTACTTGTGCAACTTTTTTAATTCCTTCTTGAATTATTATATTTTCGTCAAAGGTTTGAATTTTTCTATCATCTTTGTTTTTTTCAATTTCTCTCAAATTTTCTGTTAAATCTGAATATTCAAAATCGTTTACAAGTAAGTAATTTAAAATTTCTTTGTTACGTTTTAAATGGTTTATACCATCGTTTGTAATTTCTACAAAACCTTTTCTTGCCTCTCCTTTGTATTTTGCATAACCGAATCTTTCAAAAGTCTCGTGTGCTTTTAAATTTCTTACTTTTTGAGAAAACTTATCATCATTTCTACCTTTTAATATCTTTAAATCTTCGCCACTTGGTTTCATTATTAAGCGAAGTTTTTCAATTAGCTCTGAAGTTGTAATTCTACCATTATTTAATTTCATTAAATAAAGTGAAGGTAAAATTAGTTCAGTTTCGGATATTCTTTTTGCCATTAATAGTTTGTTATTAAAAGGTGTTCAGTTTTTTTGTCATTTCGATTCATAAAACTTACTAGATAAGTTTTGTCAAAAGTTGATACTTTAATATTTGGATGAGTATATAAATTTAAAATAAAATCTGTGTTTTTAATAATCATCATCCATTTAGCATTACAGTTATTTATTAAGTAATCTGCAAGACGTTTTTGGTCAGTTTTTTCAAAATCATTTTGCGCATATGTGCTAAATTCTGTATCGTAAGGTGGATCCAAAAAAACAAAATCATTTTCAGTCGGTTGATGAATATTAAAAAAATCAGCAAAATCCGCATTTACAATATTAGTTTTAGATAATAATTGTCGTAAAGGTTCAGATTTTAAATATTCTATTTTCTTTCTAAAATTTTTATTGTTGTATGCAATTCCACCATAAGGAACATTAAATTCTCCTTTTGAATTGTATCGGAACATTCCAGAATATGCGTAATTGCGAATAAACAAAAATATTGCAGTATAAAATGCTTTGTTTAATTCGTATTTTTTGTGAAAATTATAAATGTGTCTAAAGTGCATATAAAAAGCACTTTTCAATGCAGTTTCTATATTATCTAAAATATCTTTGTCAGGTAATTTTCCTTTTTCTTTTTCAAGAACTTTCATTCTTGAAGTTTTTCGGACTAAATTTTTCTTTATTTCTTTTAGGAAATTTTCAATATTGAAGTTGAAATATGATGAGAATAATCCATTAAATTCTTTAGAATTTTTTAAAATAAATTCAAAAATTTTGTTGGACAAAATATCTTTAGATATATTACCAGAGGCAAAATCTTCATAGATTTTTATAAAAAAAGTTTGATTTCTTTCGGAAATTTCTCCTAAAACTTCCCAATTATGAATTATTTCCTCAATAGCATTAAAAAAAGTTTCTCGGTCTTCGGAAACAATAATTTTATATAAATCAATTAATTCGTGAGCCTTATCATTTATATAATATTCTTGAGCCTGAATTGCTGTGTAAACTGAACCGCCACCAACAAATGGCTCATAATAATTCTCAAAATAGGTAGGAAGATTCGGAATTATGTATTTCAATTCTTTTTCCTTTCCACCAGCCCATTTTACAATTGGGTCAAGTTTTCGTTCCTTTGTATAGTTCGTGAAACTTAAATTTATCTGATTATATGTTACAACTGGTTCTTCTACACTTGAATTCATAGCATAAATTTAGTGTTTTTTTTAATTCAAAATTCAGATTTTTATTTTAGTTACGAGGTTTTTCTCACATTGGGCACAAAAAAGTACATACAGCAATAGAGGCTGTGCGCCTCCACCGCGCACATACGAATTCGTTATTCCATAAATATAACTTCAATTTTAACTTTGTCATTTAATCATAAACACCTTACCAACATAAAGCAAATTACTATATTCGGCAACTAAAGTGCTAATATGGTTCGTCATATCTTTTTTGTTAGTCGTCAGTTATTTGGCACTAATGCTTTTTTATGTAGAACAATGGCAATCCATACCAGAATTTAATGCCGAAAATATAAAGCGCACCACAACAGTAAGTATAATTGTAGCTGCCCGCAACGAAAGCAAAAATATTATTAAATGCTTAACCGCTGTGCTAAACCAAAACTACCCAACCAATTTATTTGAAGTTATTGTTATCGACGATTTTTCGGAAGACGATACCTACAGCAAAGCAAAATCAATACAAAATGAGCAACTACGGGTTTATCAGTTAAAGCATTTATTAGCTAACGATGGTAAGGTGGTGGCCTACAAAAAAAAAGCCATTGAAAAAGCTATTGACCAAAGCCAAGCAGATATAATTATTACAATTGATGCCGATGTGGTGATGGGCGAAAAGTGGTTGCGTAGCATCGTTTCTTTTTACGAACAAAAAGGTTGCTTAATTATAGCAGCTCCCGTAATGTTTCATACCAAAAACCATTTTATAAATCATTTTCAAACCCTCGATTTTTGTGGTATGATGGTTACTACCGGCGCAGTTATTGAAAGCAATAGCGGAAGCATGTGTAATGGTGCTAATATGGCTTACGTTCGTAAAGCTTTTTATTATGTAAAAGGTTTTGAGGGCAATGACAAACTTGGCTCGGGCGACGATGTGTTTTTAATGCACAAAATCAATATGGCTTTTAAGGGCAGTTCTCGTTTTATAAAGTGTAAATCAGCTACCGTTTTTACCGCAGCGCAACCAACAATTAAAACATTTTTTAGTCAACGGCTGCGCTGGGCATCTAAAAATAAAAATTTTAAAGACCGTAAAATTAACGCGCAATTAGTTTTGATACTGGCAGCTAATTTGGCTATTGTTTATAATTTTTGTTTAACCATAATTACCTTTTTTTTGGGTAGCGAAAACGTAAAAGCCTATTTCGCTTTATTTATAATTACCTTTTTAATGAAGTGCTTGGCCGATTTTATTTACTTAGCTACTGGCGCAGTTTATTTTAATCGCAGGGCCGCTTTATACTGGTTTATTCCGGCACAAATAGCACATATTTTGTACATTAGTATTGTTGGTATATTGGGTAATTTTGTAACCTATAGTTGGAAGGGAAGAAGGTTTAATCAATAACACAATAAAAGCCGCCCATCATTTGTTATTTTCGCAACAAATTAATTCAATACATTGTCGGTAGTAGTAGAAAATATTACAAAAACGTATGGCAGCCAAAATGCCGTTGATAACATTCAGTTTAAAGTTGGTGCAGGTGAAATTGTTGGTTTTCTTGGGCCAAACGGTGCAGGCAAAACCACTACAATGAAAATATTGACTGGCTTTATTCCGCAAACAAAAGGCATTGCCAAAGTTTGCGATATTAATGTGAGTGAAAAGCCAATTGAAGTGCGTAAAAATATGGGCTATTTGCCCGAACACAACCCGCTGTATTTAGATATGTTTGTTAAAGAATATTTGACATTTGTAGCTAAAGTGCATAAGGTGAAAAACATTAAAAACCGTATTGCAGAAATTGTTGAGTTAACAGGCTTGCCAATTGAACAGCATAAAAAAATTGGCCAGCTAAGTAAAGGCTATCGACAACGAGTAGGTTTAGCCAGCGCATTAATACACAACCCAAAAGTGTTAATTTTAGATGAACCAACTACAGGTTTAGATCCAAATCAATTAGCAGAAATACGACAGTTGATTAAGACTTTAGGTAAAAATAAAACCGTAATTTTTAGTACCCACATTATGCAAGAAGTGGAAGCGGTTTGCGACAGGGTTATTATTATAAACAAAGGTAAAATTGTTGCAGACGATAGTGTGGATACTTTGCAAAGTAAAGGCTCTAAAAACATATACAGCATTGAGTTTTTAAAACCTTTAACTGCAACTGCTTTTACTAATTTAAACAAGCTGCCAGGTATTGAAAAGTTAAGTACCAAATCAAATACAATGCTACAATGTTTTTCTAACAGTAAAACAGATTTGCGCCCAGCAATTTTTAACTTTGCAGTACAAAACAACTTCACCTTAATTGGCCTAAACAAACAAGAAAACAGCTTAGAAGATATTTTCAAACAACTCACTAACAACCGCCAAAATGCTTAATATTTTTTTTAAAGAAATCAACCACTTTTTTAGTTCACTAATTGGTTACATAGCTGTTGGCGTGTTTCTTTTAATAACTGGTTTGTTTTTATGGGTATTTACCGATACTGGTATTTTAGAGTACGGTTATGCCACGCTCGAAAACTATTTTTATCTTGCCCCGTACATATTTATGTTTTTAATACCGGCAATAACAATGCGCTCTTTTTCTGAAGAATATAATAGTGGCACTATCGAAATTTTGGGTACCAAGCCCATTACCGACAATCAAATTATTGGGGGCAAATTTTTAGCCGCTTTATTGCTGGTCGTTTTCGCCATCATACCTACCTTATTGTACTTCTTTTCTGTGTATCAACTTGGCGCACCAGTTGGCAATATTGATACTGGCGCAACTTGGGGTTCTTATATTGGCTTATTGTTTTTGGGCGCAGCTTTTGTGGCTATTGGCATCTTCGCATCATCTATAACCACCAACCAAATTATCGCTTTTTTGTTGGCTATATTTTTGTGCTTCTTTGTTTATATTGGCTTCGATTATATTAGCCGTTTAAATATTTTTTATGCTAGCTTAGATGCGCTTGTTGAGCAACTTGGTATCGATGCTCATTATCAATCTATAGGCCGAGGTGTGGTAGATACGCGCGATTTAATCTACTTCATTTCATTAATAGGCTTGTTTTTATTTTTTACTAAAATAATGTTGGAACGTAGAAAATGGTAAGTGAAAAAAAACAACAAAAAGGCTTTGGTAAAAGAAGCAACGCTTTATTAAGTTTATTAATATTTATTGTTATTGTAATAGTTATTAATCTACTGGGTAATACTTTTTTTCAACGCTTCGATCTTACCAAAGAAAAACGTTTTACCTTAACTAAAAGCACTAAAAATGTTTTAGAAAATTTAGATGATGTAGTTTTTGTACAAGTTTTTTTAGAAGGCGAATTTCCGGCAGGTTTTAAAAGACTACGAAATGGAACGATAGAAATGTTAAACGAGTTTCGATCTTATGCGGGCAGTAATTTACAGTTCGAATTTGTAGATCCATTAGCAGGTTTAGATGACAAAGCCAAGCAAGAAGTAATTCAACAATTGTATGAAAAAGGCGTGCAGCCCACCAACCTACAAGTAAAAGATAATGATGCCTATAGTGAACAAATAATATTTCCTGCTGCCTTGGTTTTTTATAAAGGAAGAGAAACTGCCGTTCAGTTGTTAGAAAATAAAATTGGTCAAGGGCCACAAGAAGCCTTAAATGGCTCCTTAGCGTTGTTGGAATACAAGTTTGCCCAAGCCGTAAATATTTTACAAACGCCTTATAAACCAAAGGTAGCTTTACTGCAAGGGCATAGCGAATTAAAACCCGAAAATATGCAATGGATGCTTAATATTATGAGCAAATATTACACGGTTGAACAGTTTGACATTAACAATCATTTATACCTGCCCGAAACTTTTAAATGTTTATTAATTGCCAAGCCTCGCGAAAAATTTAATGAACCCGATAAATATAAAATTGACCAGTTTGTAATGAACGGTGGTAGCGTGTTGTGGTTAATTGACCCGATGATTGCAGAAATGGATAGCCTCCGTAACCGAGATGCATTTATGTCGGTAGGGTATGATTTAAATTTAGATGATATGTTGTTTAAATATGGCATACGATTAAATAATAATTTAGTACAAGATATGATGGCTAATCCGGTGCCTTTAATGATAGGCATGCAAGGCAACACGCCTCAATACGATCTGTTTCGCTGGTTGTTTTACCCTGTAATTAGTAGTGCTGACAAACAACATCCGATATCAAAAAATTTAGATGTTGTTGCTACAAAGTTTGTAAGCACTATTGATACGGTTAAGTCTGTCGGCGTTAAAAAAACAATTTTATTAAGCACTTCGCCCTATACCAAAGTTTCGTTTGCGCCAGTACGCATACATTTAGCAGCAGTAAAAGAAAAACCAAACGAAACGCAGTTTAACAAAGGGCCACAAACAATTGCGGTTTTGTTAGAAGGGCAATTTCCAAGTGTATTTGCCAACCGTTTAAAACCTAACACTTTGGCACTTACCGATACTATTAAAGCTTTTACCAATCGCGCTAAAAGCCTACCCGGTAAAATGATTGTAGTTGCCGATGGAGATATTATTACTAACGATAAAAGTAGCCAAGGTGAAAGTTTCCCAACAGGATATTATCGCCCAACAAAAGAAACTTTTGCTAACCAGCAATTTTTGTTGAACTGCTTAGAATACCTAACCGATAATAGCGGTTTAATTGAAAGCCGAACAAGAGAAGTGAAGCTTCGAGTGTTAGATCAAGGGAAAATAAACCAGCAAAAAACCTTTTGGCAAGTGCTTAATTTAATAGTGCCGCTATTGTTGGTTTCAATTTTTGGCCTGTTTTATAGCTTTTTAAGAAGAAAAAAATATGCTTATCAAAAATAATAGCTCTTATTACTGTTTTTTATTTTTAAATAAAAATTCTTTTAATATTCATTATTATACATTTACGTAAATTTATTATTATAAATTATTAAGTTTATCTACTGCATTTTAGTTTAACCTGTTTTAACTTTAACCGTAAATACCTAAAAGGTATAAATTTAAAATGCCAGATAATACATCTATAATGAAAGAATTATTTATTGAAATTGAAACTACTAACGTAAATAGTATAAATACAATTACAAAGAAATTAAATTTGATGGGTGTGGACATAGATACCAACTTTATGCCCAAAATATTAAACGTATCTCAATCAGATGCTCAAAAACTAATATTGGTTAAGGGTAGAATCATTCAATCGCTAATTAAACAACTTAAAGATTGCCCGGATGTCATTAACTGTTGGGAACTAAAAACCAACATTCCATTTGATGAAGATACGCTATAATAATACCAATTTGAGTACAAGATGTTTCACAAAATTTTGAATTTAATGTAGTGGGTTTGAGGTAAAAACCGCACGCATAGCCAACAGCTGCGGCGAGTATTTTTTTACGAAAATACCTCCAATATTAAAACGAAATTTGTATAACATCTTATAGTTAGTTTGGCATAATACCAAAAAATAGCTTTTTAATATCATTAATATTTATTTGATTGGTTTAATATGCAAGGCGGAGACAGCAACAAATAGTTTATTAAATATAATGCTGAATATTTAAACCGACTTTGGTTTACTTAGCCGAAGTGTGTATATATTCTTCCTAAAGATCTACAAGTAAAGATTGACATTGTTATGTGCCAAATATTTCACCGCATAAGTAATTCAATCTCAAATAATCAAGCCTAGTATCTTCAAACCTCATTTTTTCGCCTCTCATCAATAAAGTTGAAGGTAATTTATTTTTTTACATCAAACATTAGGAGGTTAAGGTATTATTATGGCAAAGTTATCAAATCTATTTTACAAGATTATTGTTTTTAATTACTTAAAATATAGTGTATTTAGTTTAATTTTCAAATCTTTATGAAATAATACATTTTAAATATGATGTGATTTTGTGTCGCAATTTGATAAAACTTGCTCTAATTTATACCGTAAACATAAACATAGCAATGGCACCTAAAAAAAAAATGAAAAAAAATACATCTACAATGAAAGAAATATTTATAGAAATTGAAACTACTAATGCAAATTGTATTATCGCAATTACTAAAAAATTAAATTTAATGGGCATTGACATTGATACAAATTTTAGGCCTAAAGTTTTAAACGTATCTCAATCAAATGCTCAAAGGCTAATTTTAGTAAAAGGTAGAATTGTTCAATCTTTAATTAAACGAATAAAAGAATGTCCTGATGTGATTAACTGTTGGGAGTTAAAATCAACTATTCCATTTGATAATACTACTACCTTATTATAATGTAAACAATCCACGTTTTTTTATTAGGCAGTTGCACCTTATTACTGAAAAAAATGCTATCAAATGACCATAAATGCTTAATAATTCGCCAAAGAAAAAGAAGAACCACCATTTTTAACCTCATAGCTAAACCTTATTGGCTAATGGGTATATATAATTATATTTATAAAGTTTTATAAGAAATTATATTATACTAACTATTTTAAAGTATTTAGAGACCAAATAGCTACGTGATTTATTCAGCATTTTAAACATTTACATAATAGTACTTATAATACTATAAGATTTAAAATAAGTAAATTCTATAAATACAATATATAAACTACACGCTTTTATAAGGTTGGGTTTAAAATTTTGCCAACCTTGAATTGTTTACACAACAATGTGATTTTTTTAATTCTTACCTAATGTTTACCAAATTTTTTGAATACCCCAAAATATTAAACTTTAAGGTAAGTTCAACTAATCAAGTTAATGAGCAGGTTAACAATAAATAATTACTACGGTTAATGGTTACAACAATTGACTTAATAGAAGAAGGAGCGATTACTACTAAGAATAGTGGCATTATTGATGCTGATGAAGTTTTTAAAGAATTGAATTCATCACCTAACAGATTCATAAATATCAATAATAGGCTCTGTATTGATAAATTTGGGAAAGACTTTAATTTATAAGTAGTAAACCGAAATTATAATAACCATACCAATGGAAGTGTAAAAATTTACATCGCCAAAGAATTTAGAGATGATTTTTTTAATAAGCGGAGTGCAGTAATCTACATTCTAAAATTTCGGATTTAACAGCTGAATTTAATATTAAAAATTGCAAGTAGGTGGCTGCTCCGTTAGTAACAATTGTATTCGCAAAATAAACTATTTTCTTTTGGGTCGATACTCTGTTTTTACTTTTTAAGATGCCTTTTTGTCAACCTGCATAACACATTAGTTTACTTTATGAGAAGTCAAAAAACCAGCAAACAAGGTGAGCGAAAAATTTTTATTTAGTAGAAAATGTGGCCCATTTTTGAGGAATTAAAATTGTGAGCAATGTTTTATTTGAATAAATTTTTGGCTTCGTAATAGAAAAGCGATGGTTTAAATTTACTAACTGCAAACATGTAAATGCAAACTTTGTTAGCAGTAAACACACGCCACCGTTAACATTAATTATATTTTGATTGATGCTACTATGTGTAGCAGCAAATTACTAATAAATTTTACTTTAATAATATGAAGTAATTAAATATTATTTGTAATTATAACTCTTTAGTAATTTTAACATTAGTATTTAATACAGTATTGAAACCATAAAATTTAAAAACACGTATCACTAAAAAAAAATATAATATGCTTATCACACGCTTTTATTCTATTATTTTAATAATGTTTTCAATTAGTACCGCTTATGCTCAATTAAACAAGTTGAGAACTGACGGTGCAACTGAAACTTATGGTAGTGATTCAACTTCTACTCCCAAATTTAAAATTCAGTCTGGCCTTATAGCATCTCAAAAAGAACAGCCCCTTATAATATGGCCAGGAGACGCAAATAATAGTGGTAGAGTAAATGCCAGAGATGTATTGTACATTTGCTTGGCTAAAGGCGCGGCTGCTAATCCTAGATTACCTACTGATGGACAACCGATACAATTTTGGATCGGCGACATTTTTGGAATAAATAATGTTTATCAAGATGCAAATAAAGATGGTGTTATAGATGCAGCAGATATTATTGTTGTTAATGAAAATTATGGTAATGGGGAAGACAGGATTAACCCAGTTGATGAAACAAGTAACAGTAGCATTTTTTTGAAGCCTGCTTCTGTACCCTCAATTTCTCCGGAAAAAATTGTAACAACAGCCTACGATTTAATATTAGATTCGGATAACCAAATTAATGCACACGGCATAACAGGCACTATTGATTTGAGTAGTATTTTAACAAAGCCTAACAATACTTTTGAAATAGATACTGCTTATAATTCTGAAATTGCCGCCCCACCAGTTAACCCATTTTATACCGAATTTAAATTTTTTAAGTATAATGAACAACTTAAAACCTTAGATTATACCATTAGTAAAACTGATAAAACAGACGAACAGCTTAACAATAGGCCATTACTTAGAATGCTAATAACAGTAGATCAAATTGAAGGGGCCAGGACTAGTTCTGAAGGTAACACTAAATCTGTAACACTTAAAGAAAGTGGATTTATTGGTGCAGATAAAGATTATAAAGCTGTAAATTCCTCCTACAATCGGTATATTTATATCAATAGCCAAATTCCAGAATTAAACTTGAGAACCATAAACGAAACCTGTTATGAAAAGGGTAGAGCGGAAATATGCATCCCAGATATAGCATTAGAAAGTATTACCTTACAATGGAGCAATGGCAGTATTTCAAACGAAATTTCGGAATTAGTTGCAGGTGAACATTTTGTAAATATTTATTATGATAATATACTTGTTGAGAAAGTTGAATTTACTATTAATAATGAAAGTATTTTTGATGATAATTTGGATATCGCTAACCAATTACTAAAAGAGGGGAAATATAAGGCCTTAAACAGTATTAATTTGGGAATGGGAACTGAAATACCTAAAAACCAAACAGTAGAATTTACTATCGAACCTTGTAATTAGTTGACTGCTTTTTTAGCTCATTAATCTTTTCAAGTAACCATATCTTAAAACTTACCACTTCCATCTTTAACAATTGCGCTTCAATTTTAAATATGGAAGATTCCCTTTTTTTGTAGATGTAATTGTATAAATCTATCAATATTTGCAAAAAGTTTAAATAAGATTTCTTCCATTGAGGTGGTAATGTGGTTTGGTTTTTAAAAAACTCTTTGGTTGATTTAATTGATTGCGAAAATTGAAAACTGAAGTCTTTTCTGCTTTCAAATAAACATTGAAGAATATATAACCTAACATTAAAATCTATAATAGTATTAGTTTTTTGAGTTAATAAAAAATGAGTGTGTGCGGTTTCATACTCCTTTTGAAAAAACTCAATTAAACCCAAATTGTAGTTGTAAACACTTTTAGCTATTTTTTTTATCAGATGTTGACTATAAATTTCACACAATTTTTTTGCCCAACCAAACTGTTGCGCGCGGCAACAAGCTGTAATAATATTAGTATAGCTTGTCGAATTTATAAAATTTTCATTTAGCAATAGATTTTTTATATGCATATCTAAATACAAATTAAACGATCGTTTGTAAAATTCAAAATCCCCCATACGAATCTTAAAAGAACAATAGTTTAAACCAATAAAATATAAACTTGACAAGTCTGCATTTGGAATAGAAGGATATTCATCTTTTATAAAATTCAAAAGATTTTCAAAACTTTGATTGTCCATATTTCCTATTAAATCTATACTAGTTTGATGTAATTTAACAAGAGAATTGCTTGCGTAAACGGGCAAATCCAGTAAGTCATCTAATGCCTTGTACATTTTAGAATCGATATTGCTAGCAGAATACCTATTTAAACTTAAAACGGTAGCTTGAATACTCAACCTTTTTATTAAAAACGTTAAATCAGTTAGATAGATATATTTATCTATATTTCCTTCCTTTTCCATTTTTTGAATAATGTGTAAGTAATCTAAGTGCAATCCATAAAATTTGGATTGGTTATCATAGTAGTTTATATCTTTCAATGTTGTTATTTCAAACTTGCTTTCCTCCTTTTTAAAATGCCGTTTATATAAACTATGTTGTTTTCTTTTCAATAATTCTGGGTACAAGTAATCAATATTACTATATTTATTATCTCTTAAATTGTTTATAGCAATAAACTCTTCTGCTAAACGAAGTAGCAAACTTAGCTTTCTATTAAGTTGTGTCTTTTGGGCATTACTAAGATTTATTTTTTCTGCTGCCAGTTTTTTAAACACCACTTCATAAACCCGGCATTGTAAAGTGGCATTAAAAAAATGTTGTTGAATAACGTGTTTTTGTAAAGCTTTAAAAAGTTGAATAACTAATTTGTCAGTATTAAAATAACTACAAGTTAAAAATTCTTGAAAGCCATTCAATTCTTTTACCGTAAAAGTATTTAACAAGTCAACACATAAAGTTGGTCGTTTTTTTTGTTCTTTATTTTTCACTTTTTAGTTAATATGGTTTCGTATTCATACGTTTATATAACAAAAAATGTTTCTTTTTATAAGATTTTTTAGCTGAAAAATTAATCTCTTGTCGAATATTATATTCTATCTTAGTCACTAATAACAAGCGAAACCTTATTGCTTTATTAGCTAACCGTTGCTAAAGTTGATGCTACCTTAATATCCGCAGCACTAACTTTGTTTATGCCTAATCAACCTTATTGCTGCTTCCATCTGTTGTGGCTCATTAGCATTTTGAAAAACCTTTTTTTGCTTTGCTTCTAACAAATGAACATTACTATTAATTAGCATTTTACGTGGGCAGCTATAACCCAAGCCTAAAAATTGCAACAATGTTATATAACTTTTGGGTTCGTAAATAGTTACTAAAGGTTCTGGAAATTGATGCGCTTCCACACTTTTATAAGCGGTCGCAGTAGTTTTTGGTTTCCTATTTTTTATTAGATGTTGTAAAGTAGCTTTATCCATTAAAGGATAATCGCAGGCCAAAACCAACCAAGCCACCTTTGGGTTTGTTTGCATAGCAGTAAGTATAGCTCCCATTGGTCCCATACCAATAAAGCGATCTTGTATTGTAGGGTAATCATCTAAATTATTTTTTTGCGCCGTGTTAATAGAAACATAAACCTTAGCACAACATTGTGCTAACATATTGGCCAATTGGGTTTGTTGTGCTATGCCATAATAGTTAATGCCTCGCTTGTCAATACCCATTCTACTACTTTTGCCCCCTGTTAGCACTAAGCCGTAAATGTTGGGTATGTTATTTTGTAATTCATTTTTAATTAATTTAAAAATTGGCCTGTTGTTATTTAAATTTATTTTTGGTAAACCCTCCCAATTAGCAACTTGTGTTTTTATAAATTCAGGAATTTCAGTTTCTGCATCTTTTAAAATAAAAGCTAACACATTAGTAAATTGGTTGAGTCGCTTTTTTATAGAAGCTAACCGATCGTTGTCAATATAAACTATTTGTTGTGCCGCTACAAAATGATTGCCATTAACCAACACCAAATCTGCATTATTAAATAAAACATTGTTTTGGTATTTGTTAAAATCGCCTTGCCATTGTAATTGATAAAACCCTATTTTATCGGTCAACTCAAAGTTGGGAGTTAGTAATCCTTTTTCTGGTGCTTTATGGTCGGCATCAACATAAGCAATGTTATATTCGTTTAAAAATTCATTAATTATTTGTTGTGATAATGCTTGTATAAGATTACACTTTGCACCAACCAAAGCAATTTCATTTCTACCAAAATTACCCAAATTTGGCCTTGCCAATTTACTATGTTTTTCGTGTGCTTTCATACCTTAAACATTTTTTAATTTAAAATCGGCTTTGCCACCAGTTTTTTCTAATAACCTCGTTTCTTTAATAACAATATTATGCGAAAGGGCTTTACACATATCGTAAATAGTTAAAGCGGTAATACTTGCTCCGGTTAATGCCTCCATTTCTACGCCTGTTTGGGCATTGGTGCTACAAGTGCAAGTAATGAGCAACTCATTATTAATCAATTTAATCGTAATGTCGCATTTACTCAAATTAAGGTGGTGACAAAGTGGAATTAATTCTGCCGTTTTTTTGGCTGCCATAATTCCAGCAATTTTTGCACATTGAAACACCGATCCTTTTTTGGTAACAATATCATCATTTTGAAAACAGTTTAAAACAACAGTTGGTAACAGCACCACACTTTGCGCAGTTGCCGCTCTAATGGTGCTATTTTTATGCCCAATGGCTACCATATTTACATCGCCATTTTCATTTATATGGCTCAATTTATTTTCTACTTCTTTTTCTTTCACTTCCTAAAATTAATAAATTTAAACAACTTACCTTTTGTATAAACATTTTTGCCTTGTGGTAATTCTAAAAAGCCATCAACGTTTTTAAGGTTAACAAAATCGCCACTTCCATTGCCAGTAAATGGTTTTGCTACTTTATTTTGGCCATCTTTACTAACTAACTTTACTGGTAAAAAATAAGTTAAGTTAGGCTTAAAGTTCACTTCATTTTCTAAGGCATAAAAAATTTTCTCATTTTCATTTTGTTGAAGATGCTGTTGCAACCAAGGCTTAAAATATCGTAACAAACAAACAAAAGTACTTACAGGGTTACCTGGGAAGGCAAAAACTACCGCATCTTTATTACTACCAAACCAAAAAGGCTTGCCTGGGCGTTGCGCTATTTTATGAAACTGTTTTTGTACACCAAGTTCTGCTAAAGCTTGTGGCAAAAAATCAAACTTTCCTTTTGAAACACCGCCCGTAATTAACACCACATCAAAACCGGTCAATATATTTTTAAGCTCATTTTTTATTTCGGCTAAGTCATCATTTAAATGAAAAGCAGTTGTGTTAATGTTCCATTGTTGCAGTTGTGCGGCAATCATATATATGTTTGATTTTCTAATTTGATGTGGCAAAACTGGTTCATCAATTTCAACCAACTCATTACCCGTGCTTATAATGGCAACTTGGGGCATTTTACTCACCAAAACTTTGGCCTTCCCTACCGAAGCGCAAATTGTTATTTCTGCTGTACTTAATTTTACGCCTTCTTCTATCAATAAACTTGCTGCAATTATATCCTTTCCTTTGGTATGAATGTTTTGCCAATGCTTTACCTTGTCAACTAAAACCGTGGCAATATTATTTCCTATCTCAACATCTTCATACCTAACTACCGCATCTGTACCTTCTGGCAACACCGCCCCGGTCATTATTTCAACACAAGCATTTTGGTTTTGTAAAATATATAATGGGTCGCCCGCAGCAATAACCTTTTCAATAATAAAGCTGTTGCCATTTTTTAAAAAAGCGTTTGTGTTAAAAGCAATGCCATCCATCGCAACTCTATTATAAGGTGGCAAATCTCTTTCTGCATAAATGGGTTCTCGCAACACTTTGCCCAAAGCATTTTGTAGGCGCACACTTTCGGTTTTACTGTTAAGTGCTTTCGCATTTTCAATTATTATATGATGCGCTTCGTCAACACTTATCATTTAATTTTTCCATTTAATATTGCAACCTATGCTTGGCACCTGTTTTTCAATTAATGGTTGGTTATTCAACAAAGCATCTATGGCTGCCCTTATATCATTACCGGTTACTGGCTTTCCGTTGCCAGGTCTCGAATCGTCAAACTGCCCCCGATAAACCAATTTCAAATCTTTATCAAACACATAAAAATCTGGGGTGCAAGCGGCATCGTAAGCTTTGGCTGTTGCTTGGCTTTCATCATACAAATAAGGAAATATAAAATCGTTGGCTGCAGCATTGGCTTTCATTTTCTCAGGGCCATCATCTGGGTAGTTTGCTACATCATTAGAAGAAATACCTACAAAGCCAACACCTTTTTGTTGATAAGCTTTTGCCAAATCGGCCATACCTTTATTTAGGTGTTTTACATAAGGGCAATGGTTGCAAATAAACATTATTACAGTTGCGTTCTCCCCTTTTACTTGTTGTAAATTTTTAGTAGAATCGTCAACGGTATCTAACAATTCAAAATCGGGTGCAGTAGTGTTAAGTGGTAACATATTTGATGGAATTAATGCCATATATTTTTTACTTTGGTAAGATGCTAAGTTACAACAAGCAAAGAAAAAAATTAAACTATGCTAAATCTATTATGAAAAAATTTAGCATAGCTGGTATTAGCATTAAGAAAGACAGATGAAGAAAGAAAGCTTTCTTACTTTTTTTCTAACTCCCATTTTTCATCACCATAGTCTTCAATAATAAACCACAATTCATCTTTTGTGAGTCTTAAAATTTCTAATTCAATTGCAACATCTTCATCATAATCATCAAGGCTAAGTACAATTGTTTCCTTTTCATCAGCCCATTCCCATTCTCCATCTTGTTCTTCGGTATAAGAATAGCTATCATAATCATAAATAAGCTCAACGCGGAAATCACCATCTTTTTCAAATTCGAAAATAACACTACTGTAATCAGGCGATTCGCCGTCAACTTTTACTACTTCCCATTCACCAGTTATTCTGTTCGTTTTTGATTTTAAGGTAAAATTTGGGCCATCTTCATACTTAGAACAATTTGTAAAAAAGAATAAGATTGGTATAATAGATAAGAGTCTTAAAATGTTTTTTGTTTTTAAATTCATGTTTTTATGTTTTAAGTAAAATGTGTTATAATCTTTTTAGTTTGAACGTTTTCCTAAATCTAAATTGAATCCAATTTAAAACTTAATTTTGTAAAATGAAAGAAAATGAAATATTTATTTTTATTATGATATGCCTTTGCTGTTTCAGTTGTAAAACATCTAAAATAGAAGCAGACTTAATTATTACTAACGCAGTAATTTGGACGGCTAACGCCAATAAACCTTATGCCAATGCAATAGCAATTAAAAGCGATACTATTATTGCTATTGGTGAGGTTGAAATGATTAATAATTATAAAGGAGTTCATACAAAAACGATTAATGCAGAGCGGAAATTTATAACACCCGGTTTTATTGACAGTCATGTTCATTTAATGACGGGGGGCAGAAGTTTACTAAGTGTAGATTTGCGTGATGCCAAAACGCCAACTGAATTTAGTAAACGGGTAGCTGATTTCACTAAAACAATTGAACCTAACGAATGGATTTTAGAAGGCAATTGGGACCATACACTTTGGGGTGGCGCATTACCACATAAAGATTGGATTGATGAATTTACCAATGAAAACCCCGTTTTGCTAATGCGGTTAGATTGGCATATGGCTTTAGCAAACTCCGCCGCTTTAAAATATGCTGGCCTTACTAATGCCACGCCAGAAGTTGCTGGCGGAACAATTGAAAAAGACCAAAATGGTAACCTGACTGGCATACTAAAAGATAACGCTATGAATTTGGTTTTAGATAAGATGCCTGCGATGACAACTGCACAGAAAGACAAATCGTTTAAAGCAGCAATGGATTATTTTTTGATGAACGGCGTAACAAGCGTTCACGATGTGGATGGTTTGAATGAAAAATATGAAAGCCATAGCACCGCAAAAAAATATAAAGCTAATGGCAAATTGAAGGTTCGAATTTATGCTGCCACACCTTTAGAAGAATGGCGCAAATTAAACGACTTAAAAGATGAAAGCGATAACTGGTTAAAAACAGGTTGCTTAAAAGGTTTTGTTGATGGATCTTTAGGTTCGCATACCGCCGCTTTTTTTGATGATTATACTGATAAGAAGGGCGACAAAGGTTTTTTTATTAATAGCAGAAAAGATTTATACAATTGGATTTTAGCGGCAGATAAAGCAGGCTTGCATTTAATGGTACATGCTATTGGTGATAGTGCCAACCATATTACACTCAATATTTTTGAGGAGGTAATAAAAGAAAATGGTGATAGAGATAGACGATTTAGAATTGAACATGCCCAACACCTACACCCAAACGATATTGCACGTTTTAAGCAACTTGGGGTAATTGCCAGCATGCAACCTTACCATACTATTGACGATGGCCGTTGGGCAGAAGAAGCAATTGGCCCAGAACGTATTAAAACAACTTACCCTTTTAAAAGTTTACTAAATAACAAGGCAACTTTAGCATTTGGTAGCGATTGGGCGGTGGCTCCTGCTTCGCCTATTATGGGTATTTATGCTGCTGTTGGTCGTCAAACTTTAGATGGTAAAAACCCAAATGGTTGGGTGCCAGAACAAAAGATTACCGCAGAAGATGCTTTATTGGCTTATACCAAAAATGCAGCTTATGCTTCTTTTGAAGAAAATATAAAAGGCAGCTTAGCAGTTGGTAAATTAGCTGATTTTGTAGTGTTGAGTGATGATTTAACCAAAATTTCTTCAGAGAAAATTAAGACCGTACAAGTATTGCAAACTTATGTTGGTGGAGAAAAAGTTTATGATTTAGTAACGGTTAAAAAATAAGCCAAAACATTAACCTTTGGGTCGGGCGAAAAGCGTATATCCTTCTCCCCAAAAAGTCCTTCAATTTCAATATGTGTTATGTAATTATTCAATAAGGTAAAGGTACAAATATTTTTATACCAAGCGATAGCCATAATAAAGCGTTTTTTTGGTATAAAAAAATAGCCTACTTTTCCTTTAACAAAAGCTTCCCCCAATATTCCCATCCTTATTTTTATATTTGCAGTAAATGAAAATAGGTTTAATACGAGAAGGCAAAACACCAGCCGACACAAGAGTAGTGCTAACACCAAATCAATGCAAAAGCATCTTACAAAAAGGTACGGTAAGTTTAGCGGTACAACCCTCGCCAAACAGATGTTATACAAATGAAGAATACGAAAATGCTGGCGTTACTTTAAGTGAAAATTTAGAAGATTGCGAGGTATTATTAGGCGTAAAAGAAGTGCCAATAGAACAGCTAATACCTAACAAAACCTATTGTTTTTTTTCGCACACTATTAAAGAGCAGCCTTATAACCAAAAACTAATTAAAGCGGTAGTTGAAAAAAATATTCGCTTAATTGACTATGAATGTTTGGTAAATGAAAAAAAACAACGCATAATAGCTTTTGGCCATTGGGCGGGCATTGTTGGTGCGCATAATGCCTTATGGACTTGGGCCAAAAAATACCAACAATTTGAGTTGCCTCGAGCGGTTGATAGCAAAGATTTAGCCCAACTAAAGCATCATTATAAAAACATAAAATTTCCAGCTATAAAAATTGCGGTTACTGGCGGTGGCCGGGTAGCCAATGGAGCTTTTGAAATATTAAATGCAGCAGGTATAAAAAAAGTAGCCACTAAAGAATTTCTTAATAAAACATTTAGTGAAGCGGTTTACACACAGTTAGATTCGCAACATTTGTACGCCCGAAAAAGCGATAATGGTTTTGAAATGCAAGAATTTTTTACCAAACCCGAATTGTACAAATGTATTATAAAACCTTACTTAACTTGTATCGATTTATTTATTAATGCCATTTACTGGAATCCCGATGCGGCAGCCTATTGGACTTTAGAAGATATGCAAGCCAGCGATTTTAATATAAAAGTTATAGCAGATATTACCTGCGATATTGCACCAGATGCCTCCATTCCTTCTACCTTAAAACCTTCCACCATTGCCAAGCCAGTTTATGGTTTTGATGTGCATACACAAAAAGAAGCGGCACCATTTTTACCCAACACTATTGATGTAATGGCAGTTGACAACTTACCCAACGAGTTGCCTCGCGATGCTTCAGAAGATTTTGGTAACATGTTTATGAACAATGTATTGCTTGAGTTTTTAAAACCTAAAAGCAACATATTACACCAAGCAACAATTTCAATTAATGGTGATTTAAATACGCCTTACGAGTACTTGCGCAATTATTTAGAAGGAAAAACCACACCTGCTTAATTAATAAAATGGATAGCAATGTACTACATCAAATTGCATTAACCTTAGTGCCAGGCATTGGCCCAGTTAACGGAAAAAATTTGGTAAGTTATTGTGGTAACGCAGCTAATATTTTTAAAACGCCAAAAGCTAAATTGCTAAAAATACCAGGTATTGGTAAAAAAACAATTGAAGCTATTGCCAATGCAAATAAAGTTTTTGATAAAGCCAATAGCGAATTAGAGTTTATTAAAAAACATAACATTCAAACTTTATTTTACTCCGAAAGCAACTACCCGCAGCGGCTTAAACAATGTGCAGATGGGCCACTATTGTTATACCAAAAAGGAGCAGCCAACTTAAACCCTAACAAAATTATTGCCATTGTAGGTACTCGCAAAGCAAGCGACTATGGTAAAAAAATGGTAGCTACTTTAGTTGAAGGATTAAAACAATATAAAGCCACCATTATTAGTGGTTTAGCCTATGGTATAGATTTTCAAGCACACAAAAACGCAGTTGAAAACAACACTTGTAATATTGGTGTTTTGGGCCACGGTTTGCATATCGTATATCCGGCAGCCAACAAAAATTTGGCTGATAAAATACTTAATAACGGTTGCTTACTTAGCGAATTTATAAGCGGAACTAAGCCCGATAGAGAGAATTTTCCGAAACGCAACCGCATAGTTGCCGGCATGGCCGATGCCACAATAATAGTAGAAAGTGCCCTTAAAGGCGGTGCAGTAATTACTGCCTATTTAGCCCAAGGTTATAACCGAGATGTTTTTGCTATACCAGGTAAAACGGTAGATGCCAATTCTGCTGGCTGTAATAATTTGATTAAAAAAAACATAGCTGGTTTAATAGAAAACGCAGAAGATCTTGCCTATCAATTGGGTTGGAGTTTGGAGAAAATTGACAAAAAGAAAGCAGCGCAACGTACCTTATTAATTGCTTTAACCAATGAAGAGCAACACTTGTACGATTTGTTAAAAGCAACCGAAACCGCGCTTAGCGTTGACCAACTGAGCCTTAAAAGTGAATTAACATTAAGCAAAACTGCCAGCACTTTATTAAGCTTAGAGTTGCAAAATATTGTAGCGGCAATACCTGGCAACAGGTATATATTGGTTTAATTTTTTTTAGATGCGAGATGGTATTATTTTTTGAAAACAAACAGTAAACATTAAAGGAAGTTAGGTCCCGCTTTCCGCTCAAATCCCAACACTACGTGGTTGGGATAACCGCTGCAATCGGGTTTAGGTTGGTAACTTTGGTACTTCGTAGCAAGCAGTTTATCAAACAAAACAAAATTTATACCTTTTAATTCAAATTAAATTTTACGGGCATTTCACCATTAATTTTCAAAAAATAAAGGCCAGCGGTTAAATTGAGTTCATCAAAAAATAAATAATTTTCGCCCCCTAAAAAGCCATATTGCTTTGTAAACATTAATGCACCAGTTGCATTAGTAAGCAAAAATTATTTGCACTTTTATAAAATTCTGTTTTTAAAGCCACTAATGCGGAGAAGTAAAGTTGGAATATTAGCCCCAATTGCAGCGGTTATTATATTTTTTGCAAAGGGTTTTAACCCATTGGAAAAAATATAATTTGAGCGGAAAGTGGGACCTAAACTTAATGCGTGTTCTTTAGTTTCGCTCCAAAAAAAATTTTAAAAACTAATCACACAAAATCTTTATTTTTTTCCAAGGGCTAATGGCCGAGCTGCTTAAAATGCCAATACCGTTTTCTACTTTATGATCTACCGGAGCGGGTTCTAAAAAAGGATTGTAAGCCACATCTTCTTGTGTTTGTAATTGGTTAACATACGTTACCATATTGCTATCAATTACTTGTATTGCTACTTCTATTTCAGTAAAATCAAGAAATTCATTTTCTCCACCACAACTATAAATTACGCAATTACCACTATAATAATTTGCTTTTCCTTTTTGAATATCAACAGTATCTGAAATTTTTTGATAAGGATGATAGTTGATATATGTGTAAAAAAAGGTATCTTTTGGAGTTTGCAAACCGTTACTAAAATCACAAATATATAGTTTTATTTCTTGCCTTGTTAATACCCTAAAAGACTGACCATAGGATTGGCTTTTGAAGTTAACTTCTATTATATCTTGTACAAAATTACCATAGTAATATTCAACTTCTTCTTCTGTAATTTTGGTATCAAAATTACCAATATCTTCAATTACGGTTGTTGTTGCGGTTGCGGTATTATTATTTTTGGCAACACTTAGGGTATATGTGGTATTGGCTTGCAAAGCTATATTGGCGGTAAAAGCCCAACTTTTTTTTGGTGGCGCAATGTCATCATCACCTCCAAAATTTCTGCGTTGTTCTACTGGTAGGTAATTTACCGAGTCGGGTTGTAAAGTCCAAGTATCATTTCCATCGGTAATGGTAATGTTTGCGTTTTCAATAAGTTGGTACTCCACATTACGATTTACATAAGTATAATAGGGTTCACTTTCTGTAACAAATAACTTTGGTACAGAGTCGGCTTCTAACACGCCAAAAATGGCAATGCTGGGTTCGAAGGTAGTTATATTTAAATCTAATGTTTTTTGGCAAGCAACCGTACCCATTATAAAAATTAGGGTAATTGTTTGATAAGTATATTTTTTTAATTGAAGTAAATTCATTTTTTTAAAATTTAAAGTTCCAACTGGCAGAAGGTATTACTGGTAATAAAGATACTTGTTTTGCTGCAAATTTTCTGCCTTGCGAAAATGGGTCGTTATAAGAGTTATCTGCATATACAAAATAGGGGTTTCTATTGCTGTAGGTGTTGTAAATATCAAATCGCCAAATTGACTCGAAGTTGCCTCTTTTTTTTGTGCGTTTTATGCCCAAATCTAAACGGTTGTAAGGGTTTAGTTTAAAGCCATTTCTGTCATTATATAAACTGCTGTAATTTTGGCTTACTGCTCCTTCGCCTGGTATGTTGTTTATAGGAAAGAAAAACCGCCCAACTGGTAGGGTAATACTTTGGCCAGAACCAAACACAAAAACTGCGGTAAAGGTCCATTTATCGTTAAATTCGTAATTGGCAACGAGGCTTAAATCGTGCCGTCTGTCGTATTTTGCCGGAAAGGTTTTGCCTGCGTTTAAAGCATCAAACTGGCGGTTACTCCAACTAAGTGTATAACCTGCCCAACCATTAAATCGGCCTGTTCTTTTTTTAAGAAAAAATTCTGCTCCATAACTCCAACCTCTTCCGTAGGTTAGCAAATCTTCAATTTTTTCGTTACTAAAAAACACATCGGCCCCTTCTTTATATTCAATTAGGTTGTCCATTGTTTTGTAATACACTTCTACTGATGATTCGTAGCTATCATCTAAAAAGTTTTGGAAATAACCTACCGCTATTTGATTGGCTTTTTTAGGTTTTATTATATCTGAAGAAGGCAGCCAAACATCCCACGGGAAACTTAAAGTGCTGTTGGTTACTAAATGAATATATTGGTTCATTAAAGTATAACCTGCTTTTATGCTTGAGTTTTTGCTAAACTGGTAATTTAATGTTAGTCGGGGTTCAAAGCCAACATAAGTGGTTTCTTTATAAACAAAGGCGGGTACTCTTATGCCAATGTTGGCGGCAAAGTTGGGTGCTATTTTCCATTCGTCGGAGGCGTATAATGCAACATCGTGTACATACCTTATATCGGGTGCAGATTCTTCTACAAGAGGTTCATTATAATAGTAAGCCGCATCAAAAAGTACACTACTGGTGGTTGGGCTGAAAATATGATAATTATATTGCGCACCAAAATTAATATTGTGCTTTAAACTGGGAAAGTATTCAAAATCTATTTTAGCGGTATAATCAACAATACCTGTATTAATTCCTAATTCAATTTTGTTTTCAGGTATTTCAGAATTTTGTTTAAAACTGATATCAAAATTATAATCGTTATAAATTAAAGAGGTGTTGGCAAATAGCTTTGGGTTAAAAACGTGGTTCCATCGCATGGTAAAGGTTCGGTTGCCCCACGGTATTTTAAATTCTAAACTGTCTTGGGGTATTTTAACTTGAAAGCGATCTTGCCCTAAATAACCACTTACGTATAAACGATCTTTGTCGCTAAATTTATAATTTACTTTGGCATTTAAATCGTAAAAAAACACTTGTGGAATTTCGTCTCTAAATTCTTTTGGGGCTGCCAAATAGGCTAATTTGTCGGCATAGGTTCTTCTACGCGAAATTAAAAAGCTCATTTTATCTTTAATTATTGGGCCTTCAAAGGTTAAGCGAGAAGATATTAAGCCAATGCCACCTTCGCCATGAAAAGATTTCATATCTCCTTCTTTCATAGAAATATTTAAAATAGAACTTAACCTACCGCCATATTTAGCAGGGTAACCGCCTTTAATCAACTCTACATTTTTAATAGCATCTACATTAAACACGCTAAAAAAACCTGCTAAGTGAAATGGATTATAAACAACTGCATCATCTAATAAAATTAAATTTTGATCGGGTCCACCTCCTCTTACATAAAAACCTGCAGTACCTTCGCTACCACTTTGTACACCAGGTAGTAATTGCAAGGCTTTTAGTAAATCTTTTTCGCCAGCTAAAACGGGTATTTCTTTAATTAATTTTGGCGAAATATCAATCACCCCCATTACTGCGCGTTCTACGTTTTCTTTAGCTTTTATTCTGGATTCGCTAATTACTACCTCCCCTATTGTGGTGCTTTGTGGTGCTAATTGAATGGTTAACTCTAAGTTGTTGGCTAAGTCTATTTGCTTAAACTGCGTTTCGTACCCTAAATAAGATATAATAACTTGGTAAACCCCTTGTTCAATTGTTAAGGAGTAAAAGCCATAAATGTTACTGGTGGTGCCACTTGTTAAAGAAGGGATGTAAAAGTTGGCGCCAATTAATGCTTCTCCGCTATTGGCATCGGTTATGTAACCACTTAGGGTTTGTTTGTTTTGACTGATGGCAGCCAGCGATATTAAACTTAAACAAAAAAATAGTACCGTTTTTTTTAGGCTCATTAATTTTTATTTTTATTATGCTTAGTAATGCTACAAAATAAATCTACATGCTGTCTTTACCATTTCCCGATATCCTTTGTTGAAAAGCCTCGCCTTTGCCCCACTAAGTATGCGTTTTTCGCCTCGTCTATCAAAAAATGATTTTGACATAATTGAAGATTTATTTTCTCCATACTACTAATTTAGATTTTGGCGCGCCTCTTCTAATTGCATCATTAATTGGTTAAAATAGGTTTCGTTATTGGTTTTTGCTTGCCACCAAACTTTATAGTCTAAAGCTTCATTTTTTCCTAGCTCAAACTTAGGAGCGTTATTAATAAATTCGGCTACTCGCTTAATAAACAAAGGGTTTTTTAGTTTATCGTTACTTTTACAAACCAGTTCTAACAGGTTTATAAACTCTTTTTGATGCTTATAGATGGCTAATTTTAAAATATGATTGAATTTTCTTTTTATATTTTTAATTGTATATAACAAGTAATCAAAGTCGTTATTGTCGAAATAGAGTATTAAATCGATGATGATGATATCTAATTTTAGATCGGGTGGAAGTTTTTTAAATGTATTTGGTGACAATAAATTGTTGATATATCGGCTGGCTTGTTTAATATTTTGTAAACAATAAAATACACTTACAAGGTTTAAATTTACGAAAGAATAATAAACAATATTTTCTTTTGCAGAAATTTGTTCTGATAATGACTTTAGTAATTGTAAACAGTTATCCAAATCTCCTTTGTAATAATAGGCGATACAATGTATTTGATTATAAGCCCAAATAAAATTATTGTAGTACAATTTTTTATGAGCGTCTAAACTTTTGCGCAACTGTTCTGCATAACTAATGGCCACATCAAACTTCATTAATTTTAAATTGGCATTAGCCAACCAAACTAACATCGTAATTTTATTTCGATAGTTACTTTTAGTAAACTCTTTGGCTTTTTCGAGCTTTTCGTACTCGGTTTTTAAATACACATCTAAAGATTGGTAATCGCCACTACTTAATAAAATGTAGCTAACACTATTTTGTACCTGAAACTTTACTTTGTTAGACATTTCTAAAAGGTGGCTATTTTCTAATTGATTTTTTATCTCATCTAAGCTTTCTAAAATATTTTGATCTTTTAGTTGAAAATTAGATTTTCGTAGCTTGTAATTGAGTTCAGCAATTAAATCATTTACTTTCGAGTCTTTCTGCTTTTCATCTATTATAGCGTTTTTCTTTTTTATAATTTCTATTACTGGAACATCTGAATTTTGCCTTGCTAGCGACAATATTTTGTCATATATAATTTCTAATAAAGAATAAAATTCATTTTTAAAAGCCTTTTGCTCAGCTTTGCAAAGTAATCTATAAGCAATTTTAAACTCTGATTTAAAAACAAAAATATCAGATAATATTATCGTATTTCTTATTAAAATTTCTTCGTTTTTGTCATAATTTAATAATAAAAGGCTTTTATAAATATCCTCTATCATCCTGTTTTTAAGCCTGTAGAATGCATTTTTTTTTAAGCCAGCAAATAATGTTTCATAAATTTGCTGATCATTATTAAACGAATTATTTTTGTAGCTTTCAAAAAGTAAATTTACAGGTGCCTCATCTAACCTTAGTAAAGATCTTTTCAAATACAGCTTAAAGCTCCTAATTTCTTCTTTATTTAATGAATCAACTATGTCCATTCGTAAAATTGAAGGTGTAAGATAATTATTTTTGATGGCATATAGGTCTATTTTTTTTTAATACTTTCGTAAAATGAAATTGTTAAGTATGAGCAACGCAACAAAAATTCTATTAACCACCTTATTTGTCCTTTTTAACTTAACCACTTTATTAGGACAACGATTGTTTCAACCAATCAGATCTTTTTCATTGATTGCCACTCCTGTTTTGTTAGAACGGCAAAGTTCTATAAACGATTTGGAAGTAATATCAGTAGAACATTCGGATACTCTAAATGTAAATCAAATGGCCCAATTTACAGGCTATTTAAAAAACACAAGTGATATTAGATTTAAAGCAGCAATTAATTTAAATTTTAATATAAACCAACTGGAAGGCTTTGACTTTGATGATACTGAAATTTTTTTGGATTGTAATGTTGACAATACAATACAACTTCCTCAAACAGTTATTCAACCTGGTGACAGTATTCAATTTTCACATAGTATAAATATTGACCCCAACAAAATTGACCCTAATTCAGCGGGTATAGTTATTATTTGGCCCGAGTTTAGGTTATTGCCAGATGAAGAAATAGAAACTAACTATTTACTTGGGCAATTTTTTGCAACTGGTTTAACCTTAGGCGGGCACGGAAGTGGATCAGGCAAAACTGTTCACAACAATAATATTTCTAATAAAATAAATAGCGTTTCTGTTAATTCTTTAAATGCATTACAATACCATTTAACTGAAAACAACTATAAGCCAGCCGAATTTATATTGACAACAATAGATGGTAAAGTAATTTTACAGCAGTGTCAAATACCTAAACTCAATATCGTTAATAATGTAATGTTACAAAACAATAGTAAAATTGCGGTATTAAGTGTTGTAGCAATAAAACCTAATGTAATACCAGAAGTTATAACGATAAAACTGCACCAAAGTACATTTTAATTTTATTGTAGCTATTTTATTTTTAGCTAAATTGGTTTAAATACCTATCTTTGGGCGCTGTTCAAAGTTAAAATTAAATGTCATTTCCAACTGAGATAGATTGCCAAAGTTTAAGTAACGAAACCTTACTTAACTTCTATTACTATTTACTAAAGCCTCGTATAATTGAAGAGAAAATGCTAAAGCTCTTGCGGCAAGGAAGAGTGAGCAAATGGTTTTCTGGTATAGGTCAAGAGGCTATTTCTGTTGGTTGCACCTTAGCAATGGATAGTGAGGAGTATATTTTGCCAATGCATCGAAACTTAGGCGTTTTTACTACCAGAAATGTACCATTAAATCGATTGTTTGGGCAATTTCAAGGCAAGTTAACTGGCTTTACAAAAGGAAGAGATCGTTCTTTTCACTTTGGCACCAATGAGTATAAAATTGTTGGTATGATAAGCCATCTTGGCCCACAATTGGCCATTGCAGATGGTATAGCTTTGGCTAATAAGTTGAACAAAAACAATGAAACAACATTGGTTTTTACTGGTGAAGGTGGCACCAGCCAAGGCGATTTTCACGAAGCATTAAACGTAGCTTCTGTATGGCAACTACCTGTAATTTTTGTAATTGAAAATAATGGTTATGGTCTTTCTACCCCAGTGAGTGAACAATATAATTGCAAACAGTTGGCCAATAGAGGTATTGGTTATGGTATGGAAGCCAAAACTATTGATGGTAACAATTTGTTAGAAGTATATAACACCATTAAATGGGCCAAAGAAACTATAAAAAACAAGCCACAACCCATTTTAATTGAAGCAATGACTTTTAGAATGCGGGGCCATGAAGAAGCTTCGGGTACTAAATATGTACCCAAAGAATTAATGGATAGCTGGGCGCAGCGCGACCCGATAATGTTATTCGAAAATCAATTAAAAGGTAAATTTTTAATTGATGATGCTAAAATAGAAACATACAAAGCTGCAATTATTAAAGAAATTAACGAAGGGTTAGAACATGCATTTAAAGAACCAGATGTTGCTGCCAGCCCGCAAGAGTCAATAGATTTATATGCGCCACATACGTTAACAATAAAACCATCTTACCAAAACAGCTCAACTTTACGCTTAGTTGATGCTATTAGCAAAGGGTTAGAAGCAGCCATGCATCAACATCAAAACCTAATTATTATGGGGCAAGATGTTGCCGACTATGGAGGTGTTTTTAAAATTACTGATGGTTTTGTAGCTAAATTTAGTAAAGAAAGAGTGCGCAATACGCCACTTTGCGAATCGGCCATTATAGGTGCGGGTTTGGGCCTAAGTATTAAAGGCTTTAAATCGGTAATTGAAATGCAATTTGCCGATTTTGTTACCTGTGGTTTTAATCAAATAGTGAACAATTTAGCCAAAATACATTTTCGTTGGGGGCAACATGCCGATGTAGTAATTCGCATGCCAACTGGCGGTGGCGTAGCAGCAGGGCCTTTTCATTCACAAAGTACAGAAGCATGGTTTTTTAGTGTGCCGGGCTTAAAAATTGTATACCCAAGTAATCCAAAAGATGCCAAAGGTTTGTTGTTGGCCTCAATTGAAGATCCTAACCCAATTATGTATTTTGAACATAAAGCACTTTACCGAAGTATAAGTGGTGAAGTACCTAATGGCTATTACACTACCGAAATTGGCAAAGCAGCTGTTGAATTAAGTGGTAACGATGTTAGCATTATAACCTACGGAATGGGCGTACATTGGGCCAAAAAAATAGTTGAAAAACACAGCGATATTAATGCTGAAATTATTGATTTAAGAACGTTATTGCCTTTAGATGAAGAAACCATATTTAACTCGGTTAAGAAAACAGGTAAAGTAATTGTGTTGCACGAAGCCTGCCTAACTGGTGGCATTGGCGCAGAAGTAGCTGCTTTAATTAGCGAGCATTGTTTTCAACATTTAGATGCACCTGTAGTTAGAGTAGCGGCTTTAGATACCCCTGTACCTTTTACGCCTGCATTAGAAAATGAGTTTATGCCAGTAAAGCGTTTTGAAGCTGCGTTGGTAGCCTTGGCAGCATATTAGTTTTTTTTGCTGTATGATGCCTTAGTATTACTGTAATTAATTCTTATTATGATGCTGTATCATTTATCAAAAGATCAAAAATTTCAACTACTATGCAATATGCTGCTTTGAGCAAATACCATCATTAACACAACTTGCTCGTTTTAAAACTAATTGCTTGTTAAAACCCACTCTTCAACCCAGCCATATACTTTTTTAGTATGGTCAACTCTTTGTCAATCAAATCTTTTACCTCGGCATAACCTTTCATTTGTATGGTTTTTTCATCGAGCGTAGTAAACTCTTTTATACGCGCCATAAAGTTGGTAGTATAATCTTCTAAATGGGCAGCGTAAGCTTGGTTGCCTTTTTCGGCCACATGCTTTTCTAACAACTCGTTTACTTCTCTAAAATATTTACGTTTACTAAAAGCGGTAAACGATTCTTTTCGGTCTTCACTATTTAAGCTTACCCAATAATCTTCCGTTGGTGTGCCTTCTTTAAAAGATTTTGTGCGGTAATCTTTTCTGCCCTCTTTGGCTACAAAACCAAAAGCGTTGCCCAAAGCCCAACTCAAAATAATGTCTTCATTATCACCACTCGGAAACAAATCAAAACCTTTATCTTCAATTGCTTTGGCCCAATGTTTATCAATATGATAATCGTAGCGTGCTTGTGGGTTGTCGTATTTTTGACGATAAGCCTCCATATTAAAAATACAAAATGCTGGGCAAGCGGCTTCCATCTTATAAAAATACACTCTATTGTTTTCGTTAGTAACCGCATAAGTTTTACGGCCTGGTATGGTTTCAATTAGCTCTCTACCATTATCTACATCAAACAAAGCACTGTTTTCTTGGTTTTGAATACCAATTAAATAAATAGTAGCGGTATCTAATATATACGATTTATTGTATCGCCACAATGGTTCTGCTCTTCTATCTAAATCTTTTATAATTTGACGGCGACGTTCTACTGGTAAATCACGCAAAACGCTATCTAAATTGCTTTGCATAAAGCTTTTAGCTTGCGGGGTTACTGTGGTATAGCTCAGCAACAAGCTTTCTAATTCTTCAATTTTAATTTCGGGCCAGGTGTAAACTGGCATCTCTTTTTCGTTAATAGTATTTACAAAGTCGTTGAAACTTAAATCATCTGGCTTTGGGCTGGTTTTGTCAAAATAATCTTCGTGTAAATTAATTATAAATGGTTTTTGGTTACCCCGTGCATTTTCTTTGCGTTGCACAAATTCTTCAAAACTTCTTATTACATTATGTAAATCTTTTTGAAGGCTTTCAAATTTTAATTTCTTTTCTTCTGCAAACTGAATAACTCGGCTGTAAAAGTAATAGGCTTTATCGCGTCTTTTAATTTCGTGCACAAACGAGGCTTCGCGTCTTATTTCGTTATAATAATCTTCGGCAGCTAATTGAATGTTGTTTTTTCGTTTCATAAAAAACGACTCTTCGGCTTCTTCAATATCGGCAATAAAATTTTTGTAGCTACCTACCAACTTTTCACGTTTTTGCAAAAAGGTTTTGCGCTCAATTTCCATTTCAGATTTACACACATCCATAATACCTAAAAAGGTGTCAACAAAATTTTGTACGTAGCTAAGGCCGTTTTCTTTGTTTAATACTTCGTTAAAATGTGCTTCAATTAAAGCCAGTTTTTCGGTAAGTAGGCGTTCTACTTTTTCGGTCGCTTCTTTTTCTGCTAAATCGGTAATTACATTTATATAATTGTTTGCTAAAGTTTGAATTTCTACTGATGCGCCTTTGCCTACTTCGTTTAAACTTTCGGGTGAACGATTGGTGGTGCGAGATAAAATAGCATCAATCAAATCGTCTGCTTCGTTATTTTCTCGTATTTTCCATTGGTCAATTTTGTCGTTTACTTCATTTGTAAGGCTTTCTGCGGTGCCTGTCATTTTAGTAATTATACTCAAAGCTAATTTACGTGAGTAAATTTCTGAAAGTATCTTACCATCATAATACAATTCACTAATACCAAAGCTGGTGTAGTGTGGCGATTTATTTTCTATCCTTAAAAAATCGTCAATTTGTTTGCCTAAGTTATCCCAAGTGCTGTCGCCTTTTTCGGCTATGATGCCTGTTGACAAGAACAAACCGGTACCTATAAAGTTTTGTAAATCGGAAGTTTCTGTATAAGCATCATTATTATTGTTGGTGTTGTTTATGGTAAAAATAATATCGTACGGATGGCCTTCTATGGGTACTAATTGTTGGCGACCATAATCGATTTTACTGCCGCTTAAATTGCCATCCATTATAAAATCTAATTCTTTAAAAGAAGCATAACAGTTTGGCTCAACATTACGAGTGCCGGAGTATTGTTTAAAAATATCTGGCATTAACAGGTAAGCAATTATACGATCTTGATTGGTGAGTTCGCCTGTGTTTTTTATAATGTAAGGTATATCGATAAAAGTACCGCCACCGGTGCCGCCTGAGGTGGAGCAGATTACGGAGATCTGTAAATCGTTGCCTGATACATCAAATTTATCGTCGTAGCCTACCGAGTATTTTTTGAGTTGTAGTATTTCTTCGCTAATTCGTTTTTGAACCAAGGCGTAATTACGCATTAAAGCCAAACGGCCTAATGAGCGTATTTGCCCTGCACCACGCACTATTGCTCCGGCATTTTTTAAATTCTTTTCTGGAAAAAAGGCAGAAGCGTGATCGTTGGCTCGTATAAATTGTAAACCATCGGGTACTTGCATGTGTACATACTCGTTGGCTTCGAGGGTGGCAGTTACATCACCTTGTATGGTTACGGGTTCAAACTTATCAGTATCTAAGGCTAAAAAACGTACCATGGAGGGTATTTCGCCATATATGGATAGAATTTTAGCCTTTGCGTATAAAATTGATTTTACGCCGGTGCCACCAAGGCCAATTAACAACGATTTTTTAAGTGCGGGTTTGTTTGCCATACTACTATGTAGAAATTAGTTAAAGTTCAAAGTTGGGAAAAAAAACGAAATTATTATGTGTAAAGTTGCGGTATTGATATTATTTTGAATTTATTAAGCTTTTTATACTGCAATTGGATGGTTTTTACGGCAGGGCAAGGCTTTTATATTAGCCACGATTGTAGTGGTTATGCTGCCTGAAGCGTTGGCATTTGTAGCGCAGGCTGGGCAGCATTTGAACGGAAAGCGTGGAGGCTGTTTTTGCGAGTTGTGAAGTTTCGCTTCAAACATTTTAAAAGATGAAAGATTTTATGGTGTAAATTAATTGTTTGTGGTTTGATTAAGCTTTTTAGAAATAGTAAAACTGAAGGTACTGCCTTGGCCATAAATTGAGTTTACCCATATTTTACCTTTATGAAGTTCTACCAAGTTTAAACAGGTTGATAAACCAATACCGTAACCGCTTTGCTGTTTTGGAGCAGAAGTAGCTGAAGGGGGTTTATCAACGGTAGTAAAAATTTTAAAAATTTCAGTTTGATTTTCTACTTTTATGCCTATACCGTTATCGCTAATATTAAATTGAATGTAGTTGTAATAAACAACGGAAGATATTTTAATTATTGGGGGTAGGTTGGGCTTTCTGTAGTTTATGGCATTGATTATCAGGTTTTGTAGTAGGGTAAAAAACTTTATTTCATCAACAGCTATAGTTTTGGGTAAGTCGCCTATTTTTATGGTAGCATTACAGGCTTCAATTTGAGAGGTTAAATTATTTAATACAAATTTTATTGCTGTTTTTGGGTTTATAGTTGAAATTTTGAATTTTTGGTTAGATATTTTAGAAAGCTCTAAAAAATCATTAATTAACAAAATTAAATTATTAGCCGAAGTTGCTATAAAATTTAAATATTCTTCAGATTTGCTGTTTGGTTTTTGTGCATTAATTGATTTTAATAGTTGGGCAAATTTGCCAATAGTAATTATAGGGTTTTTTAAATCGTGAGAAATTTTAAATGCAAACAATTCTAATTGTTTATTGCTTTCGATATATTTTTTTAGTTCTAAGTTTTTTTCTTCTAATGATTTTAACTGCTCTTGAATAATTTGTTCTTTTTTAGCTAACTGTGTAATATCTTTTATAATTAATATTCGCTTAACTGTGTTTTTCATTTCAATTTCTACTGCCGTTAAATCGGCAGTAAAATGTTCTTGTTTTCCATTTATCAAACCTATTCTAAAGTTAATGAATCGATTTTTTTCAAAGTCTTTTCGCAATTTTGATATCACTTTGTTAGAGCTTACGCCATTTGCTTGAAATTTGGGAATAAATTTAAGGTAGTCTTTGCTATGGTATTCTTTAACTTTAAAAAGAGAAAACATTTTTTTGTTAATAATGCAATCTATTTTTTTGTTAGATGCTTTGTCATAAATGTCCATTTTAATACCATCATATACGTTTTCAAACAATGTACGGTACATTAATTCGTTTTCAAAAAGTGCTTGTTCGGCTTTTTTTTGTTTGGTAATGTCTTTAAAAAGTGCCAAATCAAAAATAGTATTGTGCTGTTCTAACTTTAGTTGTGTAATTTCAGCATTTATAATTTTGCCTTCTGCATCATAAAAGTCCCATTGATAATTTATCTGATTTTTTGAGTCCAGCAATACTTTTATCTCTTTGTTAAAATCTTCTGATTTTTTATTGTTGCTTTGATATGGCGGAGAAAACTCTATTCTGCTTTTGTGGCGTAAAAGCTCAAAGTCCATTTTAAAAAACTGTAACAGAGCATTGTTAGCTTGGTAATTTAGCATTTCTTTTGTTTCTTTATTTATTGATTTAAGTTCTGCGCCAAATATTGGGCTGTTAAATAAAACATCAAATATTGCTTCTTTATCTTTTAATAGCTTTTCTGTTTCTTTCGATTTTAAGAGACTATTTTTAAAATTCTCAACCGCCTTTTCTTTTAAATTTACATAAGTTAATGCTTTTATAGTAATACTTATGCAGGCTATTAATAAATTGTTTATACTCAAAAGCTTCTTTAAGTTAGGGTTTAGGGTAACTAAAGAATCAAACGATATAAGAGAAATTAAAATAAAGCTGCACACATAAAATATAAATAAAAAGCTTTGATACTTTTGGGGTTGTATAGTATACACATATATTGATAATGCTATGCTACAGTAAAATAGCTGAAAATTATAATCAGAACCAAAAACTATAATTAAAAAGGTTACCAATAAATAGGAGCTAATATGGTATAATATAACGGCACTTTCATAATATCCCTTTAGGCGCAACCACATACAAGAACCATAACATAGTGCAAATATTAGTAAGTGAAATTTGATATTAGTGGGGTCATTTAAAACGGCCAACAATAATACACTTAATACTATTAAAACACTACTAACTAATAAATCAACCGTAAATAAATTAGTAGAAGTACTTTTAAAATAATCAGCATTTTCTTTCTCCTTGTGTTCAAATAAATTTCTAAACATAAACTACAATTGTTAATTAGTTAAGGTAAATAACAAAGCTTCTAAAGCACCATCAAATTATCTTTAAATTAACGTGTTTCGTATTTATAGGTTTATTGGCGTTCTATCTATTTGTTTTGGTTTAAAAAACTAAACTACAATATAGTAATTTTTTTTTATTCGAAGGTTAGTATTAATAAATGCTTAAAATAAATAAACCCAGCAATTGTAAATTGTTGGGTTTATTTATTTATTGGTATTATTTTACCTTTTGATACTCATCGTAAACAAAATTGATCAACTCGCCCACATATTCTTCACTAAAATTAAACTCAATACCTGCGGCTTTATAAATTTCGCCTATTGGCTTGGTATACCCTAATGTGAGGAAACGTTTGTAATTTTCAATTGCTAATTTAGGATCACTTTTATACTGTTTGTAAGTAGCAATTGCTCCTAACTGCGCCATCGCATACTCAATGTAATAAAAAGGTACTTCGTATAAATGTAACTGGCTTTGCCATTTTATAGCAGCAATATTTTCGTAGCCTGTATAATCTACGTTATTAGTAGACAAGTTGCTCTGCATTTCAACCCATTTATCAGCTCGTTGCTGGTGGTTGTGATTGGGGTTAGTATATACCCAATGTTGAAAGCGATCAATCAAAGCCATCCAAGGCAACGTTAATATTATTTTTTCTAAATGAGTTGCTTTTGCTCTTTTTAAATCGCTTTCATTTTCAAAAAACTCCTCCCAATAATCCATAGTTAACAACTCCATTGCCATGCTGGCATATTCGGCAACTTCAGATGGTACCTCCTTTAAGGTATTTAAGGGGATGTGAGCAGACAAGTAACTGTGAATGGCGTGGCCCGCTTCGTGCACCATTGTAGTTAAATCTCTTAAAGTACCAGCAGAGTTCATAAATATAAAAGGCACATTGCTTACCGGTAGCGGGTATAAAAAACCTCCTGGCGCTTTGTTTTTTCTCGAATCTAAATCTAAAAAACCTTTTTCGTGCATTTCTTTTAAGTAGTTACCAAAGCCTGGTTCTACTTTGTTTAAAACAGCAATAGTTTTATCAATTAATTGATTTGCATTTTCGTGAGGTTTTAAAGGAGCTTGGTTACTTACATCTACTGATAAATCGTAAGGTTTTAGTGTTTCGTAACCTAATTTAAGTTGCCGATCTTTTTCAATCTTATCAATAAAAGGTAACACTACTTTTTTTATTGAATCGTGAAATTGAAAACAATCTGCTGGTGTATAATCAAAGCGGCCCAACATTTTAAAAGCATAATCTCTAAAATTATCGCTACCTGCATTTTGCGCAATTTGATGTCTTATTTGTATCAACTCATCATATAAAACATTTAAACTATCAACATCTTTTAGTTTACGACCAAATATTTTTTCAAAAGCTTCTTTTCTAACGGCTCTATCGGTATATTCTAAATAGGCTTGTGCTTGTTGTATAGTAAGCTCTTTGCCTTCCATTTTAATAAACATTGAGCCACTTATTTTACCATATTCACTACTTTTAAGGCTTTCTTCTGCTCTAAGCTTATTATTTGCTTCATTGTAAATATCAACACTATTTTTTGCAGCACGGGTATAAATAAAATACTCTTTTTTATCTAACTGATTAACAAAAGGGCATTGTATAAACTTTTGGTTAAGCCGGTGTGCATAAGGTTCAATTTGTGGTAAAACATTAACGTTGTAATTTTCAAATAAAGCTTTGTATTCTTCATTATTAATTGCCCGCTGTTTGTTAATAAATAACCAACCTTGCCCTTCAAAAATTTTTTCTTCCAAAGCGCTTTTGTCTTTCATCCAAGCTTCCAAATCAGTTACCGAAATTAATATACGATTTTCTAAATCTTCAAAATAAGGCTTTATGCTATCAAGGTTTTGAATGTCAAATTCGTCTGTTATAAAACTGTGTTTAGTTAATGTTTCCATTTTATTCCTCCTCGTTTTTATCGTTGTTTAATTTTTTTTCTTCAATCATTTGCTCCAAATCGGTTTCCGCTAGCATGCCATACCACTTTACTACTTTTTTTATATCACTAATATGAACTTGATCTTTATCATAAGTCGGTAATATTTTTTCAAAATAGGTTTTTAAAATAGTTTGATCTTCTTTGGGCCCTGGCGCTGGGTCAGTTTCCTTTACTGCAATCATTTTTTCAAAAACATCAATTAAGGGTACACTATCTTCTTCAGTATAAATTGAAATATTATCTAAAAGTGTAAATTGATGAATACGACTTGACACAAAATTTGATTTTTTGTCAAGCAATGATTTTACAATTAATCCATCTTGTCGTTGATTTAATATTTCAAATAAACCAGGCTTACCTGAAATATGAGCCAATTTGCTATAATCCATAAAGTTTTAAGTAAATTATTAATTTGAGCTTAGTACACCATTACATATACGTCACCAAAATCTAAAAGATATCAAAAATACGAGTATAAAAGGATTTTTTTATTAAAAATACTTAATTAAAAATACTTACTAAAAGTTTGGTAACTTTGTATAAATAATAATTTATGCTATGAATAAAATTTATGTATCCATCATATTGATAATATTTCTTTGGTCGTTTACCTCAATTGCGCAGCCTTTTGCCGTTGGTGAAACCGATATTACATTTACAGATGCTAATAGAGGAAACAGAAACATACCTACAACCATATTTTACCCGGCTGCGGCAGCTGGTATAGATGTTGCGCCCGCTGCAGGCCAACATTGTTTGGTAGTTTTCGGTCACGGCTTTTTAATATCTTATACACAATACGCTTGGTTAGCCAATGCCTTAGTACCTCAAGGTTATATTGTAGCCTTTCCTGATACAGAAACTGGTTTTCCAAGCCACAGCGATTTTGGAGCCGACATTGCTTTTTTAGTAGGTGCAATTCAAACAGAAGGCATTAATGCAGCTTCCATATTATTTGGAGCGGTAAGCCCAAATAGTGCCGTTGGCGGCCATTCAATGGGTGGTGGCGCAAGTTTTTTAGCCGCAGATGGCAATGCTAACATTAACGCATTGTTTAATTTTGCAGCCGCAGAAACTAACCCTTCGGCAATAGCTGCTGCGGGTAATGTTTTAGTACCAACTTTAGTTTTTGAAGGTACAGATGATTGCGTAACCCCATCCGCAGGAAACTCTGGTGACATGTACAATGCTTTAAATACCACTTGCCAAGCTTTAATAAGTATTACCGATGCTAGCCACTGCCAGTTTGCCAATAGCGATGCTGTTTGTAGTTTGGGGCAAATTAGCTGTAGTGGAAACATATCGCAAGGCGCACAAGAAACAGAAGTAACTACTTATCTGTTACCATTTTTAAACTATCATTTAAAAGATGATTGCGATGCCGGAACCACTTTTGATAACTTAATTAACAACCCAACCGCAAGTACTACACAAAGTAATTGTATGTTACCTGCACCAAGTTGCAACAGTTGCGCTGCAATCGATTTAAATATTAATTTTGATGGCTTTCCGGCACAAACCAGCTGGCAAATTACTAACAACACCACAGGAAATGTAATAGCAACAAGCCCAAGTTATAACACACAGGCCAGCAATTCAAACTTAACCACTTCGCCTGCCTGCCTGCCCGATGGCTGCTATACCCTAACTTTTAACGATGCTTTAAATAATGGCATGTGTCCGTTTCAAAGCAGCGCCATTGGTGTTTCTACTTTTATTACAGCAGGCACTTTAATTACGCCAGGCAGCTTAGTAGGCACACTTAGTTTAGTAGCAGCACCAGGTCTGTGTGGTAACTACAACCTTACAGATGCAAGCGGAAATACATTAGCAACAGGCGGTGGTAATTTTGGTACAAGCCAAAGCAATAGTTTTTGTTTAACAGGTGGTTTAGGTCCAAAATATGGCAATCAAAATAACCACTCGTTTCAAAAAAATAGTTTAGGCCAAAATAATATTGCTGTTTTTCCAAACCCTGCAAATGGTATTGTTTTTATTAAGATGCCTTTATATGATGCGTTAGAGCATACACAACTTAATGTGTTTGATATAAGTGGGAAGCTGGTTTTAAGTCAACAAAACATCAATGAGGCAGCAACTATTAAGCTAAATGTGGTCAGCTTAAAACCAGGTGCTTACAATGTTGTAATAACTAATAAAAATGGGGAAGTTTATAATGGATCTTTCGTAAAATAAAATCGGGAGAACCTCGTATTTACTTTTGTAGAGGTGACACCATTTGTAAAATAGTCATCTCCGGCTTTTATTAATACCACGCTTGAATGTTACCCTTTCAGCCGTGGTATTATCAATTGCTAAAGCCTAACCACAGCCTTTTGTACTATCGCAAAATGTGTAAATAATGATGCTTATTTTAATTTACCAGAATTGGCCTTTACGTAAGCCTCCCAACTATTATATTTTTTGTTGCCGTGTAGGGCATTGCGCTGGTAATAATGGCATAAGGCTAGCGAAATAGCATCGGTAGCATCTAAAAATTTAGGTTCGTACTGCATTTTTAACAGCTGTTGTAACATTGCGGCAACCTGCTCTTTACTGGCATTACCATTACCAGTTATAGACTGTTTTACTTTTTTGGGGCTGTACTCAACTACCTTTACGTTTGCTATAGTGGCAGCAACCATTGCAGCACCTTGCGCACGGCCAAGCTTTAACATTATCTGCGCATTTTTGGCATAAAAAGGTGCTTCAATAGCCATTTCAGTGGGTTCGTCTCGGGCAATAATTTTGGTTAAGGCAGTAGTAATACCTTTTAATTTTAAGCTATGGTTTTTTATATGATCTAACTGAATAACGCCAGCGCAAACAAGGGTCACTTGTTTGTTAATCACTTCAATAATGCCGTAGCCCATTACTTTGGTGCCAGGGTCAACACCTAATATTTTTAAACTTGTAGCTTGCAATAAATTCTTGTTTTTAATATGATGGCTTACCAGTCGTTTTCTTCTAATTGAAATAATTCACTTACCTCTATTTCAAAAATTTTTGCCAAGCGCAAAGCTAACACAGTTGATGGAACATATTTACCTAATTCCATGGCATTTATAGTTTGGCGGCTTACATTTATCAAATCTGCTAAGGCCGCTTGAGTAATATTTTTTTTGGCCCGCTCTACTTTAATGCTATTTTTCATAGTTTTTAATTTTGCGCAACTGCCAATTAAACGTAATAACAAAAAATATTGGGATGGTAAACATATTGAAGTTCATAACATAAAAAAAAGGAATACCATAAACTGCTATTATAGCAAATAATAGTATGGCAAAGTTCAAATAAGTTGCCCATACCAAGCACTCTAACCTTATTTTTGCAATAAACTCGTCTTCTTGCTTTTCTTTAGAAAAGGCTATAAATAAAGAACTGATAATAATTAATATTCCTAAAATTTCATTTAAAATGTTATTTTCTATTATCTTAAATAACTTGTAATCAAAATTAAGCCCCTCCTTATCACTAATTATTGCTGGCACTTTTACATCTAAAAAATCGGGCTGCCATTCGTGGAAAAGTGAAAAATAGGCAACAATTACACTTGGTACTAAAATAATCCAACCAATTTTTTTGTATTTGTTGTGAAATAAATAATTCATTGTTTTAGCTTTTATGTTTCAAAAGTAATAATACTACGACTAAAAGTCAAGTTTATTTTACAAAAAGATAAATTTGTTTTACTTGTTTAAGTATAGCTAATACTTAACAGCCTTATTTTTTTTAATGAATAATAAGTTACAATTTTGCACCCCTTATAGAAACCATTGCAAAAACAAACCATAAAATACTGGATTATAGCAGCAAAAGCATTAATGCTACTATTGCTTTTTTTGGCAATTTATTGGCAATTGTTTTACAATGCAAAAGGCAATGCTATTAGCAATGTAATCAACAAGCAATTTGCAGCTAAACAGATTGGCTACTTGCTTTTGGCCTTTGTTTTAATAGCATTCAATTTTGGTTGCGAAACCCAAAAGTGGTTGCTTTTAACCAAGCTTTTTTACAAATTACCTTTTTTACGCGCCTACAAAGCAATATTTGCTGGTAGCACCATGGCTTTTTTTACACCTAATCGTATAGGTGAGTATGGCGGTCGTGTTTTATTTGTACCAAAAAAACATATATTTGAAACAGTTGCCGTAACAATGGTAGGTGGTTTGGCTCAGCAAATTATTACGTTGCTGTTTGGCTTGGTATCGTTATTTATTTTAAAAGATGCTTTATTAGAAAAAACGCTGTTTACTGAAACACAATTTAGATTAATTTCGTTTATAAATATATTGTTATGTGTTGCTACATTGGTTATCTTTTTTAATGTTGGCTTTGCAATAAAAATAATTGCTAAAATAAACTGGTTAAAAAAGTTCGCAAAAAAGCTAAAGGTGCTGCAACAATACCAAGCAAGTAATTTAATAAACGTGCTGTTGTGGGCATTGGTAAAATATTTAGTGTTTAGCCTTCAATTTTATTGGTTAATTATGGCTTTTGGGGTGCCGTTTAAATTTGAATTTATTTGGTTAAGCATGTTGAGTTTTTTGCTGCAAACCTTAATACCTTCAATAAGTTTGTTTGAGTTGGGTGTTAGAGGCAATGTGGTTCTTTTTACTTTTGGTGCATTTACGCATCTTAAAATAGAAATATTAACGGCCTCTGTTACGTTGTGGATTATGAATTTATTAATTCCTGCAATTATTGGTGCATTTTTTATTTTAAAGATAAAAGTAGATTAAAATTTTATGAAGAACCTAAAAGCTATGTTGTTGTTATTGTTGGTTTCGCTATGTTGCCTTAACCTTAACGCCCAAAACGATTGCGTAGCATACAATAATGTATTTAATCCTGGTGAGTTAATCACTTACGAAGGTGCTTACAACTGGGGGCCAATTTGGGTTAAGGCGGGTTATGCCACTTTTTCTACTAAAATGAGCACCATAGACTCCTTACAATTATTGCACATAGTAGGCGAGGGTAAAACCTTTAAAACCTACGATTGGTTTTTTGATGTACACGATATTTATGAAAGCTATATTGATACCAGTATAATGCTGCCTTATCAATTTTTGCGCAATGTAGATGAAGATGGTTATTTAATTAACAACAAATATACTTTTCATCACGAGGCTCAAAAGGCTTATGTACACTACCGCAAAACCAATAATAAAATTAAGCAACAAAACGAATATATTGAAATTGGCAACTGTACGCAAGATGTGTTATCGGCGGTTTTTTATGTTAGAAATATTGATTATGATGAGTTAGAATTTAATGATGAAGTGCCATTTAAAATTATGATAGATGCAAAAGTTTATAACGTAAAAATTGTTTATAAAGGCATTGAAGTAAAAAAGGTGCGCAGAAACAACAAATTTCGCTGCCATAAAATTCAGTTTGATTTAATACCGGGTACTATTTTTGCCGAAGAACAAACCATGACCATTTGGGCTACTGCCGACGATAACAAAGTACCGGTAATGGTAGAATCTCCATTACGCATTGGTAAAGCCAAGTTTTATATGAAAAATTATGAAGGTTTGCAATACCCAATGGAAGCTTTGGTGGATTAGGTGTTTTAATTTTTCTAAAAAATAAGGATCTAATAAAAATTGAACATCTTATTTTATTCTTAAAATTTGATTAAATTTGCTATTAAATAAATGTAATGTAAAACTTATATTGTGCAGGTGCAAATATATTCAGATGTAGCGCAAGAAATTACTAAAAAAAAGAATTGGGATATTTCTGTAAAAGTTGAAGAAAACGGCTATTACTGGAATAAAATCCCTATTCTTAAAAAGAGAGCTACAATAAAATCTGCAAAACCAAGTGTGGTAGAATTATTTTGGTTCAATAGATAATAGAGGCTTAACTATAAGAGAATGTTGCAGGCTACAGAGTTTTCCAGATGATTTTGTTGTTAAAGGCGGCACCGTTCAAGCAAGAGTTCAAACTGGAAATGCCTTACCTCCGCTGCTGGCTAAAGCATTGGCATTGGCAATTAAAAAATACTTATAATGAGGTATCGAATTTGGTATAGTACCGAAAGTTTTGCCGATTTTGTAATTGCAAATACAGATCTAAATACAACCTTTAAGCCTTAACGCACTCCACCGCCTCCATAAAAGCTTTCAACTTTTGTTCAGCTAATTTGTTGTTGGTTCTAACACCGCTACATAAATCTACGCCAAAAGGTGGCACCGTTTCAATGGCATTTACCCCACGGCTAATTGCCATTTGGGCTTCGGCAATGCTACTGATGCAGCAAACTTTTATTCTTACCTTATGCATAAATTCTACAAAAAAATATTAACTTTGAAAATACGATGTAAACAATAATTATTGTTGTTACAACGTCAGTATACTAATCACAATTTAAATCAATAATAAATACTTATGTGTATCAAAATATTAAAGCAATTTTGGCTTATTATTTTTACTATTTTCATATTGGCATCTTGCACAAAAGACAAGCCAGTTGTTATAAAAAATACGGAAGTTAGCCAAACCCAAATGCCTAATAATGAAAGCACGATGCAAAACCTGTTAAATGCAGATTTTGCGGTAAAAACCGTTGCAGAAGAATCATCTGAAAAAATGTGCTTTGAGTTAAACTTTCCATTAACAATAGTTTATCCAGATAAAACAACTACCAATGTTAATAGTTTTGAAGCTTTAGAAACCGCTTTTAATATTTGGTACCAAGAAAACAAAGGCACTAAAGAAGAACCAATGTTAAATTTTCCGGTAGAAGTTACTTTAGCAGATGGAACTATTGAGTCGCTTACCGATGAAAGAACATTGATAAAATTGATGTTAGCCTGTTTTGAAAATGAGAACCTTGTAAAAGGAAAATGTTTTGAAATTAACTATCCTATTGAAATACAATTAGAAGGGGATGATGCTGCAATAGTGATTAACGGTAAAGAAGAATTTGAAAGCCTTTTAAAAGGTAAAGACGAAGAGATAAAATATGAATTTGTTTATCCGATAAGCGTTACGCTTGCTAAAGGGGAGGTTAAAAATTTAGCATCAAAAAAAGATTTAAAAGCCTTAAAAGAATTTTGTGGTAAGAAAGATAAAGGGAATGATGACAAAGACCACAACGGCGGTTATGGTTTTGGCAATACTTTTTCATTAATAAAAAACAATTGCTTTGAAGTGGCTTATCCTATAGAAGCGATAATGCCAGATGCCAGCAAAATAAGTATTAATAGTGCAGATGAGTTTTTTGAAACCATTAAATCATTTAGAAACGATAAAGAAGAACTTTCTAAAATAAGCTTTAGCTATCCAATAAATGTGCTTTTGATGAAAGATGAAGTTAGTGTTCAGTTAAACTCGCAAGAAGAATTGAAAGAGCTATTTGCAACGTGTAAGGAAGGTAAAGGCAGCCATAATGATAATGATAAAGACTTTGATTTTGATGATTTTGATTTCGACTTCGGCGATTTCAACTTCGATCAAATTAATTTTGAAGACCTTGATTTATCACAATTCGACCTTAGCAATTTGGAAGATTTAGGAGATTTTAAACTCTTTTGTTTCGAAGTTAACTTTCCAATTGCCGTAAATATTACCGATGAAGAGCGCATTAACGTAGAAAGCTTTGTCGATTTAATGCAGCAAATGATACCAATTATTTTGAGTAACCGTGGCAGCGAAATTGAGCCAACAGTAAACTACCCTGTTAGTATTACTATAGAAGATGGCACAATTATAACCATTAATACCGACGATGAATTTGAAGAATTAGCCAAAAGCTGTAACGATTAGATCAGTTAATTTCAAATAAAAAATATAAATAAACTTAAACAAAAGGCAAGCGGTAACCTGCTTGCCTTTTTTTCGCCGTCTTTTAGATAATAACTTGTAACTTCGCCCACTATTTTAAACAAATAAAGCAATTATAAAATTGGATACCACAGCAACGCAAAATACAGATGTTAAAGCCGTTGATAATTTAGCATCAACCTTTAAAACCTTAAAAACCGAAATTGGAAAAATAATTGTTGGCCAACACGACGTAGTTGAAAAAGTACTCATTTCAATTTTTTGTGACGGACACAGCCTTCTTGTTGGGGTACCTGGTTTGGCCAAAACGCTTTTAATAAACACCATTGCCGATGTAATGGATTTAAGTTTTAAGCGCATACAATTTACACCCGATTTAATGCCATCCGACATTACCGGTGCCGAATTGATTGACGAGAACCGGAAATTTGTTTTCAGTAAAGGCCCATTGTTTGCCAACATAGTATTGGCCGATGAGATAAACCGTACCCCACCAAAAACACAAGCCGCTTTGTTAGAAGCCATGCAAGAGCGTTCGGTTACCGCAGCAGGCGAAATGCACAAATTAGACTTGCCGTTTTTCGTTTTAGCCACCCAAAACCCAATTGAACAAGAAGGTACTTACCCCTTGCCAGAAGCGCAGTTAGACCGTTTTATGTTCAACATCAATTTAGATTATCCAACATTTGAAGAAGAAGTAAGCGTAGTAGAACAAACAACCTCTAACAATAAAGTTCAATTAAAAAAAATTGTTAATGCCCAGCAAATTTTAGATTTTCAGCAGCTGATACGTAAAATACCAATAGCTAAAAATGTGTTAGAATACGCCGTATCATTAGCCAGCAAAACAAGGCCCAACACCAAATTAGCGCCCGATGCCATTAACCAATATCTATCTTGGGGCGCAGGGCCAAGGGCTTCGCAATATTTAGTGCTTGGCGCAAAGTGCAATGCAGCCATCAACGGCAAGTATTCGCCCGATATTGAAGATGTACAAGCCGTAGCAATTTCTATTTTACGACACAGAATAGTTAAAAATTACAAAGCCGAGGCCGAAGGTGTTTCCATAGAAGACATTGTAAAACATCTGTTTTAAAACCTACAAATTAGTACCAATTACTTATTTTTAATGCCACTGCATTAAGCCTTTGCTCATTTTTTTTTTGAAGCGAAACAGTTTAACACCTATAAACCACAGTCCCGCTGTCCGCTAAATCTTTTTGTTCCGCTATGCTCCACAAAAAGGATACCGCTGCCATCGGGGCTAAAATGCCAACCTTGCTGCCCCGTAGCAAACGGTTAATTAGAGTCGTACATCTCTAATATAGGCATCACAAATTTATTTTTAATAGTATTTCTTGGCACAAATTATTTGTATTCTAATAAGTTTTTTGAACTGTTGCAAACGTTAGCAAGCACAAAGAAAGTTACCGAAGTAAGCAACAATAACGGTTTTTTTGCCCAAAACCGTCAAGCTACAATACATTGCGAAGCTTTAACTGCGCAGTAGCACTCTATAGTATAGGCCCACAAAGCAAAGAGTAAGATCAATTTCATATATTTAACCAAAAATATTAGAAACCTACTTTAAATAATGGCGAAGAAAAAAACAATAAAAACAAAATCAATAGAAGAATCCCTTTGGGAATCGGCAAATAAACTACGTGGTTCAGTAGAATCAGCCGAATATAAGCACGTAGTTTTGGGCTTAATATTTTTGAAGTATGCAGGGGATAAGTTTGAAGAACGAAGGGAAGAGATAATAGAGGAAGGGCAAAAAAAACACCTGGAACAGAAAGCCTTTTATACAATGAAGAATGTGTTTTTCTTAGAAGAATCTTCTCGATGGTCTTACATTATATCGCAAGCCAAGCAAGATGATATTGCGCTCAAAATAGATACGGCTCTTCATCAAATAGAAAAGAACAACCCAATACTAAAAGGTGCTTTGCCCGATAACTATTTTTCAAGATTGGGCTTAGATAAGAGCAAGCTTTCTGCCTTATTAGATACCATTAATTTGATGGATACCCAACAAGACAAATCTCAAGATTTTATTGGGCGAGTTTACGAGTATTTTTTAGGAAAATTTGCATTGAAAGAAGGAAAAGGGAAAGGAGAATTTTATACACCAAAAAGTATTGTAAATTTGATTGCAGAGCTGATTCAACCTTACAAAGGTATTATCTACGATCCGGCCTGTGGCTCTGGTGGTATGTTTGTGCAATCTATTAAATTTATAGAAGCGCATAATGGAAACAAAAAAGAAGTCTCCATTTATGGACAAGAACTCACCAATACTACTTACAAGCTGGGCAAAATGAACCTCGCCATAAGAGGAATAGCAGCCAACTTAGGTGAACGTGCCGCCGATACTTTTCATAGAGATCAACATACAGACCTAAAGGCAGATTACATAATGGCTAACCCACCATTTAACCAAAAAGCGTGGAGAGCTGAAGATGAACTCACCGACGACCCACGATGGAAAGGCTATGAGGTGCCACCTAAAAGCAACGCCAACTATGCTTGGATACTCAATATGGTGAGCAAGCTATCTGTAAATGGTGTGGCTGGGTTTATTCTTTCAAATGGTGCATTATCTGGCAGAGGCGAAGAATATAAAATTCGTAAAAAACTGATAGAAAACAACTTGGTTGAAACGATTGTCATTTTGCCAGGGAGTATGTTTTATACTACTGATATTAGTGTTTCAATTTGGATAATAAATCGGAATAAAAAAGAGCATCAAAAAAGTATTGGACAAACTACTTGGCAATATAGGGATAGAGAAGAAGAAATTCTTTTTATGGATTTACGACAAATTGGTATTCCATTTGAGAAAAAATTTATTCAGTTTTCAGAAGAACAAATAGACCGGATTACCGCCACATTTCATCAATGGCAAATTATCGACGGAAATTACAAAGATGAACCTGAATTTTCATATTCAGCTCATTTAGAAGAGATAATAAAAAAAGATTATTCACTTGTGCCGAGCAAATACATTGAGTTTATTAATGTTGATATAAAAGTTGACTTCGATGCTAAAATGAAAGAACTACAAGAAGATGTGGCAAGTCTTTTAGAAAAACAGAATGATTCTAATTCACAACTTAAAGATGTGTTTAAAAACTTAGGTTATGAATTATAAGAGATTAGGTGATTATATTGAAAGATGTGATGAAAAGAATGCAAACAACATGATAAAGTTATTGCAAGGCATTAGTAATCGAAAATATTTTCAAAAAGCTAAGACCAATACTATTGGAATTGATCTTTCTACGTATAGAATAGTTAGAACAGGGCAATTTGCATTTAATAGAGCCACTACACGAAATGGAGATAAAATTTCAATTGCATTAAGAAAAGGAGAAGATTGCATTGTTTCCCCATCATACAGAATATTCAAATCTATAGATGAAAATATTTTAAACTCAGACTATCTCCTTATGTGGTTCAAACGACCATTATTTGACAGGTATGCAAGGTTCAAGTCTCACGGTTCGGCACACGAATTTTTCGATTGGGAAGAAATGTGTGAAGTAGAACTCCCCATCCCACCCATAGAAGAACAAAAAGCCATCGTAGCCGAATACAAAACCGTCACCGATCGCATCAAACTTAACGAACAAATCAATACCAAACTGGAAGAAACTGCACAGGCTTTGTACCGACATTGGTTTGTAGATTTTGAGTTTCCAGATAAAAATGGAAAACCTTATAAATCATCAGGTGGTAACATGGTGTTTAATGAGGAATTGGAGAAGGAGGTGCCTGAGGGATGGGAGGTTATGAATCTCGGCGACTTGTTTGTCTTACAAAGAGGATTTGATCTTCCAACAAGAAAAAGAACTGAAGGCATTTATCCAATTTATGCATCTACAGGAGTTTCTTCTTACCATAATGAATTCAAGATAGAACCACCAGGAGTCGTTACAGGACGAAGTGGATCTTTAGGTGAAGTATTTTTTGTAGACGAAAGGTTTTGGGCATTGAATACCACTTTGTGGATAAAGGAATTTAAACGTGTAAATCCCGTTTATTCATTTTTCTATTTATCTAATATCAATATATCAGAGTTTCAAAGTGGATCCGCGGTTCCAACTTTAAATAGGAATCATATTCATATGCATAGGACCTACTGCCCTTCATTTCGGTTGCAAGAAAAGTTTCAATCATATTATTTGAAAATCAACAGAAAGTCGAACAACTTAAAATTAGAAAACAAGAAATGTAAATATTTACAATCCCTCCTCCTTTCAAAAATGGCAGGAAGCAAAGCATCTAATCGCAAAAAAACAACTGCCGTATGAGTGAAACCCACCAAATAGAATATAAGCAAGAACTGACCGATAGTTTAGAAAAAGAGGTAGTTGCTTTTTTGAACTACAAAATGGGTGGTAAAAATTTTTTTTTACTTTCAGATACGAATGTAACTTCCTTTAAGTTAGCTGTTTTTGAAGGAGTGGATAGAAGCAAATTGATTAGTACGGATGAATATGGCAATACCTGCATCATTACGGCAGCTAATAAAATATTGGATCGCTTAGATGCTGAAAATAAAACGCTGTCTTCTATTAAAGGTGATCGAAAAGATATGCGCTTATGGAACCAAGAAGCACTAAGAGAAGCCGTTAGAAATGCCTTGGTGCATAATGATTATAGTAGAGAAAGTTTTCCGAAATTTGAGATTTTTGAAGATCGCATAGAAATTACTTCCGCTGGTGGTTTGCCTAATGGCTTTAGTCAAGCAGAGTTTTTCTCTGGTTATTCAGCACCACGCAATAATGTGTTGATGCGGGTTTTTAGAGATGTTGGTTTGGCGGAAAGTCTGGGCATTGGCATTCCTAAAATTTTAGAAACATATAATCGAGATTGTTTTGAGTTTTCCGAGCATTTTTTAAGAATGCAGTTTCCTAAATCTATTTATAGTAAAATAGGCGGTAAGACAGGCGGTAAGAGTATTGAAAAGATAATTGGTTTTGAACTTCTTACTGCTAAACAAAAAGACTTATTGCAAATACTATACGAAGACAATAGCATTACCTATGAGCAGATGACTAAAGTCATGAAAATCAAGAGTATGTCTACAGTTCAGAAACATATGGATGGACTTAAAAAAGTAGGAGCAGTAAGCCGAGATCAAGACTTTGGAGGGAAATGGACATTAAATTTTGAAAATGATTAGAAAATTCACACCATACAAATGTCTGAACCTTCATTTAAAAGGATTGTGGGATTGCCTTGATTTACTAATTGTAAAGTTAAAAATTAAATGAATCCAGATATTTTTTTTTGTAAAAATCAAGAAATCATGAGCATCCTAAAAATAAAGGTTCAGACAATAGAAGTGATAAAATGAGTAGAAAATTTACAGAAGACAAATTAGAAAAGGCATTCATTGAATTATTGGCTCAAGAAGGCTATCCGCACACCCTTGGCACTACCATCACTCGAAAAGAAGAGGCTGTTTTGTTAGCTGATGATTTAAGCGCATACCTCAACAAAAGATATGCTTCGGTTGGGATAACCAATATTGAAATCGAGAGTATTATTTTACAACTAAGCTCTTTGTCTGATACGGATATTTACGAAAGCAATAAGTCCTTTATGAAAATGCTTTCAGATGGTTTCATTCTTAAAAGAGAAGATAGAAGCCAAAAAGATATGTACATTCAACTGATAGATTATACTGGTTTAGCAAAACAACAACACAAAAAAGATAAGCTAACCAATATTGCAGCAGAACCAGAAACAGAATATGGAGAAGACTTAAACATTTACCGATTTGTCAATCAATTAGAAATTGTTGGCTCTCATAAACGAATACCTGATGGCATTATTTATATCAATGGTTTGCCTTTAGTTGTCTTTGAATTTAAATCTGCCATTAGAGAGGATGCAACAATTTACAAAGCATATGATCAACTCACAAATCGATATAAGCGAGACATTCCACAGTTGTTTATTTACAATGCCTTTTGCATCATCAGTGATGGCGTTAATAATAAAGCCGGTTCATTTTTCGCATCGTATGATTTTTTTTATGGATGGAGACGAGTTTTAAGACCTTTAGATCAGCAAGAACCAATCAGAAAAATAAATGCTTTTGATCTATCAAAGTTTTCTAAAGAAGATACTCAAGGCATAGATAGTATGTTCACTTTGGTACAAGGGATGTTGCACAAGTCCAGAATAAGAGACATCATTCAGAACTTTATCTTTGTTCCTGATTCTTCTAAGAAGGATGAAAAGATTGTTTGCCGCTATCCACAATATTATGCAGCAAAGGCCTTGTATGAAAATATTAAAGCCGCTCAAAAACCAGAAGGCGATGGGAAGGGAGGCACCTACTTTGGCGCCACAGGTTGTGGCAAGAGTTTCACCATGCTCTTTTTAACACGCCTCTTAATGAAAAGTGTGGAGTTCGGTAATCCTACCATTGTATTAATTACAGATAGAACAGATTTAGACGATCAGCTTTCAGGGCAATTTACCAATGCTAAAAACTACATTGGCGACGATACCATTATAAGTGTAGAAAGCAGAACAGAATTAAGAGAGCTATTGCAAGGCAGAATGAGTGGTGGTGTTTTTCTAACTACAATACACAAGTTTTCAGAGGATATAGAATTACTATCAGAACGAACAAATGTGATTTGTATATCAGATGAAGCGCATAGAAGTCAGACCAACTTAGATCAAAAAGTACGCGTAACAGAAAAAGGTGTTAAAAAGACGTATGGTTTTGCCAAGTACCTACACGATTCTTTACCCAATGCCACTTATGTAGGCTTTACCGGAACACCAGTAGATGCCACTTTAGATGTGTTCGGTAAAGTGGTAGATGCTTACACAATGACAGAATCGGTAAGGGATGAAATTACGGTTCGGATTGTTTATGAAGGGAGAGCAGCCAAAGTGGCGCTGCAGAATAGCGAACTGAAAAAAATAGAAGAATATTACAAAGAAGCGGCAGAGGCTGGAGCCAATGAATACCAAATAGAAGAAAGTAAAAAGCAAACGACTAATATGAATACCATCTTAGGCGATCCTGAGGTATTAGCCGAGATAGCACAGGATTTTGTTGCTCATTATGAAAAACGAATTGAAGAAGGATCAAGCGTAAGAGGTAAAGCCATGTTTGTTTGCAGTAGCCGGCCCATTGCCTATACATTCTATAAAAAAGTAATAGAATTGCGGCCAGAATGGGCAGTAGTTAAAGTTGCAGAAGATGGTGTAGCACTAAGCGATAAAGACAAGAAGGAAATCAAACCTATGGAAAAAATAAAGATGATTATGACCAGAGGCAAAGACGATCCGAAAGAAATGTATGATGCGCTTGGCACAAAAGACTACAGAAAAGAACTGGATAGACAATTCAAGAATGAAAAATCAAATTTTAAAATTGCTATAGTTGTAGATATGTGGCTCACTGGTTTTGATGTGCCGTTTTTAGATACCATGTATGTCTACAAACCCATTCAACAACATAGTTTAATCCAGGCCATTTCTCGTGTCAACCGAAAATACGAAGGCAAAAATAAAGGTTTAGTTGTAGATTATATTGGTATCAAAAAACAAATGAACTTGGCATTGGCCAAGTACAATAAAGGCGAAGAACAAAACTTCGAGGATATTAAAGAATCACTCCTTGTTGTTCGCAATTATTTGGAGCTACTGGTAAAATTGATGCACAATTTTGATTCAAGTAAATACTATAAGGGTACAACTTTACAACAACTGAATACCTTAAAAATGGCTTCCGAATATGTGCAGGTAACTAAAGAGTTAGAAACTCGATTTATGGGTTTAGTAAAACGGTTAAAAGCAGCTTACGACATTTGTGCAGGCAGTGAACACCTTACACAAGAGAACAGAGATCAAACTCATTTCTTCTTAGCTGTTAAATCTATTGTGTTCAAACTAACCAAAGGTAAAGCGCCAGACACCGCACAGATGAATACTAAGGTAACGGAGATGATAAAGAAGGCGCTGGAAAGTGATGGGGTAGAAGAAATATTCAAACTCGGTGATGAATCAACCACAGAACAAGACTTGTTTGATGAAGATTATTTGGCGAAAATTGCTAAGATAAAGTTGCCAAACACTAAAATAAAGTTGCTACAAAAACTATTGGCAAAAATTATAGGCGAGATAAAGAAAGTAAACAAAGTAAAAGGCATTGACTTTACTAAAAAAATGGAATCTTTAGTAGAAAAATATAATGAACGAGAAGATAATGATGTTCTTCAAAGTATAGTTCTTGATGATTTTGCTGATGAAATCACCAACCTAATTTGGGCAGTACACAAAGAGTTTTCTGCAGGTGACGATTTAGGTATTAACTTCGAAGAAAAAGCCTTTTATGATATATTGTTAGAACTCTGCACAAAATACGATTTCTCCTATCCAAATGACAAACTGATCGACTTGGCTAAAGCGGTCAAAAACTTAGTAGATGAACAGGCAAAGTTTCCAGATTGGAATAAACGAGATGACATTAAAGCATCGTTAAAAGTTGGTTTAATTATTCTTTTAGATGAACACGGCTATCCACCTGTGGAAAGAGATGAAGTGTATGAAGACATTTTTGAACAAGCCGAAAATTTTAAGAAACACAAGGCTTAAAATTAAACCGCCCTACAACCTCCTCTTACAACAACACCTTTTGCGCTGCCGCCAAAATTTTATCTGCACCAGCTTCATTGGTCGATTCTGCATAAACTCGCAAAACAGGCTCGGTACCCGAAGCACGTATCATTAACCATTGATCGTTAGGTAAAGTATATCGAAAACCATCGGTAGTATCTTCACTTATCACTTCAAATTCACCAAATTGTTTAATGCCTGCTCTACATTTTTCTAAAGCACCTTGCTTTAATGCTTCGGTAATATGTAAATCGTTGCGTTTGTAAAAAAAAGCACCAACTTGTTCGTAAATTTCATTAATTAATGCTTTTAGGCTTTTACCTGTTTTGGCCATGTATTCAAAAATTAACAAGCCTACCCAAATGCCATCGCGCTCTGGTATGTGGCCTTTTACGGCAATACCACCACTTTCTTCAGCACCAATTAACACATCTTCTGTTACCATTTTTTCGGCAATATATTTAAAACCTACTTTGGTAACTTCATATTCAAGGTTGTACAAATCGCAAAGCTTTTTCACCTTATCGGTTACCGATGCTGCAATTACTACCTTGCCCGTGTAATTTTTCACTTTATGCAAATAGTGTATTAGCAACAATATAATGTGGTGCGAATCAACAAAATTTCCCTCGTTATCATAAAGTCCAATACGGTCGGCATCGCCATCGTTAGCTAAACCGGCTTGTAAATCATTGCTGTTTTTTAAAAGCTCAGAAAACGCTGTTAAATTTTTATGTATTGGTTCGGGTGCTTGCCCCATAAAAGATGGGTTATAATCGCAATGCAAATAAGTTGCGTTTGGCATTATTCTTTTACCTATCGCCTGCCCCGATCCATACATCGCATCATACCCAAATTTTAATTTATTTATTAAGCTAAGGTCAAAAGCTTTGTCTACCAAATTGTAATATAAGGTATCTAAATCAACAAATTCTATTAGGCCTTTTTCTTTATAGGTTTCAAAATTACCTAACTCGCTGGTATGTTTTTCTGGTATTAAATTTTCAATTTCGGTAATTACTTGTGGCGAAGCTGGGCCACCAAAATTAGCTTTTACTTTGTAGCCATTGTAAGAAGCTGGGTTGTGGCTGGCCGTTAAAATTATGCCTAAAGCAGTTTGGTAATGCAATGCCCCCATACTTATAATTGGTGTGGTAACAAAGGTGTGGGTCATTAAAACCTTTAAGCCTTCTGCAGCATAAACAGCGGCAGTTGTTTTAGCAAATAACTCCCCTCCAAAGCGGCAATCGTAGCCCAATACTATGCTTTGGTTTAAATTTTGGTGTTGCTTTACCCATTTAGCAGTTGCATAGGCCACTCTTTTTAAATTGTCAATGGTGTAGGTTTCTGCAATTATAGCACGCCATCCATCAGTACCAAATTTTATTTTATACATATATTATGTTAGTATATTTTATTAAGATCGTAAAATAGCAGTAAATGTTGTTACCAGATAATCATTTACTCATATAATTTTAACTATAATTTTTTAAGTGAAGCAATTACCAAACTGGTTTCTAGTTTTATTGCTTCAAAATCGTTTAGAGTGATGTGGCTATTTTCGTTGAGGTAGCTCTTATATTTTTTTATAAAAGAATTGCTTTTGCTTACCAGTTTTAATTTAGTTAATAATTTTTTATATGAATTGTTAAAGGCAGCCCTATCGTTTTGCTTTAAATCTATTTCGCAAATTTTTAAGTCGCCTGGTATCGTATTTATTATAAACTGAACCATGCCAGTTTCTAACTTTATATCACTATTGGTATAGTTTTGAAGGTTAGTCATATCTAAGTTGCTAAAAGTGTTCACATCTTTCTCTAACAACTTCATTAATTTTTTAACTTTTGTAGCTTTCATAGGTTTTAATACAAAAACAAACAGCATTTTAGCTGATGCAGTATAGGTTAAACGTTAATACTTTAAAAATAGTTTTAAGATTATTATTTAAAACCGTTATTTATAACAAATAGTAAGTTGTATATTTGTTAGTCGTAAATAATATGGAAAATTTTCCTATATTGCGTTTTTTATAAGGATGGATAAAAAAGTTATACTAACAGAAAAAGCACCGCAACCTTTAGGCCCATACAGTCAGGCCATAAAAGCGGGCAACACTTTGTATATTTCTGGCCAAATTGCTATAAATGTAGCAGATGGCAAATTGGTAACTGATGATATTAGTGCAGAAACACATCAGGTAATGAAAAATATATTAACTATATTACAAAGTGAAAATTTAAGTTTTGATAATGTAGTAAAGTCATCAATTTTTTTAGCCGATATGAATAACTTTAGTAAAGTTAATGAAGCCTATGGCAGTTATTTTAAAACAGCCCCACCAGCTAGAGAAACTGTTGAAGTATCTGCCCTACCAAAATTTGTAAACGTAGAAATATCTACAATAGCTTATTATTAGCCAAATTAAATAATCTTATAAGTTACACTTGTTTTGACCGCACAGCTTGATGACGACTTTTTAATAAAAGAAATTGTATCTACACAGGATGGCCCTTGTATAGAAGAGCTATACCGTAGATATTCACATAAAATTTATCGAAAATGTTTGAGTTTTGTTAAAGATTCGTCTTTAGCAGAAGATTTAACACACGACATTTTTATAAAAACGCTTTTAAATCTTGCCAAATTTAAAGGAAAGTCTAAATTTTCTACTTGGATATATTCAATAACATATAACTACTGTATAGACTACATTAGAAAAAGCAGAAAAATGAACTACGTTGAAATATCTGAAGAAGAAAACCGGCTTGAACAAGATGATTATGAAGATGATGGCTATTTAATAGAAGTAGAAACTGGCCGTATGATTGAATTATTAGAAATGCTAAGAGCAGATGAAAAAATGATATTACTTATGAAATATCAAGATGGTTTGAGTATAAAAGAAATTCAAAAATTATTGAATGTTTCGGAGAGTGCGATAAAAATGCGTATAAAAAGAGCCAAAGAAAAGATGAGAGAATTATATAAACGTACCTTTAAAGATGATTTGTAAAACTATTTGCCAAATGAGTACAATTAAAGAAAACAAATATAATTTAGAACCTGAAGAAAAACTTGACCCAGATTTACAAGATAAAGTTGGAGGCACTTACGGCTTAGTAAAATCAATTTTTAAAGTCGTCGATTTCTTTGCGCAAATTTTAAAACATACCATTACGGAGTTCATTAACGTGTTTTCAAAAAAAGACTAACGATATATTATGATAATTTTTATACAAGGGGTGGGTCCCAAAACGGGTGGTTTCAACATTAAACAGCTACTATCAGACATGGCTAATACCTACGTGCCAATGATGGTAAATATTTTTATTGGTTTAGCAATATTTGTTGTAGGCTTTATTATTGCTAAAATAATTTACAATATAATTTTAAAAACATTAAAGGCACTTAAATTAGATAAAGTTGATGATTTAATTAGGCAGGTAGATATGTTTAAAGCCTTAGATTTTAACTTGCCAAAGTTTCTGGCAAAATTAGTTTATTATCTAATATTATTATTAGTGCTGCAAATATCAGTTCAAACAATGGGCATCTCTAGCTTGTCGAATGGTTTAAATGCTATTTTGGCTTATATGCCTAAGTTATTTACTGCTGCAATAGTATTTTTAATTGGTGTTTTTATAGCCAATATCATCAAAAATGCATTGAGATCAACTACCGAATCATTAAATATTAAAACAGGTAAATTTATAAGCGATGCTGTTTTTTACTTTTTAGTAGTAATTATTGCACTAATGGCCTTATCACAAGCAGGTATTGATACTACTTTAATTACCAACAATTTAACTATGCTAGTAGGTGGTGTGCTTTTAGCTTTTATGATTGGTTTTGGTTTTGCATCAAAAGATTTAATGTCGAGTATGTTAAGTTCAATATATGTAAACGAAAGTTTAAGTATTGGTAGTAAAGTAAAAATTGGTGATATTGCTGGCGAAATTACTGAAATGACATCTACTGCAGTTATTATTAAATCTGGCGAAAGAAAAATATCTATACCAATGCATAAACTTACAAGTGAAATAGTTGAAATAAACTAATTGACTCTTTTAACTTAAATAATAAACAGAATGAACGAAAGTCAAATTAATTTTATAGGAGCTGGTACCACCATAAAAGGTAAAATAACGACTGATGATGACGTTAGGGTTGATGGCGTTGTTGAAGGTGACATTGTAACAAAAACCAAAGTAATAGTAGGTGAAAACGGTACTGTAAATGGCGAAATAAATGCCACCTCTGCCACCATATCTGGCCTAATTGACGGCTCTGTAATAACTACTGAAAGTATTACATTAATGAAAAATAGCAAAGTTTCGGGTAATGTATCTACCAAAAACTTAGTAGTTGAAACCGGTGCTTTTGTTAACGGTAATATAAAAATGAACTCTATGTCGGCAGGTTTAGATACCAAAAACAAACAGCCATTAAGTAGCAAGCCTTTGGGTAAGTTTGGTAAGTAATTATAAATGTGGTATGATCGTTGGTTAGTTTTTATTTATATTTTTCTTAATCTCTAATTACAGCCTCTATCATATTTAATTGCGAAAGCTTTCCGTTCGAAATTATTTTTATACTATTTTTTTCTATTAGCTTCATTTTTTGTAAGATGATTTTCGGAGGATATCCCTTTAAATGCCAATGCATTACCTCCGCATAAAACCGTTCTAAAAATTGTAGTTTATCTTTTAGTTTTTGCTTTGCATTTTTTGCTTTAAAATTATGCGCACAAAAAAGCGTATCAAAATCTAACTGTAGTACCTTCTTTATAGATTTTATTTGTTGCGCAATACTTTCATTATCCAACATATATTTTATGGTAGTATTAACGTACAAATCACCAGAAAAAAGCCAGCCTTTGTTAGGCTCAAACAAAGCAATCATATCAGCAGCGTGGCCAGGTATGTCAATTATTTCAAAAGTATAATTTGAGGTTGGTAAAATATTGCTTGTTAATGGTGTAATTTTAAAAGCAGGCCTATTGCCCCAATATATTTGTTGAGGCAAACTAATTGCTGGAGGCTTTTTCATTAGTTCACTACATTTAGCAGAACCATAAACTGGCACATTAAATAGTGCTTTTACTGGTTTTAAATTACCTGTATGATCTTCGTGATGATGGGTAACAACTATTTGTTGAACAGGCAGCGGTTTTACAAAATCAATAATAGCTTTTCGCATGCGGCTTTGGCCAGTATCAATTAACAAACCATTAATAAAATAAACATTAACTGTTAATGCAGCTTTGCCAAAAGGGCTATAACCGCAAGTAACCGCCTTCACTTCATTGTAAGTAAATGGAGTTATGAGTTTCAAATTATTGATTTATTGGTAGCAATAGAACAAGTATAAATAGTGAAGTTAATTTTTATTCGTTACTTAAAAAAGCAATTTTTTCATCAAAATGGCAAACAGCTATCTTACCCTTTTTCTTCTATTGCGCTCAAAGTCTTCAAAAATGTATTCGCCTAAACCTTTTAGGCTGCTGTAGTAGGCTTTGCCTTTGTTGGCCATTGTAAAATCTTGCACAAAGCGTTGCAAGTATGGATCTTTCGCAATCATAAATGTAGTAATTGGTATTTTTAATTTTTTGCAAGAAGCTGCCAAATGTAAACAACGGTTTACAATTTTACGATCTAAACCAAAACTGTTTTTATAATACTTTTTACCCACTTTAAGGCAGCTTGGCTTACCATCGGTAATCATAAAAATTTGTTTGTTGGCATTTTTACGCTTGCGCAACAAATTCATAGCCAATTGCAAACCAGCTACCGTGTTGGTATGGTAAGGCCCAACATTTAAATAAGGTAAATCTTTAATGCTAATTTGCCAAGCATCATTACCAAACACCAAAATATCTAAGGTATCTTTTGGGTAACGAGTAGTAATAAGCTCGCTCAATGCCATTGCCACTTTTTTGGCTGGCGTAATGCGATCCTCTCCATATAAAATCATACTGTGCGAAATGTCAATCATTAACACAGTACTCATTTGGCTTTTATGTTCCTTTTCGTGTACCTCCAAATCGCTTTCGGTCATTTTAAAACTTTCGATGCCGTGTTGTATTTGCGCATTGCGCAAGCTGTCGGTCATATCAATTTGATCTAAGCTATCACCAAACTCGTATTGCCTTCTATCGGCTGTCGGTTCATCACCCATCCCTGTGCTTTTCGAGTTGTGATTACCTCTACCCGATTTTTTTAGTTTACCAAATATTTCTTCTAACGATCTTTTGCGGATGCTGCGTTCACTTTTAGCCGTTATGTGCATAGCGCCTGGCTTGCTTGGGTCGTCTTTTAAATAACCCTCCTCATACAAATCATTAATAAAATCGCCCATACCATATTCTTCATTAGTAAGCTGATGTTCATTATCTAACTGGTTCATCCAATCTAACGCTTCTGCCACATCGCCAGAGGTGTAGGTAAGCAATTGCTCAAAAATATCAAGCAAACGTTCAAAATCACTTTGTGTATCTTCGGGCGCACGGTATTGGCTAAACTGAAATCCTAACATTTATTGTTTTATTCTAAACCTTAAAGGTAGTTCAAATTTAGCACTATTCAACTACCCAAATTATAGCAGCATAAGCGGCCTGTTTCTCACCTAAATTTAACTGCAATAAATTATCAATTTTAAAATTATTTAAATGCTGATTAATAGCTCGGTCTATTTTTTTTAGCTTTGCTTTTAGCATCCAATGGTTACCATTTTTGGCATATAAAATTACAAACAATCTGTTTTTTAAATGAAAGCGACCTTGTCTACTTTGATTTTCGTATAGCCATTTTGCAACATTGTTGGGTTGGTTAATCGCATTATTAAAACTCATTTTTAAACCTTTGGGGAAAACCGTGGTTTTATGATCGAAAGGAATATCTTCAATAAAAAAATCTACTTCTTTATCCTTTGCATTTTGTGCTGACTTAACTTTTGGGTTAGCTTTAAAAATTGTTTCGACTGCCTTGGCGCTATAAAAATTATACCAACGGTTTAAGGCATAGTTTTTAATTCTCTCATAGTCCACCTCTTCTTTAAATTTGCTGTCAATAGTTTGTAGTAAATCGTTAAACAAAGGTGTATTGTAAATAAACTTGGTTTGCTTATCTAAAGCATCGGTTTGTTTAGTTCCCCATTTGTATGGGTAAACTAATCGCTTGTTTAATTCAATTGAAATATTTTTGATTTGAACGTTCATTAATTATACTAAATTGATACCCACCTTACGAACTCTACAAATTAACAGCGGTTTCCTGTCTTTACGTATTTCCAAGCTAAAAAAAGTGGCGTTTATATGCTTGGTTAAGATAAGCAATATTGACGAATTCAATCTAATTAGCAAATAAACCGGGGCGAACTTTATTTTAGATAAATATTTTACGGTCTTTTACTACCATAAAAAGTGTTTATTCTTTGTAAAATTAATTTACAATCTTCGGGCTGTTTGGCAGAGCTTATAAATTGAAGCAATATTTGAGGATAGTTTTCAATAATTGGCAACATTATCATTAAGTTTTTTTGGGCGTTGTTAGTCAACAAATAAAGTTGATTAGTTTTTACATCATACAAAATACCTACCTTTTTTAAATTGGGTTGTTGCAATAGTTGGGTGGCATTTAAATTACTTACGCCAGTATTAAAAATTGTTTTGCCTGAAGCCTCAACTAAGGTTGAGGTTGGTGTTTCAAAATAAAAATAACGGCCTTTTAATTGGTTTTTTACAAAAGCGATTTGATTGAGATAACTACCGGTAACCAAATATATATCTTCCTCATATACAGCAGCAATTATATTAGCTAACTTTTCTTTATTGTAATTGCTTAAAGTAAAAATGTTTTTGGGCCCCTTTTTTTCAAATTGTAGCTTAGTTTCTTCAATTTCGGGCTTTTCAAAATTTAGAATATTACGATATAAGCCTGCTGTAAAATTATTAGTTAAAGTATTATTTGCAGCAGCTGTTTTGTTGTTTGTATTAAACCAGTTTTTAAAACTACTTTTTATAAAGCCTTTTTTGCCTTTGTAATTTCCTATGGATAAGTATAGTGCCTTACCATCGCAAAGGGCAACCACATTTTTCAGCAACTTTAGCTTTACCTTCTTAACAAAATAAATATCGGCGGTATTGTATTTTATTATTTCTGGCTCAATTACATGCTGTGGTTCATTATTATTAATTTGTTTAATTGAGGTGTAAATGCCTTGCGCAATGCTATCAATTGAGGTTTGTAATAAGGCATTGGCATCGTTTGCTTTTAACAAAAAGTTATTTAAAAGCAACAACACTACTAATGAAGCAGCGAAATATAATGATTTTGAAAATTTCACACCTTAAAAATGAGTTGGTAAATTAACAAATAAAAATTTAACAGCAAATAGATTAACTTTGGGTGACTCCAAATTTCTCTTTGGGTCTAAATTTAGGGAACTTAATGCTATAGATTTAGTGTTTAATATAAAAAGTAAAAATAAAAAAATATGATGGGATTTGATCCAATAGGAATGTTAGTTTTTGGTGCAGCAATGTTACTGAGTATGCTAGTAAGCCGTCGTTTAAAATCGAAATTTAAAAAATACTCACAAATGCCGTTAAGCAGCGGTTTATCGGGCAAAGAAATTGCAGAGCGAATGTTAGCAGAAAACAACATTTATGATGTACAGGTTATTTCTACCCGCGGGCAGTTAACTGACCATTACAACCCGGTAAACAAAACCGTTAACTTAAGTGAAGTAGTTTATAACGAAAGAAATGTAGCTGCAGCAGCTGTTTCTGCACACGAAGTTGGCCATGCTGTTCAACACGCACAGGCTTATAGTTGGTTGTCGTTTAGATCAAAAGTAGTGCCAGCGGTACAGTTTTCATCTCGCTATATGCAATGGATAATACTTGCTGGTTTTATAGCTGCTCAATTTATAGGGCCAGGTTTATTGGCGTTTGGTATAGCTTTGTTTGCAGTAACTACCTTTTTTGCATTTATTACTTTACCAGTTGAGTATGATGCCAGTAACCGTGCTTTAGCTTGGTTAAATAGTGCAAACATTGCACGTGGCGAAGAGTACGAAGGCGCAAAAGATGCTTTAAAATGGGCAGCACGCACTTATGTTGCTGCTGCATTAGGTTCGCTTGCTACTTTAATATATTACATTATGCGTTATCAGCAAATGGTTTCGAGAAATTAGAAACTATAGAATAATAAAAATTTGAAGCCGATTAATTTGTTGAGAAACATTTAATCGGCTTTTTTTTTAAGATATAAATTATTGCATTTACATCTACATAAAAAGAACTATTACCCCTGCTATAACGACATTTATGCCGATTACAACAGCAGCAATTGCTAAGCCTTTACTTTTATTGTTTCTGGGTTTTTAGCAATTTTACTTGCAGCTACGCCATCAAAAATAAAACCCAATAAACTAAATGAAATACCAAAATAAATTTAATAAAGAAATTACAAAACCACCAATAGCTGAGCCATTTGTTTTTTTTTAATAGGTTTTTCATCTTTTTGTTGTAATATTGGTTTATTAGTATTGTTGCTTTTTAATTTTTGATCAACGCTAATTCCTTCATCTGGTTTGTCACCAAAAATAAGTTTGTTAGTAGCTTCTTTTTTAAACCCGCTTTTTACCAATTTCGAGTTTATACCAATCATTTAAATCAGTAGATAAATCATTATTATTATTAAAGCCAAACTGTTTCGCTTCAAAAACTATAACTTAATTTTTGTTTTATAAATTTGTTATAAACCTACTGACAATTTTGAATTAAAGCGATAAAATCAGCATCTGCTTTTACTTCAAAGCCAGGTTGCAAATCAATTATATCGCCTGCATAATATTTTATGCTTGTAGAGGATTGTACTGTGCCTGAGGAAAAAATAGTATCAACTGCATTATGATCTGTTACGGGTATCATACCTGAATAATGTGTAATATTTTCTTTACAAATAAAACCAGGTTGTGCGCAGTTTCCAACATCTAAAAAATATAGTTGAGTTTCGATATAAAAATCAATTTTACAAGAGTTGCCTTGCGTATCGGTAATTGTAAAGGTAACATCATCAGCTAACTGTGCCGCTTCGGTAAAATAAAAGGTAAAACCTTCGCCACCTGTTATACTACTTTGAGATACAAATGTATTTGTTGCAGTAGTAATGGTATAATTTCCTGAACCACCTGTAACTTCGGTTATATTAATATACAGGGTGGGTGCTGCAGTGCGGTAGTTACAGTCCCAAAATAAAACGTAAGCTCCATCTGCAGATTGATAGTTTATGTTAATAACATCACTCTTACTATTTGAAAATACGGCACTCGTAAAAACAAATTGAATTATAGTGGTATAAATAAGCCATTTTTTTAATTGATTCATTCTATTATTTTTTTTTACAATAATAATGTTAAGATCGAAATATAAACTATGCAATTTTAATACCAAACTAATAAAGCTATTTTTTTTAGTGTCAATTTCGCTTTTTAATTTTAAAAGGGTACTTCACTATCGTTGTTATCTTTTTTCTCTTTATCGTTCATGCTCGATTTTAGGGTAATTGTTTTTACTTCGCTTTCTCCAATTGCATCTTGTAATGGAGTTAAGCCAGCAAACAATGGGTCGCTTTCTTGTAAGTTTATAAATTTGGCATATTGGCCAACAAAACGGGTAATTACAGAACCTGTTGGCCCGTTTCTATGTTTGGCAATAATTACCTCTGCTAATCCTTTCGATGGTGTTCCGTCATCTAACTCATCCATTCCGTAATATTCAGGTCTATATAAAAACAATACCAAATCGGCATCTTGCTCAATGGCACCCGATTCTCTTAAATCACTTAGCATTGGTCGTTTATTGCCACCTCTTGTTTCTACTGCACGGCTTAATTGAGATAGTGCTATAACTGGTATTTCTAACTCTTTAGCAATTGTTTTTAATGATCTTGAAATATTACTAATCTCTTGTTCTCTGTTAAAGCTTTTACCATCGCTCATACCACTCATTAGTTGTAAGTAATCAATAATTACCATATCAATATCGTGTTGCTGTTTCAGCCTTCTACATTTGGCCCTTAACTCAAAAATGTTGATGGCTGGTGTATCATCAATAATCAACTCTGCATCGCCTAACTCTTTTGTTTTTTCAACCAGCTTCACCCATTCGTATTCTTCTAAGTTACCGGTTCTTAATTTATTTAAAGAAATTTCTGTTTCTGAAGCAATTAGTCTTTTGGTGAGCTGCACGGCCGACATCTCTAACGAAAACAAGGCCACCTTTCTATCAAACTGTACGGCAGCATTACGAGCCATAGATAATACAAATGAAGTTTTACCCATACCCGGCCTTGCTGCAATAATAACTAAGTCAGATTTTTGCCAGCCAGCCGTTTGCATATCTAAATCGTACAAACCGGTAGGCACTCCAGTTAAATCGCTTTCTTTATTTTTTAGTATTTCAATTTCTTCAATGGCTTTAGTAATTAATTTGTCTGCCGTTTCGTAGCCTCTTCTTAAATTTTGATCGGTAATGGCAAAAATTTGCTGTTCTGCTTTTTGTAACAAATCAAAAACATCGGTAGTATCTTCATAAGCATCATTTATAATGTTTGTTGAAATATTAATTAGTTCACGCTGCACATATTTTTGAGCAACAATACGAGCGTGATACTCAATATTAGCCGCACTTGCAACACGGTTGGTTAGTTCACTTACATAAAATGGCCCACCAACCTCAGTTAAAGTGCCCGATCTTCTTAATTCTTCGGTAACTGTTAATATATCAATTGGTTCCGATTTGTCGAACAAATTAGAGATTGCAGCAAAAATTTTTTTATTGCTTTCGTGGTAAAAATGCTCTGGTCGTAAAATATCTATTACTTCCGAAACGGCTGCTTTTTGCAACATCATTGCCCCAAGTACCGCATCTTCTAAGTCGCGTGCTTGTGGTGGTACTTTACCAAACAAATAGTTCGATAATTCTGCATCTGATTTTTTTCTAACTTTATTTCTGTAAGATTTGGCAACTCCACCACCCTCTGCTTCTGGCATAAATTAATTTAACTTGTTTACTGATTTTTTAAAGGATGCACAAATGTAAGTTGTTTTGTTACAGTATTGGCCTAACCGTATTTAAAGAAATTAACAAGATGTGAGTGCTATAAAAAAGTAAAAAATCTCAAAGGACAATATGTTTTCGCTTAAACAAGTCATAGTTTTCAACATTCAACTTTTTTTATGTTGATTACTTGTTTAAAAGGGTTATAATACTGTTGAAAAGCTTCAATTAACAAATTTTAACAGGCCTCGCGCAATATTTAACACCATTACACCAACTTTTGGTCTCGTTATTGCGTCTAAGTAAGTAAGTGAATAAAATAACCACATATTGTATTTTGATATTGAGCTTGTGCTACTTTAGTGCAGTTGGTCAAAGCAGTTCCATTAATTTAAATGGCAACAACATTACGCAACATCATCTTTACCCAAATCCAATGTTACAGGGTAACAATTGTAAGTTAAATGTTCTACTTAATGAAGAAAGCGCTATAAGTGTTACCATTTTTGATATTATAGGCAATAATGTTTTTGAAACTAAAGCCTATTACCATAAAGGTACTCACAATCTTGTTCTCGAAACAAATACCTTTTTAAAGGGTATCTATTTTATTAATATAGTCTCTAATCAAGAGAAATATGTTAAGCGCTTAATTGTAAAATAGATACTTCTTACTACTTTAACTTCTTTTTTAATTTTCTTTCTTTTTTTGATTGGTAAATAAACTTTATCTTTGAAATGTTGGTTAACTACAATACCAATGTTAAAATTAGAATAATTTTTTTATGGAGACAGTAAAATCAGTAGTTTCGTTATATACAGAAAGCACCCCCAACCCTTCAACAATGAAATTTGTTGTAAATAGAATGTTGTTAAAAGGTTTGAGCGTTGATTATACCAACATCAACGAAACAACAGAGGCACCTTTTGCAAAAGCATTATATAGTTTCGACTTTATAACCGCAGTTTTTATTAAAAACAACTTTGTTACCATTGCCAAAACTGATGATAAAGATTGGCACGAAGTAATACCTGAAATACGGGAATTTATAAGAGCCTATTTAAGTGAAGAAAAACCAGTTTTTACCCCAACCGGTTTAGATGCCATAAAAACGGACAATTCAAACAATTCGGTTGGTGAATCGGAAATTGAAAAACAAATAGTTGAGCTAATACAAACCTATGTACAACCAGCTGTTGAGATGGATGGTGGATCAATAGTTTTTAAATCTTACAATGAAGGTGTAGTAACCTTAGGTATGCAAGGTGCTTGTAGTGGCTGCCCAAGTAGCACAATTACCCTTAAAAATGGCATACAAGGTTTGTTGCAACGTATGCTACCCGAAGGTTTAGTGCAAGATGTCGTAGCCGAAGATATGTAATGAAGGTATAGTTAATGATATGATGGCTTGTTGCTAATTGATGATAGTACACCAAATACTATACAGTTAGTTAAGCATTATAATAATAAAAATACCAAGTCTTTTTACTTTTCACTTTGTATGGCTATTAATAAGATTTTTAAAAAATAACACTACACAATTTTTAATTAAAAAATAAAACACACTATAAACAAATGCAAAATTTTGAAACCGCAATAAAACAAAAAGACAATTACGAGAAAGCAATTTTGGTAGGCTTAATATATGGCGAGCAAAACGAAACCAAGTTGCAAGAATATATGGATGAGTTGGAGTTTTTAACCAACACCGCTGGGGCAAATGTATTAAAACGCTTTACACAAAGGCTGCCACATCCAGATGTAAGAAGCTTTGTTGGAAAAGGTAAATTAGAGGAGATAAAAGAATACATTGATTTTAAAGAAATTGATCTCATTATTTTTGATGATGAAATTTCGCCCAAACAACAAGCTTACTTAGAAGAAGAATTAAAAATAAAAGTACTTGATCGTAGTAATTTAATATTAGATATTTTTGCCCGTAGAGCCCAAACCGCCCAAGCTAAAACTCAGGTAGAGTTAGCGCAGTACCAATACATTATGCCTCGTTTGCGTGGTATGTGGACTCACCTAGAACGGCAACAAGGTGGTATAGGCATGCGTGGCCCAGGTGAAAAGGAAATTGAAACAGATCGCCGCATAATTCAGAAAAAAATAAAGCTGTTGAAAGACAAGCTAAAACAAATTGAAAAACAAAATATTACCCGCCGTAAAAACCGAGGCGAATTAATAAGAGTAGCTTTGGTAGGGTATACCAACGTAGGTAAAAGCACTTTAATGAACAGCTTGAGTAAAAGTGAAGTATTAGCCGAAAACAAGCTTTTTGCCACTTTAGATACCACAGTTAGAAAAGTAGTGTACGATAACGTACCTTTTTTACTGAGCGATACCGTTGGTTTTATTAGAAAACTGCCAACCCATTTAATTGAAAGTTTTAAAAGCACTTTAGATGAAGTAAAAGAAAGCGACATATTATTGCACGTAGTTGACATATCACACCCACAATACGAAGCACAAATAGACTCGGTAAATGAGCTGTTAACCGAACTCGGCGTTACCGATAAACCCACTATAATGGTGTTTAATAAAATGGATCGTTATCGTGAAATATATTTTGATGAGTTTTTATTAGAAGAAGAAAGACAGGCTTTAGAAAACCAAATAATACAAAGCTGGTTAGTAAAAACCGAAGGTAATGCCTGTTTTGTTTCTGCTATAAACAAAGAAAATTTTGAAGCCTTACGAGCCGATGTGATTGAGCAAGTAAAACGCCTTTACAATATCAGGTATCCTTATAAAGTGGTAGGATATTGAAGCGAAATGCTTCGGGTTAGTGAGCGTAGCGAGACTTTACGATCATTTTGAAGATGCATTATATTGTTTTCAATTTGGGGAGGATGCTTTTTATACTGAAAATAAAAAGATATGACATTTCTTTTAGAAATGTCATATCTAAATGACTTTGCTTTTATAAATCAATTATTTATCATACCAAACATAACAATAAATAAATGTTTATTGTTGGAAACCTTTTTTCCTTAATAGTAGCATAGACACACTTTAATAGACGGTATCTATATATGAAGCTGATAATAGTGTGGAGTATGACTGATGTATTTCTGTAACTGAATATTTTAGATGGAAAGTAAAAGATCTGGAGCTATTTATTGAAAGCACCAAAAAAGAAATATCTAAATGGCCTACATTGGCAAATGAATTAAAAATACCACGCAACGAATAAAGTATATTAGAACGAGCATTTAATTATTAAACTGAAAATTATTAGCCACAAATTGGCTTTTCATTTTTGGTGATCAAATTTATCATATAAAAATATAACAATAAAAAAACGCAAAATACCTAAACACCCTAAAACACAAAAAGCTTATCAATATAATGATAAGCTTTTTGTTTTTTGGATAAAGTTAAACTTTATTGACTAATCGATTTTTACGTTAATTGCGTTTAATCCTTTTGGCCCCTCTTTTACATCGAAGCTCACTTTGTCACCTTCATTGATTTCATCAATAAGTCCGTTTACATGTACGAATACATCTTTACTACCATCTTCTGGTGTTATGAATCCGAATCCTTTAGAATTATTGAAAAACTTTACTGTACCTGTACTCATTATAAATTTTTTTAAATAAAACGCAAATTTAGTCTTTATTTTATTATAATGCTGCATTTTCTTACAAAAATATCAATGTGTTGTACAAATATTTATTTTTTCACTTTAATATTTTGAGATAAAACTAAAATTGGCATTGTTTATCAGCGTATTAAAAAACTAACTCCAATATTTAAGTGGGGTAAATAAAAAAGATTTTTTGAGAGATTAAAATAAATTTACGCTATATATCAGTCTTTATGCGCATAAATCATTGACAAACTGATGAGATTTTGTTCTGATTTTTCATACTATCCGACCCAATGGTCATCAAAAAATGTAGATTTTTATCTTTTTAATATATCTCTTTCTAAAGTTTCCTTAATCGGCGGCTAAATCCACTTTTTGATTTAGCAATTCTACAGTAAAATTAATTTTGGCGTTTAATGCTTTAAATACTTCTAAGATTATCTCAAATTGGGCCTCTGTTAAATTGTTTTCAATTTTAGAGATTTGCGTTTTTTTAACGCCAACGAGTTCGCTAAGTTAAAATTGGGTGCACTTTCGCTCCTTTCGTGCTTCTTTAATTGCCACTTCAATTTAATCAAGCCTTTATTCATTTTCGTAAGCATCACTACCTGTTGTACCTTTCTTACCAAGGTGTTTATCTTTTACTCCATCAAATGTGTATGTTTTTATTTTTTTTTATTTTTGTGTTAGATGTATTTTTTCATCATTTCGATCGCTTTGTCAATTTCCTTTTTTGGTGTTTTCTGCGTTTTTCAATAATGCCCTGTGTTGCAACAACTATGGTTAAGAAAAAAAAAATTACACTATCCATATTCATCTATTAGCAATTATTATGCTGAAGAAACAAAACCAATTTTTCTGTTGGTTTAATGTGGGTAGCTAAAAATCAGCTTAAATGAAATTTGAGATATATCTAAAATTTTAAGATTTTTTTTTGAATGAATGGTGCCACACATTAAACCCAACAAACGTCTTGCTGCTATCAAAAGTGGAGCTTGCGGAGCTTTTGAGGCGCAGTATCTTACCAAGTTTTAGCGAGTAAGATACTGCGCAAATTGCTCCGCTGCGCTACACAATTTCGCAGCATGACGGCGGTGCGTTAAAGGAAAATCCCATCAAACGTCTTGCTGCGATCAAAAGTGGAGCTTGTGGAGCTTTTGAGGCGCAGTATCTTACCAAGTTTTAGCGAGTGAGATACTGCGCAAATTACTCCGCTGCGCTACACAATTTCGCAGCATGACGGCGGTGGGTTAAAAGGAAATCCTAAACAAACGTCGTGCTGCGATCAAAAGTGGAGTTTGCGGAACTTTTGAGGCGTAGTATCTTACCAAGGTTTGCTACTGATTAAGAGAGATCGTCCAATTCATCAAACCAGCCTTTTGATAAATCTTCCATATTAGGACTGTTCTTTTTGAGTAGTTTATATTTCCAAGCTCTATGCCTGTTTTTAAACTTCTTTTCATTTAAAATGGCTTCTTCAATTGATTCAAAAAATTCGTAAAACATTAAATCGGTAAGGTTATACTTATGTGTAAATTGGCTGCCTACTTCATATTTATGTTCGTACACTCTTCTCTTTACTGTTGAGGAGAAAGAAGCTGCTCCGACAATCTTTAAACACTTTGTTGCAATTCTATTTCTGGCATTTTATCATACGTCCTTCCATTAAGCTCCCTTCCATTTTTCTTTTTATTCTTTCCTCCCCATTGTTTAAAAAAGAAAGCCACATCTGCTTTTTCACATTGTTCTTGGATATCAAAAACCCAATCAGCATTCATTGGTCTTGGGTTGTGCCCACTTTCACCGCCTACAATTACCCAGTCAATCTTTTCTAAATTTAAATTTGGAAGTGATCCGATAAGTGGTTCAAGTGAAAGAAACTTGACCTTTGCATTAGTATTTCTTAAATAATCAATTCTGTTCTCTACTTTTTGATCTTCTACAGAAACGCCCATCCAAATATTATGGCTCCATTTTAATTCCTGATGTATTTCCAAAAGTCTTTCTGCTCGTTTGGTTAATACTTGAAAAACGTGTTGCGGATTATCATTCATAACCTTAAACACTTTTTGAATGAATGCTAAAGGTATTTCTTTATGAAATAAATCGCTCATAGAGTTAACAAAGACCACTTTTGATTTTTTCCAAGTATAAGGAATTTTTAAGGCGGATTTGTGAGTGCGAACCTCGAAATTGTCTTTATATTTTTTAACGCCCATCGCTTTTAATCTATTGGACATAATTTCGGCATAACAAAATTTGCATCCTTGAGAAACCTTTGTGCAACCAGTTGTTGGGTTCCAAGTCATTTCTGTCCATTCTATACTTGATTGTGCCATTATTTTAATTTTATTATTAGTTTATTGAAATCATTTTTGTAATCCTTGTAATTAAGATAAAAAGCACCTTTTCTAACCTTTGAAGAATCCTTCTTTTTCAAATCCAATTTATTGTCAGCTTGTAGTTTTTTTAAAATTTGAGTTGAATGTTTGGGCAAAAATCCTTTTCTTAATGTGAACACAAAAACATCTCCATTAGTTCTTTCATTTATTTGCAAATATTCAATCAACGAATCTTCAAGTTTATTAGTTTCTAACTGAGAAAAGAGAGTTATTTGATTGCTGTCATATTTCCAACCTCTGCCTTGTTCATTGTCTATTTCCCACTTAGTCTCTAACATTTTCTCATACCCTCGAATATGAGAACTGAAAAAAAACAAGCAGAATACAGTATTTTCCTCTTTTTTTAACGTGAAGCTATCTACAAAGTAATTGTTACCAATAAAATTTTCAAACCCTGCTTTCAGAGCATCAATGTATTCCCATTCGTTTTTTAGTTTTTCTTTATTTATTCCTAATTGAGTATTGAAACTCTCTAATACATCAGGTGTTCCTGCTTTAGAAAACCTATACATAAACTGAATTGGAAGCCATAATAACACTTCCGATTTCCCATTGCAGTCTAATAAATTTAAAATGTGTTTTGCTTTTACTTCTTTATATCCAAAAGGGTCTATAAATATAAATGCTTTTTCATTTTTAAAAGATTTGAATTTAATCGGCAATTGATTTACCAGATCTAAGTAGTCTTTGTTAACAAGGTTGAGATCTCCAAAACTATCATAATGTAATTTGTTTTCTATTATGTTGTTTTTTAAAGTCTTAATTTTGTTTTCTTCAATGTCATTGAAAGTGCAATGAATTTTTGGTAATTGAACAGTACGTTGCTCAATGAATTGAAAATATGTTTGTTTTATTTTTTTTAAAGCGGTAATTGGACTTCCTTCTCCACCATTATCGTAAATACCAGGCCCACTAAACATGTCTATAATATGAATTGATTCTGTAAAACCGTCATTGCAAATTATATTTAAATATTTTTGAATGTAATCTCCGAACAATTTGATTTTTGCTTCAGAATGGTTTAATAAATGTGTTTGTGATTTTTTTATGCTCATTGTTCGTTTTGTTCAGTCTACAGATAAAATTTACGTATCAATGAAAAATATCTCGGTTGTAATATATTAATTATTTAGCATTTAAACAAACAAGACATTTCTGCTATTAAGATAGATTATCGCTATAACTGTTAATTAAGTAAAGGAGTAAAATTTCCCAACAAAGCACCACCGCCAGAAAACCAGCCCCGATTGTAGCGGTATCCTTTTTGTGGAGCTGCGCGGAACAAAAAGATTTAGCGGAAAGCGGGACCT
>ENA-ORXM01000349-ORXM01000349.1-marine-metagenome-genome-assembly--contig:-NODE-349-length-86879-cov-6.539734_pt1 | contig 86879 bp, 84 predicted proteins | sample MGYA00237867_ERZ511480 | MGnify/ENA primary metagenome ERZ511480 (study PRJEB26309, sample SAMN06266103) | marine metagenome | isolation source: Algal blade | place: United Kingdom:Sidmouth, United...
GATGGCACCACCTACGATCAGCCCTACCTCGCAGCATTCGACCTCGAGACCGGTGAGTGGAACTCGTCGTTCCGCCCAGCTGTCGGCGGCATCGTGATCGCCATCGAGATCACCCCGGACGGCCGTCTCTACGCCTCCGGCGAGATGCCCGGCGGCATCGAGCTCTTCGATGCCGCAACTGGCGCCAAGAATCCCACCTTCGATCCACAGATCGCCAACTGGTGGGGTCCACCCGCTGTGTACGACATCGAACTGGTGGGCAACGACATCTATCTCGGCGGAACGTTCAGCTCGTCGCAGGGCACCGCGCTCTCCAACCTCGCCAAGGTCGATGCCACAACGGGAACCCTCGACACCACCTGGGTCCCGACCGCTCAGTTCGACTTCGTGACTCCCCGCATCGGCGGGTCGCTCGTCTACGGCCTCGCTGTCGATGAAGCTCGCGGCCGCGTCTACCTCGCAGGCAAGTTCGGCGGCATCAACGAAAACACCGACGCCTCGTACTTCGCCACCCTGAACACTTCCGACGGCGAATTGACCGCAGGACTCCCCCAGGGACTGCCCGCAGGTATCCCCAACCACCGCACCAGTTTCTCGATGTGGATGATGGACGTCCAGTTCAGCGGCAACGAGGTCTATGTCGGCGGCCAAGGCCACCAGACCATGGTGCTCGCCGCCGATGATCTCGCAATTTCCTCCACCTTCTTCACCAACCGTGGCGTCGGCGACGTGTACGCCGGTGGCGACACCCAGGTCATCTTCGTCGGCAAAGACACCGTCTGGTCGGGCTGTCACTGCTGGGGCTCGGTTGGAGAATTCGAACTCGGCAGCTACATCAGCGCCGCCGACGGTGTCATGGTCTACGAGGAGTATGTGCAGTGGGTGCGTGACTTCCGCGACATCAACCCCTTCGGTCAACAGCCGGCGGGCGGCGGCTTCGGCATCGACATCGCCACCGAAACGCTGGTCCCGCTCTCGTTCGAGGTCACCGGCCAAGCTGGTGCCTACGCCATTGTCGAAGACAGCAACGGTCGGGTCTGGTTCGGCGGCCAGTACCTCAGCGATTCCGTCACTGGCCGTCAGGTCGAAGGCATCGTCCGGTTCTCCCGAACCGACGAAGTGGTTCCTCCGGTAGCCGCCCCGACCGATTTCGTCTCGACGATCCAGACTCGTGAACGTGTCGTCCTTCGCTGGGACGCAGTGCCCGGTACCACCTCCTACGAGGTCACTCAGGACGGCGTCACGCTCACTCCTTCAACAAGCCGCTGGTTCACCGCTCGTGATCTGACCGCTGGAACCAGCTACGACTTCACCGTCCAGGCCGTCTTCGCCGACGGAAGCCGCTCAGCGGTGACCGAGCCGTTGACCGTGGCCACCGATGGCTTCGAACTCGACGCACCGACCGGCTTCGTCTCTACTCTCCAGACCCGTGAACGGGCGGTCATGACGTGGAACGGCGTCCTCGGAGCAGCGGAGTACGAAATCACGCAGGACGGTGCTGTCGTTGCCACCCAGTCCAGCCGCTGGTTCACCGCTCGCGACCTCACGCCCGGCACGACGTACGACTTCACCGTCGAGGCCGTGTTCGCCAACGGCACCCGGACAGCTCCAACCACTCCCCTGTCGGTGACCACCGATGGCATCGTGGCGGACACGCCGACCGGCTTCATCTCGACATTTCAATCGCGTGAGCGAGTGGTGTTGAACTGGAGCAACATGGGCAGCGGTGTCACCTACGAGATCCGCCAGGACGGCATTCTCGTCGGCACGCAGACCAGCCGTTGGTTCACTGCCCGCAACCTCGACGCTGGCACCGCCTATGCGTTCACCGTCCAGGCCATCTATCCGAACGGCGAGGTCTCCGACGAGACGTCCCCGCTCAGCGTTTCGACACAGCCCTAACGGTCGCTGCTCTGGTGGTCTCGGCCTGACCGGCGAGACTGCTTGTCGCGATACATCGCAGCGTCGGCGCTGGCGATGAGCTCGTCGAATTCGCCGGCAAGCGTGTGGTCGGCAATCGACCAACCGACGCTGGCCTCGACCGGGATCGGAGCATCGCCGGACCCAAGAGCTCGACGGATATCTCTGATCCGCTCTTCGGCAACGGTGCTGTCGACCATGCCGGGGCACACCATCACGAACTCGTCGCCGCCGGTACGCACGAGCAGGTCGTTGGAGCGAGCGACCGAGCGAATCGCCCGAGCAACAGCCACGAGCACGTCATCACCAACTGCGTGCCCCTGTTCGTCGTTGATTGCTTTGAAGCCATCGAGGTCGATGAAGAGGATGGCTCCGCGGCCCCGGTTGGTCTGCGAGTCCTCCCAATGTTGGCGCAACGCCGCCAAACCTTGACGATTACGAAGACCGGTCAAGTGATCGGTTTCAGCCAACTGTCGCTGCAAGGTCAGTTCGATCCTGGTGTCGACCAGGCGTTGCCCGTGTCGACGACGATTCTCGACAAAGGCTGCCATGAGCACCGCAAACACGAATCCGAAACCAAAGGTCAGCCAAGCTCTTCCGACCCCTTCTGACGACCCATTCGACCACAAGTCGATACTCCAGGACCAACCACCGACGGTCACCTCATCAACGGACTGGAAGTCAGCATCCTCGAGCGCCAAGGAACCGGCGCCTTCGTAGCGACCGAGATCTCCTTCGATCGGCGCATCCGGCACGCGGATTCTGACACTCAGATCGCCTTCGAATCTGTCGACCACGCCGTCGAGGAGCAGGCTCAGGTCGGCGGGGACCACGACCCAACCCAGAAGCTTGTCGCCGCTGGCCGCTTCGACGGCTTTGATGAACACCACGTTCGTTCCGTAGATCTCGTCGTCGACAAGTCGTTCGGGGTCGATACCGAGCACGGACAACACCGCTGCCGGGGCCTCGTCGACACCCTTGAGAAGCAATCGTTCCCCAGCGCCTGGCAGCGTGATGTCGGTCAACAAAAGAGCGGCGCTCATCTCGATTCCCCGAACGTCTGAGCCATCGCCGAGACCCGTGCGCATCAAGACATACCGATCCTGGGTTGGCCCCAGAGGCACGGGTTCGTTGATCGAGAAATCTGGTTCGATCTGACGTTCACGAGCAACGACGGCATCGATCTCGCTGGCAGGGACCACCTCGACAAAACCAGCGGTCGACGTGAACGCAAGGCCGTTCCCGGAGGTGACCCGCCCGTCGAGATAGCGACGCCATTCGTCGATGTCGCCGGGCCATGTTGCTTCGGCGAAGGAGGCAAGATCTTCCACAACGGTGATGTGGCTCCCGATTTGGCGCTCGATGTCAGCGAAGGCAGCTGCTGCTTCGCTTTCGAACAACCGGTTCCGCTCGCGTTCTTCGCTCCGACTCAGCAAGACCGAAACCACGGCAAACGCAAGCAGGACACCAATGAAGGTCGCGATCGCCGGTACGAACGAGCGCGACGCACTCATTGATTGTGCTGGCGATTCCTTCGATCGCTTGGGTGTTCTGGCTCCGCTTCGTTGTGTCATGGCACTACGGCAGTCCCCGAGTCAGCTCGACCCACGTGGAGCCGGGAGCGAGCTCGATCACACCACCAGCAGCATCGACGAGAACCGCCGGGTCCGCCAGCGTTGGCCGAATCCAGCGCCCGTCGATGCGCCGTCCGTTGGTGAAGACTGCCGCTGGCCCCTCCCCCGCCCAGACGAACTCGGGCACGACGGCACCTGTTGGGTCCTTCAGGCCGCTGTCGACGACGGCGACCTGAGCGACCACGACGTTTGTCGCTTGGAGAACCGCACCGGATTCGCTCGTGTGGTTCCGACCATCCTGGGCGCGGTCCCAACCAATGCCGTTCCAAGTCCAGGTGATGCTCGTGGAGGGGAAGTTGACCACAAAGCTCGAAGTCGCTGCGCCCTCATTGGTCGATCCAGCGCCGAAATGGAACCAAGCCGGCGGCGGGGTGGCTCGCATCGAGAACTGCGACATCGAGGTGTACAGGTTCGACGGAGCTCGCCTCGAGGTGTCTCGCCAATATCCACCGAAACGACTGGCGGAATAGTTGCGCACCTGCTCCTGACCGATGATCAGCGTGTCGAACACGTCGTTGGCTCCGGAGTAGACCAACCCTGGGCGGCCCAGCGCACTCAGAAACGAGATGTCTGTGCTTCGAGCAGATCGGACGGGTCCGATACGTTCCGGTGCCGACGACTGGAAGATCGCTGCCAATCGGGTGATACCGCCCTCGACCTCCTGCTCGATCACGACGTCGGCGACGTCGAGCCCGGCCTGAGGCCGCGCCTTCGGTGAGTTGTCGATCTTCACCACGATTGCACCGCTAGTGCTTCGAGAACTCGGCAAGCCTGTCAACGGTGCAATTCCTTTGCCGACGGTGGGCATGGCAACCGGCGAGGTTGCGAGCCCCTGATCGACGGTGTAGAAGCCGAGAGCGCCCACGTAGAGACGCATGTCGTCGGCCGAAGCACTGCCTGTCCCGCTCGGTGCAGCAGATTGGTCGCCGGGGGCGCTGGTCGAAACAGCGTCCGCTGGCGTGCTCGTCGACGTTGTCTCGGTCGTTGAAGTGGCGACCGCCTCGGTCGTTGGAGTCGGCACGTCGGTGGTCGACGCAGTCATCGCGAGGGAGGTCGACGAACGGTCGATCTCGTTTGCTGCTGCTGTACTCGTCTGGGCTTCATCGAGCAGGGCTTCATCGAGCAGGGCTTCATCGAGTACGGCTTCATCACGCAAGCTCAGCGCTTCGGGAACCTCGCTCGACGAGCAAGCGGAAGCCGCGGCAACGAAAAGGACGAGCGCACAGAGGATTCGAGACACCTAGTTCTATCGGCTGCATCGAACCAGACTTCAGCAGCTACGAAATCGGCCGTTTTGACTGCCCGGCTGCACGGGGCCGCTAGGCCGCTCAACCCATGCCGGCAAGTAGGCGAGAGCAAATTCGCCCCGCATCACATTTGGGGTGCGTCGGCCATCCAACTCCAGAAGATCTGGATCTGGCCGTAGACGTTTCCAGCAGGTCACGACTACTCGGAGTTTTCCCATGCGTTCCATCCCGGCAAGCCATCGCTCGACCAAGAAGCGCTCGTTGCGTCTCGCCACCGTTTCCATCTTTGGCGCCGTCGCAATGGTCGCAGGCGGTTCAGCAATCGCACCGTCCCCGGCCGAGGCCCAGAGCGCTGGACTGGTCAACCATTGTTGGATCGTCGCTGACCAAAGCGCTGGCACCGGCTCCGACTGGTTGTCGGACTACGATCTGATCACCAACGTCGAGACCATTGCAGGAGCGGGCACCTCGACCTTCAGCGTCGAAGCCATTGCCTACCACTACCCATCGAGCCGCCTCTTCGCCACCGATGCTGGCCAGTTCGGCGAGATCAGCTTGGCCACGGCCGACTACGGCGAGTTCCTGCCGATCGGACCGGGCGCACTCGGCGACGTCGACGGCCTTGCCTTCGATTCGACAACCGGCGTGCTGTGGGCGACCAATCGCACGCTCGGGAGCGACGAGCTCATCCGAATCGACCCAGCGACCGGAACTCAGATCGGCCCAACGGTCACCGTCGCACCAACGACCTACAGCGGTCCGCTGAACAGCGGAGGTTCAACCGTTCTGAGCGACATCGATGACCTGGCCATCAATCCGGTCACCGGAGAGTTCTTCGCCATTGCGAACGGTGCTGGCACGCTGGACATGCTCGTCGTCGTCGACCCCATCACGGGAGCGACCACACCGATCGGCTCACCGGCCGACAGCGGCGTCCAAGACATCGAAGGCCTCGGATTCACCCCCGCCGGTGAGCTCATCGGCACTTCCGGAAACGGTGGAGGCGCTGTTGCGAACTCGATCGTCGACATCAACAAGACCGACGGCTCAGCGTCTGTTCGCAACGACGCCCTGACCTTCGACGATCACGAAGCAGTCGATTGTCTGACCAACGCCTACATCGATCCGTCCATCGGCCTCGAAAAAGCAACGAACGGCCTCGACGCTGACACCGCAACCGGCCCATTCGTGGGTGCCAACGGCACCGTGACCTGGACCTACCGCATCACCAACAACGGCAACCTTCCGCTGTTCGACTTGGCACTCACCGACGACATCGAAGGCGCCGTCACGTGTGCCCACCCCCAACCTCTCTTCCCTGGCGAGTCCACGACGTGCACCCTCACCGCTGCCTCGGTCAAGACCGGCCAATACGCAAACCTCGGCACCATCACGGGTACGCCGATCGACCTCGTTGGCAACGGCCACGTCCTCGACCCCGAGACCAACCAGTGGCTCGATCCATCAGGAACGCCGACCGACTTCACCACGTTCGATCCGGCCGCCAACTCGCCGCTTCCCGTGGTGACCTCCACTGATCCCTCGCACTACTTCGGATCTGTTCCCCAGATCGACATCGAGAAGGCCACCAACGGCGACGATGCCGACACTCCGACCGGGCCGACCATCACCATTGGAGGCCCCGTCAACTGGACCTACACCGTGACGAACCCCGGCAACGTCGCTGTCTCCAACGTGATCGTCACCGACGACAACGGCACCACCGACCCCGCCGATGACATCGTCCCGACTTACGTCTCCGGCGACACCAACGGCGACAACCTCCTCGACGTCGACGAAACCTGGACCTACACCGCCACCGGAACCGCTGTTGAGGGACAGAGCTCCAACAGCGCCACCGTCAACGGCACCGGACCAGAAACCACCAACCCCGACGGAACCACCGCTCCAGGCACCCCGGTGACTGACGAAGACCCCTCGCACCACATCGGCACCCCGGCGCTCGTCGGTGCCGTCTCGATCGAGAAGGACACCAACGGTGTCCAAGCCGATGCAGAGGCCGACAACACCCCCATCGGTGAAGGTGCCGCCGTCACGTGGACCTATGTGGTCACCAACACCGGCGCACTCGACCTCACCAACGTCACCGTCACCGACGACATCGAAGGCCCCGTCTGTGTCATCGAGTCGCTCGCCATCGGCGAGTCGAGCACCTGCACCCTGAGCGGCATCGCTGGCAACACCAACTACCGCAACATCGGCTCAGTCACCGCACAACCCGTCGACGAAGAAGGCAACCCCACCGGCAGCCTGGTCAACGACTTTGACTCGAGCGGCTACGACGTGGCAGTTGGCCCACTGGTCGACGTTTCAGTCGTCAAAACCATCGACGGCACGATCCAGGCGGGCGGCACGGGCACCTATGTGCTCACCATCGCCAACCTGGGCCCTGACACCGCAACGAACGTCACCGTCGTGGACGTCCTGCCAGCTGGCCTGACCTTCTCGTCGGCAACCGGAGACGGCTGGAACTGCACACACGATGCACAAACCGTGACTTGCACCCGCGCCAGCATCACCGTGGGTGAGGCTGTTCCCCCGATCCGGGTGACCGTGGCCGTCGGAAGCACCATGGGCGGCAAGACCATCGTCAACTCGGCAACGGTCTCGGCCGCCGAGACGGACAACGTTCCTGAGAACGACCAGTCGACGGTTTCGGTCTTGAGCACGACGCTTGCAGCTGCCCCGACACAGGCTGCCCCGACACAGGCTGCCCCGGCGCAGGCGACAGCGAACCCCACGTCACGACTTCCACACACAGGCTCGAGCACGTTGGCTCTGTTGCTCGTAGCAACATTCATGATCGCCACCGGCTCGGTGATGCGCCTGGTGCCTGCTCGACGCCGTAACGACTGATCAACACTCGGGTCTGCTTCCCGCAAGCGTGTTGGTCAGCCGAGCGCTCGAAGCACCACTGCGGGAAGTGGCTTGGCGTGCACGATGACCAGCCGATGCGTTGCCCTGGTCACCGCTACGTAGAGCAGGCTCAAGCCGTGCTCCTGGGCCAGGATCGAGGCAGGCTCGACGAGGACAACGGTGTCGTACTCGAGTCCTTTCGCCTCCCAAGGCGTGAGTGCGTCGACTGCTCCGGGAACATCAACACCAATGACCGCGATCCGACCTTCGGGAAGGGTCGCCGTCTCGCGTTCGACGAGTGCCGGCAACGCTGTCGCCACGTCGTTCACGAACTCGACGGTTGGTCGCTCCCCTGTCGCTCGAATCGCTGTCGACGGTCGCAAACTCGGCGCCAAGTCAGCCAGGATCTCCGAGGCCAGAGCGTTCACTTCTGCCGGCGATCGATAGTTGACGGTGAGCTCGGCGTAGGAGTGGTCGGCCAACCGACCGGGAAGGTTCTCCTTCCATGTACCGGGCGGACCGATGCTGCGTTGGGCGAGGTCGCCAACGATGGTCATCGACCCACCGATCGCTCGGCGCTCGACCATTCGCCACTCCATCGGCGTCAGGTCTTGTGCCTCGTCGACGATGACATGGCCATACCGCCACTCGCGCTGACGAGAGGCCAACTCAGCAATCGTGTCACCGGCCTCGTCGACATCGTCGACGCGATCGACTTCGAGTTCGACGAATGGATCGCCATCAGCATCCAGCAACGGCTGGCCGTTGTCTTCGGCTCGAATCGTGCGGTCAGCCATAGTCGAACCTGTCGTCTTCAAGAGTGCGTCGGTCGGTGATGCCGTACTCGCTGCCGTCCGAGCCCATGTCATCGAACATCGGATCGTTCAGACTGACAGCAAACAGCTCGTCGTCATCGTCGTCGTCTTCGTCGAATGCAACAGCCTCGATCTCGGCCGCATCGTCAGCGTCGACTGCCTCGTCTTGCTCGATGCTCAGCTCGAACTCGTCAGCAGCATCGCGCTCCCGCATTCGTTCGGTTTCGGACTGGCCGCCCATCACTCCCCCGACGAGCACGAGAAGTTCATCGAGCAGCGGAATGTCAGCATTGGACCATCGGCGGTCACCGAGCGTGTCCTCCTCGCACAGCGAGCGACCGATCAAGCCCAACTCGTGGCGCCTCAGATCGGTGCCCCGGGCAGCCATGCGCAGAAGCGCTGGTGAAGCGAGCAGGTCGTTCAAGGCCTGCTCTGGGGTGAGGGGCGGCCAATGAGCGAGGAGGAACCGCTCGACTTCAGGTGACGACGAGAAGGTGTCGAGCGCATCCTCGCGGTTGCGGAACGAGGGATCGAACACCGCAGCGCACAACGACTCGATGACGAGCGCTCGGAATGCATCGGCACCCTCGTTGTGCAGGACGTATCGCTGCGACCGCTCGAAGCAGCGATGCAAGCGCTCGACGTCGAGCCGGGCACGAGTGGCCCCGTACCGCACGACCAGTGGCTCGGTCGGGAGGCGCTGGCGATCCGAGATCGCGTTGGCGAGCAACTCCGCCATCGACGCTCGGCCCTTGATCGCAGCCACCTCGGGCGCCTCTTGCCGGCCACGAAACACGCCGGGATAGAGCGCAGGCGCCGTCACCGAGACCACGCCGCTCTCGCCGAGCGACGGCAGAACCCCAGCGATGTAGCGGAGGAACTGCGGGCTCGGTCCAACGATCAGCACACCGGTGTCGGACAACTCGGCTCGCTGGTCGTAGAGCAAGTACGCAGCTCGATGCAGCGCCACGACGGTCTTGCCAGTCCCGGGCCCGCCCTGCACCACGAGAGGTCCGGCGGTGGGTGCACGTACCACGGCATCTTGCTCGGCCTGAATGGTTGCCACGACTGAGCGCATCTGGGACTCGGTCGGCGCCGTCACCGACGCCAACACTGCTGCTTCTCCCCGCAGCCCGTGCTGGCCGATCACACCCTCGAGGTCGAACACCTCGTCGGAGAAGCCGACCAGCTTGGATCGCTCGGTGTCCTCGCCGTAGACCAGATGACGACGAGCCGTCAGCCCGAGGCGCTCGATTGCTGTCGCCCGGTAGAACGGCATGGACGCACGGGCTCGCCAGTCGACGAGCAGAGCTTCGTCACCCTCGATCACGCTGTGGCGACCGATGTACAGGCGCTGACCGTCTTGGTCGGTCATGTGGCCGAAAGCCATTGCTTCGCCGAGAGCTTCGAGGTCACTCGCTCGGCGCACAGCGTGCATCGCCCGGTCGGAGGTCTGACGAACAAGCGCTGCTCGAACCGCGGCGTCGACTTCAGCATCTTCATCGACGAGGTCTCGGATGCCCTCTTCAGTCATCTGGGCGGCTTCGGCCGCCAGGCGTTCGGCGGTGGCGCGAGCACGAGCGATGTGCGCTCGATGCGTGACCAGAATGCGCGCCAGACGTTCACGCTCAGCATCGAGCGGTGATGCAGACTCAGGGGTCGTTGAAGGTGCGGGGGAGGCAGAGATCCCGCCAGGATTCCAGATGTCTGGGCGGATTCCGCCCTCGGGCGTCAGTCCGCCAGAGAACGGCGATCGAATTGCGATCGCACCAGCCAACGAACGATCTTCGGCGACACGTCGTAACGCCGCGACACTTCCATCACATCGACGCCGGCCATCAGCTGGTCGAAGATCTCGGGTGACTCGTCCATGAGGTCGTCACGAATCGTGACGTACTCGAACGCTCGGGCCACGGTGCTTGTTGCACAACCATGTGCCGCTGCAACTTCTGCCCTTGTCATGCCGGAATCGACGTCGCTGGCGATGGCGTCGTAGTCGTAGCGCTTGACCTTCGACACCGAGCCGGCGCGGCGTTCACCGTTGCGGGCTCGTTCGAGAGATCCAGCGGCATTCGCCCTCGCAGCGGTGATCAAGGCGGGGAATCGGTGGCGTTCAGCCACCTTCGCAACCGCTGTCCACAGTCGGAAGGCATGCTCGTGCATTCCTTCGGTTGCGTGCTCACGTGCAGCAACCTTGAGGTCGCCGAGTGTCAATTCGTTGCTCGCCATGTGGAGGTCGATCTCGACTTCGAGAACACCCTTTTCCACGCTGCGATCCAGTGGCTGCAGGGACAAGCGTCCTCGGCCCTTGACCTCGGTCTTTTCATCGAACGAAACCGTCATAGGTCATCATCGGCGCAAGAGAGGAAAATTGAATGGTTGGGCGCTTCCCGTTCATGAGCCGCTTCCCGTTCATGAGCCGCTTCCCGTCATGAGCAAGGTCAGCCAGCCAACATTGAAACGGACACTGCGTGTTGCATCGGACACTGCGTGCGTGAGTGAGGTACTGCAATGTCCTCAGGTCGGCTGAGGTGTTGCCGATAGCTTCTCCATGACCGACCTGTCTGCGATCACTCACCGTCGCGCTCCGGCAAACATCGAAGAGCTCGGTATTCCTCGATCGATGGTCGAGGATCTCTTCATGCGTCGCCTGATGCTCGAACGCACCTCGACCGTCACGAGGGTGTTCCGCGCTCTTGGCATCAACATGTCGATCGGTCGAGATGTCGCAGACGAACTACGAGATCGCCAGATGATCGAGTACCAGGGCTTGGAAGGGCGCGACTATCGAGCCGCCCTCACCGAGGCCGGCACACGAGTCGCCATCGACTGCATGCGGACCACGACCTATGCATCCATGGCTCCGGTCTCACTCGACGACTACACCTCGACAGTGATGAGCCAGCGAGCTGCATCCCTGGTGAACCGAGAGTCGATTCGGGCGGCCTTCAGCGACCTCGTGATCGAAGACCACGTCCTCGATCAGCTCGGCCCGGCGTTCATGAATGACGGGGCCATCTTCTTGTACGGGCCTCCCGGTACCGGCAAGACCAGCCTCGCCGAACGCATGATCCGCATTCACAAAGACGGCGTGCTCGTCCCTTGGGCGGTCACCGTCGACGGATCGATCATCAGCGTCTACGACCCCTCCATTCACAAAGCAGCCGAAGAGCAGCCACCGGATCTGGATCCTCGTTGGGTTCTCTGTGACCGCCCGATCGTCATGGTCGGCGGCGAAATGGACCTCAAGATGGTCGAGCTCGAGTACGACACGGTGAGTGGGGTCTACAACGCTCCCCTGCAGATGCTCGCCAACAACGGCATTCTCGTCGTCGACGATTTCGGCCGTCAGGGGTTTCGCCCGGATGCGCTGCTCAATCGCTGGATCATGCCACTGGCCAGCGGCATCGACTTTCTACGCCTCGGCTCGGGTACGAAGATGACGATCCCCTTCGAGTTGAAACTCGTGGCGTCGACCAACCTCGATCCAAAGGAGCTCGGCGACGAAGCGTTCCTACGCCGACTGCGCAACAAGGTCTACATCGGACCCATCTCCGAGAACGCCTTCAACTGGATCTTGGTCCGGGTTGCCAAGGCAAGCGGTATTGAAGTGAACGCTGATGATGCTGCGCACCTTCGATCCGTCGCCATCGAGAACATCGGCGAGTTGCGGCCGTACTTGGTGGCCGACTTCTGCGAGCTGATGGAAGGCATCTGCGCCTACGAACAGGTCCCGAAGCGTCTCGACAGGGACATGATCGATCGAGTGGCTCAGGTCTACTTCGTCAACAAGACAACCGGCCCAGACCCGAGCCGTAACTTCAACAAGCCACACGAGCGTCCGGCTCCCGTCGAGCACCTCTCGACCACGCCAGCGATGCCGCCGATCTCCGCTCTGACCTCGCTCTGACCTCGCTCTGAGCCGAACAATTCAGCAATCAGCCGACCCAGGGTCACACCAGCCTGCGGTTCGACGATCAAACAGAGGCGAGCGGTTCAGCGATCATCGGCGACAGGTTCGAGAGATCGATCACGGCTCGACAGTTCCGGCAGCGACGCAGGTCTGCTGTTCCAGGAAGTGGTCGAAGCAATCGGATGTCCGAAGCACTGGCCTCCATCGAACACGATGGACAAACCACCGAGACTCGCGCTTCTGAGCGACGCCGATCCGTGGAGTCCTCGGCCTCGGCCGAGCGAAGAGTTTGTTTGGGCACGGGGATGTTCACACCGTCCTCTCGGCAGTTTCTCGACGAACATGAGCCGAACGGCCCACATGGCGGGAGTACTGTTGACTCATGCGTGAGCCAGTGGTCGAACTCATCGACGAGTTCTTCCTCGCCAGGAAGCCGAAAAAGCACTCAGAACACACGCTCGCGGCCTACCAGCGAGATCTCTCCAGTGTCCTCGGGCATCTTGGTGAAGTTCTCGACAAACCAGTGACCGACGTTCTGATCGGTGACCTCGATGTGCGAACGCTCCGCCGTGGCTTCGCTGCGATCTCGCATCAGTCGGCGGCCACGATCTCACGGACCTGGTCGACCTGGAACCAACTCTTCACGTTCCTCGTCGCTGACGGCATCGTCGAGGGCAATCCGATGGCGGCAGTTGAAAAACCCCGGGTACCGAAGTCACGTCCGAAAGCCATCACCGGCGACGACAGCGTCGAACGGCTGCTCCATGTTGCTGCAGCCGGACGAAAGAACGCTCGTGACCCCTGGCCCGAGCGAGATCTGGCGATCGTCGTCACCCTCATCACCTGCGGACTTCGTCTCGCCGAGCTCCTCGAACTCACCATGCGGTCCATCGACGGACCCGAAGACGAGCGGGTGCTCGCAGTCAAAGGCAAGGGCAACAAGGAGCGCACGGTTCCGCTCGAGCCCGAAGTCGAGACGCTCATCACCACCTATATCCTCTCTCGCCTTCGTCGATTTCCTGGGCGCATCGCTGCCGACGCTTCGCTGTTCGTCGACAACCGCGGCGCAGGCATGAAACGCGGCGCACTCCAATACATGATCGAGCAGCTCTATCGCGAGGCTGGTATCCGCAGCCGTGTTCCCTCCGGAGCGCTCGTGCACGCGTTGCGGCACACCTTCGCCACATCGCTGGCCCGCAACGGCGCCTCGGGAACCGAGCTCCAGCGACTCTTGGGACACGAGAGCCTGGCCACCACACAGCGCTACGTCGATGCCACCGCTCGGGAGGTTCGCCAGGCCGCTCGGAGCAACGATGCCTACCGTCTGCTTCCCGATCTGCTCTGAGACCGCAGGCCCTGCCCCTGTGCTGGTGGTCAGAGGTTGGTTTCAGCTACCCGTTTGCGGCAACCTGGCCTGTCCGCGACACCACTAGGAATCCTCATGTCACGCCGCATCGAAATCGAACTCACCAGCAACAAGGGTGATGGCACGTGGACCTGGCGAGCCGCCGGAGCCAAGCAGCCCAAGGGAACGCTTCCTGAAGGCTTGCTCTACGCCGACCCCAGCACGGGTGACGTCGTCAAGGTCGAGGCAGAGTTCCTCCTCGACGGCATCGAGATCATCGAAGTCTTCCCGCCCAAGGCAAAGAAGGCTCGGACCGAGATCCTCGAGATGAAGCCTCGCGAACTGAGTGATGACGAGCTCGTCACCACGACGCGCGTCGCACGCGAAGATCGCGGCGGCGACCGCAAGGGCGGACGCCGTGATGGACGCAAGAACGATCGCGGCGACCGCAAGGGCGGACGCGACGGAGGCCGCGGTCGCAGTGACGGCAACCGCCGTCCTTCCCGTCCCGAGCCAGACCCCAAGCCGAAGCCGAAGCGCCTGCGCCCCAAGCGCGTGCACCGCGACGAAGTGCTCGCTGCGGTTCCCGAAGAGCACCGTCCCATCGCCGAGCAGGTGATGAAAGGCGGCATGCAAGCCGTGCGCGCCGCCATCGAGACCCAGAACAAAGAAGCCAAAGAAGCTGGCACTCCCGAGATCGCTGTGAAGCCCGTCGTGGCCATCGCCGAAGACCTCGTGCCCAAGCTTCGTGGTGCCGAATGGCACGACCGTGCCGATGCCGCCATGGCAGACATCTCCGAACTCGACCTCCGTGACCTTCGTTCGGTTGTCGTTGCCGCTGATGCGGCACGAGGCGACGAAGCCAAGGCGCTTGCTGAATCGCTCCGCACCGGCCTCAATCAGCGTGTCGAGTCAGATCACGAGGCGTGGATCAACGAGCTTCGTGAAGCCGTCGACGGCGGGCGCTCGGTTCGCGCCCTTCGCATGAGCTCTCGCCCAGTGAAGGCCGGCTCGCCACTGCCGAACGACCTCGCCGCCAAGCTCACCGAGATGGCAGTTGCCGGCCTCACCGCTGACACCGGCCAGGATCGCTGGGCCACGGTGGTCGACGCGGTTGCGTTCTCGCCGGTCCGAAACAGCGTCACCCCTGGTGGCATCCCGGCCGAACCCAAAGAAGAGCTGCTCGAGGCCGTGCGCCGGGTCGCCGATCGCGTGCCCGCTATTGCTGCACTGTTCGGCATCGATCCGAGCGAAGCAGCCAAGGCCAAGCGTCGTCGTCCCCCACGCAAGAAGAAGCGCGACGGCAAGGGTGAAGACGGCAAGGCCGGCGATGCCAAAGCTCCGAAGAAGCCGAAGGTCGATCGCCCCGTGCCCGGAGCCGAACCCAAGCCCGAGCCCGCTCCGGAGCCAGCAACCGAAGAAGCGCCCGCAACTGAGGAGGCCGCACCAGTCGAAGAGACCCCGGTAGCTCCCGTTGCAGAAGCACCTGCGACTGAAGAGGCTGTACCAGCAGCCGAGGCTCCCGCCGCCGAGGCCGAGGCTCCCACTGGAGAGCCTCCCACTGGAGAGCCTCCCGCGGCTGGGTAGTCGCTGGCTCCAGCCAACTCATGTGCACTGACGAACGCCGGCCGCAAGGCCGGCGTTGGTGCTTCTGGGGTCATGGGGTCAGGTCTCGTCAACTTAGCTCAGAAGCCAAGCAACCGAGCACGTCCAGTCGGCGAAGTAGAAGTTGAGGAGACCTGAACCCTCTTTACAGGGATTTGTGGACCACGAGCATGCGGGCCTTGAGGCCAAAGCTCTCGAAGAAGTTCTTGGTGTGACGGTCACCCGGCAGGGCGCGGCTGTCGACGCCGAAACATCCCCGCTCGCGTGCGGTGTCCACCACGAGGTTCATCATTGCCTCGCCGATACCCGAACCACGAATGTCGGCGTCCACGGCGAGATCATCGATTCGCGCCAGCAGTCCACCGTCGTCCAGCGTTTCGATCTGGACCACGGCGTACCCGAACACGACATCGTCATAGGTCCCGACCACGGCAAAGCCGTGTTCGCTCGCAATCTGCGCCTCGGCCCGGACACTTGCATCCCCGCCACTCTCGCGTCGCAGGAACAACGATCCGCCTCGTTTGTCTGGCAGGTCGGCAGCGATCGCCGAGGCAATTGCCCCGATGGCTTCGAGATCGTCCAGGCGTGCGGCTCGTGCCTGCTCCATCATCAGCTCGCCTCAGCGAGCGATGCCAGCTTGGCCAGGATCGTCTTACGAGCCCGGTGGGCCGATTCATAGGCCTGCACTCGGCCACGCTGGCTGGGCTCGAGGTCAGCGACGAGAGCCACGATCTGCTTGGCGGTGAGGTCGTCATAGCCAGCGATCGGCAACGGGCGGTCATCCAGAAGTTCTTCAGAATCATCTGCGACCCGGTCAGCGGGGGCTTCGCCGGACGAATCTCGGTTCGGATCGGGGGCAAGCCCAACGCGGGCACCAACGTCGGTGATGCCTTGAGCCACCGTGGACGAAGCCGCATCGATCACGTCTACGAGTCGCCCCTCGACGGTCTTCTGGCCTTGTTTGGCGGCCATCGTGCCGAGGAACTTCGCTATCTGCACCTGACTCTTGCCCCGCTTGATCAGCTTGGGAAGGACATCGTGGTACTCATAGGCCAGACCAACAGGGGCGTAGACGAAGAGCTCCACCAGTTGGTCGATCGGGCGGCGATCGTCTTTGTCGGTCATCGGTGGGTCAGCGAGGGCTCAGCCCAGCGGCGAGCACGGCTCGACGCCGTCGCCCATCGAGCAGGGAGGGAGGTTTTTGGCAGTTGATGAATCACGGCTGACCACGAGGAAGCAGTTCTCACACACGAATTCGACCAGCTTCTTGGCCGGAACATTCGCTGGTCCGTCTTCGTCTTCTTCTTCGTCTTCATCGTCTTCAGCAGCCAGACGATTCTTCAGAATTGCATCGAGGTCCGCTTCGACGTCTTCGGGATCGATGTCTTCGTCTTCATCGTCCTCCTCAGACACCTTCCTGGCCTTCGGACGAGCAGCGTCGTCATCCTCGTCCTCATCATCATCATCGTCGCCCTCGACATCGCCGCCCTCACTGGCGTCGTCGTCGCTGACGAACTCGTCGTCGTCGAGATCTTCGTCTTCGAGATCGTCGTCGAGATCCACTTCGAGATCGTCATCGACCTCTTCGGTGGTCTCTTCAGCTTCTTCGAGATCTTCACTCATGAATGCTCTCTTCGTGGACCCAGGGCGAACGTGGCGGACTCTACACATTCCCTTGGGTTCTGCGCGGTACCCGAGGGGACTTCTGTGTGCCACGCGCCACGCTTCACGAAGCAGCGAAGAACTGGCGGTGGATTTGAACGTTCGCAACGTACTGCACGGTGTCCTCGTACATGATTCCCGCGCGCACGGCCCCAGGGCCCTGGTAATACCCGGCCAAGGCGAGGTCTTCGTCGCCGAGGTAATCGATCAACCAGCGGAGGTAACGAGCGCTCATCCGAATGTTGTCCTCAGCAATCGTGGGATCGAGATTCGGGCGACCAATCAAATCAGAGGCAACCCACGCACTCGTCGCAGGCATGATCTGTCCGACCCCGACCGCTCCCTTGAACGAAACTGCGTCGTTGTTCCAACCGGACTCTTGCCATGCCACGCTCATCACGAGGTCGACGGGGAGGCCATTGGCCTCGCTCCACCGTTCGAACATCGGGATCAGAGCCAGACGCTGCGGCATCGCGCTCAATCGCTCCGGCAACTCCGAATACGAAGCAGTGGTCGGCGAGGTAGCCGACGATCCACCCGGCACGGTCAATTCTTGGCCCTCACGAATTCGGTTCGGATTCGAGAGGTCATTGGCACTGATCAGACCAGCGGTCGGCACTCCGAGACGCTGCGCTATCTGACCGAGGGTGTCGCCGGAACGAACGACGTACATCGAGCTGGAAGCCGGCGTTGCCGCCGCTGCCACGCTGTGCGATCCGTCGCGGTGGGGAATGCTCAATCTTTGGCCGATACGAATTCTGTCGGGGCTGGACAGGTCGTTCTCCGACATCAGCCCGACCACCGAGGCTCCGGTGTCTTCAGCGATCTCTGACAACGTGTCGCCAGGTTCGACGACGTGGGAGCCGTGAGCGGCTGCGGGGGCACTGCTCACGAGCAACGCACCGGCAACGATGCCGGCGACGGCCACCTGGCGACGAATCTGACGCTGCACAGCAATGAAGGTCATGCTCTTCATTCGGCCAACGACAGACTGATATGAGTCATTCGGACCAGTTTCGAGCACTCCCGCACCGCTGCGTGGTCGAACCGCTGCGTGGTCGAACCGATTCGGCTCTCGCAGATGCTGCGGTCTACCCGCGCTTGGCTTCAGCGCGTCGCTCAGCTTCGAGTCGCTCGAGATCAGTCTCGGTCGAGTGATTGACGAAGGTCATCATCTCGGCGATGGCGTGGTGACCGGCGGTCTCGGCAATGTGGCGGTGCATGTCTTGGGCAACGAGGCGGTACGCCGGGTGTCCCTGCGGGGTGCTGCGGAGCTCGAGCATGTGCATAGCTGCACGGGCGTTCAGATTGAAGTTGAAACGAACGTTGTAGGCAAGCGACACGGCGTACGACGCCTGTGGGCCAAACGGCGGCTCCAGAACGTCATACAGCCCTGCTGAGCGCTCCATGGCCTCATTGAACTCAGACGAGAGTTGAGCGTCGTCCACGAGTTCAGGACGAGCGAAACCGTGGTGTGGCGAGAGTTGCTGCCATTCGATCGTGAGAAGACGGTGTCGTTGCAAATCGCGAAAGGCGCCGTAGTCGGCAAGCACGTCGAATCGGTAGAACGGACGCTCGAGAGCGCGGCCTGGGCGGTGGCGACGATTGCGGCGGTCGCCGGTGTAGGCGCGAATCACACGGAGGCGATCCTCGACCGACATGTTTCGAACCTGCTCTTCGATGTCACGCTCGGGCAAGCTCGACGCCGAATACAGCATCGAGGCAACGACCTTGATCTCAGCATCGGGATCGAAATCGACGAGGTCGACGCGGGCGGTGGTATCGGGAGTCGCCGACACGTCGAGCAGATCCTCGGCGAGTTCTTCGACCGAGTTGCGGGAGTCAGCAAGGTACTCGCTCCAGTCCCCTCCCCGATCCGGCAGATCGACGCGCTTCACGAACGAAGGAATCACCTTTCGGAGTTCGGTGAGCATGAGGTCGGCGTAGTGGCGAGCTTCCGGCAGCGGATGGGTCCGCATACGGATCAAGAGCTGTTCGTAGGCCTGCCCCGAGCCGTACATACCGACATTCGATTGTGCTGCTGAGGGAAGAATGCCTCGCACAGCGTCGAGGGCCTTGGCCTTCACCGCTGTTCGGTAGATGAAGTCGCTGTCGCCTTCCCCCTTCGGCGTGGTGGCCTTGACGTGATCGATGACCTTCGGAAGCAGATCTGAATAGGTGTCGAAGATCCGATCGAGGTCACCGACGTAGCGGGTGCCGAGCTCGGACGACAGGATCTCGGGATCGCGGTGGTAGCGGTAGCGACCGTCAGCCCTGCTGTCGTAGGCGATGTAGCGGGTCGATTGCTCGAGATAGGAAGCCAGACGACCCCACTCCAGCACTTTGGTGAGCATGTTCGATGCCTGTTCACAAGCGAGGTGAACACCACCGAGCTGGGCCACCGAGTCATCTCCATATTCGAAGAAGACCTTCTCGTACAGCTCCTCGGCTCTGTCGAGTCCGATCGTGGCATCGATCGTGGCATCGCCAGCAACATCGAGCTCGTGCACGAACTCGTCGACGAACAGTCGACGAAGACTCTTCGCCGATCGGGAGTAACGCGCAAACAGTGCCCCCTTGACCACCTCTGGGAGGTTGACGAGCGCGAAAACGGGCTGGTCGAGGTTCGTGAAGTAGCGACGGAGAATGTCGGCTTCAGCGGGGGTGAATTCTTCTACGACGTAGGCGCCCACGGCGTCAGAGGGTAGTCACACCACCACGTTTGGGGGCGGACCTTCGCAGAACTAACCAACGAGGGTGAAAGCGTCACTTTCCACACGACACACGAGGTGCTTTGCTCTGCCTATTCGACAGCCGTCGATCCAGATCGAGCGTGCCCGATCGAAGGTGTGTTCCCAGACCGGAACTCGCTTCACCGACAGCGCCGGATGGGGCACGTGCACACCGGTCTTGGCCCGTTTCGCTGCCGCCCACAGTTGCCGAGGCGGCAGGGCCCCGATCGTGACATCGAGGAGTCCGTCATTCGGGTGCGAACGCGGACCGAGATAGCGATCATTCAACCAGGCGGCATTCATCACTGCAGCCGAGACGCCCAACCAGCCAGTGCTGCGCGCTATCACGTGGGCGGCGAAGGGCTGCTCTGCTCCCCCGTCCAACGACGCGAAGCCGAGATCCATGGGAAACCACAGCGGCTCTCGGCGGGGGCCATCGCTGAGGCCCAACGTCTGCATCAGGTCGCCAGAGACGGCAGAAACAACGGCTGCCGGGTGGTCATTCACGTATCGAGCAACGGCAGCGTCGTCAGGGAGGACCGACTCGACCCCAACGCCGTGCGACTCGCCCCAGGGTTGCCCCTTCTCGATGGTCATGAGCCCTCCACGTTCACGCTCCGGGGTCGTCCAGATCGAGCATGACATCTGCGTCGACCTCCGCGACGGCGCCGTCTGCATCAGCGCGGTCTGCATCAGCGCGGTCTGCATCAGCGCGGTCTGCATCAGCGCGGTCTGCATCAGCGTCGTCTGCATCAGCGCCGTCGATCATCGACGAAGCAGCGACGAGGTCACGCAAGATTGCCTCGGACGCCTTCGAGGCGGCCCGGCCGGTCTCGACCGCCGGCGCCAATTGACTGATCTGGCGAAGGACATCCACCAGCAATTTGGCGGTGCGGACGAAATCGCCAGCGGTGATCTCTTCGGTTCCGAGCACGTCATCCAGGTCACCGCCGCTCTCCCAGCCGTGAGCGATCGCCATGAAGCCAGGATCGGGCATCCGGGTGAGTGGCAGCCGCGCATCTCGCTCATTGCGTGACAGGCCCTTGTGGAGCTTCAGCAGTGCACCGAACCGACGTCGCAGCTCAGGGGTTGGGTACCAAATCTGAGCGTCGAGCGAATTGCGACGATCCTCGAACGTGAAGGTCGAAGCCATCGCCGCCACCTCTGAGGACGACAAGCCGTCGAACAGACCTTGATCGAGCGCTTCGATCAGCAGCAGATCGCACTCGTGGTAGAAGCGGGCAAGGCGAGTGCCAGAATCAGTCAGCTTCCAACCGTCGAGGTGTCCCCGATCCTCGAGCAAGCCGATGACTCGATCGAAGGTGAGCGCCAAAGACTCGGTACTCTTGGCCATGGCCCGGCGCAGATCGGCGATGTCGCCATCGACCCGTTCGATCCGCCGCAGCGCCTTACGGGCTTGCGGCGGCACGTCTTGGACCGAATGCAGCTCACCGGATGGCCCGAGTTTCTTGCGTCGCTTGGCCGACAACAACGGCGCTCGCACGAGCAACTCGCTTGCTTCGTGGATGAACGACACGCTCGACGGCAGATACGGCTGTGGCAGCTCGACCTGACCAATGACGGTGGGCACAGCTTCGAGCAGATCGACCGTCACCTCGTGACTGTCGCCCTCCGCATCGGCGACCGACACCTTGATCCGACGACCCTTGCGGTACGCAACCGACAGCGTGACAACAGGTGACGGCAGCGCTGGGCCGCTGATCTCGAGCACATCCCCGGGCTGAATCCTGCTGAGAGCGAACGCTATGTCCTGGGTGTCGGCGTGTTCTTGTCGCGGTGTGGCGATTGCGGCTTCGAGTTCTTCGATCGGTCCGAAGTCGCGCTCGACTCGGCCGACGAGTTGGCGTCGACGGTCGTCGAGGCGCTCCAAGCGCTGTTCGCCCTTGACCACGTCGGCATCAGCGCGAAACTGAGCGAACGACAGGTTGAGAAGCTGTCTCGCTCGATCCTGGTCGTATCTGCGGACCAGATTGGCCGCCATGTTGTAGGTCGGGCGGAACGATGAGGTGAGAACAAAGTCCTTGCTGGAGGCCAGACCAGCCACCTGTTCGAACGGTACGAACGGCGACCACAACACCACCGCTTGCCCGTGGGTGTCGATGCCGCGGCGTCCCGCTCGTCCGGTGAGCTGCGTGAATTGCGCTGGAGTCAACGATTCGTGGCCGTCACCGGTCCACTTCGTCAGCTTGTCGAGAACCACGGTGCGGGCGGGCATGTTGATGCCAAGCGCCAGCGTTTCGGTAGCGAAGACGACCTTGGTGAGGCCCCGGACGAAGCAGGCCTCGACCGCCTCCTTCATCGGCGGCACCATCCCGGCGTGGTGGGGAGCGACTCCCGCTTCGAGCCCCCTCATGAAGTGGTCGAACTCGAGCACTTTTCGGTCGGCCTTGGTCAGACCACCGAGACGATCGCTGGCGATCTTGCGGATCTCTTCTCGTTCCGCCGCGCTGGTGAGCACCATGCCAGACTCGACAACGGCGCGAGCCGCCTCGGTACAGGCTGCTCGACTGAAGATGAAATGGATCGCAGGCAGGAGGTCGTTCTTGCGCAGCGTCTCGACCACATCGTTGCGAGTCGGCGTGCGCCACGGCCGAGGAGCACGGCCCTTGTTGCGATTGCCGCCACCGCGCCCTTTGCCTGTGCGCAGATCAGCGTCGAAACGGAAACCTTTCTGGTTGGCCTTCCCGCTGATGAGCGTCTTCATCAAATGAAGCTTGGCGCTCTTGCGTTCACCCACGAGGTAGAGGTTCTCGAGTTCGACCGGCCGCTGGTGCTCGACGACGAGATCAGTGTCGCCTCGAACGGTGGTCATCCACTCGGCGAGTTCGTCTGCGTTCGACACCGTCGCTGAAAGGGCCACGAGCTGGATCTCGCGAGGGAGGTGGATGATGACCTCTTCCCAGACCGGACCCCGGTAGCTGTCCTGGAGATAGTGGACTTCGTCGAGGACGACTGCGTCGAGCCGGTCGAGCTTGCGCCCGGCGTAGAGCATGTTGCGCAGCACTTCGGTGGTCATCACGACCACAGAAGCATCACCGTTGATCACATTGTCGCCGGTGAGCAGCCCGACTCGGTCCCGACCGTAGTCAGCAACGAGATCGTGGTACTTCTGATTCGACAGCGCCTTGATGGGCGTGGTGTAGAACACACGCCGGTCCGAGGCGATGGCCCGATCGACGGCGTACGTGGCGACGAGGGTCTTACCGGCTCCCGTCGGCGCAGCGACGATGACGTTGCGACCACCGTCGAGCGCATCGAACGACTCGGTCTGGAATCGGTCTGGCTCGAAGCCGAGGCGAGCGGAGAAAGCTTCCCTGGGTGTCACGAAACGTCGAGGCGGTTCTTGGTCATCCGACCGCCGACGATCATCGAGATCTCGTAGAAGATGTACATCGGCGCCGAAAGCACCAGCAGTGTGAAGGGGTCACCCGTTGGGGTGATGATCGCGCCGAGGATCACGACCACGACCACGGCGATACGACGGTTCTTCCGCAGGGTCTGGGTCTGGACGACGCCAACGAGCTGCAAGAAGACGAGCACGAGTGGCAGCTCGAACGCCAGACCAAAGGCCAGGAGCATCTTGGTGAAGAAACCGAGGTACTCCGGACCACTGAAGAACGACTCGAACCGATCACCACCAGCAAACTCTCCGAGCACCTCGAGAGCTCGAGGCAAGAAGAGATAGGCGACGGTCATGCCAGCAGCGAGGAGAATGATCGAGATGATGAAGAACGGCACCATCATCTTCTTCTCGTTGGGATACAGACCCGGCAGGACGAAACGACCGATCTGATAGAGGATCACCGGCAACGCAAGGATCAAGCCGCCGTAGCCAGCGAGCGTCAGCTGCACCGAGAACTGGTCGAGCGGCCCAGTGGCGATGAAGACACAATCGTCAGCTGGGCGAATGTTGCAGTAGGGCTCGGACAAGAAGTCGAAGATCGGGCCTGTGAAAGAGAACACGGCAATGGCACCAATGATCACAGCGATGATCGACTTGATCAGTCGAGTACGCAGCTCGGCGAGGTGACCAACCATGCTGAGGTCTTGCTTGGGTTCTTCTTCGTCGGCGTTTCGACCCATCCGGAATTTCATCACTCGGCAGACTCGCTGTCTTGGCTGCCAACTGTCGAATCAGCCTCGACAGGATCCGGCACTGCGTCGGCGACCTTTTCTTCGTCAGCAGCGTCGGCCTCGACGTCGACCTCAGCAATCGCTGCTTCTTCAGCTGCGGTTTTTGCATCTCGTGCCTCGGTACGAGCCTTACGGGCCTTCTCCATTGCCCGCCTGGCCTCTGCTTCGGCCTTCTCTGCCGCTGCAACGGCCTCCGCCGCAGCCTCTTGCGGCGTGGCATCGGCCATTTGCTGGGTGACCGGTTTCGCCTTGAAGGGATTGCCATCCTCGCCAGCGGCGACCCTCTCGGCATAACCCTTCGGCACGATCGGCTTGTCAGGTTCGCCCGTTCCTCGCTCGCCTTCCCAGTTGGTCGGATCGAGCTCGTCGACCCCGGCCATGAATTCTTGACGCAGACCCGTCGACATCTGCCGGACTTGAGCCGCGTATTGGCCCGCCTTGCGCAGGACGGACGGCAGCTGTTCCGGCCCGACCACGACGAGGGCGATGAGTGCAATGACCAGCACTTCCGGCCCACCGATGTTGAACATGGCGGCCAGGCTAGCCCGCCAAAAATGCGTCGAACCGCCACCCATCACATGGGGTGCCGGTTCGATACAGAACCGTCAACCGACGGTTCGAGATTTCAAGGTGAAGCTCTCAGCCGGTGAATTCAGCCAATGCCTGCTCCAACGCCCGGTCATCACTGAGTAGATCGTGGAAGTCGAGCAGATCGTCATGATCGATCGGCTCACCTTCCTTGAGCTCGTTCAGCTCTGCCGGCATCTGCCAGGTCGTGAAGACAACACCGCTTGCCACAAGGAGATCGATGGTGCGCGGCTCGGCCGACTTCACCACAGTTGTCTCACACGTCGGACAACGGAACGAATACGTCCCGTGATTGTTGTCATCACAAATCCGCACAGACACGTCTGCAGTCGTGAGTTCCACGTCACCGCAGTCTGAACAACTTGCCCTGATGGTCGCCATAAGCGCTCCCTAAACCCCGCCGTACTCGTACTAGGAATGGATCGGCAGGGGTTTGGGGACTCTTGAGCGTTTCAGAAACGCAGGAGCAAAAGACCCAATGGTCCCTGCCCCGTGGGAGACATCATGCCGGAAGCCTCACCGTTTGTGGCGGATACGCCGCAATTCGTGAGATCAACCTCTTTTTGCAGTTGCCCGGTGACGCTGCGAGGTCGCGTAACCGAATCAGAAGGCGGCAGGATGTGATCCATGGCTACGCGGCTCTCGTCTCTTCTCCCCCGTCCGATCGGGTTCGCTCATCGCGGAGCTCGGGCTCATGCGCCCGAGAACACTCTCGAAGCCTTCGACCTGGCGTTACGGCTCGGCGCGACCGGGTTGGAGAGTGACGTGTGGGTGACCTCTGATGGCGTTGCCGTACTCGATCACGATGGCGAGGTCGGCCGCTGGCCACGCAAGAAGTCGATCGCTGAAGCAACTCACGACGAGCTGCCGGAACACATTCCGACGCTCGAAGAATTTTATGCCCACGTAGGAACCGAACACGAGGTTTCCCTCGACGTGAAGGATCCTGCTTCGTTCAGCGCAGTTGTCAGCGCTGCACGAAATGCAGGCGGCACCGCAGAAGACCATTTGTGGCTGTGCCACCCGAGCTACGAACAGCTCCGCGATTGGCGTGAGCACACCTCCGCCCGCCTCGTCGACTCGACCCGTCTGGCAAAAATGAAGGAAGGGCCCGAGCGGCGCGCCAACGAACTTCGCAATCTCGGGATCGAAGCCGTCAATCTCCGTCTCACAGACTGGAACGGCGGTCTGGTCGCAGTGTTCCACCGATTCGACCGCATCGCCTTTGGGTGGGACGCACAGCACGAACGAGAGATCGCCTCCCTGCTCGATGCAGGAATCGACGGTGTGTTCAGCGATCACGTCGATCGCCTCAGCGCCACCATCAATCAGTTCTTTCCAGAGGAATCATGAAAACCGCTCAATCATCTGCCCGCTCCAACATCATCGCCGGCGCCGCAGCGATCGTCGTCATGGCCTTGGCGTTTCTTGTCTTCAGCGGCACGTCAGGCGACGTCACCACTGGCACCGATTCCCAGGTCACCGCAGCTGAATCGACAGCCGACACCGATCTGATCGACCAACAGTCTGCGGACGCAGAAACCACACCGACCACGGTTGCCGACACCATGGTCGACACCGTTGCTCGCGCCTCTGACCTACCGACGATCACACTCGACGAGCTTCCGATCGAGGCAATCGAGACCCTTCTGCTGATCGATGACGGCGGCCCGTACCCCTACCGTCAAGACGACGGCACCTTCCAAAACCGGGAAGGCATCCTCCCCGACCGATCTCGTGAGCACTACCGCGAGTACACCGTCGACACGCCAGGTTCGACCACCCGCGGCGCACGGCGCATCGTGTCTGGCGCCGATGGCGAGCGGTACTACACCGACGATCACTACGAGTCCTTTCGCGAGATCAGCAGATGAGCGGCCTTGCGCTCGTCACCGGCCGGCTTGCCCCGGGGGTGTGGCGAGGTGGATCGATGCCGTGCACTGAGCTCACGAACCTCGCACAAGGGCTCGGCTGGATCGTTCACGAAGGACAGATCTCTGCTGTGGAGGACAAAGCGACCTATCTCGGCGAGCTCGGGGCCATCGCTGGAGTTCCCGATTACGTCAGGCCCAACTGGGACTCGATGGCAGATGGCCTGCGCGACACCGGCATCACAACCCCTCGCCTCTTGGTGATCCGGACCGATCGACCGACCCCGTTCGATGCCACCGCCATCGAGATCCTCGATGAAGCAGTGAAGTTCTGGGGCGTCCACGACGCCATCATGCAAGTGGCGTGGTTCGGACCGATCGAAGCGCCTGATCTCGATCAGGTCAACCCCGACAAGCGCAGCCGGCGCTGACAGGTCGTACTGGCTGACGCTCAGAGCGATCCGATTCGGTCGAGGGGCCAGAACAGGAAGAACGCCCGCCCGGTGAACCGCTCGCCGTCAACGGTTCCGAACACTCGACTGTCGCCACTGTTGTCCCGGTTGTCACCCATCAAGAAGTACTGGCCCTCCGCAATCTCCACAGGGCCGAAGTCGTCGACGACCTCGCCCGGCGTGAGGTAGGGCTCGATCAGAACTTGCCCATCGATGAAGATCGTGTTGCCACGGGCTTCGATGCGTTCTCCTGGCAGGCCGATGACCCGCTTGATGAGGTCGCGAAATTCACCCGGCTGATCGTCGGGTCGGCGAAACACAACGACTTCGCCTCGCTCGACGTCACCGAAGCGGTAGCTCAGCTTGTTGACCAGAACCCGATCATCGACACGCAGCGTTGCTTCCATCGACTCCGACGGAATGAAGAAGGCCTGAAAGAGGAAGGCACGCAGCAGGAGCGCGACGATGACGGCGCTGCCGAGCACGACCACCCACTCGATCGCCCCACGCAGGCGCGAATGTTCGGCGCTGACCTCGATGTCAGCTCGGTCGTCCGCCAACATCTCATCGACGTCGGGGTCGTTCGTCGCATCGAAGACTGGTCGCTCGAACAGACGACTCGTTGATGCAGGTGTTGGCTCACTGTCCACCAACGGCTCGATGGCCGGTGTTGACTCCAGGTCGGCAACGGCGCCAGGGTCGGCATCGGCGCCAGGGTCGAAGTCGATCTCGACAGGTTCGTCGAGCACGACCTTGAAGCGCACCGCTGGACGGCTGATCGGCACCGGCGCAGACAGTGTGGGCGCAGCGTCAGGTTCGGGGAGCGGCGGATCGACCACGGCGTCGACGTCGGGCACGACGGGTGCGAGAGGAGCCGACTTCGAGGGGCCGAGTAACGCCTCGGCAAGCATCTGCTTGGCCCAGTCGTCCTCGCTCCTCGTTGCCTGGTCGGTCATTCGCTGACCTTAACTCTGGTAGCGAGCGAGCACGCTCGCCGCTGCAGTTGCACCAAGCGAACCTGCACCGACGAACGAGGAGTCCTCGACAACGGTTGCGTCGATACCCAGGCGCAGCAAGAGACGCTGCACCCAGCGCTCAGCTGTCACTGCGAGTGTCACATCGACCGATCCGTCCTCATGGCTGACGATGTCCTCGCATGGGTAGGCGTCGATCACCCAGCGTGCGGGCGGCTGCAGGTGAAGACGAATTCGATCCAAGCTTGCGTCAGCGGTGAACAACCGCTGTTCATCACCAGCGGAACGCTTCCGATCACTGATCACGTCGGTCAACTCGAGCGACGCGATGCGGTCGAGCCTGAACAGGCGATCACCCTCGGCCAGCAGGCACCACGCCTCGACGTACCAGGCCCCCCCGTTGGCCGTGATGCGGTCGGGGACGATCCGCCGCTGCGTGACCTCGTCGCGACCGTAAGAGAAGTACTCGATGTCAACGCATGCTCGACGTTCCGCAGCACCTCGCAGCGGCTCGAGATGCTGCGAGCCAGCTGCGCCGAGGTCGATGTCGAGCGCACCGTCGACGTCGACATCGAGAGCGGTGGCCAACTTGTCGAGTGCTCGCGCAAGTGGTCCGGTCGGATCAGTTCCCGGCATGGACAACAAAGCGTCAGACGACGCGAGCATGGCCAGACCTTGCGCCGGTGTCAGACGAAGCGGGCGAGCAAAGAAGTCGGCGTACTGGATCCAGACCCGTCCATCTTCCATCGTGACCTCGACCAGAGCATCGGGTGTGTACGGAGGGAGACCCACCATCCAGACCACCTCGAGGTCGGCCACGAGCTCGGCTTCGGAAATCCCAAAACGCTCGGCGACGTCGGCAACAGCAACGCCTGGTCGGGACACGATCCATGGAACCATCGCCAGTACTCGACGCAAGCGTTCACCTGCAGTTGCGCTCATGAGGCTGCTCCAGCGCTGGACACGATGGCCTCGAGGTGCCGGACAACATCGGCTCGCAACTCCGGAGGGTCGAGGACTTCAGCATGATCGAGGAACTCGAACACCAGAGACCGAAAGGCGTCCCACATCACCACGGGCACGGTGAAGATCGCCGCACCATCTTGTTGTTGCTCAGCGGCCACGTCAGCGCCGAAGTGTTGGTGCGCCCAGGCAACCCGCTCCTGATCGACCCACAGCTGCACCATTGTCGGCTCGCTCTCGCCGATCTCCCACGGCTGCAGCACGCGACTCGGGGTCGACTCGGTCGGCTGTGTGGCCTCACCGAGATCATCACGCACGTCGATCAATCCCTCGATGCGGTCGAGGCGGAAGTTGCGTTCAGCCTCGCGCGAGCGATCGAAGGCGGTGAGATACCAGCGTCCACGTTGGAACTCGAGCCGCCAGGGGTCCACCGTGCGGCCTTCGCCGTTGTAACCAAAGCCGACCGGCTGCTTTCTCGTGATTGCTTCGAACAGTGGAACCAGAGCCGGGTTGCTCGGCATCGACACCACCGCGTTGGCCACGGCGCCGGCGTCAGCATCGACGAGCCCACCGAGCTTCCACAGCGCCTCTCGCTCTCCCAGCCCTTCGACCCGGACCGCCATGGAAGCAAGGTGCAGCGCAGCGAGTTCATCAGCGGCGAGATCGGGATCAGGAAGGTAGTAGTCGTCGGCGGAGATGCGGTAGCCGTCGACCGGCGATTCGAGGCCCGGCACTCGTTCGACCGTCAACGGAATGCCGAGCGAGCGGAGGTCTTCCTTGTCTCGTTCAAAGGACCGACGGAAGCTGGCGAGCGCCTCGGGATACCCCTCGACGCGGCTTCGGATAGCGTCAGCCGACAGCGGTCGATCGGTGTCGAGGAGGACGGCCGTGAGATTCAGCAAACGCTCGAGCTTGGACATCAACAACCATGTCTAGCGTGCTGACAGTCGCTTCGGTGCAAGGCGTCGCACCGTCCTCGACCGGAACCTCAGAGACTCTCGATCAGCTTCTCGACTCGTTCGTCTTCGCTCTTGAACGGATCTTTGCAGAGCACGGTCCGTTGCGCCTGATCATTGAGCTTCAGATGGACCCAATCGACGGTGTAGTCGCGCTTGCGTTCCTTCGCCCGGCGAATGAAGTCGCCCCGGAGTTTGGCTCGTGTGTTCTGCGGTGGCGTGTCGATGGCGTCGATCATTTCGTCGTCGGTGAGCGTGCGATCGATCATGTCGCGGTCTTGGAGCTTGTAGAACAGGCCTTGGCTTCGACGAACATCGTGGTACTGGAGGTCGAGCAGTTGCACCCTGGCGTCGCTGAGTTCCAGGTCGTGCTTTTCCCGATAGGCCTCGATGAGATTGTGCTTGATCACCCAGTCGAGCTCGCGATCGAGTTTGAAGGGGTCGGTTTCGAGGCCGGTCATGACGTGCTCCCACATGCCGAGAGCCTTCATTTCGTCATCGGGAAGACCCTTTTGCTCCGCATAGCGGAGGGCACGGCTGAGATACTCGGACTGGATCTCGAACGCGCTCGCTTCCCTACCGTTGGCGAGGCGAACACGACGCTTGAAGGTCAGATCGTGGCTGATCTCGCGGATCGAGCGAATGGGATTCTCGAGAGTCATGTCACGCAGCACACACGATGGGTCTTCCACCATGCGCAGGATGATCGCCATCGCACCGACCTTGAGGTAGGTCGTGTACTCGCTCATGTTCGAGTCGCCGACGATCACGTGCAATCGACGGAAGTGCTCAGCGTCGGCATGCGGTTCGTCCCTCGTATTGATGATCGGCCGGCTCCGAGTCGTGGCTGAGCTGACGCCTTCCCAGATGTGTTCCGCCCTCTGCGAAACAGCGAACGTCGAACCCCTGGCGGTTTGGAGCACCTTGCCAGCGCCCGCGTAGATCTGCCTGCTGACCAGGAACGGGATCAAGATCTCGTTGTAGTGAGCAAGGTCGTCATCGCGCGTGGTGAGGTAGTTCTCGTGGCAGCCATAGGAGTTGCCGGCTGAATCGGTGTTGTTCTTGAAGAGGTGGATCGTCCCCTGGATGCCTTCGTCACGAAGGCGCTCCTCGGCAGAGTCCAACAGCTGCTCGAGAACGCGCTCGCCGGCCTTGTCATGAATGACGACATCGCCGATCGTGTCGCACTCGGCGGTGGCGTACTCAGGGTGTGATCCCACGTCGAGATACAAACGGGCGCCGTTCACGAGGAAGACGTTCGAGCTGCGCCCCCACGACACAACCCGACGGAAAAGGTAGCGGGCGACCTCGTCAGGGCTGAGCCGACGCTGCCCTCGCAAGGTGCACGTGACGCCGTACTCGGTCTCGATTCCGTAGATGCGACGCTTGTGAGTCATCAGAGCCAAACCTAGCCGAGCTGGCCTCAGGCTGAACATCCACCTCTTCAGGAACCGATGGCCAGTGCCGATGTCCTAGGAGTGGACTCGACGCGCTTCAAATTCATCCGGTCGGAGCGCGCCAGACGCGTGATCGTCGCGGTGTTCGTCGCTACCGGCCTGATCGTGGGGACGGCGATGACCATCGAGTCGATCTCGGTCGACCGTGTCAATGCCGTCTGGGCAGTGAATGACGAGGTCGGCGACTCGAGCCAGGCCATCCCGATTCGGGCGGCGCACCCCGACTGTCCCTCGTGGTCGAGACTGGGCGGCTTGGTGGTCGACTTGGTTGAAACCGAAGAGTCCGTCACCATCACCGCAACCTTCCCGGAGCACGCACCAGAGGTACCTTGCAATCGTCGAGGTACGGCAATGCGCGCAACAGTGGAACTCGATCGTCCCCTCGCAGATCGAGTCATCATCGACGGAGGAAGCGGGCTCGACCCGGCGACGCCGATCACCATTGCGTTCTACACCGGCCACTCACCGGGAAGCCCTGGCTGATCGGCTCAGGCCAGTAGAGCCGTGATCTCACCGTTTTCGAGACGACGGAAGCAACGGCCCTCATCGAGACAGTCGAGGACGGCAACTTCGAGCTGGTCGTCATCGATCGTGCGCTCGGGCCCAGCCAGTGCCGATGACGCGAGCTTGAGTGCAGCGCCGAGATCCATCTCGTCGGCGTAGCCCTCGCCCAACCGTTCTCGGATGGCATCAGCCTCGCCACCAAGGGCAGCAAACCCGTCTTCGTCGGTGACCGACCCGTCGTAGCGAATGTGGAACAACCGGTTGCCGTCAGCCACAAAGCCAACTGAGGCAACAAGAATCTCCACCTCGAGCGGCTTCATCTCGTGTGTGAAGATCTGGCCGAGCATCTGGGCGTATTGATTGGCGAGCGCCTGGCTGTCGACATCGTCTCGGCTGTAGGTGTAGCCCTTCATGTCGGCGTGGCGAATGCCTGCGATCCGCAGCTGGTCGTACTCGTTGTACTTCCCGACTCCGGCGAAAGCGATGCGGTCGTAGATCTCCGAGACCTTCCGGAGGTTGCGGGAAGGATTCTCCGCAACCAGAACGATGCCGGAGTCGAACTCGATGGCCACAAGACTACGGCCGCGAGCAATGCCCTTTTGGGCGTAGTCGGCCCGATCTTTCATCACCTGTTCGGGGGCGACATAGAACGGCATGTTCATCGGATTGCCTCCTCGTCCAGGGTGTACTCATCGATGATCGAAGCGAACCTCTCCGCAATGTCAGCTTCTTCGAGCGCTTGAAAGCCGTCTTCGCCGATCGTGGCGACGATGGGGTAGATGCCACGCATGGAATCAGGACCGCCGGTGGCTGAGTCGTCATCGGCAGCGGTGAACAACGCCCGAATCATCAAATCGATGGTGTCGTCCTGGCTGAGGTTGCCGCCCCGACCGAGCTTGATCACCGTACGAGCGTGGAGGCTGCCAGAGCCGGAAGCCACGTAGTCCTCTTCTTCGTAGCGGCCGCCCGTCACGTCGTAGGCGAAGAGTCGGCCCTTGTCGCGTCGTCGGTCGTACCCGGCAAAGATCGGCACGACGACCATGCCCTGCATGGCGGCGGGAAGGTGTTGTCGCACCATCATCGAGAGCTGGTTGGCCTTGCCCTCGAGCGAGAGCGAGTGGCCCTCGACCTTCTCGTAGTGCTCGAGCTGCAACTGGAACATCTTGACCATTTCAATGGCAGGACCAGCCGCACCGGCGATGGCCACGCCTGACCAACGATCGGCGGCGAACACCTTCTTCATGGTGCGGTAGCTGATGAGGTTCCCCGACGTTGCTCGGCGGTCTCCGGCAATCACGACACCTTCACTGCTGCGGGCAGCAACCACGGTGGTGCCGTGGGTGATGTCGAGGTGTTGCTCCGACGTCAGAGCCTCGTTGATGCGGTAGGACGGATCGACCCCGGTGCGCTTGAGCAGCTCGGGGAAGTTCGGTCCGGGGTCGTCAGATGTGGAGAACAGCGGCAGGGTCACAGCGGTCAAACATAGCCGCGCTGCTTCAACGACCACGCCTCGCACCACTCCCCCGTTCTGCGGCACCTAAACCTCACTTCTGAGGGCGTAGTGCCGCAGATCGGGGAGTTCGGGGGTCAGTTCGCGTGCAGGTCTTCGTTCAGACCTTGCCACTTGGCACCAGAACGGGCGACGGCCTCGACTTCTCCGGTGAGCGAGTTGCGGCGGAACAACAATCCGCTTGCTCCCGAGATCTCACGACCCTTGCGGATCGAGTCATCTGGCATCGAGATGAGCGTGCCGGCCGTGACATAGAGACCAGCCTCGATGATGCAGTCGTCGCCGAGCGAGATGCCGGTACCGGAGTTGGCACCGAGCAGGCAGTTCTTGCCGATGCTGATGATTTCTTCTCCGCCGCCAGACAGGGTGCCCTGGGTCGACGCTCCGCCACCGATGTCAGAACCATCGCCGACGACCACGCCAGCGGAGATGCGTCCTTCGACCATCGAGGCGCCGAGGGTGCCAGCATTGAAGTTGCAGAAGCCTTCGTGCATGACCGTGGTGCCCTCCGCCAGGTGAGCCCCCATGCGCACTCGGCTGGCGTCGGCGATGCGAACACCCGACGGCACGACGTAGTCGACCATGCGGGGAAACTTGTCGACGCCGTGGACGACGAGGTGGTGTCCGTCAGCGCGAGCGTGCATCTGGGCGAGCTCGAACCCGGGCACAGGGAACGGCCCGTGGCTCGTCCAAACGACATTGGTGAGCTTGCCGAAGATGCCGTCCATGTTGACGCCGTGGGGCTGGACCGCCCGAGTCGACAGCATGTGCAGTCGCAAGTAGCCGTCGATGGCGTCGATCGGGGCATCGTCGAGCGAACCGAGGTAGCTGGCCACGAGCTGGCGTCGGCCCCCGAGCGCCGGGGTGACAGCAAGAGCAGCGCATGCACTCCACGCCGCTGCATTCGGGTGCGGGACATCGACCCCGAGGGCTGGTTCGATTGTTTTGCTCGCTGCCGCGAGCTGCTCGACGGTCACCTGGTAGGTCGCTGTTCCTCCCACATGACCAATGGCGGCAGCGAGAGCAACAGCGGTGTAGTTGTGCTCGCCGACGTTGACCTGGGGGTAGGACACGTCGAGCACATCGCCGCTCTTAGCGATCGTGGCTACGCCGAGGGCGTACGCCGCTGGCCGCTGGTACCCGTCGATGCTCGCCTCGAGCCGCTCGAGGTCGGCGCCGATCTCTTCCACAGTGCTGAATGCCGTCGTCATGGCCAAGAAACTACAGCCCACCTCCCCCACCCCGACCCCATTTCCCCGTTCTGCGGCACGTTGCCCTCATTTCCGAGGGTGATCCTCCGCAGTTCGAGCTCGTCATGCTCGAGGAAACGGCGATCTCGACGCCAGAAGTTCACCGAGATCAGCGACGAGTGAGTCGGGACGGTGGACGATCTCGTCCCAAGGGGCTCGAATCACGACCCAGCCATGCGACGTGGCCCGACGATCACGGCGACGGTCGTCCTGCATCGCCTCGGTGACGGTGTGCCAGCGACGCCCGTCGAGTTCGAGGATCAGCCGATGGTCAGGCCAGGCAATGTCGACCACTCCCCGCGGGCCATCACGCCAGGGGGGTGAGTGATGAAGCCGAAAGTCAGGAAGGCCCCGCTCGGCCAGCAGCTCGACACCTCTCCGTTCGAGTTCTGAATCGGAGATGTCCGGTCGATCGATGAGCTCGTGACGGAGCAGTCGGATACGAGCACTTCCACGCCGGCCTCGCCGACAGAAGCTGGAAGCACATGCTCGAAACAAGCTCGCTGTCGTTCGGTCGTGCACGATCGACACTTCGATCAGTCGCTGCAGCTGGCGAGCGGAAACGAGGTTCGCCAGATCGCAAATCGTCCGTTCGACCGAGGTGACACGTAGCCCGTCAATGATGGCGATGTCTTCGATCGGAAGGTGGCGGGTTCGTCGAGACCGGAGGCCAGGAGGGAAGGTTCGGCGAACTGATTCCGGGACCACGATCGCCACGCCCTTGGATCGGCGTACCGGGAGGTCAAGTAGCTGACCAGCAGTGAGATCCGCTGCTGCCGATCGTGGTTCAGCGGCGAGCGCAGCAGCGATCCACCCACGCTCGGTCGTCGCTCCGACCGAGTACACCCCGGCCAGAAGCGGTTGCAAGATTCCGCCAACCCTCCGGTCGATGCTGGCCGCGCTCACACCTGCGACGAGCAACTCAGAGCGAGCGACCACACCGTGGTTTGCTGCTGCACGCGAAACGATCACATGATCGGTTCTTCTTGACATCGGATACCTCTTTGGCTTGACGCATGAGAGGCACCCGAGGGTGCGAAACCGACGATTTGCGGAGGATCACCTTCAAAAATGAGGGTCAGTTACCGCAGAACGGGGTTGGGGAGGGAAAGCGACGCTGGCGGCGGGCTACTGGCCGCCTTTTTGGATGTAGGACTTCACGAAGTCCTCGGCGTTTGTCTCGAGCACGTCATCGATCTCGTCGAGGAGATCATCGAGCTCGGACTTCAGCTTCTCGCCAGCCTCACTGGCGGCTGGCGCTTCTGCGACATCCGCCTTGTCAGAACGAGATGGGGTCTTCTTGATCTGCTCACGCTCAGCCATCGAGGTTTCCTATCGTCGAAAGGGGTCAGGCCCCGAGCTTGTCGAGGAGTTCGCTCACTGTTGCACTCTCATCGATCAAAGCGCCAACGTGTTCTACCGTACCTCTGGTGGGTTCCAGCATGGGAACGCGGCGCAAAGGATCATCGCCGACGTCGAACACGATCGAGTCCCAGTTGGCGGCAACAACCGAGTCGGCGAACTTCTGCAGGCACTTGCCACGGAAGTACGCCCGAGTGTTGAGAGGCGGCTCCGACATCGCCAGGGCGGCATCGGCATCGTCGACCAGCGTCTCCAAACCTGCACGAGCGGCCAGCGACTTCTCGGGGCGAAGGTCGTGATATTGCAGGTCGAGCGCCCGCAACCGAGTGTCGTCCCATCCGCAGTCGTGGCGTTCCATGAAACCGTCGAGAACGCGCATCTTGGCCAGCCAATCGACCTGATCAGCAACGCTTGCTGGATCCGATTCGAGACCGGTGAGCACACGCTCCCAACGATCGAGAATCATGTTGCCGACGTGGTCACCACCGACAGATTCAAGGCCGTACTTCGTGCTCCAGGCGGTGGCCTGTTCGAGCATGTCGAACTGGATCTCGAGCGCTGTGGCCATCGATCCGTCCGCCAACTTCATCGGTTCACCAAGGGTGAGGTCGTGACTGACGTGATGCATGGCCCGAACCGGGTCGTCGAGCGTCATTGACATGTCGTAGGCATGGTCTTCGAGCATCGCCAACAGGATCGATGACGTCCCGACCTTCAGGAAGGTGGCGACCTGCGACATGTTGGCGTCGCCGACGATGACGTGCAGGCGGCGATAGCGCTGGCTGTCAGCGTGAGGCTCGTCGCGGGTGTTGATGATCGGGCGCTTCAGCGTGGTCTCGAGCCCCACCTCTTCTTCGAAGTGCTCGGCTCGCTGCGTCAGTTGATACGGAACTTCTGCCCCGCCGATGCCTGGCAACTCGCTGCCGACCTTGCCGGAGCCGCTGAAGATCTGACGAGTGACGAAGTGGATCGTCGCACCGGTGATGATCTGCCCGAAGGGCAGCGATCGATCAACGAGAAAATTCTCGTGGGTGCCGTAGGCGTTGCCCTTGCGGTCACTGTTGTCTTTGTAGAGGATCACTTCTTGATCCGGAGGCAGCAGCGCTCGTGCTGCCTTCATCGACTCGACGGCGATGAGTTCGGCGGCACGGTCATACAACGTGACCGCTAGCGCATCGAGACACTCAGGCGTGGAGATCTCGGGGTGAGCGTGATCGACGTAGTAGCGAGCCCCGTTGGTCAGCACCGCATTGACCAGATGGGTTTCGATCTCTGGCGGCATCGAGAACGACGGCGCGAGCGCCTGACGAGCATCAGCGCCTGGCATCTCGTCGATGAAGTCCCACGCCACCGGCGTGGCACGATCGTCGATGCCACCGGGATCGGTGCCGACGTAGGAATTGATCAACATGGACGAGGCAGAGACCGGATTCCAGTCAGCGGCCCCTCGCACCATGATGCCGAGCTCGGTTTCGATGCCGACGATTTTGGGGATGGCCATGGGTTACAGGTACTGACCAGTCGCCACTTGTTCGATGGCGCGACCGCCACCTTCATCGCCGTCGTCCTTCTTGATGAGCGTCCGCACGTAGACGATTCGCTCGCCCTTCTTGCCAGACACCTTGGCCCAGTCGTCGGGATTGGTGGTGTTCGGGAGGTCTTCCTGCTCCTTGAACTCCTGGGTGATCGAGGCGTGGAGATCGGCAGCCTTGATGCCCTTTTCCCCGATGTCGAGGAACCGTTTGATCGCCGCCTTCTTGGTGCGGCGAACGATGTTTTCGATCATGGCGCCAGAAGAGAAGTCCCGGAAGTAGAGGATCTCCTTGTCGCCGTTCTGGTACGTGACTTCGAGGAAGCGAGTGTCGTCGTCCTCGCGGTACATGAACTCGGCTCCGGCCTCGATCATGGCGTCGACGGCTGCTTGCTCACTGCCGTGCTCGGCAACTTCGTCGGCGTGAATTGGCAGGTCGGTCACCAGGTACCGACGGAAGATCGACTTCGCCGACGTTTCGGTCGGGCGTTCGATCTTGATCTTCACGTCGAGGCGGCCGGGGCGCAGAATGGCCGGGTCGATGAGGTCTTCTCGGTTCGACGCGCCGATCACGATCGTGTTCTTCAGCGTTTCGACACCGTCGATCTCGGCCAGCAGTTGAGGCACGATTGTGCTTTCGATGTCGGAGCTGATGCCAGACCCACGCGTTCGGAAGAGGCTCTCCATCTCATCGAAGAAGATGATGACGGGCATACCCTCTTCGGACTTCTCACGAGCTCGCTGGAAGATCAGTCGAATTTGACGTTCGGTCTCGCCGACATACTTGTTCAGCAGCTCGGGGCCCTTGATGTTGAGGAAGAAACTCTTGGCTTCTGTGTCGCCAGACACCTCAGCAACCTTCTTGGCCAGACTCGCAGCTACCGCCTTCGCGATGAGCGTCTTTCCGCAGCCAGGAGGTCCGTAGAGCAGAATGCCCTTCGGTGCTGGGAGGTCGTGTTCGTTGAAGAGGTCGGCGTGCAGGAAGGGAAGCTCGACGGCGTCGATGATTTCCTCGATCTGCTCGTCGAGGCCGCCGATGTCGTCGTAGCTGACGTCTGGAATCTCCTCGAGCACCAGGTCTTCGACTTCTGCCTTCTCTATCTTCTCGACCAACAGGCCAGACCGCGGCTCGAGAATCAGTGAGTCGCCCGCCCGGATACGGCTGCCGATGAGGTTCTCGGCAAGGTCGACCACGCGCTCTTCGTCAGCCCGACCGATGATGACCGCTCGCAGGCCGCCTTCGAGGACTTCTTTGACGGTCACCACCTCACCGGACTGCTCCGGCGGCCGGACCTTCACGATGTTCAGTGACTCGTTCAGGACGACTTCGTCGCCCTTGCGAAGTTCGTCAGCACTGATGGCTGGGTGGACCTCGACTCGCATCTTGCGTCCGCTGGTGAAGATGTCGGCGGTCTCGTCATCGTTGTGACCGAGGAAGGTGCCGTAGGCGGACGGAGGATGCGCCAGCTTGTCGACCTCTTCGCGAAGCGCTGCGATGTGCTCGCGAGCCTCACGAAGGGTGTAGGTGAGCTTCTCGTTCTGGCTGACTGCCTGCGCCAACTGACCCTTGGTGTCGAGGAGTCGCTCTTCGAGAGTTCGGACCCGCTTCGGCGCGTCCTGGAGACGCCGGCGAAGGGTGATGACCTCTTCCTCCATCACCTTCAATTGATTTTGCAGTTCCGCCATTCCCACTTCGTAGGAGCTGAGGCGGCGTTCGTACTCAGATTCGTTCACGGAAACCCCCGGTCGACTTCGGACCTTAGTCGTCTGGCTCGCCGCGCAGAGAACGGGCTGATCGACTTACTGCAGCGGGTCGTGCGATGCGCCGAGTGTCGCGATCAAGAACGCCAGGACCTTGGCCTCGTCACGCCAGCCGTCGTAGCGGCCAGAGGGTCCGCCGTGACCCGCCCCCATGTCGGTTTGCAGCAGAACGGGTTGATCGTTCGTCGACTGCTCTCGCAGCGCGATCACCCACTTTGCCGGCTCCCAGAAGCCGACACGGGGATCGTTCAAACCCGCCGTCGCCAAGATGCTGGGATACGACGTTGGCTGGATGTTCTCGTACGGGGTGTAGGACCGCATCTCGCGATAGATGGCCTCGGACTCAGCCGGGTTGCCCCACTCCTCCCACTCGGTGACCGTCAACGGCAGGGTTGGATCGAGCATGGTGTTGAGCGCATCCACGAACGGAACCTGAGCCACCGCAGCGCCAAAGAGTTCGGGAGCCAGATTCAGCGCCGCTCCGACCAGCAGTCCGCCAGCCGAGCCTCCACGCAGACCAAGCTGTCGTGGCGTGGTCCATCCTTCGTCGACCAAGTGCTTGGCGCACGCAACAGCGTCGCTGAACGTGTTGCGCTTCTGTTCGAACTTCCCGCTCTCGTACCAACGGCGACCGAGCTCTCCCCCACCCCGAACGTGTGCGATCGCTATCACGAAACCGCGATCGAGCAACGAGAGCCGCAGCGTCGAGAATCCGGGGTCAGATGAGACCTCGTACGCCCCGTAGGCGCCAACGAGCGCCGGACCTGGCCCCGCTGGCCGGTCTCGATGCCACACCAGACTCATCGGGATCCGCTCGCCGTCGTCAGCGACTGCCCACGACCGCTGCGTCTGGTACTGCGTGGGGTCGAAGTCGCCCAAGACCTCCGTGGCTTTGAGCACCTCGGTCGAACGCTCGTCGAGGTCGTATCGCAACACCGCAGCCGGGGTGACCATCGAGCTGTAGCCGTATCGGAACGTGCTGGTGTCTGCGGTCGGGTTGGCACCCGGCCACACGGTCGAAACCGCCTCGGCCTGAGTAATGACGTGCTCTTCACCGCTGTCCCAGCGCCGGACTCGCATCTGGGTCACGGCATCCACACGCTCGAAGATCACCAGGTGATCTCGCAGTGCATCAAAGCCAGACACGTGGACATCGTCACGATGCTCGACCAGGTCCACCCAGTGTTCATGGTCGGTGGCATCGACTGGCGTTTCAGCAATGCGGAAGTTCTCCGCACCGTCATTGGTGAGGAGGATGAAACGGCCCTCGTGGTGGGCCGCTGCGTACTCGATGCCGTTGCGCCGTTCGGCAAAGCAACGCAGCTCGGCCTCGGGCTCGTCGGCGGGCAAGAGCCACAGCTCGTCAGTGATCGCCGAGCTCACACCGAACTGGATGAACGAGTCATCACGCTCGCGCCCGACACCGACGAAGAACCGCTGATCGAGCTCTTCGAACACCATGACGTCCTGCTCGACCGGGGTACCGATCCGATGACGCCACACTTGGAACGGCCGCTCAGCGTCATCGACGCGAACGTAGAAGAACGTGACGTTGTCGCTGGCCCAAGCCGAGCCATAACTGACGTCGGACACGACGTCGCTGAACTCCTCGCCCGTCGAGAGGTCACGAACGCGCAACTCGAACTTCTCGTCTCCGTTCCGATCAACCGCCCACAACAACCGGTTGTGATCTGGCGAGACATCGAAGACACCGAGTTCGAAGTAGTCGCTGTCTGCTGCCTCGAGGTTCTCGTCGACGAGAACGATTTCTTCTCCCTCTGACCCGCCACCTCCCGCGCCGGAGGCAACCGCCCGACGGCAGTGCACGCCATAGGGCAGGCCCTCGACGGTGCGGGAGTAGTAACTCCAGCCGTCCTTCTCGACCGGAACACTGAGGTCTGTTTCCTTCACGCGCGTCTTGAACTCGGCGAAGAGGGCCTCGCGCAGATCTGCCAGTGGAGCGGTGACAGCATCGGTGTAGGCGTTCTCGGCTTCGAGATGGGCCAGCACCTCGGGGTCTTCGGCATCGCGCAGCCACGCGTATGGGTCCTCGAAGCGCTCTCCCCAGAGTTCGCGAGGAACTGATGGCCGTGCAGGCGGGGCAACCGGGTGTGGCAGGCGTTCGAGCGTCACCTGGGCAGGCTAGAGGCACCAAGTCGAGCAATGGTCGAGCCACAGACTGTCACTTCGAACCGGCCGCTGACCCCCACTACGGTGACGAGGTGACCGAGACCAAGCAGTATCCCCAGACCTTCTTCCAACCAGAACTGGGAGCGTGCCAGATCCTGCTCGTACGCCACGGCCAGTCAGCGCCGTTCGTCGAAGGCACCCCGTTCCCGTTGGTCGATGGTCAAGGCGATCCGCCACTCTCAGCACTCGGCGAGTACCAAGCAGTACAAGTCGGCGCTCGGCTGGCCGCTGAACCGATCGAAGCCATCTATGCCACGTCGCTCCAACGGACCAGCCAGACCGCAGCGCCTCTCGCTGCCCATCTCGACCTCCCCATCACGATCGAGGCTGATCTGCGTGAAGTTCATCTGGGCGTCGGCGAAGGCGGTCTCTTCCGCAAGATGTCCGCTGAAGGCCACCCGTCCTCGATTGCGATGCGAGCCAATCTCGAGTGGGGCGAGATCGAAGGAGCCGAGACCAATGCGAACTTCGCTGGCCGCACGGTTCCAGCGCTTCAACGCCTCGCTGCTGCCCATCGAGACCAGCTGATCGCTGTCTTTGTACACGGCGGCACCATCGCCTCGCTCCTCGGCCACGCCCTCGACATCAACATGTTCAAGGTGATGGGCTCACGCAACTCAGCGATCAGCCACATCGTGGTGCAAGGGCATCAGTGGGTTGTTCGCTCGTTCAATGATGCAGCACACGCCGGACCGCTCACCGCCGATACCGAGCCGCCGACCTGACCGGCCCCGGTCAGGCAAGGTCAATCACGCCTCCAGGCCACTCACGAACTCAGAGATGATCGACCCCACGATGTCGGCGTGGGTTTCCTCGTGCATCGCGTGTTCGCCGCCATCGACTGCCACGAACTGGGCGTTCGGCATCTTCTTCGCCATGTATTCACCGGCCCCGGTGTATTCCGGGCGATCAGCGGTGCCGGCGAGCACGAGCGTCGGCGTGACCATCTCAGCAAGTTGTTCCATCACAACACTGTCTTCTTGGAGGTTGAGCTCAGCCGCCTGCTCGGGAACACCGAAGCGGTGAGCGTTGCGCCGTGACCGGTCGTTCCACGCCTCTCGCTTCTCGGGATCTCGGAAACCCGGGCCGGTGTTGAGCACGATCACACCACGAGCCACTCCCGGACGCGTCGCAGCGTGGGCGAGGGCCATATAACCGCCGAGAGAGTGACCGACCAACACCGCCGGACCATCGAGTGTGGCGAGAATTTCATCGATGTCATCGAGCGCTCGGTCTCTCGAGTATTCAGCGGGGTCGTCGAGCGTGGGCGAGTCGCCGTGACCCAGCAGATCGAACCGAACCGTGGTGTGCGAGTCAGCCAACTGCTCAGCAACGGTTCGCCATGTCTCGGCACTCGAGCCGATTCCATGGATGAACACAACAGCGGGACCGGAGCCGGAAACAAAGTGAGCAAGACGCATGACCGCCGAGGCTAGCGGCCTGCGCACTTCGACCTAAGTAGAGAACTACCCGCGGCCGACCACCTACGGTACGGTTACCTCCACGGAGTGTGACCACTTGCTGCGTCGGAACTCGACGAAGCAACGGTTGTTTGGAGCGATGGCGGAGTTCTTCTGGGCAAAGACATATCGGTCGGCAGCGGCCGCCATGCTCGTCATTTTGTCGGTGCTGGCGTTGCTCGATCGTTTGACGCGCCCCGGTCTCGATGCCAGCTCGTCGCAAGGGCTGGGCATGTCCTTGGTCGCTCTCGGGCTGGGTTTCAGCGGAATCTTGGCCATCGCCACACCACTCGAGACTCGGAGCAAGCGGTGGCGCCTCGCCCCTGCGATCGCCGGCGTCATTGGGCTTCTCTCGGCCATGACGGTGGGCGACATCTTCGCCTCGGACAGCGCGACGCTCGGCGTGACGCTCGCTGTGGTCGTGATCCTCTCCTACGTCGGCCTGACCCTCCCACCCGGTTTCGCGCTCGCTGTTGCCCCGATCCTGCTTCTCATGCTTGTCGTTGGTCGGTCCGCAGAAGGGTCATCGGTGGCCCTGGCGGCGCCTCTGATCGCTGTCCCGATTGCTGCGATGGTGGCCGAACTGATCTCACACCTCGCCGAGCAATCCGATGCAGCGAGCGACCGCAGCACGCAGCGGATGGAGCAGTTGTCCAGACTCGAAGAGGTATTGCGTCGTTTCCGTCGCCCCGGTTCCTTGACCGAAGCTGCCCGTCAAACAGCCAATGCGGCGCAAGAGATCTTCCAGGTCGAGCGATCGACTGTGGTGCTTCGAGACTCTGCTGGCGAGCTCATCTCCGTGACTGCCGGCCCGCTCACGACCCAAGCGTTGTCGGCCACCACATCGAAGATCGTCGCTCAGACCATCGCTGGCGATCAGCCCCGACTTGTTCCCACCGATACCAACGGCACGATGTTGGTGCTGCCGCTGCCAGCGGGCGAAGCCCCCGCCGGGGCTGTTCTGGTCTATCCAGCACCCACCGACGACCCGTCGTTCACCCTCGATCTGGCCCGACTTTTCGGCGTGCAGATCGGCATTGCGATCGAGCACCTCTTTGTGATCGACGAGCTCGCCAGAGCCAACACTCGTGACGAATTGACCGGCATCGGCAATCGTAAGCACGCCGATGCGCTGTTGCGATCACTACAACCAGGCGACGCCCTCGTGCTCCTCGACCTCGATGGATTCAAGAATGTCAACGACACGCTCGGACACAGCGCAGGCGACCAAGTCCTGCAAGACCTCAGCGCTCACCTCCGCGACTGCCTCCGTGACTCTGACACCTCGGCCAGACTCGGTGGCGACGAGTTCTTGATCGTGGCCCGCCGGGCTCACGCCGACCCGCTTGCGGTCGCCAATCGTGTCCTCGAAGGTTGGGCGGCGAGCGTTGGCCAGACCACCTTGAGCGCAGGTGTCGCTTTGCACCAGGTCGACCCCACCAACCCCAACACGCTCGACAGCCAGGTCACCTTCGAACGAGCCGACCGGGCCCTCTATCAAGCCAAAGCGAAGGGTAAGAACCGAGCGCAACTCTGGATCCGGCCCGATCCCGAATCGTCGTCGACCTGACGAAACGGCGTGCGTTTCCTAAGATCCCGACATGACCGATCTCGACAATCCTCCGCTGAAGGTTCCGCGTCCACCCGTTTTCGATTCCGTAGAAGCCGAGCGGCAGCATCGCAAAGAGCGTCTTGCCGCTTCGTTCCGTATCTTCGGCCGCTTTGGATTCGATGAAGGTGTTGCCGGTCACATCACCGCTCGCGACCCCGAGCACCCCGAACACTTCTGGGTGAATCCGTTCGGGATGAACTTCAAACAGATCTCGGTCTCTGACCTGATCTGTGTCGATCACGACGGCAACGTCGTCATTGGTGATCGCCCGGTCAACGGGGCAGCGTTCGCCATCCACAGCCGCGTGCACGCTGCCCGACCTGACGTGATCGCTGCGGCGCACTCACACTCGATGTACGGCAAGACCTGGTCGTCATTCCGACGCAAGCTCGATCCGCTGACCCAGGACTCCTGCATCTTCTACAACGATCACGACGTCTTCGACGACTACACCGGCGTCGTGCTCGACCTCAGCGAAGGCGACCGCATCGGCGAGTCACTGGGTGACGGCAAGGCGGTCATCCTCAGCAACCACGGCAATCTCACTGTCGGCCAGACCGTCGACGAGGCAGCGTTCTGGTTCGTGACGATGGAGCGAACGTGCCAGGCGCAGCTCGCTGCCATGTCAGTCCAAGGTGCAGAGCCCGTCCTGATCGACCCCGAAATGGCCGACTTCACTTCAAAGCAGGTGGGCAGCCCGAGCGCTGGCTGGTTCAGTTTCCAGCCCCTCTGGGACTGGATCACCAAAGAAGAGCCTGACCTCTTCGACTGAGGGAAAGCCCTCGTCAGCTGACCTCGGTCACCTGGATGTCGCTCTCAGAAACAGAAGCGGTCGATCCGTCGGCCGCTTCTGCTGCGCCGGGGTGCAGTTCGATGATTGCAGCATCGATCTGCTCCTTCACGCCGGCGAGCGGCAGCACATTGAGCACGCCCTGACCGTTCTGCAGGATGTCGATCAGTTCTTGACCGCTGTGGGCAACAACCGAGTTCGATCCGTTGATCACGAGGTTGGCAGAGCCAATGTCTTCGCCGAGTTGATCCCGCAGGAAGCTGAAAGCTTCGCGGACCATTTCGAGGCGGATGCCCGCATCGAGCAGCGTCTTGATGACCTTGAGCTCGAGGAGATCCTGATAGCCGTAGCGGCGACGAGAGCCAGAGCCCTTGGCATCGGTGATCGACGGACGAACGAGGTCGGTGCGAGCCCAGTAGTCCAGCTGGCGGTACGTGATGCCGACGATCTCGGCGGTCCGCTTCCCGGTGAAACTCTGGGCAAGAGAAAATGGGCTGTTCATCGAAATCGTCCTCAGGCTGGCGAAAGCTCGACGTCTTGCGGAGCGTTCGGCGAGCCGCGTGGCATCGCCGTAATTCCGTTGGAGTAATTACGTCGAAGGGCCACCGTAGGAAGTCACGCGCTGCGAGTCAACGACTGCGCGCGCTCCGCGCGTCGTTGTCACGCAAATGAAACACGCCTTCGCTCGAACCGACAGGATGCGAACGGCCCCGATCAGGCGGTTGGCAGGCGCTCAGCCCTCAGGGCTGAGCGCCGAACCTTGCCGGCATCGTCTCGCAGCGGTTCCGAAACGAACTCGAAGCTGCGTGGCACCTTGTACGAGACAAGACGCTCACCCAAGAAGCTGGCGAGTTCGCCCTCGTCGAGCGCATCGGCGCCGTCGAGATCGATGATGGCGTGGACTCGGTTGCCTCGCTCTTCATCCGGAAGGCCGATGACGGCACACGATCGGACCGCCGGGTGCTCATTGATCCCCGCTTCGACTTCCGCCGGATAAATGTTCGCTCCCCCGACGAGGATCATGTCGGTACGGCGGTCCGCAAGATACAAGTAGCCCTCGGCATCCATCGAGCCGATGTCGCCGAGACAATCCCAGCCGTCCCGGGTGTCAGCTTCGGCCCCGATGTAGCGATACGTCGGCCGGTCTCGACCGGTCGCTCGCATCCACACCTCGCCGATCTCGCCGGGCGGAAGGTCGTTCCCGTCTTCGTCGCAGATCTTCATCTCACCAGACTGGGGCCGCCCAACCGACCCGCGATGAGCCAGCCACTCGACACCATTCAAGACCGTGGATGACTGCCCCTCGGTTCCGCCGTACAACTCCCAAAGTGCCTCGGGACCGATCCACTCGATCCAGACCTCCTTGAGCCACGGTGGGCATGGCTCGGCCAGGTGAAACGCCCGCTCGATCGACGTGAGGTCGTAAGAGAACTTGATGTCGTCATCCAATTTCCAGATCCGCTGCATCATCGTCGGCACGAGATACAGCGCCTCGGCTCGGTGTTCTGCAATCGCAGCCAAGGTTGCTTCGGCGTCGAACCGCGGTAGGAGGACAACATGCCCGCCTTCCAGGATCGTGGCGAAGGCCCAGATGAATGGCCCGTTGTGGTACATCGGCCCCGGCATCACGAGCGTTTTTCCGCCAGCGACGCCGATCGTTGTAGCCAAGCCACGGATGCTGTCGGAGTAGAGCGAGGGGTCGCCAGACACGATCAGCTTCGGCCGCCCGGTCGACCCTCCTGAGGTCGGCGCCTTCCATGCGGGGCCAACGGCATCGGGTAGTGGTCCGTCGTCGAGTGCTTCCGCTTCGACCAAGGTGGCCGAAGGGCAACCGTCGATGGCGGCACCGACCACCGCAGCAGAACTCGCCAACTCCACGATTGCATCGAGTTCACGCCCAGGTAATCGCGACGACACCGGCTGAGGGATCGCGCCGATCTTCCAACAACCCGCCACAGCAATCATGAACTCTGGCCCGTTCGGCGACGCCACGGTGACGAAGTCACCGTTCTTCACGCCGAGATCGCTCAGGTGGCGGCCGAACTGGTTGGCCATGGAATCGAGCTCGGCGTAGCTGATCACTCGGCCGTCGAAGGTCAACGCTGGCTGTGCACCTTGGGTTTCGGCGAGCGCTACCAAGCGCGCCGCGAAGCTCGGATCATCGAGTGGTTCGGGTGTCGACATTTGCCGACGTTACGTCCCGAGACAATTGCGGTCCAGACGAACCGAGCCATGCCAGACTGACCTGATGACGAATCTGGGCGAGCGCACGACCGCGGCATTGCGATCCGTTTTCGGGGCCGAAACCCGGATCGGCTCGATCACCCCGATCGACCAGGGCCGCGGGGTCTTCAGCCACGTCATGCGAGCCGAACTCGGAGGGGCCCCTTCATCGGTAGCGGTGAAGCTCCTGAAATTCGATGCCAATGGGGCAGCAGCGATCACCTCTGGAGCTGTCGATCGCGAGATCCTCGCCTACCAACACGTGCTTCCCACCACTCCCGGCGTGTCGGCGCCGGAGCTGTTCGGCGTCAGCATCGACGACAGAGATCTCCCAGCCCTCGTCCTCCAGGACCTCTCGAGCTTTCGCCACGCCGATCAGGTCGAGGGCCTCAGCAATGCCGATCTTCGCGCGGTGGCTGTCGAATTGACAGCGCTGCACACCGCTTGGGCCGGGCGTCCCGAACTGGCCGACCTCACGGTCAGACGATCAGCTCCCGCCCACCTTCCTCCAGTTGGGATCGAACGCGGCGTTGCCCTGCTCGACACCAGGTGGAGCGATGTCAGTGGCGAGCGCCGCTCAGCTCTGCAAGCTCTGTCCGCTCACCGACACGATGCCGTCGAGATCTTTGTCTCCGAGGGTGAGACAACCCTGTGCCACGGCGATCCGAGAGGCGACAACGTCGCGTTCGACCACGACGGTCGGGCGGTCCTGTTCGACTGGCAGCAGATGGCAATCCAGTTCGGCGAGGCCGATGTCTCCTGGCTATTGGCAACAAGCGTTGATCGAGACACTCGTCGGTCGGCCGAGGGCGACGTCCTTGCTTCCTATGCAATGGCTCGCCACCAAGACGCTGCAACGACCTGGCGCCGCTATGTCGTCGGCATGACGCTCCCCGGCCTTGCAGTGCTGCTGCTCGCGCAGCGAGACGTCGATGACGAACGCAGTGAGCGTTTCATCCGCACCAGCATCGAACGCATCGCTGACGCAATCATCGACCTGCGGGTGACCGACACGGTGAGCCGACGCTGACGCTCAGCTGTCGAAGTCCTCCGGGTTGACTTCGTCGAGGAACTTTCGCAGCTCCTCGACCATCTCTTCTTCGTCGCCTTCGTCCTCGTCATCGTCGGCTTCGATACCTGCTTCGTCGACCAGTGCTTCGTCGGCGAAGATCGGGGTGTCGAGCCTGACCGCCAGTGCGATGGCGTCAGACGGACGAACGCTCATGGTCGTGACCTCATCGGTGATGTCACGGAGATAGAGGTCGGCGTAGAACGTTCCCTGCCGCAGCTCGGTGATCACGATTCGCTCGAGCTTGGCATTGAGTTGCTCGAGTAGATTCACCACGAGATCGTGGGTCATCGGCCGAGCGGTTTTGGTATCAGACAGAGCAAGGTCGATGGCGTGAGCCTCGGGACCGCCGATGTAGATCGGAAGTGTGCGCTTGTCGCCTTCGACCTCTCGGAGCAACAAGATCGGAGCATTCGTGGGCATCTGGACCCGAACTCCGACCAATTCCATCTCTCGTGCCATCGCTACACGCTAGTTGATGTTGCCCTCTCATGGCGGTGCGGGAGTCACCGATTCGGGAGTTCCTCGGCTGTTATCTTGCGCATGAGGATCGCTCGAAGGCTCGCAGCGAGGTCGGTGAGATCTTCCATGGTCTCGACCGACTTACGTCGCGTCTCGGGATCTCGCCGGTGACGAAGCGGTTCGACCACCTGGGCCAACAGCGATACTTCTCGCTGCGCCCCGACGAGGAACGTTCGGAGGTGTCGAGGATCGAGCCCATAGGTGCGGAACTGAGCTCCGTGTCGAGCAATCGTGAGGGCGTCGACGTCGTACAGCACCGCCGGTCCAGCCTTACGACCACTGATCAAGCCAAAGCGCTCGAGATCACGGAGCATTGCTACATCACAGCCCGAGGCATCGGCGAGTTCGTCGATGGTGAGGGCCATGCCTGCGTCTTCGGCTGCAAAGACAGGCACGACGGTTTCGGAGCCCTCGAGTGCTTCACCGGATGACTGCGAGTCGCTCGTCATCGGCTCATCGTCGTTGTTCACGTCAGTTGTGTCGTCGGCGGATGCATTTGCGTCGCTGGCCTCGGCCGCTTCCTGGGGGTCGACGCTCGTTTCTTCGCCGACGGCATCGTCGGAGTTCTCCAACGGCACGTCGGTACGTTCTTTGTCAGTGTCGCTCTCGGGGTCGACCATGGCGGGTTCTCCCGTGCCGATGTCGATCACAGGTGCCAGCAGTGTCATCTGGCCATCGCTGGGCCCGGTCGGCGCGTGTTCGGGCGGTGCGTGTTCGGGCGGCTCCCACTCACCAGCGTCGAGACGATCACGAATGACCTTCAATGGCAGGTAATGATCGCGTTGTTGGGTGAGAATCCACTGCAAACGGTCGAAATCCCGCTGGTAGAAGCGTCGGTAACCGGAGGCGGTTCGTTCCGGGTCGATCAGACCCTGCCCCTCGAGAAACCGAATCTTCGAAATCGTGACTTCGGGGAACTCGTCCTGAAGCAACGACAGCACTTCACCGATCGACCAAAAATTCTCGCGATGGTCGGTCATGCTTCATCACCGGCGTCGCCAGAGCCATCGGCGTCATCGCCGAGTGCGACGTAGACCAGCTTGAACTTGCCGACCTGCAGCTCGTCACCGTCGCTCAGCGGCGAACGCTCGACGAGATTTCGGTTGACGTACGTGCCGTTGAGACTGCCTGCGTCGATCACTTCGTGGCCGGTTTCGGTCCGCAACACCTCAGCGTGACGACGCGACACGGTGATGTCGTCGAGAAAGATGTCGCTCTCGGGATGACGACCAATGGCAACGCTCGCAGTGTCGAGAGCCATCCGACTGCCCCGCTTCGAGCCTTGCCGCACGATGAGCATGCCAACACCGCTCGGTACGGGTTCGGCAGCGTCCGGCACGACCGGTGTGTTGGCGGTTGGTTCGATGGCCTCGGTCTTGTGGTCGGCGACGGGCCCCATCGACGCACCACACGAACTGCAGAAGTTCGAACCAAGCGGATTCTGATATCCGCAGGCTGAACACACGTTTGCGGCGGTCATCCTTCGGTCAACGCTCGATAGGCCTCGGCGTCGAGGAGCTCAGGCAACGAAGCCGAACCGTCGAGTTCAACAACACAGATCCAGCCATCGCCGTACGGGTCCTCGTTGAGTCGTTCCGGAGCGTCAGCGAGCTCGTCGTTCACTTCGACCACGACGCCGGGCACGGGCGCGTACACATCGGAGACCGACTTGGTCGATTCGACCTCGCTCATCGGGCCACCGGGAGCGACAACAGCACCGACCTCGGGCACTTCGACGAAGACAACATCACCGAGCGCGTCTTGGGCGTAGTCGGTGATGCCGATCCGAACCCGGCGGTCACTCTCGAACCGCATCCATTCGTGGTCGCTGGAGTACGAGAGATCGTCAGGCACGTTCATGGTCGCACGTTATCTCAGAATCCGGCCGGTGTTCTCCCAGCTGTCGACCTTTGGTTGAGGTCGAGCCGGGAGCGTCGACCCCGATCAGTCGATCGAGGTCGACGCAGCTGCCGCGACGCTCGCCCGCAGAGCCGGGACGTATTGAAAGATCAACGAGTAGAACCCGTACGCGAGGCCGGGGATCACTGCAATCCATGCCAGCCACCGCAGAATTCCGGCATACGACAACGTGCTGTTTGCTCCCAGGAACAGCGGTACGGCGAACATCATGGCAAAGGCAGCGGTCTTGCCTGCCCAGGTGACAGCGAGTGTTCCCATACCCGAGGTGACAGCAGCGACGGCCGCTACCGCGACCAGCAGTTCGCGAACCAACGCCAAGACGGCGACCCAAAGGGGAATCGAGCCGTCGATGATGACCGCCGGAATCGCCACGAAAAACATGAAACGGTCGACCACCGGGTCGAACAATCGGCCGAATTCACTTGCCATGTCGAACCGACGGGCGATCCAGCCATCGACCCAATCAGTAGCTCCGAGGGCCCCGAGGAGCCATGCCGCCGCTCCCCGATTCTCCGGACCGAACAGCAGCCAGAGAAACACCGGAATACAGAGCAATCGCACGAAGGTGACGAGATTCGGCCACGTGAGGATCTCGTCTTTGGTGAAGACCGAGCGAACCGGAGGCGGTGTTTCAGGTATGGGCGCAGTCATGGCTTCACGAACCTCATGGCTTCACAAAAAGCGAGACACCGTTCTCGGCATCGTCGACGACGAGTTCAAATCCACCAAGCGCTCCCATTCGTTCTGCGAACTCGTCGCGCCGCTCATCGGTCCGCTCGGGGATGTCTCGGTCGACAACCAGAATGGCTCGAACATCGAAGGCATCGAATTGGACCGACGGGTCGCGATCGGTGGCCAGGGAATACAACCACGGCCGCTCGGCCAATGCCGCCAACGCCGACGGTGAGGCCCGAATGGCCACATCGGCCGGGAGCTGGTCTGTGGCATCGAGAATGGCTTGTTCGACGGGGTCGGGTTCGCCCCATTCCCACGGTTTGTCGTAGAGCGAGATCGGCGACGTACTGATGAACGAGAGCAAAGCGGCTGCTGCCACCGTGGCCAGCAAGCGACCATCGACGAAGACTCGCTGGACCCCCATCTGCCCGAGGCGGTTGAGCGCATATGGCGCAGCGATGAAGGTGAACGCCAGCAACAGCGAGGTGCGTTCGGCGAACGCTCCGCTTCCCTGCGTCTCGGCGATGAGGAACAAGCCAGTCAAGGGCACCGCTGGAAGCAGGTGACGAATGGACAACAGCGGCAGGAAGAGCATCGGGGCGAAGAGGCCGACCACGAGCAAGACGTTGGGCCTCGACGTCAGGTCGAGCAGGAGGTCGAGGGGGTTGCTGACACCGTTGAGCACGACCTCACCCAGCGAGTCACCGTAGGTGCCGTACTGACCTCCGGTCACCACTGCTTCGCCAACGAGGGGCTGCACGACAAGCAGCAGACCGAGGCTCCAGACAAGGCCGACGCCGAGGGTCCAGAGCCCGGCCCGTCGCTCGCCGTCACCGAGCAGAACAAAGCCCCACAACCCGACGGCCAGGCCGAGGTCAGCCCGACACGCGAGAACAATGGCGACACAGACCCAGTAGCCGTACCAGCGTTTCGACGCCCCGAAAGAGGCCAAGGCCACGATCGCAGGAATGGCAAGGACCTCGGGATGGAAGTCGTCGATCGCCAGGCGGTGCGTCGCTGGGTGGAGTGCGTAGGCAAACACGAGAGCTGAAGCGGCCGCTGTTCTGAGGTTCGCTACTCGGCGAGCCAGCCACCACAAAGGGAAGACCGTCAGGCCAAGCGCTACCGACTGGGCGATGACCAACAGCTTCGCTGTCGGGAAGATGATGCTGAGTGCGGCAACCGGATAGAGAATGAACGACCAGTGGAGCTCGAGCAGGTGCACGTCATCGCCGAGCAGCGACGCTTCGGGCTGAAACCCTTCACCCAGCAACCAGACCGCCTGGGTGTACGCAGCCAGGTCATCGCCTGATTCGAAGGATCCAAGGCGGGCAAGACTCACCCATGCCAACACGGCGGTCAGGGTGACCGAGATCATCAACGGGATCACGCGGTCACCAGCGCCAGCTTCGAGCCGGGCCTGCAGCTGCACCCACCGTCGTTTGGTCCGGCGCTGGATGGAAAGATCGCTCATGTGCCGAGGTCCAAGGTCAGCTCTTGTTCTCGGTTGACCTCTTCGATCAGCTCGGCTCCCCGGTTTCGAACACTGTTGACCGCTGTCGACACCGGATACATCGTCAGCAGAGCTTCAGGCGCCGGAACCATCAGGCTCGACACGAAATCCAGGTCTGTCGCTGGGTCGAGCCAGTCATCCCACACGCCGGGTGCCAACATGACGGGCATGCGGTCGTGGACGGGCTCGATGGTCTTGTTGGCCGCCGTGGTGAGGATCGTGCAAGAGACCACGACCTCGGCGTCGACCACGTCGTTGCCGTCGTCGTCCTTGGGGTGCCAGAACTCATAGAGACCAGCGAAGACGAGCGGTTCTTCATCCACTCGGTGGATGAAGAAGGGTTGCTTCGCCTTCTGGCCCTCGATCTTCTGCCACTCGTAGAAGCCATCTGCCGGAAGCAGGCAGCGGCGTTTGGTGAACGCTCGACGGAACGCAGGCTTGTCGGCCACCGTCTCTGAGCGGGCGTTGATCATTCGCGAGCCGATCTTGAGATCCTTCGCCCAGAACGGCACGAGCCCCCATCGCATGGAGCGCAACGCACGCTCGCCGTCGTTGGCCCGAACGGCGTATACCCCCGTGGTGGGTGCGACGTTGAAGTTGGCCTCGAGGGCGTGCTCCGGCGTGGTGGCGCTGAAGTACTTCGCCAGGTCATCGACCGGCGCAGCGGAGACGTAGCGGCCACACATGCCACGAACGGTAGCCCGAATGACCCGAGAGCAACCGCCGACGCCACAACGGCAACCGCCGACCACGCAGAAGCGGGTCGGCGGTGCCGCAAACTATTCAGCATCGATCATTCAGTGAAGCGTGCTGCGCCGAGGCGCTCAGACCGCGTCGTCTTCAGCTGAACCAAGAAGGTTGCGGTAGATCAGGGCGCCAATGACACCACCGACGATCGGGGCAACCCAGAACAGCCACAGCTGACCGATCTGGTCGGTGCCAGCAAAGATCGCCTGCGAGGTGGATCGAGCCGGATTCACGCTGGTGTTGGTCACCGGAATCGATACGAGGTGAATCAAGGTGAGCGCAAGACCGATGGCCAGCCCGCCCATGTTGGCAGCAGCATTCTTGGCCGTGGCTCCGAGGATCACGATGAGGAAGATTGCGGTGAGCACGACTTCGATCACCAGCGCTGCGACCATCGAGTAGCCGCCAGGCGAGAAGTCGCCATAGCCGTTCGAGGCAAAGGCGCCGGCGCCCTCGCCGATCGACCAGTCACTCTGGCCGGAGGCCACCAGGTAGATCACGCCGGCAGCGGCAACCGCACCGAGGACCTGAGCGACGATATAGCCAACAGCCTTGGCTGCTTCGAAACGACGACCGGCCACAAGGCCGAGAGTGACCGCGGGATTGAAGTGACCGCCAGAGATGTGGCCGACGGCGTAGGCGCCGGTCAGCACCGTGAGACCGAAGGCCAGGCTGACACCGACGAAGCCGAGACCGAGGCTCGATCCGTTGCCGCCGACTCCGAAGTCAGCGGCGAAGATGGCAGCGCCACAACCGCCGAGTACGAGCCAGAACGTGCCGATGAATTCGGCTGCGAGTGGTTTGGTTTCCATGTCAGTCATCCCTTTGTCGTGCTCGGTGGGGAGAATGTCCGAGCCCCTACATGACGATGTCAGGTAGGGGTAAGTCGCGTGAAATAAAATCCACCTATGCCCGATGGATTGCTCGGCTGGGTTTGCGCTCCCCAGGCCAGGCACTCTTTCGAGGCTCTGACCTGGGGAAACCACGGTCGGGCTGGCGAGATTTGAACTCACGACCCCCTCACCCCCAGTGAGGTGCGCTACCAGGCTGCGCCACAGCCCGTGGCGGCGACGAGACTAGCGCTTCTGATGCACTCTGCGACCAAAAGTTCTGCGGGGTCAGATCTTGTCGAAGATCCAGATGACGCCGTCGATGACTCGCCATCCGAGGTAGAGCACGAGTGCTACGACCATCAACCAAAAGTGCCAGGGAGCCTTCACCGGCGCCTGATTGGCCTCTTTGATGTCAGCGAGGTCGACCTCGCCGTCGCAGGCGGCGCAATGGCCGTCGGTCTTCAACGAGTTCGGCGCTCGGTACTCATCACAGTTGTCACACCAAGGCATGACGCCATCACACCCGACGAAGGACCAGAACCGCAACGTCATCGCTGATCGGACCACCAGCAAAATCTCGTGCCGCCTCGACCAAGACCTTGGTGAGCACGTCAGGCGACGCCGTGGGGTCGCGGCGGATCATGCTGGCGACGCCGTCTTCGCCGAAGAGCGCGTTGCCGTTTCGAGCTTCGGCGAGTCCGTCGGTGTAGAGCACCGCTACGTCGTCTTGCTCCCATGCCATTTCACGCGAGTGATACGGGGCAGTGGGATCGAGCATCAATAGCGGTCCAGTAGCGCCCAGCGGGCGCACCTCGGTGTTGTGCCACACGAACGCCGCAGGGTGGCCAGCCGAGGAGAATCTCAGTGTTCCGGCCTCGTTGTCGAAGACCATCACGCACAGAGAGATGAACTCATCTCCTCGGACGAGCTCGGACATCTGCGCATTCAGTTGCTCGAGCGCCTGACCGGGGTCGCGGAACTGGATCAAGAACGTCCGGAGCAGATATTTGGCTTGCAGCGCAGTGATCGAGGGCTCGATGCCGTGGCCAGTGACGTCGCCGATCACCGCCCCGATGCGGTGCTCGTCGATCTTAAACACATCGTAGAAATCGCCAGCCATCGCTCCGCTACCAGGCTGGTAGGCCTGGCCGATCTCGAAGCCCTTCAAGTCGGGAAACGACGAAGGTGCGAGGCGAGCGGCCCACTGAAGCGGGGCCAGTTCTTCCTGCGTGAGCACCTCGCGCGCTCGCTTTTCGATTTCAGCCCTCGCTGCAGCGATACGAGCTGCTTCGCTGAGACGATCACGACGCAGCAACGTGATGGCGGGCGAAATGGCCAAACCGCTGACAACGATGGCCGGGAAGAGCTCGATACCGACCAAGGCGATGACGGCCAATGCGAGCGTGGCGGCAATGGCGAAGACCGCCGACTGGAGGTCGCGCTTGAATTCCTCGTCGGCGAGACGCCACAGATCAGGGTCGATCGATTCTGCGCTCAGCCGACTGGCCACACGCCGACGGGCAATGGTCGAGCGGATCCAGACAACGGCCGCGCCTGCGCACAGCAGCGCAGCGAAAGCCGGGAAGATCCGTTCCATCGGGCGAGGCTACCCCGAATCTGCGACCAGACTGGCCGGAACCGCTCGAAGACAACTCGGAGCAGACCTTCGACGCGTGAGCGCCAGCTCAGGAGCGTTTGCGCACTCGCAGCTTGATGGGCGTCGGTCCCAGGTTCAGATCGTCACGAAGGCGCCGCTCGAGGTACCGCATGTACGAGTCTGGAAGGTCGCGATTGGTGAAGAGAGTGAACGTGGGCGGATCAGCTGCGCCTTGGGTGGCGTACAACACCCGGCCACCGTGCGGTGCCGGTTGCATTTGCTGCGCGATCTTGATGACCTCGTTCACCTTCTGAGTGGGAGCTCGGGACTGGTAGGCATCGATGGCGATGTTCAGCGATGGCAACAGCTTGTCGACACCCTTGCCGCTGAGGGCTGAGATGCGGTGCAGCGGGATGTCGGGGAGGAAGTTCAGCTTGCGCTCGACCTGCAAGCCAAGCGCTTCGCGCCGTTCGGTGCTGAGCAGCTCCCACTTGTTGAAGACCAGCACGATTGGACAGCCTGCGGCGTCGACACGCTCGGCAAGACGCTGATCTTGATGCGTGACACCTTCGGTGGCGTCCATGACGAGGAGGGCGACGTCAGCGGTGTCGACTGCCTTCAACGCACGTACGACTGAGTAGTACTCGGTGTCGTCGTCCACCCGGCTGCGGCGACGCATTCCGGCGGTGTCGAGGAATCGAACCGGACCGTTCACGGTGTCGATCACGGTGTCGATGGTGTCGCGCGTGGTGCCAGGCATGTCATGGGTGATCGACCGTTCTTCACCGATGAGCCGGTTGAACAGCGTCGACTTGCCCACGTTCGGCCGGCCGACCAGAGCGATCGAGAAGATGCGTTCCGCTTCTTCGATTTCCACCGCCTCTTCGACCGGTGGCAATTTCATGTTGACCTCGTCCAGGAGATCGCCGATGCCACGGCCGTGAAGGGAGCTGACCGGGAATGCGGGGCCGAGCCCCAGGCTCACGAGATCCCACAGGGTGTGCTCGTGCGAGGAATCATCGATCTTGTTGGCGACAAGCAGGACGGGGACCCCGAGCTTGCGAACGATCTTCACCGCCTGATCATCTTCTTCGGTGATGCCAACAGCGGAGTCCACCACGAACAGCACGACATCAGCCTGATGCATTGCTTCTTCGGCTTGTTTGGAGACCTTGTCGTCGATGGCAGAACCCTTCGCCATCCAGCCGCCAGTATCGATGAGAAGGAAGTCTCTCCCCTGCCATTCGGCCTCGACCTCCTTGCGGTCACGGGTGACGCCGGGGCGCTCCTCGACAATCGCCTCACGGCGACCGAGGACTCGGTTCATGAGCGTCGACTTGCCGACGTTGGGGCGGCCGACGATGACGACGGTGGGCAGCGCGTTCGGAACAGCGTTCGAAGCCGTCATGAGGAAACCAGTGCTTTCTTGGGAGCATGGCCAAGGGCCGTGCGGAGAGCGATGCCGTCGGTGGAGACGATTTCGACAGGCCGAGGAAGATCCTCGACTGAAGTCCCGTCGAGGAAGGTACCGCCGGACAGACAGACATCGGGGAGGAGATAACGATGACCAGCCGGCTCGCCTTCGAGGATTCTGGCGACATCAGCCCCGACCATCAGCCCGGTGACGGCGATGTTGCCGCCGAAGAATTCGTTGCGGACCGGGATGATCCGCACATCGGGACGATCGAGTGCAGCCACGAGCGGGCCGAGAATCTGTGCGCCGTATTCACCGGTGAGGATGCCGATCGGGGCTGACCGAGAGGGGCGCAAGGTGATGAGTCCGTCGCCAGTCGATGTTCCACCAGCAAGGCGCGGTGCGCGGTAGCCCTCAGCTGGCGCTCCGTCGACCCATGAGAAGAAGCCGGACTTCGTGCCGGTGGCATCATCGACTTGACCGGTGAACTCGAGCTCGAACGTGCGAGCCATACCGATGCCGTCCTCGTGCATCGGGAATCCCTCGTAGACGTCGGGTTCGGGGAACGGTCGCTGAGCCAACAGGTAGTACTCGTCTGCGGCAAAGACCAAGCGGTGCCCGAGCAGCTCTTGGTACGTGTGCTGCCACTTCTCGACCAACTCGACCACACCGACCGCCTCTTCCACGGTGTGGAAACGCATGTCAGGTTCGTTCGAGTGATCGCTGACGCCAAGTGGCACGACAGCAAGCGATACCAACTCGGGGTACTCGTCGAGCACACCGATGAGGGTCTGCTCGAGCTCAGCGCCATCGTTGATGCCGGGGCAGACCACGATCTGGCCATGCACGTCGATGTCGTGGTCGAGCAAAGCACGGAGCCAACGAAGGCTGGTCGCACCCCGGCGATTGCGCAGCAGGGTGTTGCGAAGCTCTGGGTCGGTTGCGTGAATGCTGACATACAGCGGCGACAATCCCTCGGTGACCACACGCTCGAGGTCGGCCTCGGTGAAACGCGTGAGGGTGGTGAAATTTCCGTACAGGAACGACAGCCGGAAGTCGTCGTCCTTGAGCGAAAGACTCTTCCGCATGCCAGCAGGCAACTGATAGATGAAGCAGAACGGGCAGTGGTTGTCGCAGGTTCGGACCTGATCGAAGAGCGAGGACTGCACTTCAACGCCGAGCGATGCGCCTTCGGTCTTTTCGATCTCGATCACTCGCTCGAACCCGCTGCGTTCGATCTCGAGGACGACCGACGCCTCATCGACGAGCAGCTGGTACTGGATCACGTCTCTGGGTTGCTCACCATTGACAGTGCGCAAGACATCGCCAACCAACACACCTGCTGCAGCAGCAGGTGAGTCGGGAACCACGGCGATCACGGTCGGAAGAGCCACCGGAGGAGTCTATGGCGGCACCACGGCCAGCAGCTGAGCCGTTCGTCTCCCGGCCAGCAACAACACATCGCAGCGTCGACGCTGCGGTCCGATCCCCGCCAGAGAGTCCGTCACCAAAGACCTACGATCGCTGCCATGGCAAACAATTCCCAAGTCGATCGTTTCCGTACGCTCCACGAACTCGGCCTGTTCGTCATGCCGAACCCCTGGGACCGCGGCTCGGCACTGACATTACAAGAGGCCGGGTTCAGCGCCCTCGCCACCACGAGTGCTGGATTCGCGCGTTCCATCGGCAAGGACGACCAGGAGCTCACCAGAGACGAACTCGTCGGCCATGTCGCCGATCTCACCTCGGTCATCTCCGTGCCGCTCAACGTTGACTCCGAGCGCCTCTTTCCTGATGATCCTGGCGGTATCGCCGAAACGGTCCGGCTGCTGGCTGAGGCCGGAGCAGCCGGCTGCTCGATCGAGGACTACGACCCACGGACCGACCGAGTCGATGAGCTCTCAACAGCTGTCGCTGCTGTCGAGGCTGCGGTCGAGGCGTGCGCCGAGCACGATCTGGTGCTGACAGCTCGGGCGGAAAACCACCTCTACGGAATCACCGATCTGGACAACACGATCGAACGACTTCTCGCCTACACAGCCGCTGGCGCCGACGTGTTGTACGCCCCGGGGCCGCGGACCGCAGCAGACATCGGCCGCCTGGTCGAGGCGGTGGACCGCCCGCTGAACGTCTTGGCGATGCCAGATGGCCCATCGGCTCCTGAACTCGAGGCGCTCGGGGTTCGGCGGGTGTCGATCGGCAGCACGCTCTACAACGCTGTGGCCCGAACACTTCGCGACGCAGCAACGGAACTGACCGAGCACGGCACCTCCCACTACGCGCGCTGACCTGCTCGGCTTCGGCCGGGTCTGGTCCCGACCGTGTGACCGTCGGGAGGTAGTCTCATCGGATGACATCGATCGAAGAAACTGGCGTCGACCAGGTGCTGCTGTGTGCTCCTCGGGGTTTCTGCGCTGGTGTGGAGATGGCGATCAAGGCCTTGAGCTGGATGGTCAGAGCCTTCGACGCACCCGTGTACTGCTACCACGAAATCGTCCACAACAAGCTGGTCGTCGATCGCTTCGAAGAACTCGGAGTTGTCTTCGTCGACCACATCGACGACGTGCCACAAGGCCGACCGATCATGCTCTCGGCTCACGGATCTGCCCCCGAAGTCGTGACCGCTGCTCGCAAGCGCGGGAGCTACGTCGTCGATGCTGTCTGCCCCTTGGTCACCAAGGTCCATCACGAGGTGAAGGTCCGAGCAAAGAAGGGCTACCGCGTGATCTACGTCGGCCACGACGGTCACGAAGAAGCTGTGGGCACCATGGCGGTCGCCCCTGATTCGATCAGTCGCGTCGAGTCCGTTGCAGAGGTTGCGGCACTCCCAGACTTCGACGAGCCAACTGCCCTCTTGGCCCAGACCACGCTGTCCCACAGTGATTGGAGCGCCGTCGCCGATGCAGCGAAGGACCGCTTCCCCGATCTCTGGCAGCCCGGGCGCAGCGATCTCTGCTTTGCAACGACCAACCGCCAGACGGCGCTCATGTCGATTGCTGAGCGGTGCGACGCTGTCGTGGTCATTGGTTCAGCGAACAGTTCGAACACGACCGCACTCGCCAAGCTCGCCACCGAAGCCGGTTGCGCTCAGGTCTTCCGAGTCAACGGACCCGACGAGCTTCCCGAGGGCCTGAGCGGCACCGTCGGCGTCACCGCTGGCGCCTCCGCACCCGAAGATGTCGTGCAGGCCGTGATCGACTTCCTCTCCCCCACCAATGGCGTTGAAGAAGTTCGGATCACCGACGAGGACGAGTACTTCCCTCCCCCACGGAACCTTCGCGAACTACTGACCGCCATCGATGCAGTGGCCACCGTCGGTCTCGGCGGATCACTCGATGCTCGACCCGAACTCAACGATCGCCATATCGACGCCTCCGACGTGCTCGTCACGCTCTAGCCCTCACCGGCGTCGCTTCCGGCATTCCCGCTGCTCATCAACGAACAGACTTGGGCCTCAGCCGATGTTCTGAGAAGCTGCGCCGGTGACAGAAACAGCCCTGACCCAGCGCCAGACCATGGCGATCTTCGGTGGCATGCTCGTCTCGACGTTCTTGTCGTCGCTCGATGGGACGGCTGTTTCGACAGCACTTCCGACGATCGCCGGCGAGCTCGGCGGTATTGATCAGCTGCCATGGGTCCTCACCGCCTACCTTCTCGGCTCGGTTGCTGCGACGCCCCTCTACGGGAAGCTGAGCGACATCTACGGTCGTCGAACTCTCACCGAAGCAGCTCTGATCATCTTCATCGTCACGTCGGTGATGGCTGCGGCGTCGCAAACCATGTGGCAACTGATCGTGGCCCGTGGCCTCCAGGGCATCGGCGGCGGCGGCCTCATGGCCATGGGCTTCATCGTGATCGGGGACATCTTCTCTCCTCGTGAACGAGGCAAGTACATGGCCTACTACACGATGAACTTCACGTTCTCGGCGCTGGTCGGCCCCGTCATCGGTGGCGTCTTCGTCGACGTGGCTTCCTGGCGGTGGATCTTTCTCATCAACATCCCGCTCGGCCTGATCGCTCTGGCTGTCATCCACCGAAACCTGACGTTCGAACTGCCGCCTCGCGAACACGTGCTCGACTTCGTGGGTGCTGGCGTTCTCGTCATGAGCGTCACCGCTCTCATCTTCGGGCTGGCCCTCGGCGGCGAGACGTTCGCCTGGACGTCTCGGCAGATCATCGGCCTACTGGCGGGAGCAGCCATCGGTGCGGTTGCCTTCGTTCGTTGGGAAACGCGAGCTCCCGAGCCGCTGCTGCCGATGCGGTTGTTCTCGAATCCGACGTTCCGGATCATGATCGCTGGCAATGCGATCTACGGCATCGCCGGCATGGGCATGCTCGCCTTCTTCCCGCTGTTCTTCCAGGTCTCGCTTGGCGAGTCGGCAACCAGGGCCGGCTTGATCTTGGCCACGATGAGTATCGCTGTCAGCGTTGGCTCCTACGTCGCTGGCCGGGTCACGACCGGTACCGGTAGGTACCGCACGATCGTGCAGACCGCTCCGATCCTGTCGTTGTTCTCGCTCGTGTCGTTCACGTTTCTCGACATCGACAGCTCGGCGGTATCGGCGATTCCCTTCTTGCTCGTGCTCGGTTTCTCGATCGGCGTGGCCTTCCCCACCATGACCACGGCAACACAGAACTCACTCGCTGTGCCCGACCTCGGCACCGGAACCGCAGCCATCAACTTCTTCCGCACCCTCGGCCAAACGCTCGGCGTCGGAGCCTTCGGCGCCCTGTTGACCGGCCGCATCACATCGGAGTTGTCCGCTCTCGATGACTCGGTCGACATCGACGAACTCCTGTCAACCCCAGAGGAGATCGCAGCGCTCGAGCCATCATTGCGTGAGGCGGTCGAGTCAGCAGTTGCTTCCGGGTCGAATGCGGTGTTCTGGGCCGCCGTGCCGATCATGGCGATCTTCGTGGTCTTGGTCCGTTTCCTCCCCGAACTGGAGCTACGCACCACCACCGCCCTCGCCGACTCAGCAGTCGACGATGCAGCAGATCGCTAGCGAGCCTTTCGAGAACTGAGCACCACGAACTTCGGATTCGAGGCGACGGTGTCGAGATTTCCGAAGATCGATTTCAGTCGCTTGTGATAGCCCATGTGGCGGTTCCCGATCACCCGAACCTCTCCTCCGTCTCGCAGGATTCGTCGAGCCTCGACAAACATGCGCCCTGCTGTCTCGTCGCCCACGACGTGTTGATCGTGGAACGGCGGGTTGATCATCACCAGATCGACAGAACCGCTCGCCACCTCTGCAGCGAGATCACCAGCGATGAAACGCCCTCGAGCATCGCCGGCGTGGTTGTCGAGCCAGGTGGCTTCAGCGGACGCCACCGCTGCGTGGGAAATGTCGCAGAAGGTGAGTGAGCCCCCGTCGAACGTGCGGCCCAGGCTCGTACCCAGCACTCCGTTGCCGCAACCGAGGTCGACAACGGCAGCGCCGTCATCGACACCTGGCAAGTGATCGAGCAGCAAGCGGGTCCCGATGTCGAGTTTGCTGTGCGAGAACACGTTGGCTCGGCTGAGGCACGTCACACCCTGATCCGTGGCGTAGCGGGTCAACGCTGGCTCGGCCGGGTCGAGCGCGGCATCGAACATCGGCAGAATGAGTCGCGCCTTCCTCGTCGCCAACGAGGTCACCGTGGGCCCGATCGCTTTGCTGAAGATGTCGAGAGTGCTGGTGTGGATGTGCTTGACCATCCCGGCGCCAACGATCCGTGTGTCGTTGCCAACACACATTCGCAGACCGACCAGCTGCTCTTCGAGAAACGCCAGTGTCTTCGGGACTTTCACGATGACGATTCCGAAGCGACCGTTCGGTTGCATCGTCGACGGAACAATCGCAGCTTCTGGCAGATCGTTGGCCTGGAGGTTCTGACGAACAGCGATCTCTGACAGCACCGAGTCGGTCCACACGGTGACGTCGGCACCAGCGGCCGAGAGCGGGACGGCCAAACCACCGAACGAGTCGTTCACCACGAGAACGCGACCCGACCCGAGGCTTGGTGCCACTTCGGTCAACGCCAACTGATCGGCGGCATCGAAGGCACGCAGCGACCGATCCTTCGTCGGCGGGTACCGCCGGAGGTCCCATGTGTGCGGATCGAGAACGCTCACACACCCGCCCGGGTTTGCGCTTCATCGAACAGCTCTTGCAGCCGTTCGTGGAGCTCGTCGTTGAACGCCTTCATCGCCGAGCGCTTGACTCGCTTTCCATCTTCGGCGACGGGCGGCATCATCGGCTCTCCGACCACGAGCGCCACTTTCCTCGGCCGAATGAACCGCCCACCCTTCGGCCAGGCTCGTTCGGCGCCTCCCAACCCAACCGGCACGATCGGGACCTGTGCCCGGCAAGCCAAGAAGACGGCGCCCTGCTGCAACGGCTGCACCTCGGGCCCGGAGAATCGCGTGCCCTCTGGATAGATGACAAGAGGCTCACCGCTGGCGAGCACGTCTTGACTCAGGCGAAGCGCATCTCGATCTGTGGCGTCGCGCTGTATGGGAAACCCGCCGACAGATCGAAGAAACCACGACAGCACCGGCACCTGGAAGTACTTCTCGGCGCCCATGTACCGAAAGATACGTCGGCTCGTTCGAGCGACGATCGGCGTGTCGAGGATCGAGCGATGACCGCCCGCAGCCAGAATGAACCCACCGGTGTCGGGAACATGCTCCTCGCCATCGATCGACAGCCGAAGCCACACGGCAAAGAACGACATGAACACCACTCGGGTCGCTTGGTAGAACCACTGCGACGAGAGCGGAAGCGAGCCATCCCGATTGGCGAGATCAGCCATGCACCTGATTGGTCAGCAACTCGACCACTTGATCGATCGTGAGATCGCTGGTGTCGACTTCAATCGCTCCGTCGGCTCGCATCAAAGGATCGGCCGCTCGGTTGCTGTCGTAGGCATCGCGTCGAGCGAGGTCTGCTGCAACGGTGTCGTAGTCGAGATCTCGGACTTCGCCGGCACGACGAGCGGCTCTGACCTCAGCCGACGCATTCAGGTAGACCTTGAGCCGAGCGTCGGGGAAGACCACACTGCCGATGTCACGACCTTCGAGCACGCCGCCGTTGCGGCGGCGGGCCCACTCGCGCTGTCTGCTGACCAGCTCAGCACGGACAGCGGGAATCGATGCCACCGCCGACACTGCACGCGTGACCTCGGGACCTCGAATCTGCGTGGTGACGTCCATCCCGTCGACCATGACGGTTCCGTCGGCTCGCACATCGACCTCACATGCTCGAGCGATCTCGGCGATCTGCTCGGCATCGCCATCGGGGTCGATGCCCCTGGCCAGGGTGGCAAAGGCAATCGAGCGATACATGGCACCGGTATCGAGGTACTCGAGTTCGAGCGCAGCTGCCAACCTTTTTGCCACCGTCGACTTCCCAGAACCAGCGGGACCATCGATGGCGATGACGATGAACTCGTCTGCGTCTGAATTCGAGATCTCGTTCATTGGTTCAACGTACCGTTCAGTCGAGGTCGCTACTTGTGGGTCGATAGCCCCGAGCTATGAGTCCGCCCATCAACCGTTCACATTGCTCGCGAGCGACCACCATCATCATCACGCCGCGTCGACCTTCGCCAGAGTGTGTGATCTCGAGGTCGAAGATGTTGACGTCGAGCTCAGACGCGAGTGTGGCGATCGTTGCGATCTCACCGGGCCGGTCAGGCATGGGCACGGCGACCTCGGTCATCAAGTCGGCTGGACCGAACCCTGTCGGCAGGTTGACGCGAGCGGCACGAGCGCGGGTCAACAATTCGAGCATTCCTTCGCGATCTTCGAGGTCGACTCGTTCCCTGATGACGCCCAGTTGACTGATCAATCCGTCGAGGCCCTTGACGATGGCGGTCTTGTTCGCCACGCAGATGTCGGGCCAGATCGATGGTCGGCCCGCAGAGATGCGAGTCATGTCTCGAAAGCCGCCCGCAGCCAACCGAAAAAGTGCCCGATGCTCGATCGACATGTCGTCGGCGAGGATCATCAACGAAGCCGCGGTGAGGTGCGGCACATGGCTGACCTGCGCCACCATTTGGTCGTGCGTCCTCGGCGTCAGCGTGGTCGACTCGGCCCCGAACGAACGAACGATGGAGCGAACCTTGGAGAAGCTGCCTTCGTCGGTGGACTCGGTTGGCGTGAGCACCCACATGGCCCCCTCGAACAGAGTGCTCTTGGCCCCAATGATCCCGTCTTGTTCCGAGCCTGCCATTGGATGACCGCCGACGAACCGGGGATTGCCGATGGCGTGGACGATGTCGAGCTTGGTCGAGCCAACGTCAGTGACGGGGCCTGAGGTCCGCGCCAGAGCATCAATGGCCAACTCAGCGATGCTTCCAACCGGCGTGGCAATGAACGTGACGTCAGCCGCTTCGTCGAAGCCCACGGCATCGGCGGCGCCCAACTCGACTGCCTCGGCGGCAACGGCGTCGTCCACGTCGGTGATCGACACCGACCAGCCCTTCGCCCGAAGGGCAAGCCCCACTGAGCCGCCGATCAAGCCGGCGCCGACGACATTTGCCGAACCAGCACGTACGGACCCACTGCTGGCGGGATCGGTCACTGATCGTCACCGGATTCGGCCAATTCAGGCCGCAACACGGTCGCTCCGCGGAGGAACACATGACGAAGTTCAGATCTCGGGCGATCGGTCTCGATGTGCAGCATCAAACGGATGCACAGCGACAGCGAACCGATCACGGGCATCTCCTGTGCACACAGCAGTGGCACATCAACGAGCCCGAAGTTGCGTGCAGCCGCCGCAGGCGGAGCGCTCGCGAGGTCTTGGGTGGCAGTGAACAGAATGCTGATCACGTCTTCGTGTTCGAGCTGGTTCCGCTCATAGAGCGTCTCCAACAATGCGGTGGTGCGGGCAGCAATTTCTTCCCGAGTGTCAGCGTCGACGGTGATGGCGCCCCGGATGGCTCGAATCGGCATGACGGCGGAGGCTATCGGGACGAAACGGCACGCTGGAGATCGAGAACTTCGTCTCGAGTCAGCTCCCGCCACTCGCCCGGCTTCAAGGTGGTGTCAGCGAGCGGTCCAATACGGGTACGGACCAATCGAAGAACATCATGGCCGACGGCTTCGAACATGCGGCGAACCTGCCGATTGCGGCCTTCGTGGATCGTGATCTTGATGAGATCCGGCGACACGGCGACAACATCGGCTGGCGATGTCGGGCCGTCGTCGAGCTCGATCCCCTCGCGCAGTTGGCGCAGAACGTGCCGGGAGGGTTCACCCGACACGTGGGCGAGATATTCCTTCTCGATACCGAAGCTGGGGTGCGTGAGACGGTGGGCCATCGTGCCGTCGTTGGTCAGGAGCAGCAGCCCTTCTGTCTCGTAGTCGAGACGCCCGACACTGAAGACCCGAGGCTCATCGGGCACCAATTCGATCACGGTGCGGCGACCTTCTGGATCGCTCGCCGAGGTGATGGTCTTCGCCGGTTTGTTGAGCACGTAGGTGATGGAATCGGGCTTCGAGCTGAACACCGCGCCGTCGACGGCGATCTCGTCGGTCTCGATGTGGACCCGCCTCCCGAGGACGGCAACGTCGCCGTTCACCGTGACGCGACGTTCGGCAATCAGGTCTTCATTCACGCGACGGCTGCCGATACCAATACGAGCCATCACCTTCTGGAGTCGTTCACCATCGGGGTGTGGAGCGTCGAGTGGCGGGACTTCGAGTGGAGGAACCTCACCATCGCTCACGATGGATCCTCTTGCGTTGCTGGCTCATCTGCCTCGGGCGGCAGGTACTGGCTCTGATAGTGCGGAACAAGCGGATCTTCCTCGACGATGTCCCCGAGCGGCAATTGAGGTTCTTCCGGAGCCACACGCAACGTCATCTCCAACGCTTCGACCACGCTGGCGTCAGGCACGAACTCACCGAGAGGCGGCAGATCTTCGAGTGACGCAAGGCCAAGCCGTTCGAGGAAGAGTTCGGTTGTCCCGAACAACGTTGCTTGGCCCGGTCCGACATCGCGACCGATCTCGGCGACGTACCCCTTCTGGATCAGCGTTCTGAGCACACCATCGACGTTCACTCCGCGAATGGCAGACATCTGGGCCCGTGACAGCGGCTGCTTGTACGCCACGATCGACAACGTCTCGAGCGCCGCGCTGCTGAGCCGAGCAGTTTGCCCCTCGAGCACGTAACGCTCGATGTATGGAGCGAGATCGGGATGGGTTTGGTACCGCCAACCGCCCGCCACTTCAACGAGCTGGAAACCACGAACTTCGAGCCGATAACTCTCGGCGAGCTCGCTACACAGGCGCCGAACGGCGGGAATCGACAGCTCGAGCACCTCGGCCAAGAGCTGATCGGGCATGGGGTCGGTGGCCACGAGCACGATGGCTTCGATCGCCCGCTTGGCATCAGCGAGCGCCGCACCCGATGGGGGCGTGTTCTCTACTGCCTCACCGGCCACTGCCTCATCAACCACTGCCTCATCGCTTTCCGGGCTCTCGTCGCTCACGATCAGCCCTCGTACAGGTCGGCGCCGCTCAGTGCGAGCTGGCCATCGCCGTCGGGGATACCGAGCCAGGTGACGCTGAGTTCACCAAACGATGAGAGCTGGTCGAGTTCGACATAGCCCTGTTTGAACAATTCGAGCACTGCCAAGAACCGAACAACGACGTCGAGTTTCTCCCCGAGGCCTGCGGTCAACGAGCGGAATGTGGCTGTTCCGACTCGTGGGAGTTCGTCGATCAATTCTTCGATGGCGTCAGACACGCTGACTCGAACATCGGTGACGTGGCCCAAGCCGACTTCGGGAACCGGCTTCGGCTCGACGGCTTTGAGGAAGGCCCGCCGGAGGTGCTCTGGCGTGATGCCAGAGAGCAGGTCGGGCGTGAGATCGAGAAAATGATCTTCGAGCCCGACTCTACGAGGAGCAGTTTTCGACGCCAGCATCGCCAACTCGTCGAGAACCTTCGCTGCATCTTTGAAGGTCTTGCACTCGAGGAGACGAGAAAGCAACAGATCGCGTTCTTCCCACAGACCGAGCTCGTCGTCGAGATTGAAATCGTCATCGACGGGAAGCAGTCGACGACACTTGAGTTCCACGAGGGTGGCGGCGATGAGCAAGAACTCCGTGGCGAGCTCGAGATCACAAGCGTCGATGCGGTCGATCTCAGCCAGATACGCATCAACGATCTCGAACAGCGACACATCGTAGAGATCGACTTCGTCCCGCAGAATCAGGTGGAGCAGCAGGTCGAACGGACCCTCGAAGACCTCGGTTCGAACCTTGACCGACGTGCTGTCGAGAAAGTCGGGATGCTTCGGTGCGACGTCGGCTGCGGGCTCGACTTGGGCCGCACCGGAGGTCGGAGCCTGGATGGCTGGTGCGTCACGAAGATCGATGACAGAAGCGCCGTCCTCTGCCTCTGGCGCAGCTGGGGCGGTGGCGGCAGTTGCCGGTTCGAGAAATGACACGGGTGTGATTCTAGGACTTCTGTGGGTCGGGAGAGCGCGAAGGGCAAGAAACTGCGGAAGAACAGGATTTCACTCCCAACGGAATCCACGAAATTTCAGAATCCGTTTCGACTCACCGCCCTAGCATGACCGCCCATGTCGACGCCTTCTGAACACTCCACGACCGACGAAGCTCGTCCCGCTGCATCCGAGCGACCCTTGCGGATCTTCAGCGGCATTCAGCCCACCGGAGCCACTCATCTCGGCAACTATCTCGGAGCCTTGCGCAACTGGGAGAAGCTGCAGGACGACAACGACGCGATCTACTGCATCGTCGACCTCCACGCCTTGACCACACCGAAGGAACCAGGCGAGATTCTCCGCGGCACCCTCGAGATCGCCAAGATGATGCTGGCTGTCGGCATCGACCCTGGCCGGTCGACGATGTTCGCCCAGTCCCACGTTCGCGAACACAACGAGCTGGCCTGGCTGATGCAGTGTGTTGTGTCGTACGGCGAGCTCTCACGCATGACACAGTTCAAGGACAAGTCGGATCGTTCGAGCGGCTTCGTCGCCGCAAGCCTGTTCACCTACCCGGCCCTGATGGCGGCTGACATCTTGTTGTACGACACCGACATGGTTCCGGTCGGCGATGACCAGCGCCAGCACCTCGAGCTTGCTCGCGATGCCGCCATCCGATTCAACTCCCGCTACGGCGACACCTTCGTCGTGCCGGAAACCCGGACGCCTGCCGCTGGAGCCCGCGTCATGGACTTCCAGCATCCAGAGAACAAGATGTCGAAGTCGGTGGACTCCCCTGGTGGCACGATCGGCATGTCCGACACTCCGAAGGAGATCGAGAAGAAGATCAAGCGGGCCGTGACGGACAACGACGGCGAGGTTCGATATGACCGAGCCGACAAGCCAGGAGTGTCGAACCTTCTCGAGGTGCTCGCGGCGGCGACCGACAGTGAGCCCGAGACCCTCGCCGAACAGTACACCCAATATGGCCCCCTCAAGGCCGACACCGCTGCTGCGGTCATCGCCATGCTCGAACCCATCCAGGCCCGGTTGGCCGAATACGACGACGAGTCGGTCGTCGACGTACTTCGTGGCGGCGCCGACAAGGCTCGGGCCATCGCTGTCCCTGTGATGGAACGAGCCCGCAAGGCCTCTGGCCTACTGACCTGACGCAGGCCTACCGACCTGACGCCGGCCTACTGACCTGACGCAGGCGGAATGAGGCGGAGCTCAATAGTTGAACCTGTTCAATTAACTCTCTAGGGTGGCGACATGACACTGAGCCCGGGGATGAAAGCGCCGATTGTTGACCGAGACTTCGCCGAGAAGCTGCTCTGGGCGTTCGACCGCCCGCTCGACTACAGCGTGTACCGCCTCCTGCCCGAGTGGTGGGCGACAGCTCCACAACGCGCCATCGACGACTACGCCGCCCTGCTGGCCGGACTGGATGGAGCATCGGAGTTTCTCGCCGAGCGTTACATCTCCGAGCCCTTCGAACTGGATGATTTGAGCGAGTGCGCCCCTGGCACGCTGGGCGCTGCGTACCGTTCATTCATCATCGACAACAAACTCGATGCCAACCTGCTCGTCAACTTCAAGACGACACACCGGCAGCAGGTCGAGTCCGGCATGCTCGACCGAGTTCCCGACGTTCTGGGTTACATGGGCGTTCGCCTGAGCCAGATACACGATTTCGCCCACACCATCGCTGGGTACAGCCCCGATGCGGCCGGCGAAATCAGAATGGCGGCCTTCCACATGGCACAGCTTCGATTCCCGTATCACTCCATGCGCATCGCCGTCACGACCTCACACATCGCGTTCGTCAACCCCCGCTACATGGAACCACTCATGGACGCAATGTCCATTGGTTGGATGATGGGGCGGAAGGCGGCGAACTTGCACTTCACCCGCTGGGAAGACGAACTCCACACCCCTCTCGAAGAGATCAGAGCCGACCTCGGCATCGATCGGTCCATCGACTGCCCTTTGGGCCCCAACTGATGGCCCGACCGCCCGCCACAGCGGAACAACGACGACAGGCACGCAACGCCATCCGCCAAGCCGCAGCCGAGGTCGCTGCCGAATGCGGCGCAGCGAGCGTGACCGCACGCAAGGTGGCAACTCGAGCTGGGGTCTCGGTAGGAACGCTGTACTCACATTTCGACAACCTCAGCGCCCTCTTGCGATCGCTTTGGACTCCGATCATCGCTGAAGCTGACCACGAGCTCGCTGCAGTCGCCGAGGCGTATCGTGACCCCATCGAACGGGTCAGAGCGATTCTCGGCGAGTACGCCGCTCTTGTCGCGAGTAACGAGGTGCTGCATCGCAACACGTTGCTGTTCGTGCGTCCGCAGACTTCCGAGGCACCTGCACAACTCCCTCCGAACGATCTCGCCTTCCACCGATTGCTCGTCGAGGCCATTCGCGAAGGACAAGATGCTGGAGCAATGACGCAAGGCGACCCCGTGCAACTGGCGCAGGTGCTGTGGGCCGGAGTCCACGGAGCGCTCGCCCTACCCGTCAACTCTGACCTCTACGAACTCGAGCCAGCGGCACAGCAAGTCGACCTCATGATCGACCTTCTCGTGGCCTCGCTCAGCAGCTCTCAATCGTCGTCGCAGCGCTTGAGGACATCCCCCAGAGCAGGCTCGATACGCCACTTCTCGGCCGGCTTGTGATGGTCGGCGGCCCACCCTGCGGTCAACGAGTCAGCACCTGCGGCAAGCAGTAGTTGCTCGCCGATTTCGGGGTGTCGGCGGTACTCGGCCAAGCGACGACGGGGCCCGGCGACGGTGAGCCAGCGATCGGCCGTGCCGTCGTCGGCAACGGCCCAGAACAACGTCGCTGCGACGCGAGCGGGTGTTCGGAAACCACTCTGCACCTTGCCAACGTCGTGCATCAGCGCTGCGGCCATCACCGGTCGTGCCGCCTCGGGCAACTCTGCTGCCACATCTCTGGCCACCGCGATCGAATGGCGCTGATCGGGGTTCGACATGCGGCGCAGCAGTGCCTGCTCCCCCGCCGTCAGGTGCTGGTCAGCCCAGGCAAGGTCAGCTGGCGCAGGCGCTCCCGGCTTGATCGAGCCGAAGAAGCGACCAGCCAGGTGGAGAACTTCGCGCAGCGGGCCAGCCACGAGGGTCAGACGCCGAGCTTGCGGGCCGCGGCAAGGATGCCGACGATCGACTTCCCATCGGTGATGGTCCCGTCGAGCGCATAGCCAACGGCTTCAGACAACCGAACCCGTTCGATCAACATGTGCGCCTCTTCAACACCATCGACCTCACGCCCAACATCAGTGAGACCAGTTGCGATGAAGATGTTCTGGAGCTCATCGCAAAAACCTGGAGAGTGGTGAAGATCGATGAGGTGCTCCATCGTCTCGGCCACCATCCCGACCTCTTCACGAAGTTCGCGAGCAGCACAGACCGCTGGCTCTTCGCCAACAACATCCTTCTTGCCCGCCGGGATCTCCCAGAGATCGGCGTCGATCGGAGCCCGATACTGACGCACCAAGAAGATGCGCTGTTGATCATCGACAGCGACAACAGACACCGCACCAGGGTGCCGAACGATGTCTCGGCGCAGGGCCTCGCCGTCAGGCCCTTCGAAGTGACCGTCGTACATGGCAACGACCTGGCCCTGTTGGACCAGCTCATCTCTCACGTGGGTGAACGGCGACTTGCCGTGAGGCAACGTCATACCTGGGCTGCAGCGACGGATTCGTCGGCATCGAGGTCGATGCGTTCAAACCTCGCTGGGTCTTTTGCCTCGGCTTGCTCGAGCGCAGCCTTGATGAAGGCACGGAAAAGCGGGGCGGGCCGATCGGGACGGCTCTTGAGCTCGGGGTGGGCCTGCGTGCCAACCCAGAACGGGTGATCCGCGAGTTCGATGAACTCGACAAGACGACCATCGGGTGACACACCTGAGCAACGGAACGTACCGCTCTCCTCGAAACGAGTGACGTACTTCGGGTTGAACTCGAACCGGTGACGGTGGCGCTCTTTGACCACAGGTTCTCGGTAGATCTCGGCGACCTGCGAACCCTCGGCGAGGACGGCGACGTAGGCACCAAGACGCATCGTTCCACCCTTCTCGGTCACGTTGCGCTGAGAGTCCATCAGATCGATGACCGGGTGCGGGGTCTCGTGATCCTGGTTGTTGAACTCAGATGAGTGAGCACCATCGAGGCCCAGAACGTTTCGGGCGAACTCGATGCTCATGACCTGCATGCCGAGGCAGAGCCCCAGCGTTGGTTGATTGTTCTCACGGGAGTATCGAGCCGCTGCGATCTTCCCCTCGACGCCACGTTCACCGAAGCCGCCGGGGAGCACGATGCCATCGAGATGGCCCAGCTTCTCCTCGACCAGCATTCCTTCGACGTGGTCGGACATGATCCACTCGATCTCGATGTCGACCTCGTGATGGATCGCTGCGTGGCGCAGCGACTCAGCCACCGACAGGTAGGCATCTGGAAGTGACACGTACTTGCCCACGATGCCGATCTTCAGCGGCTTCCAGGCGGTCTCGACGCGGTGAACGAGCTCGCGCCAGGCAGTGAGATCTGGCTCGGGAGCGTCATCGAGGCGCAGGATCTTGCAGGCGTAAGTGTCGAGACCAGACTCGTGCATCGACAGCGGGATCTCGTACAGGCTGCTTGCATCGGCGGCGTTGATGATTCCCTCGACCGGCACGTCGCACAGGTTCGAGATCTTGCTGATCAACGACTCGCTGATCAAACGATCAGAACGAGCCACGATGATGTCTGGCTGGATGCCGCGGCTACGCAACTCGGTGACCGAGTGCTGCGTCGGCTTTGTCTTCTGCTCGCCGGCCGGACCGATGTAGGGAACGAGGGTGACGTGCACGTAGCAGACGTTGTCACGCCCGACGTCGAGGCGGAACTGACGAATCGCCTCGAGGAACGGAAGGATCTCGATATCGCCGACGGTGCCGCCGACCTCGGTGATGACCACGTCGAGATCGTCGCTCGCAAGTGACGTGATACGACGCTTGATCTCGTCGGTGATGTGCGGAATGACCTGAACGGTCTTGCCGAGGTAGTCACCTCGACGTTCCTTGTCGATCACAGACTGATAGATCGAACCTGTCGTGGCATTGGATGCCTTCGTCAGCGACTCGTCGATGAAGCGTTCGTAGTGCCCGAGGTCGAGGTCGGTTTCACCGCCGTCGTCGGTGATGTACACCTCGCCGTGCTCGAACGGATTCATCGTTCCCGGATCCACATTCAGGTATGGATCGAGTTTCTGCATCGTGACTCGATAGCCGCGCGCTTTGAGCAATCGTCCCAACGAAGAGGCGGTGAGCCCCTTGCCGAGCGAGCTCACAACGCCGCCTGTCACGAAGATGTGCTTGGTCATATCAGCCCCTTAGCTCTCCGCTGGGCCAACCTAGCGGAGAGCGCTACGTTGCGGGCCATGTTCACCGCACTTCTCCTCGACCAAAACGACGATGGCGTGACCGCAACGGTCACCGAACTCGACGACGCCCAACTCCCCGAAGGCGACGTCACGATCGACGTCGAATTCTCGTCGCTCAACTACAAGGACGGCATGGTGCTCAACGGCATCGGCCGCCTCGTCCGCAACTATCCGCATGTCCCCGGTGTCGATCTCGCAGGCACCGTCAGCGCCTCGACCGATGACCGTTTCTCCCCCGGCGATCAGGTCATCTGCACTGGCTGGCGGGTCGGTGAAGCCTGGTGGGGCGGCTACGCCACCAAAGCCAGTCTGAAGGCCGACTGGCTTGTGAAGGTGCCCGCCGGCATGACCACTCGCCAAGCAATGGCGGTCGGCACCGCTGGCTTCACCGCGATGCAGGCGCTCGTTGCACTCGAAAACCATGGCCTCGGCGCTGGCGACCCACTACTCGTCACGGGGGCTTCGGGTGGCGTTGGTTCCTCCGCTGTTCTGTGGGCTGGCCTCGCTGGCCACCACGTCGTTGCATCGACGGGCCGGCCGGAAAACAGCGATGAGCTGCTGGCGCTCGGCGCAAGGGAAATCGTCGATCGGGCAGAGTTTGCCGACAACCCCACTCGACCGCTGCTCAGCGAGCGTTGGGCTGGCTGTATCGACGCTGTCGGCGGCGATCCCCTTGCCCACGTTCTTGCTGAAATGCAGTCGGGCGGTTCGGTTGCAGCATGCGGCCTCGTGGCGGGCAATGCCTTGAACACCACGGTCATCCCGTTCCTGTTGCGCGGCGTCAACCTTCTCGGCATCGACTCGGTCATGGCAAGCTTCGATGAGCGCACCCGCGTGTGGGCCCGGATTGCCGAAGTCATGGCTCTCTCCTCAGACAACGCAGACAAGCTCGAGTCCCTGACCACCGAGGTCGGTCTCGGCGAGCTCACCGATGCCGCCGACAAAATCATGGCCGGCCAGACAAAGGGCCGGTTCGTAGTGAACCCGAACACCTGACTCAGCCGGTGTGGTGACCCGCTCTGATCTGGATCGGGCTAGAAGTCGATCACCAGACCAACGTCAGCCTCGTTCGCCGCATCGAGCACGACATGGGCTGCCGCAATGTCTTGAACGGCATGGCCGGTGCTCTTGTAGACCGTGACCTGATCGTTGTCGACTCGGCCGAGCGAGCGGTCGGCCAGAAGCGAGCCGAGCTCGATCACCGTGCTCGGGTCGAGGCCCTGCAACTCGATCGCTCCCGCCGGAGGGGCGTCGGCCACCGCACCGAGCTGGTCGACCGTGAGGTGATGGTCGAGCAGCTCGGTTGACAGTTCAGCCAGGGACCCAACCGAGCTCACGTGCGTGCCAGCATCGACCCAGCCCGCCTCGACCACCGGGCCCTCGGCATGTGTGCAGAGAGCGACGACATCAGCCCCAACGACGGCTTGTTCGAAGTGGTCGAACTCGTTGATCGAGACCTCGGAGCGAAACGTGAATCGAGCTTCGGCGGCGAGGACGGTCGCCTTGTTCCTGGTTCGCGACACGATCCGAATCTCCGACCAGGGCCGGATGCCCCCGAAGGCAGCGACGTGAGCGTGGCCTTGCGCTCCCCCTCCGACAATGGTGAGAACGTTCGCATCGCTGCGAGCGAGCGCATCAGCCGCGATCGCTGCGGTCATCGCTGTGCGACGCTCGGTGATCACTTCGGCATCCATGATCGATCGCAACACGCCCGTGTGCGGGTCGACCACCACGATCACACCTTGGTGCGACGGGTCCTGGCCAGCAAAGACCGACACGAGCTTGGCGGCCATGCCGACGCCATCGAGATGACCAGGCATTGCGGCCAAGAGACCCTGCGGACCAACCGCAGCGATCCGGGGCGGGACATTGGCCTGGCCGTTGGACTGGGCCACGAGCGCTGCCTCCAGCGCTGGCCGAAGTAGTCCAGGGGTGAGCAGCTCGCTCACCTCGGCCCGAGTGATGATCCGAAGCTCCGACATCTCGCCAGTCAAGCAGCTTCGCGCTCGTGATGACCGGGCCCCGTCTGGCCCGGGCAGCGAAGGTCGGCCAGGATGTCGGCCATGAGTACCACAGGCATGGACAGCGGACGCCTCTCCGCCATCGACAACTTCGTCAAGACCAACTACCTCGACAGCGAGAAGTACCCGGGCTTTTCGCTGCTGGTCAGCCGCAATGGCGAGATCGCCCACCGCTCGGACCAGGGCTACGCCGACGACGCAATGTTCCGCATCTACTCGATGTCGAAGCCGATCACGTCCATTGCCTTGATGCAGCTCTACGAAAAGGGTTTGTTCCAACTCAACGATCCCGTGCACCGTTTCATCCCAGCGTGGGAAGACCTGCGGGTCTGGATCGATGGCACTCCCAGCAACTTCCACACAACGACCCCGGACCGTCCGATGGAAGTGCGGGATCTGCTCACCCACACATCAGGACTCACCTACGGCTGGATGCAACGAACTCCGGTCGACGCGATGTATCGACGACAGGGAATCAGCAGTCCAAAAGCAAGCCTGGAAGACTTCTGCGCGGGGCTCGCAGACTTGCCACTGATGTTCAGTCCCGGCACGCAGTGGGCCTACAGCGTGGCCACCGACGTCATCGGGCGCCTCGTCGAGATCATCAGTGGGCAACCCTTCGACGAGTACCTGGCCGAGAACATCTTCGGCCCACTCGGCATGACTGACACTGGGTTCTGGGCCGAAGGCGACAAGGCCGAGCGAGTGGCTCCGCTCTACACGGTGCCCTCGCTCTCCCCGTTCGGTGTGCCCGAAGGAGCCGAGGGCGACGACATGTTCATGCTCGATGACAGTGGATCGAACAGTCCGGTCCGAACCAAGCCAACCTTCCTGTCTGGCGGTGGTGGTCTGCTCTCCACGATGCACGACTATCACCGGTTCTGTTCAGCGCTTCTTCGTGGCGGTGAGCTCGACGGCAACCGCATCATCGGGCCACGCACACTTGTATACATGACCCAGAACCATCTCTCGACCGGCAGCGATCTCGCCTCGATGGGTCAGCCCACCTTCAGCGAATCCAACTACGAAGGCATCGGGTTCGGCCTCGGCTTCTCGGTGGTACTCGACTCATCTCGTGCCGCCGTCATTGGCTCACCCGGGGCGTACGCATGGGGTGGCGCTGCAAGCACCTTGTTCTGGATCGACCCGGCCGAGCAGCTGATCGTGATCGGCATGACCCAGCTGATGCCATCGTCGGCCTACCCAATCCGAGATGAGCTGAAGCCGATGGTCTACGGCGCCATCACCGACTGATGAATCGTATGGCCGAATGAACATCGCTGAGTCATGAACATCGGGGGCCACATCGCCGTTGCCATGCGACTTGCTCCCGACGAGCCGCGCGTGTGGCTCGGAGCAGCCCTTCCGGACCTCGGAGCAATGGGCCGGTTCCGTCTGATGGGCGACACGCCCGACCCCGATGTCACCGCAGGTATCGCTCTGCACCACGCCACCGACGATGTGTTCCATCGCCACCCCACCTTCACCGAGGCAATGGCGCGCCTCCGAGGCGACCTCGCCGAGGATGGTGTCGGTCGTGGCCCTGCTCGTGCTGTCGCTCACGTGGGGCCAGAGCTCTTGATCGACGGGTGTCTTCTCACCGACGAGAAACTCAGCGAAGCGATCAACGCCGCGTTTGCTGAGATCGAGCCACTCGGCCCAGCCCTCGCCTCGATGGTCGAGACATCGGGAGAGGACTGGCTCGTTCACCTCGCCAAGATTCCTTCATGGGGACTCCCCACCGACTACGCCGACCCCCTAGCAGTTGCGCGTCGGTTGCATCGCATCCTGTCCCATCGGCCCCGCCTACAACTCGAAGACGAACACATCAGCGCCATCGGTGCCCGGCTGGCCGCTGAACAACCGGCACTCGACCAGGCGGTACCGGCGTTGATCAACGATCTCGAGAAATCGTTGCGGTAGCGGTCGACGTTCAAGTGGCTCGAGCCGGCGGAAGCAAGGCATCGCCGCAGCGATGGTTGACCGCTCGGACCACGCGGTCCTCGCGATGGTGGCCGAGCAAGCTCACGGTGGCCGTGGCGAGAGCGAAGCGGCGCCCCTCTATCGGGGCGAGGCCGCACCAGCGAGCGATCAGAATCGACAACAGATGGCCGTGAGCAAACACCACTGCGGTGTCAGCGTCGACCTCGTCGAGACGATCGAAGAACGAGCCGACACGACCGCCGACCTGCTCGACAGACTCACCATTGGTGATCGGGTGAGTTCACACCGACCAGTGGGCGCTTTCTTCTCCGATGTCCCACCCATCGAGTGTTCGAGCCGCCGCCTTGGCTTCGTCTCGACCACATCGGTGAGGGGTAGGTCGGTCCGACCGGTGTGCTTTTCAGTCTTGGACCATTCAGTCTGACCGTGACGGATCACCAGAAGTTGTTTGACCATCAGCGCTGTTTGACCATCAGCGCTGTTTGACCATCAGCGCTGTTTGATCATGCGGTCGCACGCTTCTGCGAGTCGGCTTCGGCCACGAGCTCTCGTGCGTGCTTCCTGGCGGTCTTCGAATCCGGCTGTCCAGACAGCATCCGGGCGAGCTCTGACACTCGCTCTTTGTCTTTGAGCAAGCGGATCTGCGAAATCGTTGTGTCGCTGTCTTGCACCTTTTCGACAGCGAGGTGGGCATCGGCAAACGACGCCACCTGGGGCAGGTGGGTGACCACGAGAACCTGGTGTCGATCGCCGAGATCGCTGAGCGACCGACCAACAGCGAAGCCAGCCTCGCCACCGATTCCGGCATCGACTTCGTCGAACACCAAGATGGGCGGGGCTTCGGACAACACGCTTCGCAAAGCCAACATCGTTCTGGCCAGCTCGCCTCCAGATGCCACTTTCGACAACGGCTGCAACGGTGAGCCCGGGTTGGCTGACAGTTCGTAGACCACGTGTGAGCCGTCAACGCCAGAAACACTGATACCGACGGCGGCCTTGGGCATGGCGAGGTCGGGCAATCGCGATTCGATCGCTCCGGCGAGCGCCGGAGCTGCCAGTAGGCGAGCAGCGAGCACTTCGGCTGCAGCGGCTTCGAACTCGTCAGCAGCAGCGGCGCGATCGGTGTCGAGACGAGCAGCGGTTGCATCGTGGTCGAGCAGTTCGGCGAGCCGTTCGGCCAGCGAACGATGCTCGGCCATCACCGCTACAAGATCCTCTCCGTATTTGCGCCGCATCTGCTGCAGCGCTTGGAGGCGATCCTGCACCGCGCTCAGAGCTTCTGGATCGTGCTCGAGTCCGCCAGCCACCGACCTGATCTCGTCGGCGATGTCATCGACGTCGGCCAAGGCGTCACGAAGCCGAGTCGCCGAGGGAGTGAACGCTGGACTCTCCCCCAAGTGTCTCAGCGCCAGAGCCAATTGATCGCGAGCGCCGTCGTCTTCGACCAGTGCGGCGATCGCACTGCCAGCGGCCTCTTCGATACCAAGCGCGTTCCCGAGCAGATCCTCGCTTTGGCGGAGTTGGGTCTCCTCATCTGGGTTGTCGATCGCGGCAGCGTCGAGTTCGTCGACTTGGTACTTGATCAGATCGATCTCTCGAGCACGGGAGCGTTCGTCGCCGCCGAGTTGGTCGAGCAGTCGTTCGAGTTCAGCAACCCTGCTCTTCGCTGCTTCGAGACGATCCAGATCGATCGAGCCGAATGCGTCGAGGGCTTCACGCTGGGCATCGACCCCGAGCAACGATTGATGGGCGTGCTGTCCATGAAGATCCACAAGCCGCTCGCCGAGTTCGGTGAGTGCGCCTGCGGTAGCAGGACGTCCGTTGATGTACGCGCGAGAGCGACCATCTGCCGGCACAACGCGAGCAAGGACATACTCGACCTCGTTGCCATCGTCATCAGTGGTGAGAAAGCGACCGTCGACCCTTGCTTCTCCCGCCCCGGCCCGCACCAGACCGGGGTCGGCGCGACCACCAACGAGGAGGTTGATTGCATCGACCAACAGCGTCTTGCCTGCCCCGGTTTCACCCGTGAGGGCGATCATTCCAGCGGGCAGCGAGAGCGAGACCTCGTCGATGACCCCGAGGTCTGACACGACCAACTCGACCAACATCAGCGGTCCTCCAGATTGAACTTCTCTTTGAGAATGCTGTGGAAGTTCCGCTCGCTTCGAGTGAGGAATCGCACGCGACGGTCTGATGCTCGACACACCAGTGTCTCACCCGGCTCGAGTTCGGTGACCAGGCGTCCATCGACGGTGACCTTGCCATTGCGGTAGCCACTGACGGTCAGTTCGACCACCGTCGACGGCTTCAGGATCAACGAGCGATCGAACACCATGTGCGGAGCAACAGGAGTGACCACCAGCGCTTCGAAGTCGGGCTCGACGATGGGGCCGCCGGCAGAGAGCGAGTAGGCAGTCGAGCCCGTCGGGGTTGCCACGATCACTCCGTCAGCCAAATAGCTGGTGAACCGGACGCCACCGATCGAAGCGTCGAGGGCAACCGAATGCCCGCTGTCAGCCCGTTCGAGCACCGTCTCGTTGAGAGCGAACGACGTGGGGTGTTCACGGTTGCCTCGAACCGTGACCTCGAGCAACATCCGGCGCTCTTCGATCAACTCGTTGCGGTCCCACGCGTCGAGGGCATCGGTGAGTTCGGACGGGTCGAACTGCGTGAGATAGCCGAGCTGGCCAGCATTCACGCCAACGATCGGCACCTCCTCGAGCGCAGCGAACTGCACGGCCCGCAACATCGTTCCGTCACCACCGATGCTGAGGATGAGGGCGAGGTCAGTGGCAAAGACGTCGCTACCGACGGCGAGCTCGGGAAGTCCGAGCAGCGTGGCGTCGTCGACGGGCAAGACGACAGTGGCGTCGTGAGATTCACACCACGCCACAGCGGTCTTGGCGAAGTCGATCACCTCGGGCCGATGGCGGTGGACAACGATGCCGATACGTCTGGTCACTCGTTGGTTCCTGACTCCAGGGCGGGTTCGCCGGTGGATCGAAAGTACCCCACGAATTCGACGTTTCCGGCATTTCCGGTGATCGGTGACGTCATGACGTCCACCATGACCGCACCGTGTGACAGTGCCGCTTCACGCACCTCGTTGATCACTCGGTTGTGAATCGCCGGATCGGTGATGATTCCGCGCCCCTTGGCTGCTTCTTCCTTGCCCGCTTCGAACTGGGGTTTGATGAGCAACAGCATGGGTCCGTCGGGCCGACTCACTCGTATTAGCGCAGGCAACACCAACTTCAACGAGATGAATGAGAGATCGCCAACCACGAGGTCGACAGGACCACCGGTCAGTTCCGTTGTGACAGAACGAACATCAGTCTTTTCGTGGACGTCCACTCGGGCGTCGCCACGAATGCGTTCGTGCAACTGATGCGTGCCGACGTCGACAGCAATCACTCGGTGGGCACCCCGCTGCAGAACACAATCGGTGAAACCGCCGGTGGATGAGCCCGCATCGAGCACCGTCATGCCCGTTGGGTCGACCGGGAAGTGATCGAGGGCCGCCTCGAGCTTTTGTCCAGCTCGGCTGACGTACTTGGGCGGCGGGCCCAGGACACGAACATCGTCACCTGGCAAAACGAGACGAGCCGGCTTGGTGGCGGGAGCACCTCCCACGACCACCCGGCCGGCTTCGATCTCACGTTTTGCAGCGTCACGGCTGGGGACGAGTCCCCGGCGGACGAGTTCGGCATCCAACCGTCGACGAGCCATCCCACAAACGCTACCGGGCGGACCGTGGCCAGCCCGTCAGCGTGTTGTCGAATCAGAACGCCGCCTTGGGCCTACTTGCTTGCGGTGGCCTTCTTGGCCGCAGTTCGCTTGCGGGCCGGAGCCTTCTTGGCGCTGGCCTTCTTCGGGGCGTTCTTCTTGGCAGCCTTCTCGGCAGCAACAACACGCATCTCGAGGTCGTTGAGCTCTTTGCGGGTGACCGGAGTGAGACCGGCGGCATTGTCGAACACGTTCTTGGCGATCGACTCGAAACTCGAACGGACGTCGTCGAGCTGGCTGATGACGTCGGCCGGGCTCGAAGGGCGAACGAATTCGACCCGATCGGCGCCGACGATGGCCTTACGAAGGCCCAGCATGTCGAAGCGGTCAAAGGCGTCTTCGAGGTTCGAACGGTCGATCTCGGGGAGTTCGACCTTGTTGAGGAGGTCACGCAGACCGAAGACGTCGAGACGGTCGATGTCGACTTCGGGAATGTCGACCTCGGGAATGTCGAGATCCTTGAGGGCCTTCTCGACCGCAGCGCGGAGTTCGAAGATGTCGAGGGTCTCCGGGTTGCGGAGATCGATCTGGCGGATGCGTTCGGTGAGGGTGGCGGTGGTGCTCATGAGAGAAAGAATACTCCTGCTCGCAGATGCTTGCAATAGTTAGCACCAAGAAATACGCGACATGTGACCAATGCAACACCGACTCCCGGTTCGAGACATCAGCCTCCGAGACGAGCCGCAACCAAGGCGGCAAGGTCGGCAGCCACGAAGGCGGGCGTCGGTTCGACACCGTCGGGATCGGTCGCCACCCCAGAGAGCACCAGACCGAACTCGTAGCCAAGTGCCACGGCGAACGCGCCGTCGGTCTCCGGACGATCACCCACCATCACACCAACGGTTCCGCACTTCGCTCGAAGCAGATCAGCGCACGGCTTCTCGGGTTTGCCCGCCACCGTTGGGGCCACGCCCGTTGCCGCAGCCACAGCAGCCACGATCGCCCCAGCCCCTGGCAGGAGCCCTCGTTCGCTCGGGTAGGTGGCATCGGTGTTGGTGGCAATGAACCGTGCGCCGGCGAGGATCGACTGCACAGCTGCACCGAGTCGGTGGTAGTCGAGCTCCCAATCGAGGCCCACCACGACGGCGTCGATCTTCGCTGCTTCGACTGCTGCAACTCCCGATGCGACCTGCTCGGGCGTCACCAGTTCAACCTCGCGCTCGGTGAGGGCTTCGATCACGCCGGGCCCGCCAAGCACGAGCGCCCGCTCCCCCGGCTCGACCAGCGATGCACCAGCCTGGGCGGAGGTGATGACCGACCCGGTGGCGTCGATGCCGAACGAAGCGAGCTTGGCCTCCTGCTGCGCAATGGTCGAGAACGAATTGTTCGTCACGAACACCACCTCGTGCCCGGCAGCGCGCAGATCTGCCACTGCTTCAGATGAGCCTGCAATCGGGTCGATTCCGCTCCAGATCACTCCATCCAGATCGAGTCCCCATGTGTATGTGTGCGCGTCGGCCGCCTGGTTCATGGGCCGGGAGGCTAACTGCTGTGGGCGAAGTCACCGCGAGGTCTCCCCTCCGTCGTGGACGTGTTGCTAGTTTGGGCTGATGTCCAGCGCTGAATTTGCCCCAGGTGTCCTCACAGGCGACGCCGTCTCCGAACTCTTTGCTCATGCAAAGGCCAACAGCTACGCCCTCCCAGCGGCGAACTGCATCGGCACGAACACCATGAACGGGGTGATGGAGACCGCAGCGAAACTCAATGCTCCGGCGATCATCCAATTCTCGAACGGTGGCGGCGCCTTCGTTGCTGGCAAGGGCTACGGCAGCGGCATCGAGGCTTCGGTGGCCGGTTCGATCTCCGGCGCTCTCCACGTGCGCAACATGGCCGAACGCTACGGCTCGCGAATCATCCTCCACACTGACCACGCTGCCAAGAAGCTGCTCCCATGGATCGACGGAATGCTCGACGCTGGCGAGGCCTACTACGAGGCGAATGGCGTCCCGCTGTTCAGTTCACACATGCTCGACCTGTCTGAAGAGCCCATGGAAGAGAACATCGACATCTGTGTCGCCTATCTCGAACGCATGTCCAAGATCGGCATGACGCTCGAGATCGAACTCGGCATCACCGGCGGCGAGGAAGACGGCGTCGACAACTCCGACGTGAAGCCAGAGGACCTCTACTCGAAGCCAGAAGAAGTCTCCTACGCATACGAACGCCTCTCAGCCGTGAGCGACAAGTTCACCATCGCAGCGGCATTCGGCAACGTGCACGGCGTGTACAAGCCCGGCAATGTCGTCCTCACCCCGTCCATCCTCGATGCGTCGCAGAAGTTCATCGAGGACAAACACAGCACTGCCGCCAAGCCCGTGAACTTCGTATTCCACGGCGGGTCTGGTTCCTCAGCGGCCGAGATCGAAGAAGCGATCTCCTACGGCGTGATCAAGATGAACATCGACACCGACCTGCAATGGGCGTTCTGGGACGGCATCCGGGGTTACGAGGCCACCAACCACGACTACCTCCAGGGCCAGATCGGCAATCCCGACGGTCCCGATGCACCGAACAAGAAGAAGTACGACCCTCGCGCCTGGCTGCGAGCCGGTGAAGAAGCGTTCGTGACTCGTCTCGAACAGGCATTCACCGAACTCGGCAACGTCAACACCCTCGCATGACAACACGCCTGCGCTGACCTCTTCGGCCAGCGCAGGCGCCGTTCTCACGATCTCAGCGCTGCTTCGATCGCAGCGACTGCGCGAGCGCCCGCACCTTTGACCACGCGGTCGGCTCGAACATCAGTGCGACTCGAGGTCTGCCCTCCGCTGCGGTAGAACCGCCGCAGAACCCGGCCGACCACGGTGACCAACATGCCCTCCTCGACCATGGGCGCTCGCCCCTCGGCGCCTGCCCACGTCACCGGAACCTGTTGATCGGGACCGTCCGACGAGCTCACCACAACGTCAAAGCTGACGAGCAGCGTCCCGTCTCGCAGTAGCCGGCGATCGGACTCGCCCCTGACTCTTCCCTGAACAATCGCGACATTCATCGCTCCACCTCTTGGCGGTTGAGTGTTGTTTGGGGGAAGACACGGGCCGACAGCAGTCGAGGAACAGCGCAAGAGTCAGCGCGTCACGAGTCAGCGCAGCGAACGAGCGCGGTCGCCGGCGTCGCCGAACGCTGGCTCGAGTGTGTTGACTTCAGCGAACAGCCGGCGAGCCTTTGGCAGCTCTCCGGCCCGCTCGTAGAGATCAGCGAGTGCGTACCAACGACGAAGATGCTGCACCTTCGGCTTCTTGGGAGCACGCGGAGCCTTTTCGAGCATGCGAATGCCCTCACGCAACTTGCCTTGGTCAGCAAGAGCGCCGGCGTAGACGATCCGGCCCTCCTCGACCAGCTCTGCGTTGGGCGAGGCCTCCCCCAACTCCTGCCAATAGCGTTCGACTTCATTCCAGTGTCCAAGGGCCCGAGCACAGTCAGCAAGTACATGGTGCTGCTCGACAGTGCCGGTTGCACTCTCGAATGCGGTCAAGTCGTTGATCGCTTGCTTCCACTTGCCCAAGCGATAGCTACACAGGCCTCGCAACTCGAGCACTTCAGGCACACCGGGGCCGAGGCTGTCGATGGAGCTCAACAGTTTGTGGGCATCACCGAACCGGTCAGCCTCGAAGGCGCTCGCCGCCTCGATCAAACGCCGCTCCAGCTTCTTCGCCGTGTCGTTGGCGACGCCTTTGAACTCGACCGATGAGACATCGATCGTCGAACCCCGACGCCGGCGCTTGCCGCCGCCCGAACTTGCTTGTTCGTCGTCATCGACTCGCTCGACGATCACTTGATCTCGAACCACCGGAGGGGGCGGGACCCGCTTCTTAGCCACGGGTAGAGGCTAGAGGCACGACCAGCGAACCGGGCGAAAGCCTCGAACCCTTGTCGGGCCGAGCCCAAAACGTGAAGAAGGCCCACTGCCGAAACAGTGGGCCTTCCAATAAGAAATCCGGCAGCGACCTACTCTCCCAGGACGTCTCCGTCCAAGTACCATCGGCGCAGGAGGGCTTAACTTCCGTGTTCGGAATGGGAACGGGTGTGACCCCTCCGCTATCGCCACCGAAACCATGCCCCAGAAACACAACCAACCCCACCCAAAGATGGCGGCCGGTCCGGTCTACAACAGGACGGCGAAAACATTTACATAACGAAGAAAACAATACAAGTAAAAACACTTGAGAATTCCACAGCGAGCACGAGCTGTAATAACACAAGCCCTCGGTCTATTAGTACCGGTCGGCTGAACACATTACTGTGCTTACACGTCCGGCCTATCAACGTGGTGACCTACCACGGACCTTACCCGGTTAACCCGGTGGGTGATCTCATCTTAGAACGGGTTTCCCACTTAGATGCTTTCAGCGGTTATCCCTTCCGCAGGTCGCTAACCAGCCATGCTCCTGGCGGAACAACTGGCACACGAGAGCTGCGTCCATCCCGGTCCTCTCGTACTAGGGACAGACTTCTTCAAATCACCTTCGGCTGCAGAGGATAGGGACCGAACTGTCTCACGACGTTCTAAACCCAGCTCGCGTACCGCTTTAATGGGCGAACAGCCCAACCCTTGGGACCTGCTTCAGCCCCAGGATGCGATGAGC
>ENA-ORXM01000350-ORXM01000350.1-marine-metagenome-genome-assembly--contig:-NODE-350-length-86800-cov-7.735653_pt1 | contig 86800 bp, 88 predicted proteins | sample MGYA00237867_ERZ511480 | MGnify/ENA primary metagenome ERZ511480 (study PRJEB26309, sample SAMN06266103) | marine metagenome | isolation source: Algal blade | place: United Kingdom:Sidmouth, United...
GCGCCTCGCTGGGTCGAGAAGCTGCCGAGCATGTTGCAAGCGCTGTCGACAGCACCCACCACGCTCACCCACGGCGATTACCGGGCCGACAACATCTTCTTCGACGACGCCGGCAATGTGGTGCTGTTGGACTTCCAGCTGACCGGGCTCGGCACCGGCGCGTATGACCTGGCGTACTTCGTGACACAGAGCTTGAAGCCCGATGATGCGTCGGAGAATGAACGAGCACTCTTCGATCGCTATGTCGACGCACTCGTCGATGCGGGTGTGCGCGAAATCGACACCGCCGGGTTGTGGGAGAACTACCGCATCGCCGCGCTGTTCTGTCTGGTCTACCCGATTGTTGCCAGCCGAGGCATGGATCTGTCCGATCCCCGCCAGTATGCGCTGGTCGACAATATGAGCATCCGCTGCGCTCGGGCCATCGACGAACTGAACCTCGTCGACCTGTTGTGATTCTCCAGCAACCTGCTAGCGCAGGGTCACGCCTTTTTGCTTTTGGGCGGCGTTGATACAGGCGGCTCGCAGCTCGCCGATTTCGTCGTCGGTCATGGTGCGATCGGATGCCTGAAAGCGCAGCCGGAACGCCAGGCTGCGTGCGCCTTCGGCCATGCCGGTGCCGCGGTAGGTGTCGAACAGCTCGACCTTGGTCAGCGGCTTGCCGCCACCCTTGCGGAGTGCGCCGGCGATGGTGGCTGCGGGGATCTCGTCGGGCACCTCGAATGCCAGGTCGACGTCGCTCGATGGGTACTTGCTGACGGCAGTGTATTTGCGGTTGCCGTAGGGTCCGTTGAGCACGGTTTCGAGATCGATTTCGAGCCAGGCAACTCGACCTTCGATGTTGAACGCCTTGCACACGTCGGGGTCGACCTCGCCGACATGGCCCCGGACCTGACCTGCGATCACGACTTCGGCGCTGCGGGTCGGGTGCATGCCGGGCGGTGTCGCCGGACGCAGTTGCACGTTGGGCAGCGCCAGCGTGGCGTCGAGCAGATCCAGGAGCTCGACCGCCACGGGTGCTTCGGAGTCCGACGCAGAGACGGCGAGATATTCGTTCTCGTCGGGCCGCAGCGGATCATTGGTCGGCGGCAGGAACGTGTGCCCGATCTCGAAGAACCGCATGGGTCCGGATCGGTGCGACTGGTTGTAGGCAATGGCCTTGAGGTGGCCAGGCATGAGCGAGGTGCGAAGGATCGATTCCTCTTGCACCAATGGGTTGGCCAACGTGACGCCGTCTTCGGGCAAGCCCGCTTTCGAGAGATCGCCGGGGCCCAGGAACGGCAGCGGCTGAATCTCGTCGCAGCCCGCTCCGATCAGTGCAGCACGGACGGCGCGTCGTGACTTCTGGTACTCGGTGAGGTGCCCGATGATGTCGCTACGCGGAACGGTACGTGCGATGTTCTCGAACCCATACATGCGCCCGACTTCTTCGGCGATGTCGGTCTCGGTCTCGGTGTCCCAACGCCAGGTGGGGATGGTCACGTTGAGCATTTCGTCAGAAGCCGAATCAACGTCGAATCCGATGCTCGCCAGATGCTCACTCATAGTGCCGGCATCGATATCGGTGCCGAGCAGTCCGTTGATCTTGGCGACGCGAACCGGCAGCGGAGTGCGGTCCGGGGTTTCTCCGAATTCGTCGATGGTGCCGCCGGCGACCGAAGCGCCTGATTCGGAGATCAGCTGGCAGAAACGGTCCAGAGCCCGGGGCATGTTCTCGCCCCAGTCGACGCCGCGACGGTAGCGGGTGCCGGCCTCGCTGGGCAGGTTCAGACGCTTGATCGTGCGCGAGATGCTTGGTGGGTCCCACCAGGCCATCTCCAGTAGCACCGAAGTGGTGGTATCGCCGATTTCGGTGTCTTGGCCGCCCATGACACCCGCCAGGCCGATGGCTGTGTCGTCGCCGTTCGCAATCACGCCGTCGCCAGGCACGAGCGAACGCTCGACGCCGTCGAGGGTGGTGATCTCTTCGCCGTCATGGGCGCGCCGCACCTGGATATGGCCACCGGGAACGGTGGCCAGGTCATAGGTGTGGTTCGGCTGCCCGAGTTCGAGCATGACGTAGTTGCTGATATCGACCACGCTGTTGATCGGGCGCATACCCAGCGCGATGAGCCGCTGCTGGATCCACCGTGGTGATGTGCCGATCTCGACGTCGTGAATGGTGCGGGCGAGGAAGCGACCGCACAGCGATGGGTCGAGTATGTCGATCTTGGCTTCGTCGGTCACTGCCAGACCCGAGGGTGTGTAGCTGAACTCGGGGAATGCGAACGGCACGCCGAGCTTGGCGGCAAGGTCGCGAGCCACTCCGGAGACCGACATGGCGTCGGGCCGGTTGGCGTTGACTTCGAGATCCCACAGCACATCTTCGACGATGCCCAGGGCCTCGGTTATGGGTGCGCCAAGTTCGGCGTCGGTCTGACCGGTCAGCAACATGATGCCGTCGTGGTCTTCGCCCAGGCCTATCTCGCTGGCCGAGCAACACATGCCGTTGGACATCTCGCCGCGCATCTTGCGTTGCGCGATCTCCATTCCGTTGGGCATGACGGTACCGATGGTGGCGAACGGGATCAGGTCACCGACGGTCATGTTGAATGCACCACAGCAGACCTGCAGGGCTTCGCCGTCGCCGGCGTCGACCTGCACCAGTTGGATCTTGTCGGCATCTGGATGTGGCGACAGATCAAGCACCTTGGCCAGGACGATGCCGTCGAGACCCTGACCGGTGATGGTCATCTCTTCGACGGCCAGGCCGAGCGCACTCAGCGTCTCGCCCAAATCGACCGGGTGACCAGCAATATCGGGAGCGAACTCGCGCAACCAACTCAGTAGAACCTTCACTGTGCACCTCGCAATCGCTGCGTCGCTTCACTACGCCCATTCTCAATTGTCCATGCGCCAGGCGCATGGACAATTGGGCCGCTCTGCGGCTGTGTCCATCGCAGCGTCGCTGCGCTTTGGCTGCTCTGCGGCTGTGTGCATCGCAATCGCAGCGTCGCTGCGCTTTGGCTGCTCTGCGGATGGTTCGTGAACATCGATTTGTCCCTCATCAGAACTGGCGCAGGAAGCGGACGTCGTTGTTCACGAGTTCGCGGATGTCGTCGAGTTGGTAGCGCATGATGGCCATGCGATCGATACCGAAGCCGAAGGCGAAGCCCTGCCAGATCTCTGGATCGATGCCGCAGTTGCTGAGCACGTGGGGATGAACCATGCCGCAGCCCCCGAGCTCCAGCCAGCTGCCGTCGGGCAGGCTGATGTCGAATTCGGCCGATGGTTCGGTGAACGGGAAGTACGAGGGACGCAGACGGGTCCTGACTTCTGCGCCGAAGAACGTGCGTACGAACTCGTCGATGGTGCCGGCCAGGTCGCCCAGGGTGATGCCCTTGTCGATGACCAGCCCTTCTATCTGATTGAACGCTGGCAGGTGGGTGGCGTCGGCGGTGTCGGTGCGGAATGCACGGCCGGGGGCGACGATGTAGATCGGCGGCTCCTGGGTCTCCATGGTCCTGACCTGCACCGGCGAGGTGTGTGAGCGCAGCATGACTTCTTCGGGTTCGCCCAGGTTCACGAAGATGGTGTCGAAGCTGCCACGAGCCGGATGCCACTCGGGGATGTTCAAGGCCTCGAAGTTGTACCAGGCGGTTTCGACCTCGGGTCCTTCGGCCACGGTGTAACCCATGCCGATGAAGACGTCCTCGAGCCGGTCGCGTGACTGGGTGATCAGGTGGAGATGGCCAGCATCTGCGGTCGAGCGAAACTCGGTCAGATCGAGCCGCTCTGCTTCGAGTGCCACTGCCCGGGCTGCGCCGGCAAGATCGGCGTGTCGGGCGGTAAAGGCCGACTCGATCTCTTGGCGAGCGGCGTTGATGGCCTGGCCGGCGTCTTTGCGTTGATCTGGTTCGAGTGAACCGAGATCCTTCTTGGCCAGCGAGACCGGGGCCTTCTTGCCGATCAGACCGGGTCGCATCGCCTCGAGTGAGTCGAGATCACCCGCTCCGTTGATCTGGGCGACGGCGTCGGTCGCTAGCTGTTCATATGAGCTCATGCGGTTGTTGATCGTAGTGGCGCTGTCGCCAACACCCGCTTGAATTGGTCCCGGCGTTCAGGGAGCGATTGAATCGATGTCGAACGCACCGCCACCGATGGGCTCCAGAAGGACGCCGGAGTCGATCACGTCATGCGTTGCGATCTCCGCAATTGTGTCCCCGCCGCCAACGGGTGGCAGCTGTCCGGGGTTGATGAGTTGCGGGTTGTCGATTGGGTCGACCAGGCACGTGTTCCGACCAGGACTTCGCCAGCGCCACAGGTGGGTGTGGCAGCGGTGGGTGGGGCATCGATGGTTGGCAGCGCCCCGTCGTCGGAACCGTTGGGAGAGACGGGAGCGATGACGTTGGGGTTGTCGTCACCCGGCGTGTCGACATTCCCGCCCGCGATTGTCGCAGGAGCAGCTGGGGGTGGAGTCTGGCAGATGCCGTCGATCAACGTCTGTTCGCCGGAACATCCGATCTCGACCACGTCGGGGGTGTCGGCAGGGGCCGGAGCGACCGGAGTGACGATGGCTGGTTCATCCGACCCGGGGGTGGCGGCGTTGGTGACATCGGGGGTTGTGGCCGAAGGACCCGCATCTGCAGCAGGAGCGGCTGGCGCTGGCTCTGCTGCTTCGGTGCTGTCGCACGGGAGGGCTAGCAATGAGCCGTCTTCTGACGGGCGGCTTGCGTTGTCACAACCGATTTCAACGATGCCGGTGCCTGCCTCGCTGCCGTCGAGTTCGACTACGCCGTCGATTACACCCAGGCAGTCATTACAGTTTTCGAGGGGTGCGCAGCCGCCTACAGCGAGATTGCAGATGGCAATGTCTCCATCGAAGCATCCATCTGGCTGACCGTCGACGCCGGTCGCGTACAGCAGACACTCCTCTTCTTCGGCCGGAGCAGGGGTCGCAGCGCCAGCACCGTCGTCAGCTGCCGAGCTATCAGCATCGGCAGGTGAGTTGGCATCTGGTGTAGCTGCTGCTGGGTTGCCAGCGTCGCCAGCGGCAGCAGGTGCGTCTGCTGCGGTGTCGTCTGCGGCGGCCTGGCCGGTCGCATTGTCGTTTGCAGCAGCATCCTCTGTTGCGGAGTCTTGAGTAGCAGCGTCGTTCGTTTCTGTTTGGGGGTCGCTGGCCGATCCAGAGGCGTCGATCTCGGCTGGTTCGGCTGTGGTGTCGCCGCTCGCAGCAGCTGCATCGTCTTGGGTGGCGGCCGTCTCGCCTTCGGTGTCAGCATTGTCGACGGTCCCGTTGGTGCGCAGGTCGTCGTCGCTGCCGTCGCTCTGCCTGGCGGATGTTGCCTCGTCGCTATTGCGCTCGGTGTTGTTGGCAGGCGTGGCTTCGGTTGAACCCGCCGCGCCCTCTGTCGTACCTGCTGTCGTTACGGCCGTGGTGGCTTGCTCTACGCCGGATCCGTCGGTCGTGACGTTGATCTCGCTCTGAGCAGCACCGGCTGCACTCGCCGGCGGGTCGGCTGCCAACACGGTACTGGAGCCGCCGGAAACGGTGAGAGCGAGCGCCGCTGCCGCCGCCAGCACGAGTGCTGCAAATGCGACGGCTACTGCGGTTGATCGGGCCTGGTTCGTTTCCATGGCTTCACTATGTTCACCCGGCGACATGTGAACTGTGTCCGAGACGACACACAGGTTGTGTTATCCAGCACACCTGGAGTTTGTTGCCGGCTGCAGGGCTGGTCAGTCGACGGCGTACTCGTCGCCGTAGAACTTGGCCGTGGTACGAGTGTGGAAGGTCACGACATTGATCGGGTCGTACTTCGGTTCACCGGTGTTGGGCAAGACCTCGAGGATCTCGTCGGGCCGCAGATACGCCGCCAGCGGGATGCTGACGCGGAGCTTGCCGATGTGATCGGGGTGGCGAGGTGGGCTGACCCGGTGGGTGGTCGATGGCATCAGGTCGTTGGTGATGCGTTGCATGTAGTCTCCGGTGTTCATCACGATCGACCCGGCCGGAGCATTGATGCGGATCCACTTGCCGTTGCGATGCAGCGCCTGGAGCCCATCGACGGCAGGAGCGGGCAGCAGGGTGAACAGGTCGACGTCTTCGTGTCCGAGCAGCCGACCTGCCCCACTCGCTTGCTCGGCGTCGTCGAGCGGCGGGTAGTAGTTCAGTCGCAGCCCGAGGTTCGGTTGCGTCAGCTTCTGGTCGTACAGGTGTGGATCACAGCCCAGCGATTGCAGCACGCTCTGCATGATCGGCTGGAACAGCGGAAGCTCGGCTTCGACCAGTTCACGAAAGATCGGCTCGACGTGTGGGGTCGCCCAGAAGTCCGTGGGGGTGTAGGCGGAGTCGTTGTCGAGATCGAATGCTCGGCGGCCGAATACCCAGCCCTCGACCAGGTCTGGGTGGATGTCGCTGGTTTCCTTGACGGGAAAGTAGCCCTCGCTCACGGCCCCGTGGCGTTCGGCGCGGTACCGCATCTTGTCGTCGAGTGACGCCTCCGTGAAGACCTCTTCGATGGTGTCTTCGGCTCGGTTGATGAGCGCAGCGTCGACGCCGTGACCTTGCAAGATCACAAAGCCGATCTCTTGCATGGCCGAACCGAGTTCATCGGCGAACGCTGCCTTGTCTGAGGCGTTGCCGTGCAGGTATTGGCTCATGTCGACGGTGGTCAGGTGAAAGTTCTCGTCGAAGGCATCGGCACCGTCGGCGGATTCGGCCAGATGGTATGCCGGCTTGTCGACCTGGTCGTAGCGCGAGAACTCCGTGCTGAGCGCGGTCGCGCCGTGTTGTTGATCCGTTTGGTTTGCCGTCACCACCAAAGACTACTGACAAGTTCGACAGACAGCTGTACCGAAGGGTGCGTTCGACCTCAGCGTGAACGCTCGACCCAGTGCCGATCACCGACTAGCTTCGCGATCATGAAAACATGGCGGATCAAGAAGTTCGGTGCAGTGGTGGCTGTGCTGGCAGTGGCATTGACATCATTGGCAGTGGCTGCTCCACCTGCTCAGGCACAAAGCGACCAGTACGAGACGTGTGCGTTGTATGGCCGGGTCGTTGGCACGGGTGGACAGGTCGCCGCCGACGCCGCCACGGCATTGCAGGCGCTCGGCGCCCCGAATCCTGCCGGTATCAACGATGCACTCGAAACCATCATCAACTTGGAAGCCGACGTGCCGCCAGCTGGCTCACGACCGAGTTCCGAAACGGTCAACAATGCGTCCACGGCGCTCGACGGTTACTACGGAGACCTCTGTGCGGATCTCGATATCTGCCCACTGATCCGTCAGGCCATTGCGACCAATGACGGATCGTCGGCCGAAGCAGCACGACTCGCCCGCAGTATCACCGCACCTGCGCCGCCGGGAATCGACGCCGCGCTGGCACTGATCGCCGGCGAGATCGACGAGTCGCCCTTCCATGCGTCGGTCGCCGAGGCCCAAGCCCAGATCGAGTCGTACTTCCCCTGTGTGCTGCTTCCTGTGCCCAACCCCGCGCCCGTTGGAGGAATTCCTGCAGATGTCGCAGCAACGTGTGGTGACCTGAACGTGCTCTCCATCCCCGAGGGCCCGTTTGCCATAGCAGCCGCCGAGAGCCTGCGAGCTCGCGGTGCGCCGAACCCGTCGGGCATCGAAGCCGCGCTAGACGTGATCGTGGCAGCGGCCGATTTCGCAAACGAATCACCGCCGTTGGCCGAGATCGATGCTGCGCTCGCCACCCTTCAGGCCTATTTCGGTGGAGCCTGCGCCAATCTGGATCGGTGTGTGTTCGTCACCCAGATCGGGGGCACCGATGCTGTGGCCGCAGTCGAGGCCGCCCGGTTGCTGCGGCGTATCGAGACGCCATCACCTCCTGGCATCGACGCCGCGCTGGCGTTGATCGCAGGCGACATCGATGATTCACCCTTCCACGACAACGTCGCACAGGCTGTCGCTCAGATCGTGAGCTACTACTCCTGCGGTGACGGTGCGGGCGCAGATGACGGTGGCAGCACTACCGACGATGGTTTGGCCTTCACCGGCTCCACGACTGTGCCCGTGGCCTTGCTCGGCGTCGCACTCATGACGTCGGGTGCCGGCGTATTGAGCGCGCGACGTCGACTGGTCCACGCGGCAACCTGACTCGGTTCGAGTCGGCCCGGGTCTATCACGTGCACCTTTCACTCGTGTCTCTGATCGTCGACGACGTCGACGACGCCATTGCATTCTTCGTCGACGTCATCGGCTTTCAGCTGGTGGAAGACTCGCCCAGTATGGCGAACGACGGTACGCCCAAGCGTTGGGTCGTCGTGCAGCCACCCGGTGGTCAGACCGGCGTCTTACTCGCTCAGGCACGTGGCGATCGCCAAGTCGCTGGGATCGGTGAGCAGTTCGTCGGGCGCGTTGGGCTCTTCCTGACGGTCGACGATTTCGAAGAGCAGTACGAACGAATGCTGGCCGGGGGAGTGCAGTTCACCAGCGAGCCTCGGACCGAGCCCTATGGGCAAGTGGCAGTGTGGCGTGACATCGCGGGCAATCTCTGGGATCTACTCGGACCGCCCGAAGCTCAATCGCCGGGCTGAGCTTGCAAGTGACATATTGCGCTATCCGCTCGCACTCATTGGATGCGGTCGCCGATAAGACACGCATGTTCATGCAACATTGTGTATAGTCATGCGATGCCTGAACAGCTGTCCGTCGGAATCGTTGGTGCCTCTGGCTTCACCGGAGCCGAACTTCTTCGACTACTCGTCAACCATCCGCAGATGCACGTGCAGGCGGTCACCGGCGACACCCAGGCTGGCAACACCGTCGCCGACCTGTATCCCAGTTTGGCGCCCGCCTACGGTGACATGACCTATGTTCGCTACGAAGACGCTGGGCTCGACCAACTGGATCTCGTCTTTGCGTGTCTGCCGCATCGAGCCTCGCAGGAGATCGTGGGCGGCCTGATCGACCATGTCGAGCACGTCGTGGACCTGTCGGCCGACTTCCGACTGAGCGACCCAGCGGTCTACGAGAAGTGGTACGAGGTTCCCCATGTGATGCCCGAACTCATCGAGCGGTTCTCCTATGGGCTGCCCGAGCTGTTCCGAGACGACATCGTCGCCAAGAAGCATGTCGCCGTGCCCGGCTGCTATCCGCAGACCGCGGTGCTGCCGCTGGCGCCATTGCTCCAGGCCGGTGCGATCAGTGAAACCGGCATCATCATCGATGCAGCCAGTGGCGTGTCGGGCGCCGGTCGGGCACCGAAACAGAACACCACGTTCTGTGCAGTAGACGAAGACTTCAGCGCGTATGGAGTCGGGACCCACCGCCACACGCCCGAGATCGAACAGACGCTCGGGACCCAGGTGGTGTTCACGCCTCACCTCGCACCGATGAACCGGGGCATCCTGGCCACCTGTTATGCCAAGCCGACCAGCCCGACGTCGGCCGGTGATCTACTGGCCATCTTGACTGACTTCTATGCCGACGAACCGTTCGTGCACGTCAGCGAACGCCTGCCGACCACCAAGGCGACACTCGGTTCGAACTCGGCTCACATCTCGGCCCGCTACGACGAACGGACCCAAACGGCCATGGTCTTCTGCGCACTCGACAACCTCTGCAAGGGCTCGTCGGGTGGGGCGGTGCAGTCGGCGAATATCGTGACCGGGCTCGACGAGATGGCCGGACTCCCACTCGTAGGGCTCATGCCATGAGCCCCGACAACGCCCTCTCCCCGCTGGCACCAGCGGCCTTTCCCGAATTGCCGTCGGTCCCTGGCGTCGAACTTCACGCTCACGCGGCCAACCTGCGCTATAGCGGGCGCCCCGACCTGTTCTTGGCGGTCATGCCCGAGGGCACAACCGTCGGCGGTGTCTTCACCAAGTCGGCCTGCGCGTCGGAGCCGGTCGATTGGTGCAAGCAGATCCTGCCGACCGGCACGGCTCGAGCCGTGGTGTGTAACGCGGGCAATGCCAATGCGTTCACCGGGGCGGCCGGCGTGGCTTCGGTGCAAGCCGAGGTCCAGGCGTTGAGCGCTGCGCTCGGCATCGCTGCCGACCAGATCTATGTGGCCTCGACCGGCGTGATCGGCGAACCCCTCGACGACCAGCAGATCGTCGGCGCTCTCGGCGAACTGGTCGCAGCCGGCGGCGCATCGTGGCCCCATGCCGCCCAGGCCATCACCACCACCGACACGTTCAGCAAGGGAGCCTTCGCCGACGTGACAGGAGCGAAGGTCTCCGGCAATGTGGTCGGCATCGCCAAGGGAAGCGGCATGATTGCACCCAACATGGCCACCATGCTCGGCTTCCTGTTCACCGATGTGGCGGTGACCTCGGAGGCGCTGCAACTGGCTGTCAGCTCGGCTACCAGCGAGAGCTTCAACCGCATCACCGTCGACAGTGACACCTCGACCAGCGACACCGTGTTGCTGTTCGCCACTGGTGCCGCAGGCAACGACCCGATCGATGGTCCTGGCCACGCGGCGTGGGCCGATTTCAGCGCCGCCGTGTTCGAGGTCTGTCTCGATCTGGCCCACCAGATCGTCCGCGATGGCGAGGGTGCCACCAAGTTCATCGAGGTTCGCGTCGAAGGCGCGGTGAGCGACGAGTCAGCCGAAATCGTCGCCCGGTCGATTGCCGACTCGCCATTGGTCAAGACCGCAATGGCCGCCCAAGACGCCAACTGGGGCCGCATCGTCATGGCAGTCGGCAAAGCCGGCGAACCCGCCAGTCGCGACAAGCTGGCCATCTGGATCGGCGAAGAACACGTCACCGTCGCGGGCAAGATCCACCCCGAGTACAGCGAGGACCGCGCCAACCAGTTCTTGCAACAAGACGAGATCCTGATCCGAGTCGACCTGGGAATGGGCGAAGGCTCATCCTCGATCTGGACCTGCGACCTGACCCACGGCTATATAGAAATCAATGCCGGGTACCGGTCATGAGGAAGACTGCGTTGCCGGGCTCCGCAGGCTCCGCCCTTGGCGTTGGCACGCAGCACGACATGGCGTTTCTGATCGCTCCGTCGCTCGGCTCGGCTTACCCGGTTTTGCCGGGTCCCGCTGAGCGGTTTGTCGGGGCCTGCATATGAAAGTTCATAGTCCAGAAGAAACGGCGTCGATTCTGACGCAGGCGCTGCCGTATATTCAGCAGTTTTCCGGCACGACGGTGGTGGTCAAGTTCGGTGGCAATGCCATGGTCGACCCTGAGCTGTTCAAGACGTTCGCTGCCGACATCGTGTTGATGCACTCGGTCGGCATCAAGCCGATTGTCGTGCACGGCGGCGGTCCTCAGATCGGCGCGCTGCTCGAAAAGGTCGGCAAGCAGTCCGAGTTCGTCGATGGGCTGCGCGTCACCGATGCCGAGACGCTCGACGTGGTTCGCATGGTGCTCGCCGGCAAGGTCGGGCGCGACATCGTGAGCGGGATCAATGTGCATGGACCGCTGGCCGTGGGCGTGTCCGGCGAAGACGCCGGTCTGATTCGGGCCAAGCCGCACAGTGTCGAGCACGGCTTCGTCGGCCAAGTGGTCGATGTGAATCCCGACATCGTGCACAAGTTGCAAGCCGAAGGTCTGATTCCGGTCATCTCGACGATCGGCAGCGACGAGACCGGCCAGGCCTACAACATCAATGCCGACACAGTCGCCGGACACATCGCCGCCGCAGTAGGTGCCAACAAGCTCGTGATGTTGACCGATGTCGATGGCCTGCGTCGCGATCCCGACGATCCGGACACGCTGATTCGCCAAACGACTTCGGATGAGCTGCATCCATTGGTTGGCACCCACACGGTGTCGGGCGGCATGATCCCCAAGGTCGCGGCTTGCCTGCATGCGGTGGACAATGGCGTGAACACCGCTCACGTGCTCAACGGCACGGTCAAGCACGTGCTGCTGCTCGAGATCTTCACGGTTTCGGGTATCGGCACCATCATCCGCCCCGGAGACGGCTCGCAATGAACCAACCATCGAGACTGCCCCAGAGAAAGCACCTGTCATGACCGACACCCATGTCGAACATATACCTGCCGATGCGGACCATTGTCCGATCATGGCGACCTATGGCCCGCCCGAGGTCATGTTCGTGCGCGGTGAAGGATCTCGTCTGTACGACCCCAGCGGCAAGGAATACATCGATTGGCTGGCCGGCATTGCTGTCACGTCGCTGGGCCATTCCCACCCTGGCATCGCCAAAGCCATTGCCGAGCAGGCGACCACGCTGTTGCACGTCAGCAATCTGTTCGCTACCGAGCCGCAGTGGAAGGTCGCTCGCATCATCGACGAACTGGTCGGGGGGCCGCCGGGCAAGGTGTTCTTCGCCAACTCCGGCGGCGAGGCGAACGAAGCGCTGATCAAGTTGGCCCGCAAACACGGCGGGCGCGGCCGACATGTCGTCGTGTCGGCCATGCGCTCGTTTCACGGCCGCACGCTGGCCACGCTGGCGGCGACCGGACAGCCGGAAAAGCACGAACCGTTCCAGCCGCTTCCCGAAGGCTTCCGCCATGTTGCCTATAACGACATCGACGCTCTCGAGAAGGGCCTTGATGACTCGGTCGCCGCCGTGCTGCTTGAGCCGATCCAGGGCGAAGGCGGCATCAACGAAGTTGACCCGGCGTACTTCCCGGCGGTGCGCGAGATCTGCACCGAGCGCGGCATCTTGTTGATGTTCGACGAGGTCCAAACCGGCCTGGCCCGGACCGGAGCATGGTTTGCCTTTCAGCACTACGGCATCGAACCCGACGCAATTTCGATCGCCAAGGCGTTGGGCAACGGCATGCCAATCGGTGCTATCTGGGCGCGCACCGACGTCGCTTCTGCATTCAACCCGGGCGATCATGCCACGACCTTTGGTGGTCAACCAATGGCGGCGTCGGCCGCTCTGGCCACCCTTGAGATCATGAAGTCGATCGACGCGCCATCGTTGGCCAACACCGTCGGCGCCGCGCTCCGAGACAAGCTGATGGGGCTGAACGGCGTGGTCAGCACCCGAGGTCGGGGCATGCTCATCGCCGCCGAACTCGATCCGGCGGTCCTCGACGGCCGGAGCGCCGGCGAGGTCGCCAATGCCTGCTTACACGCCGGCCTGATTCTCAACGGCGTCACACCAACCGCGCTCCGGGTCGCCCCTCCGCTCACGATCACCTTCGCCGAGATCGAACAAGGCATCGCCGTGCTCGACAGCGTGTTGAACAGATGATGGCCACACCCCACGTTTCTGAACCGTTTGAGCGAAATAGTCGTCGAATCGGTTCAGAAAGCTCATGAGTCGGGCATCGAAGGCGCAGAGGCAGCAGGTGATTGCCGACCTGCTGGCAGACGAAGCCATCACCAGTCAGGAACAGATCGTGGATCACCTGGCCGAGCAGGGCATCACCGCCACCCAGGCCACGGTGTCGCGCGATCTCGAAGATCTGAGCGCCATCAAGGTCCGCATCCCTGGGGGCGCCAGCGCCTACGCCATACCCGACCATCCCCACGAGCACGTCGTGCCGTCGGGCCATCTGCGTCGCATCTTCTCCGAATGGGTCGTGGGCGTCGACAGCTCCAGCAACATCGTGGTGCTGCGTACGCTGGTCGGTAGCGCCCATGTCGTTGCTTCGGCCATCGACCGATCAGGCCTCGAAGAGGTCCTGGGTACGGTCGCTGGCGATGACACCCTGATGGTCGTGGCCGCCGAAGGCCACTCCGGCCGATCGGTCGCCGAACTCTTCCGCAGCTATGCCGACCTCGGCTAGCACCACTGAACGAACTCCCCAGCAACCCCTCACCCGAAAGACGAATCCACTCCCATGTCCGACGTAAACAAGTCCGAAGTCAACAAGGTCGTGCTGGCCTACTCCGGCGGTCTCGACACCTCGGTCATCCTGAAATGGCTCGAAGTCGAATACGACTGCGAAGTCGTGACCTTCACCGCCGATCTGGGCCAAGGCGAGGAACTGGAACCCGCCCGCACCAAGGCCGAAGCCATGGGCGTGAAAGAGATCTACATCGATGACCTGCGTGAAGAATTTGTGCGTGACTTCGTGTACCCGATGTTTCGCGCCAACGCCATCTACGAAGGCGTGTACCTGCTCGGCACCTCGATCGCTCGCCCGCTCATCGCCAAGCGCCTGATCGAGATCGCACGCGAGACCGGCGCCGACGCCATCAGCCATGGCGCAACCGGCAAAGGAAACGACCAGGTCCGCTTCGAACTCGGCGCCTACGCTCTCGAACCCGAGATCAAGGTGATCGCCCCGTGGCGCGAATGGGATCTCGGCGGACGCGAGACCCTGCTGGCATACGCCGAAGAACACAACATCCCGATCGAGAAGACCCGCGGGGCAAAGTCGCCGTTTTCGCAAGACGCCAATCTGCTACACATCAGCTACGAGGGCGGCCCGCTCGAGGACCCCGCCAACGAACCGCCGTCGGAGATGTGGCGCTGGTCGACCTCACCCGAGCTGGCACCCAACGAGGGCCAATACATCGAGATCGGCTACGAGAAGGGTGATCCCGTGACCCTCGATGGCAAGGCGCTTTCGCCGGCCACGATGCTGGCTGAACTCAATCGGCTCGGTGGCATTCACGGCATTGGTCGCCTGGACATGGTCGAGAATCGCTTCGTGGGCATGAAGTCACGTGGCGCCTACGAGACGCCGGGCGGCACCATCATGCTGACCGGTCACCGGGCGATCGAGTCGATCACCCTGGATCGCGAAGTGGCGCATCTGAAAGACGAGCTCATGCCTCGCTACGCCAAGCTCATCTACAACGGCTTCTGGTGGTCGCCCGAACGTCACATGCTGCAAGCGGCGATCGACTACAGCCAGGAACGCGTCAACGGCACGGTCACGCTCAAGCTGTACAAGGGCAACGTGATGGTCGCCGGCCGCAAGTCCGCCGACTCGTTGTTCGATGAGAAGATCGCCACCTTCGAAGACGACGGCGGTACCTACGACCAAAAGGACGCCGAAGGTTTCATCAAGCTCAACGCCCTACGCCTACGCAACCTGGCCAGGCGCGACGGTGCTTAACCGCTCCGCTTGGGCCGACGTTCGTCGGACATGGTTTCTGTTCGGTTGGTGCGGCTCGTCCCTCGCTCGCTTTTCGCTCGTCCTCGCTGATACGTGGGTAGCGCAGCGGTCTGGGATCGCAGGCTTTCGAGCCCTCGCTTTTTGCTCGTCCCTCGCTCCTACCTTTTGCTCTTGACTAATCACTTTCACGAAAGAACTTGTTGGCTATGACTGATCACCAATCCGCAGAGGGTCCAGAGCGCAGCGACGACCCGATTGCGAAGGAAACGGCCACGCTCTGGCATGGGCGGTTTGCTTCGGGGCCCAGCGAAGCGTTGCTGAAGTACACGGTGAGCTTGTCCTATGACCAGCGGTTGGCGAAGTACGACATCATGGGGTCACGGGCGCATGTGCGTGGTCTTGCTCGCGTGGATCTGCTGACGCAGGCCGACGCCGACGCCGTGCTGATTGCGCTCGACGAGGTCGAAGCCGAGCTCGAATCAGGTGCCTTCGTGTTCGTGCCCAGCGACGAGGACATCCACACTGCGGTTGAGCGTCGGGTCACCGAGATCGCTGGGCCGGCAGGGGCCCGCTTGCACACCGGCAGGAGCCGCAACGATCAGGTGGCGACCGATCTGCGACTGTTCGTCAAAGACCACATGGCCATGATCGCCGGCTTGGTCGTCGACCTGGAACAGGTATTGCACGATCGCGCTGTCGAAGCCGGCGGGGCCTACCTGCCTGGCTATACGCATCTGCAACGGGCGCAGCCGGTGTTGTTGTCGCACCATCTGCTGGCGCACTTCTGGACGTTCCGTCGCGACGTCACTCGGCTCATGGCCGCTCGCGTGGCCGCCGATGTCTCGCCGCTCGGTGCGGGCGCGCTTGCTGGCAGCACACTTCCGCTGGACCCCGACGGCAATGCTCAAGACCTGGGCTTCTCGGCGCGCTTCGAGAACTCGCTCGACGTCGTGAGCGATCGTGATTACGTGGCCGACGCGCTCTACGCGCTGACGATGATCGGTATTCACTTGTCACGAATCGGCGAAGAGTTTGTGCTGTGGTCGAGCGAGGAGTTCGGCTTCGTGACGGTCGACGATGGCTATGCCACTGGTTCGTCGATGATGCCGCAGAAGAAGAACCCCGACATCGCCGAACTGGCCCGTGGCAAAGGCGGCCGTTTGATCGGCAACCTGACCGGTTTGCTGGCAACGCTCAAGGGGTTGCCCCTGTCCTACAACCGTGACCTGCAAGAGGATAAAGAAGGGCTGTTCGATGCCATCGACCAGATAGCTGCGGGGCTGATTGCCGTCACCGGCATGATCGCCACGGCGACGTTCCGCACCGATGCCATGGCCACAGCTGCCGACGAGTCGGCCGCCGGCGCAACGGACCTCGCTGACTTCCTGGTGCGGGCCGGCATGCCCTTCCGCGATGCCCACGCGGTGGTCGCCAACGTCGTGCGTGAGTCGATCGACAGCGATCGCACTCTGGCCCAAGTCACCGCCGAGGCGGAACACCTCGGCGCCGATGCTGCTGCACTATTAGCCCCCGGTGTCGGCATCAAACTGCGCACCAGCCCCGGTGCTTCGGGGCCGGGGCCGGTCGCTGACCAGTTGGTCGCCGCAACCGCCGCGCTCGAAGAACTCAAAGCCAACCTGCCGTAGCAAAACCTGCGTAAGTGACCAGGTCAATTACGCAGGTTGGGTGGCAGACTCGGGTCGTGGCAGATCCGAACCATCGCAAGCTGACGCGGGCAGCGTACGACGCAGACGCCGTTGGATGGACGACGACTTCGCAGCCTCATCAACTCGAGCTGGCCGCAAAGCTGCGAGCTGACGCCCAGGGGATGATCCTCGATCTGGGATGTGGTCCGGGCTGGCATCTTCCCGGCCTTGCACCTGCGATCGGTCTCGACGTATCGATCGAGATGGCACGGCTCGCGGCGGACTTCGGTCCCGCCGTGCAGGCCGACGTAAGCAGACTTCCCCTTTCCGGGGGATCCATCGGCGGAGTGTGGGCCAGTCGTAGTCTGGTTCATCTGCCGCGCACCGAAGTGCCGATGGCGCTGGCCGAGCTTCACCGGGTGATGCGAATCGGTGCAACTGGTTACCTCTGGCTCTTCGAGGGCGACGACGATTCTCGAGATTGGCCCGACGACCGGTTCGCCGGGCGCATCTTCTCGTATTGGCCCCAGGACCTGCTTCGACGGACAATCGAAGGAGCGGGATTCGACTCGGGAGATTTCATCACCTGGAAGTCAAAGGACGGTATCGGCCAGCTGATGGTCCCGATAACCAAACGGTGGACACTGCCCGACTACGTCAGCGCAAAAATGGAACTGCTGATAACCGGACTGAATCCGAGCCCGAGCTCGGCTGACTCAGGCATTGGTTTCTTCAAAGCCGGCAACCGATTCTGGCCTGCTGCGTTGCAAGCGGGTCTGGTCACGCGAGATCGCGACCCCACCCACGCATTGGAGGAGCACGGCGTTGGCATGACCGACATGGTCAAGCGCACCACCCGGCGTGCAGACGAACTCGAAAAGAGCGAGTACCGGTCCGGGTTCGAACGACTGACTCATTTGGTCGAATGGTTGCAGCCGCAAACGATCTGCATGGTTGGACTCGCCGGGTGGCGGACAGCGGTGAACCGCAAAGCCCAGCGCGGCTGGCAACCTGAGACCGTGGCTGGGCGTCGGGTCTACCTCATGCCATCGACCAGCGGCCTCAACGCCCACGACACCATCGACACGCTCGCCGACCATCTGACGCTGGCAGCGAGGCGGCAGCAGTAACGAGGCGGAAGCAGCAACATGGCGGCGAACCTGCCAATGTCGATCGCTTCGTCGCCACGTCTGCCGGAGCGGCACGAGCGGCCTCGCTGCTGGCAGTAGATCCGACCGAAACGCTCCTGGACTTCTCGACGATTCCACGCGCTGCATAACGCCGAAACCGCTATACAAGAGCAGTGTCGAATATTAGCGACCATCCTCTCGAAGCTCCTCATGACATCCGTTTCGAGGTCATGCACATGCGCTGGCTCAACCTGGCGTTTCTGCACTGGCAGTTCGATCCCGGCGAAGTCCAGGCCGTATTGCCCCGCGACCTGACCGTCGACACGTTCGACGGCGCGGCGTGGATCGGGCTCGTGCCTTTTCAGATGGAGGTGCAGTTGCCAGGCGGCATTCCCATTCCTCGCGAAGGCCAGTTTCCCGAGACCAACGTGCGAACCTATGTGCGAGGCCCCGACGGCACCCCCGGCGTGTGGTTCTGCTCGCTCGAAGCGGGGCGACTGTCAGCCACCGCAGTAGCACGGACCACCTACGGCCTGCCTTACTACTGGGCCGAGATGACCGCCGAGAACCAAGGACCCGACTGGACGTATCGCTCTCGGCGAAAGTGGCCTGGTCCCAATGGCGCACGCTGCGATGTCGATGTCACTGCCGGCGACGCCATCCACGAACATTCGTCACTCGAACGATTTCTGACCGCCCGTTGGGGCCTGTTCTCAACGTTCCTGGGACACACCTTGTACGCGCCGATCAGCCACGAAGCCTGGCCCCTGCATCACGGCGAACTCACCTATCTCGACGATGGTCTCATGGCCGCCGCCGGCTTTCCGATTCCCGACGGCGATCCCGTGGTGCACTGGACACCAGGTGTGAGCGTGCGCATCGGCCGGCCCCGTCGAGTTCGCGACTGAGGCTTCGACAGCTACTCTCGCTCGCAACCACCTCGACATGCAGGAGAACGTTATGGAGCTCTACGACGTGATGCGAACGACCTTCGCATGCCGTGAGTGGACGAACGAGTCGGTCAGCGACCAGACCGTGCACCACATCCTGGACAATGCCCGATTCGCTCCCAACGGTGGAAACCGCCAAGGCCAGCACATCATCGTGGTGAAGGACAAAGACGTTCGGCGTCAACTGGCTCCGCTGGTGCGAGAAGCAACCGACATCTACATGGCGCAGACCGCTGCTGGCGAAGCCCCCTGGAACTCCATTCACCCAACGTCGGTCGATGAAGCTGCCATCCGAGCTGCCGATGGGCCGGTCACCTTTCCGGGGGTCGCCGGCATGATCGATGCTCCGGTTGTACTGGTCGTGGCGGTCGACCTGTCGGTTGTCGCCAGTTTCGACAAGTACCTGGACCGGGTCGGCGTGATCAGCGGTGCGTCGATATATCCGCTGGTGTGGAACATCTTGATGGCGGCTCGCAACGAAGGCCTCGGCGGGGTGCTCACCACCTACCTGGCGGACAAGGAACCCCAGGTGCAACAGGTCCTGGGTCTGCCGAGCCACTACGCAGTCGCCGCCATGTTGCCGATTGGCGTGCCGGTCAAACAGCTGACCAAGCTGCGCCGCAATCCCGTCGAGGACTTTGTCACCATCGACACCTACGACGGCGAGGCCTTCACGGTGGCCGACTGACCATGCCTCTCGCTACAGCCGAAACGATCCAGGCGGTCCAGCACCACGCTCGCCTGGTCCAGCTGTTGCGGCTTGCGTATTCCGCCGAACGAGCGGCGGCCTATGCCTACATCGGCCATGCCGGCTCGGTCAACGACCCCACGCAGAAGGCGGCGCTCACCCAGATCGAAGCCGACGAATGGGACCATCGCGCTGCGGTGCTGCAGATCATGCAGACCTATGACATCGGGGTTAGCCGCATCCTTGAACTGCGCTTCTTTCTTGTCGGCAAGGTGATAGCGGCCAGCTGCTACCTGATCGGCTGGTTCATGCCGTACTACTTCGCCGGTCGGCTCGAGAGCGGAAACGTGTGTGAGTACTTCATCATGCAGCAATATTTCCACGAGATCGGGATCACCGACCACGACCACGTGCTCTGCGAAATGGGCATCAAGGAGAAGGAGCACGAACAGTTCTTTCTCGACGGCCTGGCCAACAAACGCCTGCTGCCGATCTTCCAGCGCCTGTTCGCCTGGGGCAGTGGCGCCAGCTACAACGACGTCGATCTGGCCGCTACCCATGACCCGGCATCGTCCTCGCGGTACTGCCAACCCGACCCCGATGACTCCGGTCGTGCCCGGCCCAGTCGACGATTGCGTTCGATCACACCCGCCACCTGAGCAGACGAAATCTCACGCTCGCAGTCAGTCAGTCGGCCATGGAGCGAGTTCGATGAACGGCACCTGCATGCGGTCGAAGAGATCGGCGAGGAATCGCAACGTCAGCCCCCACACAACCTGTGACTCGATATCGAGCTGGATCCCGGGCCAGGTCGAATCGCTCAGTGGGTAGTAGTAGTCGATGTAGCGAGTCCGGTCGGCCAAGTCCGCCAGCGGGACCCAGACAGTCGCCGCCACCTCGTAGTTCGGTGTGAGCAGTGGGCGAGGGCCCTCGAGCCAGTAAGCCTGGGCGTGCACGGCCTGAAGGTGGCGCCCGGGGATCAAGTTGCTCAATGAGCCGAGTCGGGCCGCATCGGTGAGGTCGAGATCGACTTCTTCGCGCGTTTCGCGCTCCGCAGTCGCGTGGGCGTCGCCATCACCGGGGTCGGTGCGGCCGCCAGGAAAGGCCATGTGTCCCGACCACGGGTCCGTGGCCTTGGTGGCTCGCTGAATGAAGAGCAGCTCAGCGCCATGGTCGCCGCTTCGAAACACCGTCGCGACCGAGGCAGTGGAACCCTCGATCGGTGTCACGGTCGCCTGATCCAGGACTCGGCGCAGTGCATCTGCGTCGAACAAGCTGGCATCCATCAAGCGGGCAACGTACCGGAAACACGCGTCCATCACCAATCGAAACGTGATGTCCACGGGGGGACTTCACAATTCGCACTACGGTCGGCCTGGTGCGCGATCTCGGACAAGACTTCTACGAGCGCCCAGTGCTCGAGGTGGCACCTGCGCTGTTGAACAAGGTGCTGGTCGTAGGTGGGCGAAGTGGGCGGATCGTCGAGGTCGAGGCCTACGGCGGCGAAGACGATCCCGGTAGCCATGCATGGCGAGGACCCACGCCACGGACTCAGCTCATGTACGGACCGGCCGGGCACTGGTACATCTACCTGAGCTACGGCGTGCACTGGTGTGCAAACGTGGTGGCGAGCGCCCCGGGCACCGCAGCAGCGGTTCTGCTTCGTGCCGTGCAGCCGCTCACGGGAATAGATGCGATGCGTGCGGCCCGGGGCAGTGTTCGCGACCGTGACCTGGCCAACGGACCCGGGAAGCTCACCCAGGCACTGGGAATCACTGCCGAGCTGAATGGCGCTCCAATCGTTACCGCTGCGGCGCGAATATGCGACGATGGCACTCCGCCACCAGCCGAGCCAACGCAAACTCCGCGAATCGGGCTCAGTGAGGACCGGGCGCCTGACCGCCTGTGGCGCTTTACGTGGTGAAGGCGAAGCGCTAGTCGTCGAGGGAGCGATTGCGGTGCCGTGCCCAGGCGGCCCTGGTGACCTCCCACTTGTCCGAGAGCATCTCGCCGTTGCGATGCTCGAGCTCGATCTGGCCGATCCAGCGTGCCCCGGTCTTCTCCTTGACCCGGCGAGAAGCAGGATTGGTCACGGCGTTGAGGACGGTCATTCTTTCGACGCCGAGATCGAGCAGGACATGGTCTTGCACGGCTACAACCGCCTCGGTGACGCGAGTACCGCTCGACGACGCCTAACGTTGGTTTTTAGTCCGCTACTGCTGGAACCCGACAACGAGTTGCGTACGCTCGGCCTCGTGGGGAGTGTCGACCAGCTCAGAGATTTCGGACGTCAGGGGTTTCTCGTACTGAGCGCCATGATCGACGAAGATGTACTGGTCGAACTCGATTCCGAAGTGGACCGCCTCATCACTCGCAAGCCACCTCCTGCTGACAAGGTCGGTTTCCATCACTACTTCGAGCACCCAACAGATCTACCCGTCGCTGACCGAGCGCTGCGCCTGTCCGGAGTCCAGTCACTCGCCGAACAGCTCATTGCACCGCTGGCGATCGATCTCGCATTTGATCATATTCAGGTAGCGACAAGCATCTACGGCTGGGACCATGAACCCGGCGGTGGACACATCGACGGCTACGGAACGCCCGGCCAAACCGAGCCGCGCAGCTTCACGATGCTCGCCGCTATCTACCTTGGCGACGAAACCGAAGCCGGTCGAGGCAATTTGTGGGTCTGGCCCGGGTCACATCTAGGGCACGAGCGCCTCTTCCGAGAACGTGGTGTTGACATTCTGATGAGCGAGGAGTCAATGGGCGGACATGCGTGTCTGCTCGACCCAGCGCCAGACTTTGGCGACGGCCAGCCAGTGCTCGCAAACCGCGGGGATGTGTTGCTGGCCCACCATCTGCTCGCCCACAACCAGAGCGGAAACATGTGGAACCCGATGCGCAGAATCATCTACTACCGGCTTGCAGCAACTGGCCACAAAGAACGATGGGCGGACACCCATACCAATGCACTCCTCGAATACGCACCCGTTCAAGCAGCACTCTGAGTTGCCGTGGCCCGTCCATGTCGGGAGATTCCCCCACTCGGAACTCGTGTCAGCCGCAATGCGTCGCGGACCGTGTCAGACCACCCCGGCTACGAAGAAATATCTACAGTCCCAACGTTGGTTTTTAGTCCGCTAATGCTGGAACCCGGACCTCGGTCACGAACGTCATTGCTCCATCGGGAGGGTTGCGGCCACGGCACCTTATTGGTCAGATGCTGGATGATGTTCCAGTTGTCGAAGCGACGTTGTATCGCCGGAACATCATCGAGCGTGATGGCCCGAAGGGTCAGTCGTTCGGTGTACAGCGTCGGGATGGCCATCGCCATAGCTGATCAGAACCACCGCGTGGTGGGTGCCGAATTTCTGCTGGCACCCACCATTGGCTAGCCGCCGAGCGCGAAGCTGACGGTGCCGAGGTCACCGAAGTCGGCGCTGTATCCGGCGCCCCACTTGGTTGGTGTGAGCCCGGTGCAGGTGCCGGTGATGATCCAGGTGCCATCGCCGACGCTGCGCCCACGGGTTGCTTCGTGGGCGAACATCCAGTCGACTGAACCGTGCGGCCCGTCTGCCAGCGCCGATGAAATTCCCGATGCGATCTCGGCGTCTCCTTCGCGCAGAACCATGGTGACTGCATCGAGATCGATGTCGGCAAGTGTCCTTGGGTCACCAATGATCACGCCGCAGCCGGCGGAGTTGTCGGCAATGATGCTTGGCCCCGAGACCCGTGAGGTATCGGTGAACCGGGCATTCACCAATTCGATTGCAGGTGCCACTGCGTCGACCTTGCCGTCGGCATCGACACGCATGGCGATCTCGCATTCGAGCAGTGGCTCGCTCGCCAGGAAGCTCGGCGGCACGGTCGCCCCGGCAGCGAAGACACCTTCGGTGGGAATCCGGCCGCCGATGGCATGAGGGATGCCGAGCGCTTCACGAGCGGCCAGGCTGGTGCAACCCACCTTGAGCACGCCGATCGGCCACCCCGCAAATCGATGCGTGGCATCTTGGACGTCGTAGGCGTCGTCGACGGTCTTCGGGGTAAGTTCGCCAGGCAGGCAGCGGACTTGGTCTCGTTGGGTTCGAAGGTGCAGCAGGAACATGGCGGCATCTTCGATTTCGGGCTGCTCCATGTCGAGATCCCCCTCTACTCGTTGGCCAGTTCGCGCAGTTTGGCCTTGGCCACCTTCTCCAGGGTGGAGCGGGGAAGCTCGTCGACCACGCGAACTTCGCGAGGCACCTTGAAGTCGGCAAGCGAAGCCTGACAGGCCGCCAGCACCTCGGCCCCCAACCGGTCGGTATCGGGTCTGCTGCCAGCAGGCACCAGCACGAACACCACGGGAACCTCGTCCAGCATTGGATCACGCTTGGCTACGACCGCACATTCGGCCACGCCAGGGACCGAACTGACAACCCGTTCGATCTCGCTGGCGGCAACGTTTTCGCCACCGACTTTCAACATGTCCTTGTCGCGGTCGCCGAACTGCAGATCGCCGCTGTAGAGCAACTTGACCCGGTCGCCGGTGATCATGAAGCCGGCATCGTCGAACGATGCCTCGGTCGCTTCGGGATTGTTCAGATACTCCTTGAACAAGGAAAGCCCGGTTCTACCGCGAACGAACAGGCCGCCGGTCTCGCCGGGTCCGACCGCAGATCCATCGTCGTGGCGGACCGAGATCTCATAGGCGGGCGAGGGGCGACCCATCGACAGCGGGAGCGATGGCACAGCGGGGTCGGTGACAATCGGCTGGGTGATGGTCTCGGTCATGCCCCACCACGAGATCGTCTTCAGACCGAAGTGGTCGTCCCAGGTGGGTATCTGCACACCGTTGCCCCACATGCGGTACTGGTGATCAGGCACGGGTTCATCACGAGCCATCAGTGCTTTGGCGCAGAAGGGCACGATGGAGCTCCACGTGCATCGGTTGCGCAACGAGACCTCCCAGAATCGTGACGCCGAGAAACGAGGTTGAGCCACCACGGTGGCGCCCGCCCACAACGACGACAATACGGAATAGGCCTGGGCGTTGGTGTGGAACAGCGGCAGGTGTGTCAGATGTACGTCGTTGGCGTTCAGATGTTCGTTGCGCGCACACATGCGAGCGCCCCACAGCGCATTGGCGTGGTTCCAGACGACGCCCTTTGGTCGCGATGTCGTGCCCGAGGTGAACTGCACGCTGAAGTTCAGGTGAGGATCAGGAGCGCGCAAGTCCATCGGGTTGCTCTCGAAGAGCCGATCGAACGAGTCGACCGCGGCAGGTGCTTGACCTGCTGCTGGCGGCGCTCCGTTGTCGGTCTCGGTCACGATCAAGAAGCCCGGGTTTGTGCTCTCTTGCACGAGCTCGGCGAAGCGAGGCTGGGTGATTGCCCCGACAACCTGCGCATTCTCGGCGTAATACGCCAGTTCGTCGCCGACCGAGCGGGCATTGGTGGTTACCGCCGATGCGCCAACGACCGAACATGCAAACCAGCTGAAGATGCTCTCGGGGCAATTGTCGAGATGCACGAGCACTCGGTCGCCCACCTGCACGCCTCTTGCCACCAGGCCGGCCGCCACCCGACGAGTCGCATCGACGAAGTCGGCGTAGGTCCATGTTCGTCGATCACCTTCGAACGGTTCCCAGATCAAGAAAGGGTGATCGCCACGCACGTCGGCCTGGCGCTGTAGCAGGTGGGGGATGTCGAAGTCGGTGAACGGGTGCAGGTCGCCCGGCAGAAGCTGATGACGCATCTCTCGAAGATAGTTTGAGACGGTGACTTCTTCGCCATTTTCCATCGCCACGGATCCTGCTGTGCTCGAAGCGAGCGAAGATCGTGACGTCGCCCGGCGGCTACTGCGAGCCGCAGTAGGTGCGGGCTTCGATCAGGATCGCGACCACATCTCGGATCTGATCGACGAACACGCGGACATTGCCGTGCGCACCTGTCGGCCGGGCCACCTCACCGGATCGGCGTTCGTTGTGGATCCCAGTCGCATGGAGTGTCTGTTGTTGTTCCACACCAAGTTGCAACGTTGGCTGCAGCCCGGGGGCCATGCCGATGGCGACACCAATCTGGCCCATGTCGCGTTGCGCGAGGCCCAGGAAGAGACCGGCATCGCGGGTCTTCGGGTCGTGACGCCGGCCATCGATGTCGACATCCACCGCGTCGATCCACCCAAAGAAGATGCCCACCTGCATCTCGACGTTCGCTACCTGGTGATCGCCCCTGCAGGTGCCGAACCCGTTGGCAACCACGAGAGCCAGGCGCTTCGCTGGGTCACGCCCGCCGAACTCGTGGACTTCGATATCGACGACGGCTTGCGGCGTATGGCCCGAGCAGGGTTCGAGGCCGCAGCCGCGCTGACAGCAAGTTAGCTGTTGCGGCGCTCGGCACTCTTCTGGCGTCGCCGACCCAACCAAGATGTTCGTTGGGGTTTTGCCGCGCTCGCGAACCCGATCAGTGAGCGGCGCAGCGCGTTGCGAATGCCACCGGCCCACCACCTGGCACCGCCAACAGCAACGCCGATGGTGGCGGCAGCAATACCTGCGAATGTGCCGAGTCCGATCAGCAGTTCACTGCTGAGCCCTGCCCCCAGCACGATGATGGCGTTCAACATGGTGCCGCCCGAGAGCACCAGGGTCGCAAACGTGAGCGGCCAACGGCCTTCGGATTGCATCGCCACCACATGTTCCTCGTCTGCCAGCGTGTGCACGCGATGCGTGACGTCTCCGCCTGCCACCCGAGAAATGCGGTTGCCGCCGCTCATCGAACGTGCGAGTACCCGAGTACGCCAGCGTCGGTCGACGTGCCATTCCAGGCCACCGGGCAGCACACCGCCCGGAATCATGCCTTCGTGTTGGGTCATCCACTTTCTGATCGATGCGTCGACATCTTCTCGGGTCAGTCCGTTCAGCGATGTCGACTCGGCAATGGGATCGCCCAGAATGAATCGGGCAAATCGACTCTGCTCGGATGGGGCGAGGCGGAGCTCGCCCAGAGCCTGATGTACGAAGGCGGGATCGACGCCGATTTCGGTGGCGATGCGATCGAGCTGTGCGGTGGTAATCAGATGCGGTTCGTCTGCCGATTCCGACTCGAGTTCCAGGGCACGCTGCAATACCCGTTCGGCCTCCATGGCGTCGAGTCGGTCGGCGATGATGCGGTCGCCAACCGCATCCGACATGGTGTCCTGTGAGCGCAGGTCATCAGCTTCCACCCGGCCACGGTATCGGCACGGCGGCTTTCGACATGGCGGTAGGAGTTGCCTCGGAACGTGTTGGCGCTCGGCCGCCCCATCGGCGACACTTGCTGACCTAGAAGCCGACCTGGACTGCGAGACCACAACCGATGCCGATGACCTACGACGAGGCCTGCGCAGCAGTATGCGCGCCGGGCACGATGTTCGAGATCACCGAAACCGAGGTGCGCGGCGTGGCCACCAAGGTGTTCGCCGGGGCACCACCGAACATCACCGCGCTGTTTCAGCTCGCCGCCGCTCGCGAAAGCGAGTTCATCATCTACGAGGACGAGCGCTGGACCATGCCGCAGGTACTTGAGCTGGCGGGCAAGATCGGCCATGCGCTGGTGAACACCTGGCAGGTGGCCAAGGGTGACCGGGTCAGTCTGGCCATGCGCAACTACCCCGAGTGGATCGCCGCCTATGTCGCCATCGTGTCGGTCGGCGCCGTGGCCGTTCCCCTGAATGCGTGGTGGCTGGCCGACGAGTTGCAGTTCGCCATCGAAGATTCGGGTTCATTGGTCGTGCTGGCCGACGAAGAGCGACTGGCGCGCATTCTCGAAGGAAGTGGCTCGCAGGCAACGCTGATTGCCGTGCGGTCGAGTGGCGAGATACCCAACGGCGTTGCCAAGCTCGAAGACGGCTTCGTCGACGGGGCGACCATGCCGGTCGTCGAGATCGCTCCCGACGACAACATCTCCATCCTGTACACGTCGGGCACGACCGGTCGCCCCAAAGGCGCCGTGTCGACACACCGCGCCGTGCTCAACGCGCTGCTGGCGTTCGCCGCCCGGGCCGCAGTCGGAGGTCTGACCGAACCCGCCGAGGGTGATCCCGCCGATCCGGCCGAGGCGCCGGTGTTCATGTTGTGTGTACCGCTGTTCCATGTCACCGGCCTGGTGCCGGTCATGCTGGGGTCGTTCGTCAACGGTGCCACGTTGGTCATGACCCATCGTTGGGACCCCGAGCGGGCGCTCGAGCTCATCGAAACCGAACAGGTCACCCACTTTGTCGGTGTGCCCACCATGAGTTGGGATCTTCTCGAAGCACCCAGCTTTGCATTGCGTGACACGTCATCGCTGAAGTCTGTTGGTGGTGGTGGCGCCCCGATGCCGCCCGAGTTGGTGCAACGCATCGAAGACAACTTCCCCAACGGCCGCCCGGGACTGGGCTATGGCATGACCGAGACCAACGCGTACGGCCCGCAGAACGCCGGCTCCATGTTCGTCGAGAATCCGACCTCAACCGGCAAGTGTGTGCCCATCATGGGCGTACGAGTAACCGACACCGAAGGCAACGTGTTGCCCGTTGGTGAGACCGGCGAGATCTGGTTCAGCGGACCGATGCTGATCTCCGAGTACTGGAATCGCCCCGATGCCACCGCCGAGACAATGCAAGATGGTTGGTTGCGTACCGGCGACCTCGGTCGTGTCGACCACGACGGCTTTGTCTATGTGAGCGACCGGGCCAAAGACATGGTCCTTCGAGGTGGTGAGAACATCTACTGCATCGAAGTCGAGGCCGCGATCTATGAACACCCGGCGGTATACGAGGCGGCGGTCTATGGCGTTCCACACGATCGGCTCGGCGAAGAACTGGCCTGTCACGTCATGGTCAAAGACGGCGAAACGCTCGAAGCTTCGGCCCTGCAAGAATTCCTGGGGGAGCGAATCGCCAAGTTCAAGGTGCCATCGCTCGTCACCGTGGTGACCGAGTCGTTGCCCCGCAATGCCAGCGGCAAGATCCTCAAGCGCGATCTACGAGACCAAGTCGCCGCCCGCGGGTCCGCAGAGCGGCCCGAGCGGAGCGAAGCCGCGATTGCGAGGGGGTCCGCTAGATGTCTCCGCTGGGGGCGCAGCTGTTCATCTGGTTGACTTCGGCATAAGTGGTGAGCAGGTCGGTGACCCGCACGCCTTGGGCGTTGCCGCTGATCAGAAAGGCGGGGTCGTCACCGGTAGCAAGTATGTCGGCGTAGACCCGACGGTCGTTCAGGAACAGGTCGAAGTCATCGAGCCATTGGGGGAAACTCTCGGCGCCCTCTGGATCGGTCGGGAGCGCAAGGGCTCGTAGCTCGCCGACCATGAGCTCGAGTTGATCGGTGCCACGTTCGAGTAGCTCGCCGCGTTCCACCGGGTTCTCCGCTGCGGTTGCCAGTGGGATCTCGGCGATGTTGGCCTGGCGAGGAGCGCAGATTGCTTCGGCTGCCTGGATGAAAGCGGGGTCGTCGAACTGGTCGGGGTGATCGATACTGTCACGGTTGGCGAACGCCCAGATCCAGAACGCCGTCAGCAAGACGAACACCGTGAAGCCGATGTACCGGGGAAGCGAGTCTCGCCATCCGGTTGGAACAGTGTCGAGCGAGTCGTGCTCGTGGGCAGGCCGTCCACCAGTGCCGCTGCCGTTGGTGTTTCCCGCGTGACCGTTTGTCGAAGGTTCCATCGACTACCAGTGTGCACGGTTTGGGTTACGACTTGGCGAGTTGGACCGTCGCGAGCCGTGGTGATCTGGCACACCAGGTTGCTGGGCGCGTATTCGCCCAGGAACGAGCACCCGATCGAATACCATCGCGGGTGTGAAGATTGATGTGCTGGCCGAGTTCGAAGCTCGAGGCCTGATCCATGACACAACCGAACGCGACGCGCTCGCCGAGGCACTGAATGGCGACATGGTCACCGTCTATGTGGGCTTTGATCCAACCGCCGACTCGTTGCACCTGGGCAACCTGATTCCCATCATGGCGCTTCGCCGTATGCAGCTCGCGGGTCACAAGCCGATTGCTCTGGTGGGCGGTTCCACTGGCATGGTCGGCGACCCCGGCGGCCGCTCCGAAGAACGCAACCTGCTCGATGCCGACACGCTTGCAAAGAATCTGCTGGGTATCTCGGGAGTGCTGCGTCGTTTCCTGGACTTCGACAGCGGAGCCGACAACACCGCGGAAATGGTCAACAATTACGACTGGACAGGTCCGGTCGGGGTCATCGACTTCTTGCGTGACGTCGGCAAACACGTGACCGTGAATCAGATGATGGCCAAGGATTCGGTGAGGAGCCGGCTCGAGAGCGAAAACGGTATCTCGTTCACCGAGTTCAGCTACATGCTCCTGCAAGCGTTCGACTTTTGGTGGCTCTACGAGAACAAGAACTGCATCATGCAGATGGGCGGCAGCGATCAGTGGGGGAACATCACCGCCGGTACCGACCTGATACGCAAACGCTCACAGGGCCAGGCCTTCGCATTGACGTGGCCGTTGTTGACCCGCAGCGACGGCGCAAAGTTCGGCAAGACCGCCGACGGCGCCATCTGGCTGACCGCCGACCGGACGCTGCCCTATGAGATCCACCAGTACTTCCTGCGGGTACCCGATGCCGACGTCGAGCGCATGCTCATGTGGTTCACGCTCATGGCGGTCGAAGAGATCAACACGCTGATGGCTCAGCACAACGCCGCACCCGAGCAACGTCTGGCGCAACGCCGTCTGGCCGACGAAGCGCTCACGATCATCCACGGCGCAGACGCAGTGCGCCAGTCGAACCTGGCCGCCGATGCCTTGTTCGGCGGCGCCGACCTCACCGGCGAGATGGCCGAGTCTCTACGAGGCATCGTGCCCGAGAGCACGGTGCAATCGTCGGCACTCGACACCGAGCAGAATCTGATCGGGTTGCTCGTCGAGAGCGGCCTGTGTTCGTCGCGCGGCGACGCTCGCCGCAAGATCGGTGAGAACCAGATCAGCGTGAATGGCACCAAGATCGACACGGATCACGTGCGCGGCGACGATCTGATCGACGGACGTTTCCTGCTCTTACAACGAGGTAAAAAAGCCCGTCACCTGGTCGTATTCAACGAGTAGCGAAACCTGTGCTCAGTGGTTGCAGTGCTCGCCGTGTTCGTGGTCGTCGGCGTGGGCTTCGATCTCTTTGCGGATCTCGTCCATGTCGAGCTTCTCGATCTGAGCAACGAGTTCGTTCAGATCGTTCTCGCCCATGGCACCGGGCTGTGAGAACAGTTGAATGCCATCGCGAAACGCCATGATGGTCGGAATCGAGCGGATGCCGAGCTCGCCGGACAGTTGCTGCTCTTGTTCGGTGTCGACCTTGGCAAAGGTGACATCGGGGTAGCGCTCGGAGACAGTCTCATAGACCGGAGCGAACGACTTGCACGGGCCGCACCAGCTCGCCCAGAAGTCGATCAAGACGATGCCGTCGCCGAGAACAGTTTCTTCGAACTCGCTGGTGGTGATGTTCTTGGTGCTCATTGGCGCTCCTACCGGTGTTTGCCACCCGATGGTGGCGTGGTTGTCAAACCCACGCGTGGTGCCGGGTATTCCGTGATCGCGGCCGCGAGCTGTGACGCACGCCACTACGCTCGCCAGCATGGCATCTGTGGTGATCACACTCATCGGCGACGACCGAGCCGGGCTGGTCGACACCGTCGCCGGGGTCGTTGCCCGTCACGGTGGGAACTGGGACCGCAGCCATCTGGCCGAGCTGGCGGGCAAGTTCGCCGGCATCGTTCTGGTGCAGCTTCCCGATGATGCCGTCGACGCAATGCTGACCGAACTGCGCGCGCTGGAGTCTCGGGGATTGCTGGCGATAACTGCCGAACCCGCGGGCGTCGACCGCAACGACGCTCAGGCCGCCCACGTGGCGCTGGAACTCACGGGTCAGGATCATCCTGGCATCGTGCACGAGATCTCTCATGTTCTGGCGGGACTCGGCGTGAGCATCGATGAACTCGAGACGGCGGTTGCGCCTGCTCCGCAAGGCGGGAATCTGTTCATCGCCAACGCCGTACTCGAACTACCCGCCGACATCGAGCTCGACGGCTTGCGCACCGCGCTCGAGGCCGTGGCCCATGACCTGATGGTCGACCTGGAGCTGCTGATCGACTGAGCCGAACACACCGTCGCGGTGAAAGGCAGATCCGTGCAGGAACACCATCTGCGTGACGTTGCCATCTTCGTCGATGCGGCGACCCTCGACGAGGAGATCCCAGAGCACCAGCGGTTCTATTCCGGCCTGTGAGAACCGTCCATCGACCGCTGACGCCGGGATCATCCAATTCGACAGGTTCACGGCGAATGCGCCGGCGTTGGTCAGCTTGGTCATTTCGGCGCGCACGTGGGGCACGTCGATGAGTCGGTCTACGTCACGGTCCAGTACCCGATCCATGTCCGTGCTCGAGCGGGTGCGAGTGACGATGCCGGCATCCAATACGGCCAGCTGCCCACCGATACCCAGTGGCCGAACCAAGCTACTTCTCGCGGCTGCGGGCCGGTCCCCCCAGTCGTAGAGCTCGGCGCTGCCAATGGTCGTCGCCGTGGCCTGGCTGCTCCACTCGGCATCAGTGGCCACGGCAGCGGCGATGGCATCTTTCTCGACAGATGTCAGATAGAAGGCCACATTCGATGGTCCAAAACCCAGTATCGACGACGGAGTCGCGCTCGCCCGAACATCACAGATGTCGAAACCGAAGGACGTGCGCACCTCGTCTGGATAGTTGATATGGGTTTGGGCGTCGGTGATCGAGAGCGGGTAGGCGGAGATGACTTCGAGCAGTCCGTCGATGTAAGCCGCTACATCCGCTTCGCCTTCTGACTGACAGTTCCCATGGTCAGCCGTCACGGGTGTGACATGCGTTAAATCATTTGCGCATGCCCTAGAGGTCAGCCAATCTGAAGCTGCTCGATCACACTACGAAGGGAGCGGCACATGGCAATGATCATCATCACGACACCGAATTGTTTCGGCCGCCGCATCCCTCGCGTGTCGACCGCTTCGTTTTCGCTTTTCCAGTAGCCAGCACGAGCGGCAGCGGGTTCTGGCCCGGCTGAACCCGAGATCTGCGAGTCACTGCGTACCTGAGCTTGGAACGCGCCCACGACCGAGCCGGTGCCGGCTCTACCTCGACACAGAAACTTCGAGAAATCGCGTATCAAGATCGTGATTTCGACGTCCTCATTACTGCGGTGAGACAGGACAGCTGCGATCAGCTTCGTAGCTGTTCGAACACCCGAAAAAACGAAACCACTACAGAAAGAGAAACAACATGTACGTACTGCATGAAGACCTGGCACGAGCTCTCCAGGCCGAGCGATTGGTTGAGGCCGAGCAGCGCCGGATGCGAGCGTTTCATCGCCCCGAGCGGCCGTTTCGGCTGCGAAGGTGGTGGTACCGATCAGCTACGCGTCGAACCGCGCCTCGCGTTGGCGTTTCGACGGTGGCGACTGGCTGACCAGTGTCTGACAATCAACGACCAAGAAGGTCCGGCCGGGAATTCACCGGCCGGACCTTCTGCTTTTTCGGGCTACAAGTTCAGCGGGGTTCTTTCCAGGTCGGCCCACCGTTTGCGGAGTGATCCCGAAACTCGAAATACCTTCGATGCCCGTCTCGCTCCGTTCGGGCTCATCACGCTCTCCTTCGAGTGAACTACGACGCATCGCTCATGGGCCTGGCCGATTACCTGCGTATCGGACCCAGTGAGTGGTTCGAGGCACAGCAGGCGGAACCTGCACCGGACATTTCCCGCGACGTTGTAGAAGTGACCCGAATGGAGTCGCTCACCCGTGGTGTGGGATCCTGATCTAGCATTCATTTCGAAGACAATTCATGGCCAACTGGGGAGTAGATCGTGGCACTGGCAATCGATGCAGGCGCAACCGACGTTCCGCTGATCGAACAGACGATCGGCGACAATCTCGAAGAGACCGTTCGCCGCTTCGGCGATCGCGAGGCGTTGGTTGTCGACCACCAGGGCATCCGCCAGACCTGGACTGAATTCAACGCGTCGGTCGATGCGGTCGCCAAGGGACTCATGGCCTACGGCATCGAACCGGGTGACCGAGTCGGCATGTGGAGCCCCAACTACGCCGAATGGGTCTACGTGCAGTTCGCGACCGCCAAGATCGGTGCGATTCAGGTCAACATCAACCCGGCGTATCGCACCAGCGAACTCGAATACGCCATGAACCAATCGGGTTGCACCATGTTGGTCACCCGCACCGAGTACCTGACCTCGGCCTATCGAGACATGGTTGAGCAGGTCCGTCCGAACTGTCCCGATCTCGAACATGTTGTGTACTTCGACACCGACGACTGGGCAGATCTCATTGCCGCCGGCCAGTCGATGACCAGCGACGACCTGCGAGTTCGTATGGCGTCGCTGAGCCAGAACGACGACATCAACATCCAATACACCTCGGGAACGACCGGGTTTCCCAAGGGCGCCACGCTCAGCCACCGAGCCATCCTGAACGACGCCAAGTTCGTGGGCGCCATGTGTGACTACGACGAAACCGACCGGGTGGCCATCCCGGTGCCCTTCTACCACTGCTTCGGCATGGTCATGGGCAACCTGGCGTGTGCGGTGTACGGCGCAGCCATGATCATTCCGTGCCCGACATTCGATCCTGCGGCGGTACTGCGCGTGCTCGAAACCGAGCGCGTGACATCGCTGTACGGGGTGCCGACCATGTTCATTGCCCAGCTCGGACATGCTGATCTCGCATCGAAAGATCTGACCTCGCTACGCACCGGCATCATGGCCGGCTCGCCGTGTCCGATCGAAGTCATGCGTCGGGTGATCGACGATATGAACATGAGCCAGGTCACCATCGCCTACGGCCAGACCGAGACCTCACCGGTCTCCACCCAGACCCGCACCACCGATTCGGTCGAAGCTCGGGTCACCACGGTCGGGCAGGTTCTTCCTCATGTCGAAGCCAAGATCGTCGATCCCGAAACCGGCGAGACGGTCGAACGAGGCACCGAAGGTGAGTACTGCACACGGGGGTTCCATGTGATGAACGGCTACTGGAACGACCCCGAGAAGACCGCCGAGGCCATCGACGCCGACGGTTGGATGCACTCGGGCGACCTGGCGATCATGGACGTCAACGGCTATGTGAACATCGTCGGCCGGATCAAGGACATGATCATCCGGGGCGGCGAGAACGTCTACCCGCGTGAGATCGAAGAGTTCCTGTACACCCATCCGGCCATCGCCGATGCCCAGGTCATCGGCGTGCCCGACCTGAAGTACGGCGAAGAGATCATGGCCTGGGTCCAGCTCGCCGAGGGCCAATCCGTAACCGACGCCGCCATCAAGGATTTCTGCAAGGGCAAGATCGCGCACTTCAAGATCCCGCGCTACATCTCCTTCGTGAACGACTTCCCCATGACCGTCACCGGCAAGATCCGCAAGGCCGAGATGCGCGAGAAGTCCATTGCCGACCTCGGTCTGCAATCGCAGATCGCCGAGACCGCCTGATCACTCTGGTGCATCGGGGTGGGTGAAGGCCGGGTGGTGGGCAACGGTGAAGATGGGGCTGCGAGGGCCGCGAAGGCTATGAGGCCCCCGGAGGCTGGCCACGTTGTCAGACGTCGACAAGCCGTTGGTGTTGAACACGTGGTAGGTCAGGGGTGCCAGCCCCACGCTGGGCTAGGGACCTTTCCGGTTGATGCGGTTACCGCCATGGTCAGCCTGCTAGAGGCCGGCGAAGGCCTCGCTGTAGTCCTCGGATGCGGCCTTGATCACGGCTCGGGCCTGGGCGGCGCCGTAGGTGCCGACGACTTCGATGTCATTTTCATCGGTTGCGCCGGGGATCATCTTGTAGGTTGCGAAGTAGTGGACGAGTCGTCGGACCATGGCCTGGGGCAGGTCGTCGAGTTCCTCGGCCCCGTCGTACACCCGATCGCTACGCAGGACCGCCACGATCTTGTCGTCGGCTTCGCCTCCGTCGAGCAGCTGGATGCCGCCGACAACTCGTGCGGCCACCACGATGTCGGCCCGATCGATGCGCTGCTCGCTGATCACGCAGATATCCAGCGGGTCTTGGTCGCCGATCGTGGCATGAGGTGTGAGCGCAGCCACCCGATTGTCACAGTACGTGCGAGGGATGAAGCCATAGAGTGTCGGCGGTAGGGCCGAGCTGCCCTGGGGGCGATCCACCCGCAGGTAACCGGTTCGCTTGTCGATCTCGTACTTGACCGAGTCGTAGGGGGTGATCTCGATGTAGGCATCGACGATGTCGGGCGGTTGATCGCCGATTGACAACCCATGCCAGGGATGAGCGCGGTGGCGGTCGAAGTACTCCATTCCCTGAAGGTAGCAGCACGGTCGATCAGCACGGTCGAGCCGCCCACCTACGCTGCGGATCATCTCCAGGGTGTGTATTGGTGGTCAAGCGACTAGTCTGTGCCACGCACAACTTGATGAAGTGGGCATGAGAGTGTTCCACCCTGTCGCTGAGAGAAGCGCTCCGGGTCCCAGATGCAGTTCTTCCGGGCTTGCCCTGTCGATCGGTGCTGGTTCGGTCCGCCCTACTCTGTGGCCCACCAAGTCAGCACCGACCAAAACTCGAGTATTCGCAACGAGTTCCAGCGCGAAGACTCAGGCAACGGTTGGTTACGTATCCATCGCAACGGAGGAATCATCGCTTACGTGAGTGATCTGCAATAGCTGCCCCATCAAATTCCGAACCACGAATCAATGAGAAGATTCGTGCCCGTGAGGTCCGACTCGTCGGCGCTGACGGAGAACAGATCGGAATTGTTCCCCTTCCCGATGCCCTCGCCCGCGCTCAGCAGGCTGGTCTCGACCTGGTAGAAGTCGCCGACAAAGCGAAGCCTCCGGTCTGCAAGATCATGGATCACGGGAAAGCGGTCTATGAGGCCAAGCAACGAGACAAAGCATCGCGCAAGAAATCTACGACTGTTCAGGTCAAGGAAATGAAATACCGCCCCAAGATCGGGGTCGGCGATTTCGACACCAAGACCCGCAAGGTCAAACAGTTTCTTGGCGAAGGTAACCGAGTCAAAATCACGATCATGTTCCGGGGACGCGAAATGCAGCACCCCGAACTCGGTCGCAAGATTCTTGATCAGGTCGCCGAATCTGCAGACGACATTTCAAAGATCGAGGTCTACCCCAAGCTAGACGGCCGCAACATGGTCATGGTCCTTGTGCCTGACCGTGAAAAGCAAGCAGCGGTCGCCAAGGCAGCCGAAGATCTCGCCAAAGAAGAAGCCGCCGCTGCGGCAGCACCTCCGGTCGAGGCTGCTGTCGAAGTCGAAGCTTCCGACGAGGCCGCGGTCGAAGCTCCCACTGGTGACATGCCCGAACAGGACATGACCGAAGAGGAATAGCCGACAACGAAGTTGGTTACACCGATTCCACGAAACGAATAACAAAACCCCCCGAACAACCCCTAGAGGCTGACCGGCACCACCCGGTCGAGGTAGTGACATGTCGAAGATGAAAACCCACAAAGGCGCCGCCAAGCGCTTCAAGTTGACTGGCACGGGCAAGATCAAGCGCCGCCAAGCCAACAAGAAGCACATTCTCGAGAAGAAGGCACCGAAGCGCAAGCGTCAGCTGCGCCCATCGACCCTGGTTGCCGAAGGCGACGTCAAGACCATCAAGCGCGCCCTCGGCAAGCGCTGATCGCCCCGGAAAGAAAAAGGATCCGTCATGGCACGCGTAAAAAGAGCAGTACACGCACGCAAGAAGCGCAAGAAGGTCCTGGCCAAGGCCAGCGGCTACTACGGCAACAAGAGCCGTTCGTTCAAGGCCGCCAACGAGCAGGTCATGCACAGCGGCAACTATGCCTTTCGCGACCGCAAGGCTCGCAAGGGTGAGTTCCGCCGCCTGTGGATCCAGCGCATCAACGCTGCATGCCGCATGCACGACACGACCTACAGCCGGTTCATGCACGGCCTGAAGCTGGCCGAGGTCGAAGTCGACCGCAAGGTGTTGGCGGACATGGCCGTTCGCGAGCCCGAAGCGTTCAAGGCCCTGGTCGACATCGCCGCTGCAGCTGCCGAAAAGGTCGACGCCTAAGAGGCCGAGCGGCCCGAGAGCGTTGCGAACCAGAGCGGGAGCGCGGGGGACCTGTCGCCGCACGAGTCGCCCTGTTCGCTAGCGCACTGGGCCGTTCGCTGCACTTACTCACCGAGTTGCTCGCTGCGCTCACAATCCGCACAGTAAGAAGTCCGGTGAGATGAACGAACCGCTATCACCGAGAAACGCCGAAGTCGCCCGACTTCGTGCCCTGACCCGTGACCGACGGGCGCGGCACGAGGCCGGGCGATTCGTTGTTGAGGGCATCAAGCTCGTCGCCGAAGTGCTGGCATCGAATCTGGTGGTCTTCGAGGCCTACGGCGACGGTGATTGGGAAGTGCCCCATCATCTGCAGACAGCACTAGACGCAGACGATGTCGAACTCACCCGGGTGAGCACTCGCGGTATCGAACGAATCGCCTCCACGAGTTCCCCCCAGCCCGTCGTGGCCGAGGTCGAGTTGCCAACAGCCATATGGGGCGACCTGGCCGCCGATGCCTCCTTGCTGGTTGCCGTCGACGTGAATGATCCCGGCAACGTGGGCACGTTGGTGCGCTCTGCGGTGGCTGCGGGCTTCGATGCCGTGGTGTGTCTGGGTGACACCGCCGATCCGTTTGCTCCCAAGGTCGTACGCGCCTCGGCGGGTGCGCTCTTTCGTGTGCCTGTCGTCGTCGAACGCGATGCGCGTGCTGGCCTACAAGCCATTGCATCTCGGGGGCTCACCCGCTACGGCACCCGCATGACCAATGCCGTTGCGTGCGACGAAGCCGACCTGACCGGGCCGGTGGCTCTGGTGCTCGGCAGCGAGGCTCACGGCCTGGGTGATGCTCACGACCAAGACGTCGACGAGTGGTTGTCGATACCCATGCCGGGCCAGACCGAGTCGCTCAACGTGGCGATGGCGGGCACCATCATTGCCTACGAAGTCGCTCGTCAGCGACGTGCGCTGTCGGCTACATGATGCGCAGGGTGCAGAACCGAGTGCAAGACTGCGCCGATGGGCAACCTGCACGAATCCATCACCGACGATCTGAAGGCTTTCGCTGAATCACAGCCGATGTTCTTCGTGGCCACGGCGCCGAACGACGGTGGCCATGTGAATGTGTCACCCAAAGGTAGAGAGGCCGTAGCGGTGCTGGGTCCGCACGAGGTCGCCTATATCGACCGCACCGGAAGTGGCGTCGAGACGATTGCACATCTGCAGGAGAACGGCCGTATCACCTTGATGTTCTGCGCGTTCAAGGGCAAACCGAACATCGTGCGCTTCGCCGGCACAGGCCAGGTCGTGTGGCCCTCGGACCCGGGCTTCGGCGAACTCGAAGCCAGGTTCCCACAGACGCCTGCGGTGCGATCGATCATTCGAGTAGACGTCGACCGAGTGTCGGATTCCTGTGGTTACGGCGTGCCGCTGATGGAATTCAAGAGCGACCGCCGAGCGCTCGACGGCTGGGCCAAGAACAAGACCGAAGAAGACCTTCGCGACTACCACGCATTCAAGAACGCTGTCAGCATCGATGGCCTGCCGGGGGTTCCTGCTACCTGAGGCAGTAGCGTCTGGCTCGCTATGACCCATCTCGACGCAGAGGCTGATCTCGCTGGCGCGGTAGACGCTCGCTCGTCGACCGAGGTCGTCGTTGCGGCCAGCGCAGTGGCGGCGTTCGGTGCTGGTTTCAGTGGCGTTGCCCCAACGGGGACAACATGGTGGGATCCCTTGCTCGCCATTGCGATGGCGGTCGTATTCGTGGTGGCCGCAAGTCGGGCGAATCGGTGGGTACTGCTCTTCGCCGCCGCTGTGGCCACGCTGTTCGTCGGTTTCACGCCGTGGTTGGCCGTTTCTGTAGCTGGCTGCGCCGCCCTGGCGGCATCGATCTCGCTTCCAGGTCATCGGCGTGACCTGCGCGCGATCTGCGGCGCATTCGTCGTGCTCGGCCTGCTGCATCTGGGCAACGTCGGGTTCTTCGGGCTCAGTGCACTTCTGTCGGGCATCGCGATCGTCGCCGTATGTGCGAGCGCCTATCGGACCTTGGCTGGCGACAGTCGCGCACTCGTGCGCCGGGCGCTGGTGTGGGGGAGTGCAGTCGTGGGCGTGGTTCTGATCTTTGCGGCCATCCAAGCGCTCTTGGTGCGAAGTACGGCCAACGCCGGTGTAGAAGCGGCGCGGGCCGGCCTCAACGCAGCTCGAGCCGGCGAAACCCAGGAGCTGTCGGCTCAACTCGAGCAAGCCCAGGTCGAATTGAGCAAGGCCGACGACACTGTTCGCTCACCGCTGTTGCGACCGGTCATGCTGATCCCGGTGGCGGCGCAACATCTGCGTTCGGTGCAGACGGCAGCGACACAAGGCCTGGCGGTCGCCAACGAGGCCCGCGCTGCGTCTGAGGAAGCCAACCTCGACGAGCTTCAGTTGCGCCAAGGACAGTTCGACCTGGAACTGCTCACGGCTATGGCTCCGAGGCTCGAACGCACTGCAGCAAGCTTGCGCCGAGCCGTGAACGACATCGAAGCGGATCGTTCACCTTGGCTGCTCCCTGTGGTCGACGATCGATTGCAACTGCTGGTCGACGAGGTCATCGACGTTCTACCCGAAGCCGACGTGGCGGCTCAAGCGGCGCGGGTGATGCCCGCAATGCTGGGTAGTGAAGGCGAGCGTCGCTACCTGATGTTGTTCGGTTCACCCGGCGAGGCCCGAGAGTTCGGGGGTTTCGTCGGCGGCTACGCCGTGATCGGTATCGACAACGGCGACCTGAACCTGGTGCAAGCCGGCAGCATCAACGACATCGTGCCCATTGCCAATCTCGGCAAGCTCGACGATCCCAACTCCTATCCTGCGGAGTATCAGGCGGTCGACCCGGCGTTGTTTCCCCAGAACCTCACGAGCACGCCGAGCATCAGGCTGATAGCCAGGGCAGTGCGTGACGTATTTCCTGAGCTTCTCGGAGCTCCGATCGACGGTGTGATTTATATCGACCCGTATGCGCTGGCGGCCATGACCGAAATCACCGGTGCGGTGTCGGTGGACGCCATAGGCGAAGAGTTGGTGGGTGACGACATCGTCGAGTTCATCTTCGACGGTCAATATCGACTTTTCGACGGGCGTGACGAGCGTTTTGAAGCGATTGGTGAGTTGGCCCAAGCCACCGCAGCCGCCTTCGCCACCACCGATCTTCCCGGTCCCGAACAACTCGGTCGCCTGCTCGGCCCGGTCGCTCGCGCCGGACGACTTCAGGTGATCACCTACGACGATGCCGAGAACGACTTCCTCACCGCAGTGCGCTTGCAGCGCCATTTCTCGGCTCCGGAAACGATCGATTCCTTCGCCGTTATCCATACCAACGGGACCGCCAGCAAGTTGGATCTGTTTCTCGAGCGCCAGATTCGCTACGACGTGACAGTCGATGGCGCCGACTTACAGGCAACGGTCGACGTCGAGCTTCGCTCGGTGATACCCGCCGATGTACCCGAGTTGACCTATGGCTTCACCGACGGCACCAACGAGGTGCTGCTTTCGTTGTACTCACCGCACGAACTTGTCGATCTGACCGTCGACGGCGAACCCCACGAATTCGTCACTCATGAAGAGTTCGGCTTCTTCCGATACGCATTGTTCAAGGTCCCGCTGGCGCCGAATTCGGTAGTCGAAGTGCAATTTTCGTTGCAAGGGATGGCGCCCGAGGGGCCCTATCGCGTCGGTGTGTGGGAACAACCGACCGTGAACAACGACATGGTCGAACTGGTGTATCGGGTCCCGGGCCAAGAGCCGATTCGGGCGTCTCGTGAACTCGTAGAAGGCTGGCTGTTCGACCCGTTGGCGGTCGAACAAGTCGAATAGCCCGAGTTTGTGTGGATTATGCGGACCATGGTTTTGGCATTCCGGCCCCTGCGTCGGAAGAACTCGAAAAGAAAGGTCGCTTTCTCTACGAAGACCGGTCTATAGTCTCCACCGAGCTCACGAGCCCAGGAGTAGGCAAATGTCTAAGAGCGTGTCCCGTATTGTTGTCGCAGTCGTAGCACTGGCTGCGGTGTTTGGAGTTTTCAGCATTGCTGAGGCCCAACACGACTACACCCCAGATAACCCAGTCGTCCGGGGCAGCTCGTTCTCGCCTGACCCAGCAACGGCGAACAGCGGTTTCCTCGGCTTCAACGACATCAACCCCATCTCGTCGGGTGGAGCTGCTGCTGGCGGCGACACCACCACGACCGGTGGCACCGGTGGCGGTCTCGCCATCACCGGTTCTGAGACCGATCTCGGCCTGGCCATCGGTGTTGGCCTGCTCGCTCTCGGCGGAACCGCAGTTGTTGCTTCCCGCAAGCGTGACGACGAGTAGAACTCGTAACAATTGATTCGTAGCTATGGCGGGCCTGCGGGCCCGCCATAGTGCTTTTTGCCGCATCAGTGCGAGTACGCGCCAACCGGCCCGTGAGCGTCAACCCTGCGGGTTGCTTGCGAACCAGCGCGGAAACACTCTGGGGACGTGTCGCCGCAAGACCTGCCTTATCCGCCAGCCCTCGAAAGCTCGACCAGGCGCTCGACGAAGACCACCTGTGCGGCGTTGAGCTTGTGAGAAGCAGTGCTTGGATCGCACCACTGGGCCCGATCCACTTCGGGAAAGTGCTGTCGGCGCCCCGAACGTGGCGGCCATTCCATCTCGAACGTGTTGCTGACGATTGCATCGGCATCGAGGTCACCCTGGATCGCCCATGCGTGGATGATCTTGCCGCTCTTGAGCGTGGTCTGGCCAAGCGGCGTCGCTGCGCCTGGCGGTGCAGTCGTGCCCATTTCTTCTCGGAACTCGCGACGCGCCGCCGAAAGGCCGTCTTCGGTGGTGGGGTCGTATTCGCCTTTGGGCAACGACCAGGCACCGTCGTCTTTGCTGGCCCAGAACGGACCACCCGGGTGAACGATCAGCAGTTGCACCGTCTCGCGGCGGGTACGCCACAGACACAGCGCTGCGCTAGTGGCGGCCATCAGACCCGAATGCCCAGGGCAAAGCCTTGATCGTCGCGGCCATCGGGCCCGAACAGCGATGCCGTGCCGTCTGCGATGCGCCGGGCCGACCATGCCGCGGCCAGCGCATCGAGCACATCGTCGGCCGGCACCTTGTCGGGTGAGCTCGAGAGCACATCGTGATCCACGCCCAAGTGAGTGCCGAGCAGATCGAGTCGTCGTCCGACACCGACGGCGGTGCGCTTGGATGCCAATGGTGTTCCGTTGTTCATCAGGGCAAACGACGTCTCGGGGTGCGTCTCCCACCAGTGATCGAACCGAGGTCCTGTGAGCGCAGCTCGTAGCTCCCGGATGCTGGCGAACAGGCCGAATGCCTGAGCCGAGATACCAGGTCCTTCGTGCGCTCGGTTGATCTCCGTGGCGGCCTGCTGAGATTCGGCCAACGCCGCCGCCCGGGTGGGGCTGGTGAAAACCGAGCGGGCAGACGATCCAAGCACGGCCCGGACCTCGGATTCGGCTTGTCGGGTGCCACTTCGGGCCAGCGCGACCGGCATGTCGATGGCGACGACATCATGAGTCGCCAGCCGGTCACACGCGTGCGTGATATCGGCGGTGGTCCAGAGCGTGACCGACCCTTCGGCGAGCTCGGCCACGACCCAGCCGCCGCGCCAACGATCGATGCCTGCTACTGCCATGGTGCCGTCAACGGTCTGTCGCGCCGACGAGAGCCATATCGGCGTCGACCATCATGGCGACCAGTTCCTCGAAACCGACTTGTGGTGTCCACCCGAGTACTCGACGCGCCTTGGAAGCGTCGCCGATCAGGGCGTCGACTTCGCTTGGTCGAAGCTGCGCCTCGTCGTGCATCACGAAGTCCTGATAGTGCAGGCCCACATGGTCGAAGGCAAGCTCGCAGAAATCGCGAACCGAGTGGGTGCGACCGGTGGCGATGATGTAGTCGTCGGGCTCGTCTTGTTGCAGCATGAGCCACATGGCCTGCACGAAGTCGCCTGCGAATCCCCAGTCGCGACGGGCGTCGAGATTGCCGAGACGCAGCCGATCGGTTCGGCCGTGCTTGATCATGGCCACTGTATGGCTGATCTTGCGAGTGACGAACTCGGTGCCTCGGCGAGGGCTTTCGTGATTGAAGAGAATGCCCGACGAGGCATGAAGTCCGTAGCTCTCGCGGTAGTTGGTAGTGATCCAGTGGGCGTAGACCTTGGCAGCGGCGTAGGGGCTGCGCGGGTGCATCGGCATCGTTTCGGTCTGTGGGGTGTCGCGGGCCGAGCCGAAGATCTCCCCGGTCGAGGCCTGGTAAAAGCGAGCCGACGGCGCCATGTTGCGCACCGCGTCGAGGAGTCGAGTGACACCCAGCCCGTTCACCTGTGCTGTGAACACGGGTTGTTCGAAGCTGGTGTGCACCTGCGACTGGGCGGCCAGGTTGTAGACCTCGTGGGCCTGGCTCACACGAAGTGCCTCGGTCAGCGAACCTTCGTCCAACAGGTCGCCGGTGAGCAGGGTGAGATCATCGATGATGTGATTCAGCCGTTCGATCCCGTCGCTGCTCGAGCGACGAACCAAGCCGAAAACGCAGTAGCCCTTGTCGAGCAGCAGTTCGGCGAGGTAGGAGCCGTCCTGGCCGCTGATGCCGGTGATGAGCGCGTTCGGCATCGGCGTCAGCTGCTGGGTGCCGGCACGAAATTCACGCGATACATGGTGGGCCAGAGTTTGCCGGTGACATAGAACGACTGGGTCGTTGCATCCCAGGCAATGCCATTGAGTACCGCACCCTGAGGCTCTGCAGGACCGTCGAGCGCGAAAGCATCGACCACGCCGGTGACGACACCGGTCGCAGGGTCGATCCGCACGATGAGGTCGGTCTGCCAGATGTTCGCCCAGACCACCCCGTCGACGCACTCGAGTTCGTTCAGGTTGAACACATCTTGGCCATTGAGCGTGACTGGCACCCGGCTCGTTTCAGTGAAGCTGGTCGGGTCGCGAAAGATCAGGGTGGGGGTGCCATCGGACATGACGAGCTGAAAGCCGTCGTAACACAGGCCCCACCCTTCGCCTTCGTAGCTCGCCCGGTTGGTCGGTTCGAGCGTGGTGGCATCCCAGTAGAGGGCCGTGTTCTCTCGCCAGGTGAGCTGAATGATCTGATCACCGACTCGCGTGAGGCCTTCGGCGAAGAACTCGGGGTCGATACCAACGCGCTGCAACACTTCGCCGGTGCCAGGGTCGACACGACGCACTTCGCTCTCGCCATAGAGCCCTGTGCTCTCCAGCAAGACTCCATCGAACAGTTCCAGGCCCTGGGTGAATCCCGTGGCGTCATGAGGGAAGGTTTCGAGGACTTCCACCACCATCTGCTCGACTTCGTTGGTGACCGTCCCCGAGGTGGATGTGTTGTCGTCGCCGGTGGCCGGCTCGGAGTCTGCCCCAGCACTCGCCGCAGGGTCCGCAGCGACGGTCGGTGCGGCAACGGTGGGTGCGGCAACGGTGTCGGGTTGGGACTCTGTGCTCTCGGGCGTTTCCACCAACCGATCGCCCGTGAGTGTGGGCCGTGCGCCACCGCTGCAAGCAGTGGCGATGACCGCCAGCACAACAGCAGCGGTGGCAAGCGTGAGGCGGCGGCGAAACAAGAACGGGAGCTGCACGTGCACAGTGTGCCCGGACGTCGCGCCGATAGCGACAGAGCCCAGATGCCTCCAGGCGGATGCTGCCGCTGTTGTTCTCGAGCAACCAGCTGTCGACCGCACGGCTTCGAATCCGGTGTCACATTCTCTGACGATCGATACGGCGCGCGAGGGCCGGAGAGACTAAGTTTGGCGGAGTTCATCCACATTGGGAGTAAGACGAGTGGCTACTGCTGGTTCGATTCTGGGTAATTCGGTTCTTCGTAAGGAAGATCCGGGCCTGTTGTACGGCGTCAACGAATACATCGATGACATGAAGCTCGATACCAAGTCGGTCGTGTTCGTGCGTTCGAACATCGCGCATGGAACGATCAACTCGATCAACATCGAGGATGCAGTTGGTATGTCGGGAGTGCTTGGGGTGTACACCTCCGAGAACGTAGACCTGCCCGCAGTGCCGCTGTTCCCGCTGATGCCACCCAATTTGGCCCGGCCTCCGCTCGCCAAGGGCAAGGTGCGCTTCGTGGGTGACATCATCGCCATGGTCGTTGCCGAGACCCAGTCCCAGGCGGCAGACGCCGCCGAGAAGGTGTGGGCCGACATCGAACCAATCGATGCGGTCATCGACATCGAGTCGGCCGCAGGTGCACCACCGATCTTCGACGATGCCGAGAGCAACGTCTGTTTCGCCACCAACTTCCCGTTGGGCGAAGATGGTGCGCCCGTCGATATCGATGCCCTCGAGGGCGCCGACCATGTGTCTTCGGTCAAGATGCTGACCCAACGCCTGGCTGGCGCCCCCATGGAGCCCAACGGCGCGGTGGTCATCCCCAACGAGCCTGCAAACGGCCTGACCCTCTGGTGTTCGAATCAGGGTCCGCACAGCCTGCAGGAGCCCATGGCGCAGTTGCTCGGCCTCGAGCCCGAGAACGTACGCTGCGTGACCCCGTGGGTGGGTGGCGGTTTCGGTCCCAAGTCCGGCTTCTATGTCGAGTACCTACTCACGGGTTACGCCGCCATGCAGCTGGGCGAGCCCTGTAAGTGGGCCGAACTGCGTTCGGAGAACATGGTGGCCATGATGCACGGTCGAGCCATGGTCATGGAGTGCAAGCTCGGTCTGACCAACGACGGCAAGATCGTGGGTATGGACGCCAAGGTCACCGCCGATGCCGGGGCCTACCCCGCACTGGGCGCAGTGTTGCCCATGCTCACCCAGCTTCTCGCCCCTGCGGTCTACGACGTACCCAAGGTCAAGTTCAACGGCATCAGCGTGCTCACCAATACCACGACCATCGGCGCCTACCGAGGCGCGGGCCGCCCCGAAGCCACCCAACTCATCGAGCGAGTGCTCGATGTTGCGGCAGCCGAAATGGGTATCGATCCGGCGGAGATTCGCCGCAAGAACTTCCTGCAACCCGAAGACTTCCCTCTGGTCACCACCACCGGCGCCGACTATGACAGTGGTGAATACGAGAAGGCCCTCGACGCAGCGCTCGAGGCATCTGGCTATGGCGAACTTCGCGCCCAGCAGAAAGAACGCCGCGCCTCTGGCGACAGCAAGCAGATCGGCATCGGCGTGAGTGCCTACGTCGAGGTGACTGCACCGCTCGGCTTGCACGTCGAGTACACCAAGGTCGAAGTGACCGACAGCGGCGACGTGAACATCTACGCCGGTACCAGCGTGCACGGCCAGGGACACGACACCGCATTCTCGACCATCGTCGAAGATGTGTTGGGCGTGCCGATGCAAGAAGTCAATTTCTTCGACAGCGATACCGACACCGTGGCGCGTGGCGCAGGAACAGCGGGTTCTCGCTCGCTGCAGACTGCTGGCTCCGGCATCATGATTGGCTCGCAAAAGGTGCTCGAGAAGGCGAAGACGCTGGCATCACACCTGCTCGAAGCCAGTGTCGACGACATAGAGACCAATGGCACCGGCTTGGCCGTCGCCGGCGTGCCGACTTCGGCGTTGTCATGGGCTGAGCTTGCCACTGCGGCCAACGATGCCGCCAAACTTCCCGAAGGCATGGAGCCCGGTCTGGCCTACGAGCACGATTTCGACGGGCAATCAGCCACGTATCCGTTTGGTGCGCACGTGTCGGTCGTCGAAGTCGACACCGATACCGGTGGCGTCAAGATGTTGCGCCATATCGCCGTCGATGACTGCGGCACGATCCTGAGCCCCATGATGGTCAACGGCCAACAGCATGGCGGCATCGCCCAGGGTGCAGCCCAGGTGCTCTACGAACACATCTCCTACGATGAACTCGGCAATCCCCAGAACGCCAACCTGATGGACTACCTGGTTCCGGCTGCTTCGGAGCTGCCGAGCTTCGAGGTGTCGAACACCGAAACCGCTTCGCCTCGCAATCCGCTGGGCGCCAAGGGAATTGGTGAATCGGGCACCATCGGGTCGACACCGGCGCTGCACAACGCAGTGATCGATGCCGTGAGTCATATGGGTGTCACCCACATCGACATGCCTTGCACTCCACAAGCGGTGTGGAGCGCCATCGCCGCTGCCCAGTAAGGCCAGCACAACCAACGCCGAGGCGAGTCAGGTCACCCAGGGTGGCCGGGCTCGCCTCTCGTGGTTTTGACCTACCCCGTCACTTTCGGTTCGCCGGGCGCCGTTGATCGAGCTCAGCGCGGATCTCGTCGCCGTGCTGGCCGAGTTCGGGGGCCAGGCTGCGAGGCTGAACAGGCGTGCGAGAGTAGTCAACAGGTGTTGCCACCATGCTGGTGGTCGATGTGGACCCGGGGGCGTCGGGAACCTCGACCAGGACTCCGGACGCAAGAAACTGGGGGTCGACAAGCAGATCGTCGAGGCTGTTGATCGGCGCCCAGAAGAAGTCGGGTTCCTCGGCGCCCGCAGCTTCGATTGCGGCCATGTCCATGCCCGCAAAGGCTGTGTCGAGGATGGCAATGAGCTTGCCTGCGTTGTCTCTGCGGTCGAGCGGCGTGGCGAATCGCGCGTCGTCGATCAAGGCTGGGAGGCCAGCAACCCTGCACAGTGACGGCCAATGCCGGTTGACATCCACGCCGATGACCCAGATGCGCCGCCCGTCGGCGAGTTGGTAATTGTTGGCGGTTGGGCTCGAAGCGAAGCGCCGATCATTGTTCCCGATGTCGGTACCCCACATCAGCTTGGTGTTGAGGTCGAACCCGATCGTGTACATGCCTTCGCGGAACAGCGAGGTCGAGATCAATTGGCCCGCACCAGATTTCGTGCGTTCGAACAGGGCTGCGCTTATGGCTCCTGCTGCGGCCAGACCGGTGTTGTGATCGCCCATGCCCCCTCGCTGGAACGGCGGCGTCTGATCAGGCGCCGTGAGCAGGCTGGCGATGCCGGACCTCGACCAGAACGCGGCGATGTCGAATGCGGCCCGGTCGGCGTCGGGGCCCTCACGCCCGAAGCCACTGATGTGGGCGTAGATCAGTGCAGGGAATTTTTCGGACATCGTCTCGTAGTCGAGGCCGAGTCGTTCGAGCGCTCCGGTGCGGATGTTCGAGACGAAAACATCGGTATCGGCAATCAGTTCGAGCGCTGTGGCCATGTCGTCTTCGCAATGTAGGTCGAGCACAATGGATCGCTTCGATCGATTGTCCAGCTCGAAGACGGGATTCGAAGGCAAATGCCCTCCCATGATGGCGTGGAAGAGCCTTGACGGATCGCCTTCGGGCGGTTCGATCTTGATGACGTCCGCGCCCCAGTCGGCCAAGATGCCGCCAGCAGCCGGCCCGGCAATCCACACGCCGAGCTCAACGACGCGCACCCCGCTCAGCGGTCCGCTTGGTGGTTGTTCATCAGCCGTCGACATGGGTCGACAGTAGTGGGGCGCGCTGCGCCGATCCGATTTGCCGGTGCGCTGATCTTGACGCTGCCGGTTTCTCGAAGCCTCTCAGCCAGGTCGTTCGCTCGTTATCCGGCGCAGGGCCATGATGATGACCTCGAGCGCTTCGTCGGTGTCCACACTGAGCTCACGAGCGGCCAACGCGAATCGATCCGCAGCTGCTTCGAGCTGCTCGTTGCGCTGGGCAACGTCGTGAGCGACCGGGGGAGCAGCGGTGATTCTGGTGCCGCGTCGCCCGGCGGCTTCGGCAATGCCGGCACCGATGAGTTCGCGGTAGGCGCGGGCGACGGTATTGGTCGACACATCGAGTTCGACTGCGAGCGCTCGAATGGCCGGCAGACGATCGCCTGGCGTGAGTCTGCCGGCTGCGACCTGCAGGGCAATCTGCGCACGGACCTGCTCGAATGGGGGCACCGGTGTGTGGTGGTCGAGCCGAATGCGCACGAGCTCACGTTACCGGATATGTAGCAATGTGGTGCTACATAAAGCCGACGGTGTGCGTGTTTGCCCAAGAAAGTCTGACTTTCGCTCGCCAATGCGCTATGTTGTGGCAGCACGAATCCACCTTTCACTCGAGGAAATCCATCTCATGAAGCTCGTAACTGCCGTCGTCAAGCCTCACCAGGTCGACGAAATCAAAACCCAGTTGAACTCCATTGGCGTTCAGGGCATGACTGTGACTGAAGCCCAGGGTTACGGCCGCCAGGGCGGCCACACCGAGACCTATCGCGGCACCGAATACAAGGTGTCCTTCACGCCCAAGTCACGCCTCGAGATCGTTGTCGACGACTCCCAGGTCGATGCCGTCGTCCAAACCGTCGCCGATGCCGCCCGAACCGGCAAGATCGGCGACGGCAAGATCTGGGTCACCGATGTGTTCACCATGGTCCGCATCCGCACCGGCGAAGTCGGAAGCGACGCCATCTAGCGCATAGTTCGCGTTGCTGCGCGGGTTCCGTAACGCGGTCTGAGTTCAGCGGCTCTGTGGTCCGTCGGGCTGTTGTGGTGTGTTGGCGTCCGCCTTGCTTCGCGGGTTCCGTAACACGGTCTGAGTTCAGCGGGTCTGTGGTCTGTCGGGCTGTTGTGGTGTGTTGGCGTCCGCCTTGCTTCGCGGGCTCCGTAACGCGGTCTGAGTTAGCTGAGCAGGATCGTCAGAAACTCATCGGGTAGGTAACGCGTCGCGTCTGGCGAGGGTGACGCGAATGCCTCGAGTAGCGAGTTGATCGACGTTTGCAGATCTGCTGGCGGACGAGTCCGTAGGTCGATGGGCTCTATGTCGATCCATGCGGTTGGGGCAAAGGTGGCAGTCATGATGCTGTTGCTTCCTCGTTGGTGACAGAACGTGGGATCACGTGCTCAGTTTCCCATGAAGAGAATCTCCTATCGGCGATGAGTCATTCGGCCTAGTCGCTCGAGGGCAGTCGATGGCGAGGTCGAATACCGCAGCGCAGTGCCATTGTTCACCTGCGGTCATGGGCCATCGACAACAACAGAGACCGCGCTTCGCCATCGATGTTGGGGTGCCGCGGTTTCGTTTCGGTTACAGGTCTGGGTCGAGAGTTGCTCCTGTTGCTGATGGTGCTTAAGTTGTGGTGAACACCCCCCAGCATTGGACTGACTTGCTGGTCTTCTCACCCCGTCGGAATGGTCGAGAAGGCCGGCAAATGCGTTCCACGGCCTGCGGTGATGGCGGCCTTTTGTAGGGAGCGCCACTTCGGTGGCTGCGTGGGCCAAACTACAGGGGTGAAACGAGCCCTCGGCGCGGCGATACTGACCGCACTTCTTGTCGCCGGGTGCGCCGACGCCCCTGAGCCAGGGGACCTGGCGGCCTTCTGCACGCTGCTCGAAACCGGAACCGGGCTCACGCCAACGCCAACGGCAGCTGATCTGGAGCGTCTGGCGCTCGTGGCACCGCCGGCAGTTCGGCCCACGATCACTGCGCTGCAGGATCGAGCCCGCGATTTCAACGAATTGATGGCGGAAGAGCCGCCGAATCTCGAAGCGTTGTTCAATGCCCGCTTCGACCCGCAGGCCAGCAGTGAACAGGCAGCGCTGGATCGCTATGCGCTCAGCAGCTGTGGCATCGCTGCGGACCGGCCTGCGCCCACCCGCTGGAACAGCTTCACCGAAGACAACTATGGCGACGCTGGCTGGCGAGCGCTGGTTACTGCCCAGTTCACCGTTGCGTCGGAACGCATTTCCACCGCGACCCTGGTATTTGCCCAAGCGCCCGAGCCCATCACCCTGCTCGAAGACGCATGTCGCGCCGTGTCGGAGTTTCTCGTGGCCGATGGTGCCGACCCTGGCGGCGTTCAGGTCGTGGTTGGTTCCGTCGTGGCGCTGGAGTTCGACAGCCCCGGTGGCTCCTGTCAGCTTCCGTGACTCTCGATGGTTTGCACTAGTATCGGCGTCGAGCAAACCCAAGAGGATTCAAGATGAGTTTCAAAGTTGTTGTCGACTACGACCTGTGCGAAAGCAATGCAATCTGCATGCAGATTGCCCCCGAAGTATTCGAAGTCCGCGACGACGATTTTCTGTATCTGTTGACCGACACGCCCGATGAAGAACAGCGCGCCAAGGTGCAAGAGTCGGTGCAACGCTGCCCCAAGCAGGCGATCTCCATCGCTGACGCCGACGGTTCCGACCAATAGGTCTTTACTGCGCTGTCGGCTGTGCTGTTGCCCGGGTGATCTGAATGAAATCAATCGCCGTTATCGGCGCATCGCTGGCCGGACTCCGGGCGGTGGAGACCCTGCGGTCCGAAGGCTTCGCCGGTGAGCTTCACCTGGTAGGCGACGAACCCCACCTGCCCTATGACCGGCCGCCGTTGTCGAAACAGGTGCTGGCCGGCGACTGGGACACCGATCGAATCTGGCTGGCCACTCGCGACAAGTTCGACGAACTCGATGTGACCACCCACTTCGACGACGCCGCGGTAGCTCTCGATGCATCTGCTCTCGAGGTGCGGTTGGCGTCGGGCGCCACACTCGACGTGGATGGGGTGGTGATTGCCACCGGTGCCCGCGCTCGAACGATCGGCGAACCGCTGGCCGGTGTGCATACGCTGCGCACGCTCGATGATGCGTCGGCCATTCGTGCAGCCTTCGATGCCAAACCAGCTCGGGTAGTCGTCATCGGCGCCGGGTTCATCGGCGCCGAAGTCACCGCTACTGCCCGTGGCCTCGGGATCGACGTCACCAACATCGAGATGGGTTCAGCGCCGTGCGAACGTGCCATCGGCTTCGAGATGGGCTCGGTTCTGGCCCAGGTGCATCGCGATCACGGCGTCGATCTGCGGCTCGAAGTCGGATGCGAAGCCATCGTTGGCGACGAACATGTCGAGTCGGTCGTACTCACCGACGGTTCGACGATCGAAACCGACCTGGTAGTGGTCGGCGTCGGCGTGATTCCCAACATCGAGTGGCTCGAAGGAAGCGGACTCACGCTCGGGAACGGCGTGGTCTGCGACGCAACCTCGCTGGCTGCACCGGGCGTGGTGGCTGCAGGCGACGTCGCCGAATGGCCAAACGCCCACTTCGACGAGACCATGCGGGTCGAGCACTGGGACAACGCCATCACCCAGGCAACGCATGCCGCCAAGCGGCTGCTGCACGGCGAGTCGGTCGGTGCATACCAGCCGGTCCCGTGGTTCTGGAGCGACCAGTACGACCGCAAGATTCAGCTCGCAGGTCGAACCACCGATTTCGACTCGTTCCAGATCGTCGACGGCGATATCGAGAGCAGAAAGTTTGCCGCGATCTACGGGCGCAACGACAAGATCGTTGCCGTCTTGGGTTTCAACCGACCTCGCCATGTCATGCGCTACCGCCAGCTCATTGATACAAAGACGTCATGGGCCGATGCGCTGGCGGCCGAATTCTGACTTCGCGCCGCCATCACCGGCAGGCGGGTACCGGACCCGTTGCTTCGCTGTTGGCCGTTCTGGTCGTCGCGCTGCTCCTGTCGGCGTGTGGGTCCGAACGTGCGCTCGACGGGGCTCAACTCGAAGCCGACATTGCCGACCAGTTACTGCCGCAGTACCCCGGTGCCATTCGCTCGGTGTCGTGCCCGAACACCGTTGACCCGCTACCAGGAGTGGCGTTGCTGTGCGTGGCCACGCTTGGGGCTCAGGTCCTCGATGTCAATGTGCAGGTCGGCGGAACCGAGGACGCGCTCACCACGACCGCCACCGTCGATGGGCGCTTTGTCGCGGTGAATGAGGTGGCGGCGCTGCTGGCAGCAACGTTTGGCGAGGAGATTGGACTGGTCACGAGCGTGGATTGCGGTCAACCCGTGATGGTGCTCGACGCCACCGACCCCGTGGTGTGTGAAGCGACCGATCCGTCAGGCGCCACTCGCGCCTTCGATGTGCGCGTCGACGACGCCGGCTTGGTCACATTCGAGATTCGTTAGCAGGGGGCCGACGGGCAGTTTGCCGCACCCTGCCACCAGCTACATCGCTTCGAGTTCGCTGCCGATGCGAGCCGCCAGCGCGTGGTGAACATCCAATCGCTCACGATGTTGAAGGACCGCCAGCTTGGCCTGCGGCACTTTGTGGGCATCGAGGAAACTGTGCACGCCCGCAACGTCACCGTGTTCGAGCCACTGCACACCGCCGAGCATGCGCCCAACTGCATTGTCGGGAACGGTCTCGTTGATGCGATCCCAGTGCTCGGTCACAAACGCCCAGACCTGCTGCCCGTGCCAGCGGTTTCCGATTGCGAGACCGAGCACATACGCCGCATCTTGGCTGCGGATGCTGCCATCCAGGGTTCGCTCGCTGAGATCAGCAATTGCTTCGGCGTCGTCGAAGCGACTCAGGGCGAACATGTAGCGACGTTCGATCTGGGGCGATGTCGCCCCTTCGAAACGACGGAAGATCTCGTCGTAGTCTTGGCGGCTGCCAGTCGAGGCCACGACGCGAATCGCGGCGCTCTCGAGACTGGCGTTGGTGGTTTCGAGGGTGCCGTCGAAGATCTGTCGAGCGTGAGCGATCACTGCTTCGTCGCCGCTGAGCGAACCGAGAGATCCGAACAGCGAGGCACGTACTTCGTTGATGAGTGGATCATCTTCATCGACAGCGCGGTCGAAGCCGAGCGCCGCCAACTGAGGACCTGCGACTTCGGCCCAGATCTCACCCACGGCCGCCTGCTGAGCGCGGCTACCAACAGTGTGGTTCAGCGTGGCGAAGGCGCTGGAGATGGTCGACCATACCGGCGGGCTGGTTTCGCCATCGAGCAATCTGGCCAGGCCCAGGTAGGACGAGACAGATGTCTGGCCCGCGAGCACCAGGTCGAACTGATCGTCGAACAATCGGTGGCGTTGCCCGCTGGTCAACCCCATCAGGTTGGCAGCCAATCGTTGCGAGAGTTCGTCGTCGTAGCGGACCCGGAAAAATCCGTGATTGTGCGGGTCGACGATGACCACGGCCTCGCGATCATCGAGCTGGACGCGCGCTCGTGGTGTCATCAGGATGTGATCATCGGTGTCGCCGATCTGCACGGTGGTCGGCACATGCCAGTCCTGCACCGCTGCTGCATCGGGCTCGGCGAGCAAGCGAAAGACTTGTTGATCGAGCTCGAGTTCACCATCGCCGAGTGCGGCGACGACGAGGGGGAAACCGCCTTGGTAGATCCACTCGTGCATGATCTGGGCGACTGGCAGGTCAGCCGCAGAGCCAATGGCATTCCACAGGTCAGTGGTCACGGTGTTGCCGTGAGCATGGGTCACCATGTAGTTGCGAATACCTTCGCGAAATTTGTCGGCGCCCACGAACTGCTCGAGCATGCGCACCACGGCAGCACCTTTCTCGTAGGTCAGCACGTCGTACATGCCTTCGGCGTCGGCGGGCGATTCGACCACGAACTCGATGGCACGAGTGCTGTGCAACGCGTCGACGTTGTAGGCCGAGGAGCGGTCCAGTGCGAAGCCCTCCCAGACTTTCCAGTCGGGGCGATAGGCGTTGGTGGCCGAGATCTCCATGAACGTGGCGAACGCTTCTTTGAGCCACAAGCCCTCCCACCACTGCATGGTGACCAGGTTGCCGAACCACATGTGGGCCAGTTCGTGGGCGATCACGGCGACCGAGCGTTGCTGTTCGGGCTGGGTGGTCGTTTCGGGATCGACCAGCAGCAGTACCTCGCGGAAGGTCACACAGCCCGTGTTCTCCATGGCCCCGAACGCGAAGTCGGGTATCGCCAGCATGTCGATCTTGTCGCCGAAGTACGGAAGCCCGAAGTAGTCGGTCAACCATCGCAGACAGAACACCGTGGCTTCGTGGGCGAAGTCGATCTGGTCGCCCTGGCCTGGTCGGTGGATGATGCGTACCGGCACACCGTCGACGTCGATGGCCGGCGAAGCCTCCATGTCGCCCACCATGAAGGCCAACAGGTAGGTCGACATGAGCGGCGTCGGCGCGTACGTGATCTGCACCCAATCATTGGCGACTTCGCTGCGGTCGACCTCGGCCATGGCCGATACGGCCAGCATGTCTTTCGGTGCTTCGAGCGTGACGTGAAAAACCGCCTTGCGGTCGGGTTCGTCCCAACACGGGAAGCAGCGGCGGGCGTTGGTGGACTCGAACTGTGTGGTCGCAATGGTGTGCTCGATGCCATCGTCGTCGGTGAATGTGCTGCGGTAGAAGCCACGCAACTTGTCGTTCAGCACGCCATCGAAGGTGATGTCGATCTCGAGATCGCCGGGCTCGACCGGTGTGTCGACGCTCAGGTGCAGTCGCTCGGTGTCCTCGTCGAGTCTGATCGCCGCCGACTGTTCGGTACCTTTCTGGCGAACCGTGGCCGAGTGGATCTCCAGCTCGATGGAGTTCAGAACAATTTCGCTCGTTTCGGCGCTAGCGGAGGCCACGATGGACACGAATCCGCCGAAGGATGCCGCCGGAATGTCGGGTCGGAGCCGTAGCCGGTAGTCGGTAGGCGTGATGACGCGAGACAAACGATGTTGGTTGATGCTTTCCACAAGCCAAGCGTACGGGTACGGTGCGGCGGTGGCAGATATCGAATATGACGTTGTCGGAATCGGCAATGCAATTGTCGACGTGATTTCTCAGCAGGGCGATGACTTCATCGACGCTTTTGGCTTGACCAAGGGCTCCATGGGGTTGATCGACGCAGAGCGAGCCGCGGAGTTGTACAAGGCATTGGACGACAAGACCGAAACCTCGGGGGGCTCCGCCGGCAACACCATGATCGGCGTGGCCTCGTTGGGTGGCTCAGCCTCGTTCATCGGCAAGGTGGCCGACGACGAACTGGGTCGGTTCTATCGCGGCGACGCCATGGCCAGTGGGGTCAACTTCACGGTATCTCCGGGCATCGAGGGCGACCCGACCGGCCGCTCGATGATCGTGGTGACCCCCGATGCCGAGCGCACCATGAGCACGTTCCTGGGGGCGGCAACAACGCTGTATGCCAGCGACATACCCGAAGAAGCGGTTGCGGCCAGCCGTTTCCTGTACTGCGAGGGTTACATCTGGGATATCGATGTCACCAAAGACGCCATCCGGCATGCAATGCAGATTGCAAAGCAAGCCCGCCGCAAGATCTCCTTTACGTTGAGTGACTCCTTCTGCGTGGATCGTCACTTCGACGAATGGCATGAGCTGCTCGACAACGACATCGATGTCCTGTTCGGCAACGAAGACGAGCTGCTGACGCTCACCAAGGCCAAGAGCCATGCCGAGGCGGTCGAGATGATCCGGGGCCGTTGCGACATTCTCTGTGCCACCAAGGGCGCCGAAGGTTCCTGGATCGTGACCGCCGACGAGACCGTGGAGATTCCAGTCGTGCCGGTCGAACACGTCGTGGACACCACCGGGGCTGGCGACCAGTACGCCGCGGGGGTGCTTTTTGGTCTGGCCCGCAACATGAGCTTGTTCGACGCCGGCATGCTCGGCTCCAAGGCCGCGGCCGAGGTCATCTCGCACATGGGCGCTCGGCCGGAACGTCCGCTGAGCGACTTCCTCTCGAACGACTGATGGCCACCGACTAGTGGCGGGCACGACATCGTCGTTCGTTCTCGGCGTCGACCTCGATGGCGTCTGCGCCGACTACACCAAGGCGTTTCGCTCGTTCTGTGCCGACCGACTGAAGCGCGACCCCGAAACGCTGCCGCTCGAGCGATCGTGGGACTTTCGTGAGTGGGGTTTCGACGATGCACTGTTCGAAGAAATGCACCTGGCAGCGATCACCGAAGGACGATTACTGGCCAACCTTGAGGTGATCGACGGCGCCGCCGAGAGTCTGTGGCGGCTCAGTGATGCCGGTGTATGGATCCGCATTGTCACGCACCGCCTGTACGTCAACTGGGGTCACTCGGCCGCCGCCGGAGACACGGTCGAATGGCTGGACCGAGCTCGTATCCCGTATCGCGACCTGTGCTTCATGGGCGCCAAAACCGACGTGGGTGCCGACGCCTACATCGACGACGGCCCCCATAACATCGAGAGCTTGCGAGCCGCGGGCCGTACCGCCATCGTGTTCGAGCAGCCCTACAACCGCGATCTCGACGGCCTGCGAGCCCGCAACTGGGACGAAGTCGAAGAGATCGTCTACGACCTGATGGCCAACGCCGGTGTCATCGCCGCGCCGGCCTTCCCAGGATTCGACGCCGATGCCGGTCGTCTGGATCGAATGAAGAACCAGGGCTGAAGACTTCGCTACCCGGCCGCAAGCGCAACAGCTATGGCGGTCGCAAGGGTGGCGTTGTTGGCGACCAATGCGGTGTTCGCACTCACGCTGGCGCCGTTCGTGAGCTCGGCGATGGCCCCCAGGATGAAGGGTGTGCGGGCTGATCCGGCTATGCCGGCAGCATCGGCTGCAGCCTCGGCCTGGTCGTTGGCGGCGTCGAGCACATCTCCGTCCAGAGGCTCTGGTGGGGGAGTGCAGACCAGCACGCCGCCTTGACCCAGGGCCTGTCGGTGGCGCAGCACATCGGCGATCTCGGCCGGGTCGTCTGCGCGATGTGGCACCGGCAGGCCACTCGTCGTTGTGGTGAAGGCCGGGAACTCGTCGGTGCCGAATCCAATCACCACGACACCCAGTGTCTCGAGCATCTCCAGCGTGCGGGGCAGATCCAAGAACGCCTTGGCTCCGGCGCACACGGTGACGATGGGGTAGCGACCTATGACGGGCAGGTCGCCGCTGATATCGCCGGTGACCGCGGCGTTGCGATGCACGCCGCCTATACCGCCGGTGGCAAACACATCGACACCGGCATGATGTGCCAGCGTGAGCGAGGCCCCGACAGTGGTCACGCCAACTCGCCAGCGCTTCGCCATGGCCACGGCGAGATCGCGGGCAGCAACCTTGTCGGTGGCAGTCAGAACCGGTGTGGGATCATCGAGACCCACCACTGGCGTGCCGTTGATCACTGCCGTGAGAGCCGGAGTTGCACCGCCGTCTCGGATCACTCGGTGCGACGACTTCAAGACGGCCTCGTTGTGGGGCGCAGGTAACCCGAGGGTGCTGTACACGGTGGACTCCAGGGCAACGACCGGCTGCTGGGTGGCGACAGCTGCGGCAACAGTGGAGGAGACGGCGACGGGCTGGGCGTTGGTCATGACAGCGACTCGATGAGCTCGGGGACAGCAGCGATGGAGTCGATACGAAACCAGCGGTCAGATGGTTCGGGGTCCTTGGCTGCGGTCTCCAACGCCCAGGTGACTTCGTAGGGGATGTGCACGGCCCGAGCACCGATTTCGAGAAGCGGGGCGATGTCGGACACGACGCTGTTGCCGATCATGATCAGGTTCTCGGGTTCGATGCGGTGTCGGGCCAGTATGCGCTCGTAGGTCGCAGCGTCCTTGTCGGCCACGACCTCGACGTCGAAGCAGTAACGGCCGAGATCGACTTCGGCGATACGGCGTAGTTGGTGATGCAGATCACCCTTGGTGATGATCATGGTCGGCCACTTCTCACTCACAGCTTTGACTGCCTGGTCGGCGCCGTCGATCAGGATCGTCGGCATCGAGAGCAGTTCATCGGCGGTGTCCACGATCGTTCGCAAGGCTGCAGCAGGAATCTCGTTGTTGGACAACTCGCAGGCAGCAGCAATCTGTGACAGACAGAAGCTGTTCACGCCATAGCCATAGATATCGACGTGTCGGCGTTCGAAGTCCACCAATACTCGCTGCGCTTCTTCGGCGTCGGCCCAGGGAGCAACGATGTCGTTGAAACGATCTTCTGCGGCGGCGAATGCTTTCTCGTTGTGCCACAGGGTGTCGTCGGCGTCGAATGCGACGGTCAATTGGGTAACCATTCGTGCGCAGGGTAGTGCTGGGTTCGCCGCTACGGCGCTCTGTCTGCGAGCCTCCCGATCCGCGGCACGAAGTGTTACCGTGATCGCCGATGAACGAGAGTGCTTCGTCGAGACCCGACGATGATGAAATCCGAGCGGCCCTTGTCGATGCAGCTGCCCAGGTCTTTGCCGAAGAGGGCTATTCGGGTGCCCGGGTGCAGTCGATTGCCGAACGGGCCGGGCTGACCACCGGTGCGATGTACAACCGTTTCACCGGCAAGTCCGAGCTGCTGCTCGAGGCGCTCGATCTGCATACGTCGACGTTGGTGCACGAACTCGCCTCGGCAGAGTTGAGTGCTACCGACTTGCTCGAAACCGTCGGTGTGGCACTGCTCGATGACCAGAGCCCGGCGTCGGCGCTGCTGCTCGAAGCTTTCATGGCAGCACGCCGCGAAGAAGACATCGCCGACAGACTCAGGCCACGCCTGGCCGACGAGCGAGCCCGACTGGCGAAACTCGTCGATGCCGACAAAGACGGCGGCGTCATCCATCAGGATCTCGACACCAATGCAGTGGTGACTTTCTGCCAATCGGTTGCGTTGGGTATGCGCATGTTGAGCGTCATCGATGTCGAAATGCCCGACCCCAAAGCATGGCAAGAGGTCATCTCGGTACTGCTGACCTCGATCGCCCCCGACGGACCCGCCAGTGGCGGCGAGGCTGACGCGCCCGATATCTGAGAGCCGGTTTCGTCAATCGATGCGGCACGCGTCGGTCGCGCCCGGCAATCGGTGGCGGTACCTGGCGATCACCGGATAGATCGCTCGCGCCGCCCAGATGAATGGCGGAGCGGCGATCACCTTGCCGAGAAACGCCAGGGGCGGGTTGCAGACCTGCAACGCCTGAGCGGCGGCATCAGCGCCCCGATAGGCCGTGCCATCTTGCACCCAGTAGGCCGCGCTCGAAGCCTCGGCCTCGGTCAGGCCATAGTCGCCCAGCTCGAGCGACTGCCATGGGGCCACGTGCGCAAAACCACCGGCAAGATCGCCAAATTTGCGGGCTGCTGTAGTGCAGAACCCGCAATCACCATCGAATATCAGAACCCCGAGGGCTGCTGATCTAGTTTCGGCCGTAATTTGGCTTGCGACCGTGGTTCGCCTTGTTGCGGCGAGCACGTGCCTTGCCTTTGGAGGTGCGCTTTGACATGCCAATCAGGCTATAGCGATTGAAGACGGGTTCCTCGGAGCCCTCGGTCACATTGTCCACAGAGCCCACAGGCGCAGCGATGCAATGATGGACACCAGCCGCCGATTGCCGCGCCTGTCAGTCGTTCGTGTGCTTTCCAGCGGACCCGCACGCAGCTCGGATAGGTTCGAAGCCGTGACCGCCCGCACTGCAGCACCCTGCATCGACATCGCCAGAGTACGTAGTGACACGGCCGGCTGCGATGGCGTGTTGCACTTCAACAATGCGGGCTCGTCATTGCCGCCCCGCCCGGTGGTCGACGCCATGGTCGACTATCTACGCACCGAAGAAGTCATGGGCGGCTACGAAGTCGCAGCCGATCGAGCAGCAGACCTCGACGCCGTGTACGGCGCAACCGCTCGTTATCTGAACTGTGAACCGAGTGAGATCGCTTCGACCATCAGTGCTGGCGATGCGTGGTGGCGAGCCTTCTCGTCGGTACCACTCGGCGTCGGCGACCGAGTTCTCGTGGGCCACAGCGAATACCAGGCAAATGCATTCGGATGGCTACAAGCCCGGGAACGGGGCGTGGTGGTCGAGGTGGTGCCCAACGATCCCGCTGGTGACTTCGATGTCGAAGTGTTCGAGTCGATGCTCGACGAACGGGTGAAGCTCGTATCGCTGACCATGGTGGCAATGACCAACGGGGCGATCCACCCGGCGGCCAAGGTGGGCCAAGTCCTGAAATCGTCTGGCTCCGATGCCGTCTACCTGCTCGACGCCTGCCAAGCCGCAGGTCAGCTACCACTCGATGTGCAAGAACTGGGCTGTGACTTCCTGAACTACACCGGCCGCAAGTTCATGCGGGCGCCACGCGGCACCGGCGTGCTGTTCGCCCGCCGCGACGTGTACGCAAAACTCGGACAAACTGGTTTTGTCGACGGTCGGTCTGCCGTCTGGACCAGCGCCGACAGCTACGAATACGCACCCGATGCGAAACGCTTCGAGTTCGGCGAATTCGGATACGGCGGCAAGGTCGGCTTGGGAGTCGCCACCAACTACATGCTCGACATCGGCATCGAGGCCATCGCCGCTCGGGTGGCGTCGCTGTCGAGCCTGCTGCGCTTCGACCTGTCGGCAATCCCGGCCGTCACCGTGCTCGATACCGGAACGCACAAGAGCGGCATCGTGACCTTCGACGTCCACGGCATGGCTGCCACCGAAGTGCAGGCATCGCTGTCCGCCCAACGCATCAACGTGTCGACCCCGGGCGTCATGCTGGCCCAGCTGGAACTGGCACCCCGAGCGATCGACGCCGTCGTACGCGCCGGCGTGCACTACTTCAACACCGAACAAGAAGTAGCTCGCTTCTGCGAAGCAGTCGCAGAGCTTTGATTCTCGTGCTCCCGCTTCGCTGTGAACGTGCGAGCGGAACGCCCCGGTCGAAGTGCGTAGTGCTGCGTGCCAACGCAGTTTGCGCGGCGGAGCAAGCAAACAAAGGCCACACAGATAGCTTGACGCCGTGGAGCGCTTTGGTTTTGTTGGACTTCCCAATGCGGGAAAGTCGTCGTTGTATAACGCCCTTGCCGGTGGTGGTGCTCTGGCTGCGCCGTATGCGTTCGCCACGGTGGAGCCCAACGTGGGCATCGTGAAAGTTCCCGACGACCGGCTCGACAAGCTGGCGGGAATGAGCAAATCTCTCAAGGCCGTGCCGGCGAGCGTGCAGTTCACCGATATCGGCGGCCTGGTCGAGGGCGCCAGTCAGGGCGAAGGGCTGGGCAACAAGTTCCTGCAGGGCATTCGTGAATCCGACGGCATCGTGTTCGTGCTGCGGGCATTTGGTGATCCCGATGTGCCGGGTCCGACCGACCCGCTCGAGAATCTCGGCGTGGTGGAACTCGAACTGGCGCTGGCGGACCTGGACAGCGCCGAACGTCAGCTCGACAAACGCCGCCGTCAGGCCAAGGGTGACAAGACGGCCAAGGCCGACGTCGAACTGCTCGAAGAAGCCGTCGCAGCACTGGCCGAAGGCAAACCGCTCTACCGCAGCGGCATGACCGCGGCCCAACACCTTGCACTCAAACCGTTTTTCCTGCTCACGAACAAGCCGGTGATGGCAGTCGTGAACGTCGGCGAAGACGACCTCGACGAGATCCCGGCCCTGACCGAACGGGTGTCGAGCGAGCTCGATGGTGCCGAGGTGCTTGGCATGTGCATTCAGCTCGAGGCCGAGGCTGCGCTGATGGACCTCGATGAACGCACCGAACTGCTCGAAGGCTTGGGTTTGGGCGAGGGGGCCCTGCCGCGGTTTGCTCGATCGGCCTATCACCTGCTCGGTTTGCGTACCTACTTCACGACCGGCGAGAAAGAGTCACGGGCGTGGACGTTCCCCGCAGGTGCCAAAGCACCACAAGCCGCCGGCATCATTCACACCGACTTCGAGCGTGGCTTCATCCGGGCCGAGACGATCCAGTGGGACCTGCTCATCGAACACGGCAGCTGGGCCAAGGCTCGCGAAGCCGGTGATGCTCGCATGGAAGGCAAGGACTATGAGGTTGTCGATGGTGACACCATGGACTTCCGCTTCAACGTCTGAGTCGCCAACATGACGTCGGCTCGATATGGCAGGCTTGGTCCATGAGCTGGCTGGTGGCCCAAGACAAGGTTCTCGCCACACTCGAGATCGCAGATACCTGGCAGACCCGGCTCAAGGGCGTACTCGGGCGCGAACGTTTCGAGGGCGCCCTGCTGATCAAGCCGGCATTCAGCGTGCACACCATCGGCGTGAAGGCCGTGCTCGACGTGGCGTACTGCGACGGCGACCTGTGCGTGATCGACATCGTCACCATGGTGCCGAACCGTATGGGTAAGCCACGATTCCGGGCCCGCCAGGTGGTCGAAGCGCCGAAAGGCAGCTTCGAGCGATGGGGGATCAGTGTGGGCGATCAACTCGAAGTTCGTCTATGACCACGTCGGTCACCACGATCGCCAAGCTGCATGTTGTCGGTACCCCGATCGGGAACCTGGGCGACTTCACGCCTCGGGCCTGCGAAACCCTGGCTGCGGTTGGTCTGATTGCGTGTGAAGATACGCGCCGCACGGGTCTGCTGCTGTCGAAGCACAACATCGCCAATCCGGGTCTGTTGGTCATGAACGACCACACCGAACACCGGGCTGCCGAGCGAGTGGTGGAGACGCTGATCGGCGGTCAGTCGGTTGCGGTTGTCACCGACGCCGGCATGCCGGTGATCAGCGACCCCGGCGCGGTTGCAGTGGCTGCCGCCGTCGATGCTGGCTTCGAAGTCGTTGTCGTTCCGGGACCAACGGCGGTGTCCGCTGCGCTGGCCGTGTCCGGCTTCGGAAGTGGCCGTTATGTGTTCGAGGGCTTCCTTCCCCGTAAGGGTCGTGAACGCCGCACCCGACTCGACCAGATCGCTGCCGAGCCTCGCATCATCGTGTTGTACGAAGCGCCGCACCGTATCGAGCGGTCTCTGCTGGATCTAGGCGAAACCCTCGACGGGTCTCGGCGATGTGTCGTTGCGCGAGAGCTGACCAAGATGCATGAGAACGTCTGGCGAGGATCTCTGGCCGATGCGGCACAGGCGCACACAGAACCACGCGGCGAGTACGTGATCGTGATCGATCAAGCCGCGCCGGCTGCCGAAGCCACCAACGACGAGCTACGCAGCGCTGTCGCTGCAGCCTTGGCCGAGGGTATGACCAAGAGAGACGCCGCCGCTGAGGTGGCGCGCACCCATGGTGTTGGTCGCAACCGGGTGTACGACCTCGCCAACCAGCTTTAGGACACTGCTGAGCACTACATGCCGACGTCCCAACGACCTTTCATCACCGCTTGCCGCGTCCCAAAAAGCCGCAATTCCAGGCAAAAGAGTGCCGGCTTTGGCCTTGCGACCGGCGCGACTGGCCGTCGATACGAAACCCCGGCATTACTCAGCAGCGTCCTGGTGCTGCAACCGGCAGCGAGGTTGGTTCGTTATCGCCGACTCGACAGAGCAAGCAGCAGCACGAAGCTGAACTGAACCAGCCGAAGCGACCGGGGTTAGCCTCTGGGCTGTGGCTTCGGCACGACGACGACTCGACAACGAACTCGTGCGTCGCAAGCTCGTTTTGAGCCGAGAGGCCGCACGAAAGGCCGTGAATGAACGGCAGGTGACGGTCAACGGTGCGTTGGCGAACAAGCCCGCACGCATGGTGCTGGCCGGCGACGCCATCGAAGTGCTCGGGCCGCCGCCGAAGTACGTTGGCCGAGGGGGCGACAAGCTCGATGGTGCACTGGGATCGTTCGGGATCGACCCGGTCGGCCTGCGCTGCGTCGATGTTGGTTCCTCGACCGGGGGATTCACCGACTGCCTGCTTCAGGCGGGAGCCGAGACGGTGGTGGCAATCGATGTCGGGCGAGCCCAATTACACAATCGTCTGAGACGCCATCCCAAGGTCGATGTCCGAGAGCAGACCGATGTGCGATCCGTCGACCTCCAGGAGATCGGTGCGCCCTTCGATCTGGTCGTCATCGACGTCAGCTTCATCGGGCTGGACCGCATCTTGGACGTTGTGGCTGGTCTTGCCGGTGAGCAGGGCCAGATCCTGGCGCTGGTCAAGCCGCAATTCGAAGCGGGCAAGCAAGAAGCGAGCCGGGGTCGAGGGGTGATCAAGGATCCCGAGATCTGGAAACGGGTGCTGATGGAGTGTGTGGAAGCCACTCGGCGGCGTGGCCTGGTTGTCGGCGGCGTCGATGTCTCGCCCATCAAAGGAGGGGCCGGCAACGTCGAATTTTTCTTGTGGATCGGCGGCGCTGCAACGTCTGTTGCTGACGTTGTTAGTGATCAGATGCTTAACGCCGCGATCGAACGTGCGTTTGCACTACCGTAGGGAACCCCATGGCCACCGTTGCGCTCATCGTTCATGAGATCCGAGAAGACGCCGAGCAAGCCGCGCTTGCCCTGGCGAGCTGGCTGACCGAACGCGGACACAAGCTCACCCTGCTCGAATCCAACGCCGACGACCTCCAGGTCGACGCTGCAGTTCGGGCGCCGAGCGAGCTGGCCCATGACACCGCCGTGGTCGTCTCACTCGGTGGCGACGGCTCCATGTTGCGCGCCGCTCAGCTTGCTGCGCCCCACGGCGTTCCCGTGTTGGGCGTGAACTTCGGGCAATTGGGATACCTGACCGCAGTGGAACCCGATGGCATGGTCGAAGCGGTCGCCAAAACACTCGACGGCAACGTCGATATCGAGATGCGTATGCGGGTGGCGGTCACCGTGGTGCGCCAATCAGGTGAAGAAGTCGACGCCGGCCATGCCCTGAACGAGGCGCTCGTGGAACGCGACGAGAGCGGCCGCACGGTGCGTTTGGGTGTCACGATCGACAACGAGTTCTTCATTGCCTACAGCGCCGACGGCATAATCGTGGCCTCGCCGACCGGCTCAACGGCGTACTCGTTGTCGGCTCGAGGCCCAATTGTCGCACCCCTCCACGAAGCTCTAGTGGTGACCGCAGTATCTCCCCACCAACTTTTCGACCGTTCGCTGGTGCTCAATCCCGCCAGCATCGTCGAAATCGAAGTCCTACCCGACCGAAGTGCATCGCTCTCGCTCGATGGCCGAAGTGCAATGCGACTGTGGCCCGGCGATCGGGTGCGATGCACCCGCAGCACGGTGCCCGCTGGCTTCGTCTCGCTGCACGGCGAAGAGTTCTTGAACGTGCTGAAGACCAAATTCGGTCTCGAATCCACCTTGGGCACGCCGCCCACCGAAAGCTGAAGGGAACACCACATGTTGACCGAACTGGTTGTTCGAAATCTGGGCGTGATCGAAGAAGCCTCTGTACTGCTCGAGTCCGGCGCTACTGCTCTGACCGGCGAAACGGGCGCGGGCAAGACACTGGTGACCGAAGCCATCAATTTGCTCAAGGGCTGTCGGGCCGAACCATCGCTCGTGCGTCCCGGCGCAGACGAAGCCGTGGTCGAAGGGCGCTTTGTAGAAGGCGACGGCACCGAATACGTGGTGCGCCGGGTCGTTCCTGCGAACGGTCGTAGCCGGGCCTACCTCAACGGCGGATTGTCCACTGCGGCGGTGCTCGAGGAGACCATTGGCCGTTTGATCGAGATCCATGGCCAGCACGGCCAACAGACCATGCTCAGGGCCGCGGCTCGCCGGTCGGCGCTCGATCGCTATGGCAAGCACGATCTGGCGCCCTTGGCCCTGGCCACCGAGTCACTTCGCCAGGCACACCTCGACCTCGACGCATTGGGTGGCGATGAGATCTCACGCAATCGCGAAATGGAACTGCTGCAGTATCAACTCGACGAGATCAACGGTGCCGCCATCGTCGACGCCGAAGAAGACGACCGCCTGGCCGCTCGAGAGGTTGCCTTGGGTGATGCCGGAGCCCACGGCGAAGCGGCTGACACGGCCATCGAGAAACTCTCGATCGACGGGCCCGTGGGTTCGGCGCTGGCCGAAGCCCTGGGGGCAGTGCGCGAGCGCGAGCCGTTCACGGCCGTTGCCGACCGCCTGTATGGCTTGCAGGCAGAAATGGCCGACATCGTCGAAGAGCTGCGCAATAGGTCCTCCGATATCGACGACGATCCCGGAACACTGCACGATGTGCAAGCTCGCCGAGAAGTCCTGACGGGACTGCGTCGCAAATACGGTGTCGATCTGGCATCCGTCATCGAATTCGGTGCCCAAGCCCAGGCTCGCCTCGACGAGATTCGAAATCACGCAGAACGAGCCACCGAGGTCGCCGAGCGCATCGAACAGCTGCAGGCCGAACAAGCACGAGCAGCTGCCGAGTTGTTGGCCGCTCGCCAGGCCACCGCTCCCAAACTGTCGAAAAAGGTACAGGCAGAGCTTCGACGCCTGGCATTACCCAAGGCCCAATTCGAAATCCAGATCGACGGTCCAGCGGGGCGCGACGTCGAGTTCGCAGTGTCGATGAACCCGGGGTCGCCGGTACAACCCGTGGCCAAGGTGGCTTCGGGCGGTGAGCTCTCACGCATCATGCTTGCCCTACAGCTGGTTGTCGGCGGCGCCACCGAATCCGTGATCTTCGATGAGGTCGATGCCGGTGTCGGCGGCGAGGCTGCGCTCGCCATCGGGCAGGCACTGGCTGGTGTCGGCACGAAACATCAGGTGCTGGTCGTGACCCATCTTCCTCAGGTGGCTGCGTGCGCAGACCATCAGATCAACATCGTCAAGACCATCAAGGGCAAGTCGACCGCGACCGAACTCCACGATCTCGATGCCGAGGGTCGCATCGTCGAACTGGCTCGCATGCTCTCTGGCAGCCCCGACAGTGACAACGCTCGAGCCCATGCAGCAGAACTTCTGCAGTCACAAGCCACGTAATGAACACCTGCAACGTCCGCGGCAGAATTTGTGCCTCATGCGACTCCAGGCTCCGCGCCCGCACTCATTTGTCGCGTTACTGTGATCTCCCGTGACGAAACATATTTTCGTAACTGGCGGCGTGGCCAGTTCGCTCGGCAAAGGCCTGACAGCATCGTCCCTCGGGCGATTACTGAAGAATCGGGGCCTGCGGGTCACGATGCAGAAACTCGATCCGTACATCAACGTCGACCCTGGCACGATGAACCCGTTCGAGCATGGCGAAGTTTTTGTGACCGAGGACGGCGGCGAAACCGACCTTGACCTGGGCCACTACGAACGCTTCATCGACGAGAACCTGTCCCGGGGATCCAACGCAACCACCGGCTCGATCTACTCGGCAGTACTCGCCGCCGAGCGTCGCGGCGACTACCTAGGCAAGACCGTGCAGGTCATCCCTCATGTCACCGACGAAATCAAAGGGCGTATTCAACGGCTGGCCAGCGACGATGTCGACGTCGTCATCACCGAGATCGGCGGCACGGTCGGCGATATCGAGATCCTGCCGTTCCTCGAAGCCATCCGCCAGATGCGACTCGATGTCGGCCGCACCAACGTCTGTTATGTGCATGTCACGCTGGTTCCCTATATCGGGCCGAGCGGCGAGCAAAAGACCAAGCCGACCCAGCACTCGGTCACCGAGCTACGAAGCCGGGGTATCCAGCCGGATGCAATTGTGTGTCGCAGCGACGATCCCATCAGCGATTCGCTCAAAGAGAAGATCTCGCGCCTGTGTGATGTGCCCGTCGACGCAGTGGTCAACGCCGCCGACGCCGACAGCATCTACGAAATCCCCTTGGTCATGCACGACGAAGGTCTCGACAAGGCCGTCTGTGATCTGCTGCATCTCGAGGGCGAGCCAGACTTGGTGGCATGGCGCGATCTGGTACACCGGGTGCAGAGCGCAGAACGGTCGGTAAAGATCGGCCTGGTGGGCAAGTACGTCAGCCTTCCCGATGCCTATCTGTCTATCGTCGAGGCACTGAATCACGCTGGCTTCGAACGCGGTATCACTATCGATCTCGAGTGGATTCATGCGGAAGATGTCGAGGGCTTGCTGGTGGCCAGTCGTCTCAAGGATCTCGACGGTGTGATCATTGCGCCCGGGTTCGGCGAGCGTGGAGTCGAAGGCAAGATCAACGCCGCCAACTACACCCGCGAAAACAACATTCCGTGTCTGGGTATCTGCTTGGGCCTGCAGGTCATGGTGGTCGAGTTTGCTCGCAACGAGCTGGGACTTCCATTGGCCAACTCGTCGGAGTTCGACGTTGGCAACAAACCAACGCCTGACCCGGTCATCCATCTGATGGACGAGCAGCGCAACGTCACCGACATGGGAGGCACCATGCGCCTGGGTGCCTATGTCGCCGAACTCGTTCCTCGTTCACAAGTGGCCACGCTCTACGACAAGACGGTCGTGTCCGAACGTCACCGCCACCGTTACGAGGTCAACCCTGCGTACCGGAACCGTTTCGAAGAACACGGCCTGGTTTGTTCGGGCCAATCACCAGATGGCAAGCTCGTCGAGTTCATCGAGATGCCCACTCATCCGTTCTGGGTGGGCACCCAAGCCCACCCCGAGTTCAAGAGCCGCCCCAATCGGCCCGCACCTCTGTTCCAGGGCTTGGTGGACGCCGCCCTCGATCGCAGCGAAGGCCGCAACCCCCAGTTGATCACTCTCGATCGACCACTCGAGCGGTCAGTTGACGCACCGTCGTCGACTGCCTCCGGTTCCTGAACGATCTCGCTATGAGCGAAAAGAAGTTCTTCGTGGAAGGCTCGCGCGTGGTGCACGAGGGGGTCGTTGTCTCGACCGAGATCGTGTCGGTCCGCACCCCCGAGGGTGATTTGATCGAACGTCAAGCCGTGCGCCACCCGGGCGCGGTGGCGGTGGTCGCCATACACGATGGATTCGTGGTGCTCGTCGAGCAATATCGAGCAGCCATCGACGCCAACCTCATCGAGATCCCCGCCGGGAAACTCGACATCGCCGGCGAATCACTCGAAATCGCGGCTCGTCGAGAGCTGATCGAAGAGGTGGGCCTCGACCCGAAGTCGCTGGTGTTGTTGGGCGACTTCGTGACTGCGGCTGGTTTCTGCGACGAAGTCATCACCATCTTTGCCAGCAACGACTGTGTCCAAGTCGAACGCCAGGTCGACGGCGTCGAAGAGGAGCACTCCGAAATCCTGCGGGTGCCTGTAGCCGAGATCGACGGCTGGTTGGCCGGCGGACGATTGCGTGATGCCAAGTCGCTGATTGGCTTGTTCTGGGCACGCGATCTGGGCATGTTGGCCCCGACGACGTGTCTTGGCCATGACGATCTGTAACACTGCTCAGTGATGACCGATTCTGCCAACAAAGGCTATTCCTGGCGCGAGGTCCCTCACCTGGCGCAACGAACACTGTGGTCACTGCGCAAGCCCGTTCCCGACGCCGAAGGCGAGCAGTGGCTGTTGTCGCTGTTCACACCGGCCGAGGCTGTCCTCTACCGCCAGATGGCATTGGTCGATCGCGCCCACGCCGTAGTCTGCGCACGCGCCGTCGAAACATTGGGCGACGATGTTGCGGTGGCGTCGGCGTTACACGACGTGGGCAAGAATCAGGCTGGTCTCGGCACCCCCGGGCGGGTGACTGCCAGCCTGGCCGGACTCGTGTGCTTCGAGCAAGCCAAGGCGTGGGGAAACAAGCGCGGCCTGCGTCGACAGATAGCGCTCTACCTCGACCACAGCGACATCGGCGCACGCGAGCTCGAGGCTGCCGGTGCCTCACCATTAGCCGTTGCGTGGGCCCGAGAGCATCACCTGCCCACCGATCAACAAACCATCGAGCCCGAACTGGCAGCGGCCTTGAAAGCCGCCGACGAGTAGCTCCGCATTTCACCGCTCTGCTCGGACCGGCGTTCGCCGGACATGGCTTCTGGTCATTTGAGCGGCTCGTCCCTCGCTCCTACCTGTCTTTCGCAACCGGTAGCCAGCGCACCAACCGAAAGAAACCGTATGCGACGAACGTCGCCCTGAGTACAGCGGTGGTCTACCCGCTAGCCGAGCAACCCGATGTTGTTTCGGGCTCGTTCGTAGACGACTTCGGCGATCTCCAGGGCTTTCTCAGCGCCGATGGCGAGCAGGCGTTGGGTCTCGGCTGGATCGGCGGCGAGTTCGGCGAAGCGCTCTTGAATTGGTCGCAGTACCGAGATGACGGCTTCGGCGGTGTCGACCTTGAGTCGTCCGTACTGGGTGTATTCGCCGGCAAGCGTCTCGGGATCCTTGTCGGTGACGGCGCTCAGGATCTCGAGCAGGTTGGACACGCCGGGTTTGTTCTCGCGGTCGAAGCGCACGTCGTCTTCGCTGTCGGTAACGGCGCGCTTGAACTTCTTCTCGATGCTCTTGAGATCTTCGAGAATCATCACGACACCGTTTTCAGCCTCGGCTGACTTCGACATCTTGTCGTGCGGTCGCTGCAAGTCCATGATGCGGGCAGCGACAGGCGGGATGACGTGTTCGGGAACAACGAACGTCTCGCCGAACCGGCTGTTGAATCGTTGCGCCGCATCGCGAGCCAGCTCGAGATGCTGGCGCTGGTCGTCGCCGACCGGCACGAAGTTGGTGTCGTACAGCAAGATGTCGGCCGCCTGCAGCGCCGGGTAGGTGAAGAGCGCACTCGAGATGAACTCGCTGCGGTCACTCTTGTCTTTGAACTGGGTCATGCGGCTGAGCTCGCCGTAGCTGACTGTCGTTTCCATGAGCCAGCCGAGCTGTGAATGCTGGGGCACCTGGCTCTGCACGAACAGAATGCAACGTTCGGGATCGAGCCCCGATGCCATGAGCAGCTGTCCCATGCGGAGCGTGCTGGCGCGCAGCTCGGCCGGATCCTGGGGCACAGTGATCGCGTGTAGATCGACGATGCAGTAGACGGCGTCGTGACCATCTTGCATCCGTACGTAGTTCTTGATCGCGCCGAGATAGTTGCCGAGATGGGCGACTCCGGTGGGCTGAATTCCACTGAAAACACGTTGCGTTGTCATGCGCCGAGAAGGGTAGTCGGCGTGCAGCAACGACAGGCGAGGTTTTTCGGGATCGCAGACCTGCAGACCATTCTTGTGCCGTAGGCGCGCCAGGGGTCAAGCTGGTGGCCATGAGCTACGAAACAATCACCTACCACGTTGCCGACAATGTGGGCCACCTGCGCCTGAACCGACCCAACGGTGCAAACGCCGTGTCCGAAGCATTCGCTCGTGATCTGCGAGACGTGATGATCGAAATCGAGTTCGACGACGCTGTTCGAGCTGTGAGCGTGACCGCCGAGGGCAAGGTTTTCTGCGCCGGTGGTGACTTGAAGGAGTTTCACTCGAAAGGGCCGGATCTTCCCAAACACGGCGCCAAGCTGCTCGGCGACTTCCACGCTGCGCTCTACAAGATGAACCGGATGGCCAAGCCATTCGTTGCCGGTGTGCGGGGCGCAGCTGGGGGAGCGGGGCTCTCGCTGGTGGGCGCATTCGACCTGGTCGTGAGCGGAGCAAGTTCGAAATACACCATGGCCTATACCCGTGCAGGCATGACCCCCGACGGTACATCGTCGTATTTCATTGGTCGCCATATCGGGTTACGGCGCATGCTTGATCTGACGCTGACGAATCGGGTACTCGATGCCGAGACGGCCGAAGCGTGGGGGTTGGTAAATCGGGTGGTCGAGGACGACGAAGTCGACGCTGCCACCGCAGAGCTGGCCGCCGAGCTGGCCGCTGGCGCGCCCTTCGCCGTCGGCCATGCCAAGCAAGTGATCTACAACGGATTCGAACAGCCGCTCGAGAGCGCAGGCGAGTTCGAAGGCGTGATGATCACCAGCGCCATGGCCACCGCCGACGGACAAGAGGGCATCGCCAGCTTCGTCGAGAAACGCGCCCCGAACTGGACCGGCCACTAGCAATTTTACTGACGGAACCTGGTTCAGTCTTTGCCGAGTGCTTTCTTGTAGGCGGCAAGCACCCGGTCGCGGGCGAAGGCATGATCGACGATCGGGTGGGGGTAGGTGTCGCCGAGCACCACGCCGGCAGCGGCCAGATCGAGCGGCGCCGCCAGGTGCGGTTCGTGGATCATCTTCTTGTCGAGTTCTGCGAGCTCGGGGACCCATTCTCGGATGTAGTCACCGGCGGCGTCGAACTTGCGGCTCTGGGTCCATGGATTGAACACGCGAAAGTACGGAGCGGCGTCGGTGCCGCTGCCAGCGACCCATTGCCAGTTACCGACGTTCTGTGACACGTCGGCGTCTACGAGCAAGTGGCGGAACCAGCGCTCGCCCTTGCGCCAGTCGATCAAGAGGTCCTTCACGAGAAACGAACCGACGATCATGCGCACTCGGTTGTGCATCCACCCGGTATTCAACAGTTGGCGCATGCCGGCGTCGACGATGGGGTAGCCGGTGGTGCCGTTCTTCCAGGCTTGGAATTCGTCTTCGTCGTTGCGCCACGCAATATTGTCGTAGTCGGGTTTGATCGACTTGTTCGGCATATCTGGATGCTGATACAACAGGTGGGCATACCAGTCGCGCCATGCCAACTGGCGCACGAACCCGCGTCTGCTCTCGGTCGACTCGCCCACCACAGCTGCAATCTCACGGGGCGACAACGTGCCGAAGCGAAGATCGCCGGAGAGTTGCGACGTGCCATCGACCGCAGGTAGATCGCGAGTGTCGAGATAGTCATCGATCCGCTCGAGGAAATCGTGGAGGCGGTCACGGGCCGCCTCTTCGCCGCCGGGATAGTCCTTTGCACTGGCGAGTTCGGGAAGCCCATCGCTGGTTTCGCCGAAGACGTTGGCGTCTCCTTCGCCGGTGGCCCAGGGCGCCATGTCGGTCTTGATCCACACGTTGTAGAACGGGGTGAATACCTTGGACAGGGTGCCCTTGCCGGTCAGCACTCGGCCTGGCTCGTGCACCACGGTGCCCCAATGGGTGCACGCTCGATCATCGAGCCGACTCGCAACCGCGTCGTCGCGCTCCGTCGCGTAGGGAGTGAGGTCGGTGTTCCAGTGCACCACATCGACTCCGAGCTCGTCGGCAAGCGCTGGCACGACGTCGGCCGGCTGGCCATGGGCAACTCGCAGCCGTCCGCCGCGTTCCTGCAGCTGCGCATCGAGCGCCTGGAGATGAGCAACGAGCGCCTGCTGGCGAAATGGCCCGGCGGCATCGAACAAGGTGGGGTCGAGCACGAAGAGTGCGGTGACGTTGGCGGCTTGCTGGGTTGCTGCTGCCCAAGCTGGATTGTCGCCCAGGCGTAGGTCCCGTCGAAACCACACGACATGGTGATTGGAATCTGGCATCGAAGACGACTGTAGGTGTCCGGAGCGCTCGCTGACCGGTTGATCCGGATCTGGGCGCAGGTTCGGTCCTACTTTCCGGGATATGACGCTGGGAACGGAGCGCAATCGGTAACCTCTGGACCGTGAGTGTTGCTGTATCGACGCCGGTTTTCGACGGCCCCTTCGACCTGTTGTTGCACTTGATACTGAAGGACGAAGTCGACCTCTACGAAGTATCGCTGTCGTCGATCGTCGACGAGTACATCCAGGTGCTCGACCAGATGGACAACCTCGAGCTCGAAGTCGCTACCGAGTTCCTGTTGATCGCCGCCACATTGGTCGAACTGAAGAGCCGGCGACTGCTTCCCGATCCGCCGGGTTCGGACCTCGACGAGGAGCTGGCGCTGTGGGAAGAACGAGATCTGCTGCTGGCCCGCCTGCTCGAATGCAAGACGTTCAAAGATGCTGCGCAGTCGCTGCAGGTGCTCAGCACCGACGCCAGCCGTTCGTATCCTCGCAAATCCGGGATCGAAGAAGCCTTCATTGGATTGTTGCCGGATCTGCTTGCCAACGTGCAGCCGATTCAGCTGCGAGACGCGTTCATGCGAGCAACGGCGCCCAAACCGATCATTCGTGTTTCGACCGACCACATTGCGCCGATCTCGTTCAGCGTCGGTGATGCCGTCAACGAGCTCTCCATCGATCTACCTGATCGAGGCCGGGTCAGTTTTCGCCAGCTCACCGCCCAGCTTGTGGACCGCATCGAGGTCGTCGTGTACTTCTTGGCCGTGCTGGAGCTCTACAAACAAGACCTGCTCGAGATCACTCAGATCTCCAGCTTCGGCAACATCGAAGTCGAATGGATCGCCGAAGGCGACGGTGCCGCCGCAATGGACCTGATCGATTCCTACGAAGGATGAGTGAACCTGTGGACGCCACCGAGATACAGGCCGGAATCGAAGCCATCTTGATGGTTGCCGATCAGCCGGTCGCGCCCGGTCAACTCGCCGACCTGATGGGTGTCACCAAAGAAGCGGTCGAAATAGCGGCTGCGGATCTCATTCAGAGCTACGCCGGCCAGGGCAGGGGATTCGTGCTGCAGCGAGTCGCCGGCGGGTTGCGATTTCAGAGCCACCCCGAGCAAGCCCCACTGGTGGAACGCTTCGTGCTCGACGGCCAAGCGTCTCGGTTGTCGGCAGCGGCGCTCGAAACCATGGCCATCATTGCGTACAAACAACCGATCAGTCGCAATCAGATCTCGGCGATCCGCGGGGTGAACGCCGAGGGCGTGGTGCGCACGCTTGAAGCCCGCGGCTATGTCGACGAGCTGGCGCGTGACCCGGGTCCGGGACGTGCTTCGCTCTACGGAACCACGCCCGCTTTCCTGGAACGGCTCGGACTCAACAGCATCGACGAACTGCCGCCGCTGGGCCAGTTCGTTCCCGGCGCCGATGTGGTCGAAGCGCTCGAAACCACCTTGATGGTCAATCCCGACACCGAGGCCGACGCAGCGGTAGCCGGGCTCGACGACAGTGCCTTCGACGTGGCAGCCATGGCGGCGGCCGCCCCGGCAGACGACTACGCCGAAGACGCTGGGCAAGATCACCGCGAACACGACTCTGCCGATATTCCAGCCGACGACGCCGAAGGCGCTGAGCTCGTGGGTGACGACGAGTTCCACGCCTTCAGCGACCTGGTGTCTGCCAACGGCGACCTCAGCGAAGAAGCCTGAGGCACATGGCGGGCGAGGGGTCGCTCGACGGCGTCCGGCTACAGAAGGTGTTGGCCGTGCGAGGCTTCGGCAGTCGGCGCGTCGTCGAAGAAATGATCGAAGACGGTCGAGTGCACGTGAACGGCGAGATGGCGGTGCTGGGCCGGCGAGTCGACGTGACCTGCGACATCGTCGAAGTCGATGGCGTGCGCGTCGGCGTGGCCCCCGACCTCACGTATTACCTGCTGAACAAGCCCAAAGGCATCGTGACCACCGCAGCGGACACGCACGACCGCCAGATCGTGACCGAAATGGTGCCTCAGGATCCCCGGGTGTATCCCGTTGGTCGGCTGGACATGGACACCGAAGGCCTGCTTCTGATCACCAACGATGGTGATCTGACCCATCGGCTCACCCACCCGTCGTTCGGCATCGAAAAGGAATACCTGGTCGAGGTCGACAAGTCCATGAGCCGCGGCGATCTACGACGCCTTCGCGAAGGCGTCGAACTCGACGATGGCATCACGTCGCCGGCAAAGGCTCAACAGGTGGCAGCCACGGTCATCAAGCTCACCATTCACGAGGGTCGCAACCGACAGGTGCGCCGGATGTGTGCTGCGCTCGGTTGCACCGTGACCCGTTTGGTTCGGATCCGCATCGGCGCGTTGGCCGACCGCAACCTGGCTCCAGGCGACTGGCGCGAGCTCAGCCTCGACGAGATCCGCAAGCTCGAAGAACTGACCGCACTGGCTGAACGCGACGCCCGCTGAACCTGCAACTGGACCGATCGGCCGGGGACCAGTGGCATTACCTGCGAACGTATGGGGTGTGGGGCGATAGCATCGACGGCCGTGGAGCCACGTATGCGCGCCTTCCGAGGCGCAACAACTGTCGAGAACGATGACCCGGCCGAAATTCGGGTTGCAGTACGCGAGTTGGTGAACGAGATAATCGCCCAGAACGGACTCGAAGACGATGACTATGTCGACGTCATTCTGACGGTCACGCCTGACCTGACCTCGATGTATGCGGGGACCGCGCTGCGAGAGGAGTGCGGCTTCGACGACGTGCCGCTCCTGGGTGCGGTCGAGGCCAACGTCACCACCGGCGTCGACCGCTGCGTGCGCGTACTGATCCACGCATACTCGGCACTGAGTCGCAAGGATGTCCTGCCGGTCTATCACGGTGAAGCACGACGGCTCCGACCCGACCTCGTTCAAGAATGACGACAACCAATTCAGCCGAGTCGATTCGACGCGCCAATGTCGTCGGTGTCGGGCTCATTGGCGGCAGCGTTGCGCTGGGCCTTCGCGAACAGGGTTGGCACGTTACGGGGCAAGACCGCGACGCAGCCACAACGGCGTTGGCGCTCGAGCTGGGCGTTCTCGATGCAGTTGGTTTCGACGAACACGCCGAAATCTCGTTCATCGCCACTCCGGTAGGAGGCGTGGTCGAGGCGGCTCAAGCAGCGCTTGAAGCTTCGACCGGGGTGGTGACCGATGTCGGCAGCGTGAAGGCCGACATCGCTGCGGCGATCGCGCATCCTCGTTTCGTTGCTGGCCACCCCATGGCGGGGAGCGAGCAAGACGGGGTCACCGGCGCCCGGCCGGGACTCTTCAACAACTCTACGTGGGTCATGACCCCGACCGAATCCACAAGCGACGAGGCCTACACCGTGGTGCGACAGGTGGTGCGGCTCCTCGGCGCCGAGGTCGTCTCCATGGAGCCCGGGCGCCATGACGAAGCCGTGGCGCGTATCTCTCACGTCCCCCACCTGACTGCGGCAACCATGATGGTCATGGCAGCAGGGTCGGGTTTCGACAATGACGCCGTGTTGCGATTGGCTGCCGGCGGCTTCCGCGACATGACTCGAATCGCGGCGGGCCATCCTGCGATCTGGCTCGACATCTGCGAGCAGAACAAGACGCAGGTCGTCGATTCGCTCAACGACCTGATCCGCGAATTGGAGAACACCCGCAGCATCGTTGATGGCGGTGACCGCGATGCGCTCATGACATTGCTGACCGGAGCACGGAAGGCTCGAGTGAACCTGCCGAGCGGTATTCCTGCCGACCTCCAACTTTGCGAGGTCCGGGTCACCATGCCCGACATTCCCGGGGCGATCGCTGCGATCACCACCCTGGCCCCGGAAATCAACATCTATGACTTCGAGATCGCACACTCGTCTGAAGGTGACCGTGGTGTTGCCATCATGGTGGTGGCGCTGGACGATCATCCGAGCTTTGCAGATCAGCTCGGCGCCGCTGGCTATCGCGCATCGATGAGGAAGCTGTTGTGACCGGAACTCATTCTGTGTCGGCCGAGGGTCAGGTCTCGGCGATCGCCATCGATGGGCCCGGAGGATCAGGCAAGTCGACCGTCGCCAAGCTTGTGGCCGAGACCACGGGGCTCCCGTATCTCGACACGGGTGCGATGTATCGCGCCATCACCTTCGGCGTCTTGAAACGCCAGATCGAGCCGACGGACTGGCAAGCCATCAACGATGTCCTGCACCAGATCCACATCGATCTGATCGGAGCAACGGTGCTGGTCGACGGTGAAGACGTCACCGACGCCATCCGAGGAAGCGACGTGACGAGCCATGTGTCTGCGGTCGCCGCCAATCCAACATTGCGTCACGCCATGGTGGGCTTGCAACGAGAGTGGCTGAAGAAGCGCGGCGGCGGCGTGCTCGAAGGTCGAGACATCGGCACCGTGGTGGTACCCGACGCCCCACTGAAGGTGTACGTCACCGCCTCGGTCCGCGAACGAGCACGACGGCGAGCCCTCGAAACCGACTTGGACATCGACGAGGTCGAAGCCGACCTGGCACGCCGAGACAAAGCCGACAGCGAACGCGAAGAGTCGCCACTGCACGCCGCCGACGACGCGGTCACGATCGATACCACCGACGTGGACATCGCCGCCGTCGTCGATCGCATCGTGACCCTGGCCAAAGAACGAAAGTTGATCTGACCATGGCCGTCTCCGAGGACCCCCGCCACGGCGGCGCTGACTTCGGCGCAGCCATGCCCACCGGCGATCGACGCTTCAAGGCGTTCTGCAAGTTCATCGTGCACAACGGCGTGATCTCCTGGTTCAACCGGCTCGAAGTGGTGGACCACGACAAGATCCCACTGACCGGTCCGGTCATCATCGCGCCAAGCCACCGGTCCAACATCGACACGCCATTCATGGGTGCAGCATTGAAGCGCGAGCAGCGCTTCATGGCGAAGGAATCCATCTTCAAGTCACCATTCTGGACTCGATTCATCGTGGCTCTCGGTGGCTTCCCCGTGAAGCGTGGCTCCTTCGATCGCGAGACGTTGAACAATGCGCGCGACATCCTTGCCCGAGGCGAAGTGCTCGTCGTGTATCCCGAAGGTGCCCGCCAAGAAGGCCCACGTATCAAGCCGGTCTTCGAGGGGGCGGTATGGATGGCGGCACGCGCCGGCGCCCCGATCGTGCCCGCAGGCATTGGTGGCTCACACGGCGTGATGCCGATCGGCGTCAAGCTACCCCGCCCCAAGAAGGTCGTGGTGGTGTTCGGCGATCCGTTCTACATCGGCGACCCCGACACCAAGAAGCGTGTCAAGCGCAGTGAGCTCGATGACGCTGCGGCGGAGCTCCGTGAGCGTCTACAGGCAGTCTTCGATCGAGCCCAGATCCTGGCGGGAACCCCCAACCGAGAATGGTCCGAAGACGAACCCGGCATCAACGACCGCAACGAACCCTGGGCCGACTAGGCGTATCTTCTGGGTCAGACCCAGAAGATACGGATCACCAGGCGGTGCCGAAGGTGTTGCGGTAGGCCATTTCTGCGACCGGGCGCCGCGTGATTGGGCCGTGGCCTTTGCCGACCGGATAGCCGATGGGGACCATCGCCAGGGTCGCCCATTCGGCCGGGATGTCGAGCGCAGCTTGGACTTCGGCTTCGCGCAAGCAATGCAGCGTGGTGAGTGTGCAGCCAATGCCCTCGGCCACGCATGCCAGCATCAGGTTCTGCACTGGTGGGTAGACCGACCCACCTCCGACCATGCTGATGCGATCGAGCTTGGCGTCGGTGATCGCCATGCGAGACGGGTCACCACAGAACATCAGAATTGCCGGCGCTTCGTGGAGATGCTCGGCCAGATAGTCACCAGCAGCCACCATGCGCAACCGCTTGGCGACCTCGTCTTCTGGCAGACCCTCGAGCCGGCTGTGATAGCCGACCATGTACGTGGCCCACTGCGGCTGATAGATGTCCTTTAGCGCCTGTTTGCGATCCGGGTCGGTGACCACGATGACTGTCCAAGGCTGCTGGTTGCCGCCCGTGGGAGCCCAGCATGCAGCCTGCAGTAACCGTTGCATGACATCGTCGGGAATTGGATCGGGCCGCAAACGCCGAACGGCGCGCAGCGTGCTCATGGTCTCGTAGAGATCAGCCATCGGCTGAGTTGCCACCAGCCGCGATGTGGCTGGTGATCGCATCGACGAAGGTTCCCCAGAGCGGGCGTGGCAGGTCGTGGCCCATCTCGTCGAGCATGACCAGAGTTGAGTTGGGGATCGCAGATGCAGTGGCTTCGCCGCCGGATGGAGTGATCAGCGAATCGGCGGCGCCGTGGATGACGAGTGCTCGGTGGGGCAGTTGCTGTAGCGCTGCGGTGCGGTCGCCGCTCTTGGCGATCGCCGCCATCTGGAAGGCGGCTCCGGCGGGGTAGAAGCTGCGGTCATAGGCCGCAGCCGCTGCGTCTCGCGCCAGTTCTTCGTGGAAGAGGGGTCCGCCGATGATGCGACCCAGTTCCACACCTCGTTCGATTGCCGCCGAGCGTTCGGTTGGTGGAACACCGAGCAGCGCCGCCATGGCATCGGGATCGGCTTGACCAACGGTGGGCGACCCGGTGGTGGACATGATCGAGATGACCGAGGCCACCCGATCCGGGTGGTCGATGGCCATCTGCTGGGTGATCATGCCGCCCATCGACGCACCGGCCACGTGGGCCTGCTCGATGCCGAGCGCATCGAGTACGGCAACGGCGTCGCTGGCCATGTCGGACAGCGAGTAGGGCACATCGCCAACCGGTTGCCCGGCCATGGTCGCCATCATGATGGCCATCACGTTCGGCGCTTCTCCCTCGGTCTTGGTGCTCAGACCACAGTCCCGATTGTCAAAGCGGACCACGTGTAGACCCGCGCTGGCCAGCTGTTCGCAGAACTCGACCGGCCAGGCGGTCATCTGGGCGGTGAATCCCATGATCAACAGCAGGGTGGGATCCAACGGTGTGCCGAAGGTTTCGTATTCGAGTACGAGGTCAGCGTTCTTGGCTTGAGGCATCACATGACTGTACGCGAATCTATATCAGCTCGGCGAGCACCTGACTGGCTCCGACATGGCGATCGGAACCGATGCTGTCGATCGTGGGGCCGCCCACGGTCACCGACGCAGCGGTCGCCAGCGCGGTGAGCAGATCGCGAATTGGCGGCGGGGGAGGGAAGTACTCGTCTTCGTCGGTCACCCGTACCTCCTCCACGCCCGAGGTCGGCGCGAGCTTGGTGATCACCTGGGCGACCAGTTCCTCGGGAGCCGACGCGCCCGCGGTCACGCCCACGATGCCGTCGAGTTCGTCTGGTAGCTCATCTGCCGAGTTGATGCGCAGCACGGTCGGGCAGCCGCTCTCGGTCGCCAGCTTGGCCAGCGCCAGGGTGTTCGATGAGTTCGGCGAACCAATCACGATCATGGCATCGCACCGCTCCACAAACGACAGCAGCGCGCTCTGGCGATTCGTGGTGGCAAAACATAGGTCGCTTCGAGCAGGGGTCCACATGTCGGGGAAGCGTTCTTGAGCGGCCTCGGCCACGTCTCGCCAATCATGATGCGACAGCGTGGTCTGGGCCAGCAGCGCAAGTGGTTCGTCGAAGTCGGGCAGCGCAGCAACGTCCTCGATCGATTCGACCCTGTCGATTGCGTCGGGCGCCACCGCCATGGTGCCAACGGCTTCTTCGTGGCCGTCGTGGCCGACATAGATCACACGAAAGCCTTTGCCGACCCGCACCCGGACCTCGTGGTGAACCTTGGTCACCAGTGGGCACACCGAATTCACGGTGAAGCTGCCGGTGGTCTCGGCATCGGCCACCACATCGGGGGCCGAACCGTGGGCGCTCAACATGATGGGTGAGCCCTGGGGCACCTCGTCGATGCTGTCGACGAACACCACGCCTTGTTCCTCGAAGCGGCGCACGACCTCTTGGTTGTGCACGATTTCGTGATAGCAGTACACCGGCGCCGGAAAGGTGCGCACCATGGTAGCCAGCGCCTTGATCGCCATCTCGACCCCAGCACAGAAGCCTCGGGGAGCCGCCAACAAAACCTGATCAGTCACGTGCTCAGGCTATCTCTGTGAGCTGTTCTCCGATCGGTCGACCGGGGTTCAAGCTGGGGGCCGCACGAACGGCGACATAGATGTAAGCCTCGCTCCAAAGCGACCCACAGTGAAGGGTCAGCCCGATGTCACCCTCGCGGGCTGAGTGGTGGCCGTAGACTGTGCGGCTATGAGTGCGCCGGTCGTCGTCGACCTCGACGAGGGTTCGCCGGCCCATATGGCCGGAGTCGCCATTGGCGACACCGTCGTCGCGCTCAATGGTCAATACCCACGCGACGTCATCGAGTGGCAGCGCCTGGTCGACGAACCCGATCTCGAACTCGAAATCGATCGTGGCGGACTGACGATGACCGTCGAAGTCGAGAAGCGGGCTGGCCAGCCACTGGGCATCGACGTCGACGCCGCCCTGTTCGATCGAGTGCGCACGTGTGACAACCACTGCGACTTCTGCTTCATCTATCAGCTGCCCAAGGGCATGCGTCGCACGCTCTATCTCAAGGACGACGACTATCGACTGTCGTTTCTGTACGGCAACTTCACCACCCTCACCCGCTTCACCGAGGCGGATCTCGAACGGGTGATCACCGAACGGCTGTCGCCGCTCTATGTGAGTATTCATGCCACCGATCCCGACGTGCGCACTCACATGTTGCGCAACAAGCGCGGTGCCATGAGCCTGCGCTGGCTCGAAGCCATTCTCGACGCCGACATCGAAGTCCACGGCCAGATCGTGTGCTGCCCCGACGTCAACAACGGGCGCGTGCTCGAACAGACACTGGCCGGTGTGCTCGACCGTTACCAGAAGCTATCGAGCATTGCCGTGGTGCCGCTCGGCGTAAGCAAGTTCTCACCGGTAGACCACATGCGTCCTCACACCGTCGAAGAAGCGCGCGACGTGGTCGAGATCGTCGAGCGCTGGCAGTCGATCTTTCAGGACACGCTCGGCCATCGCATGGTCTTTGCCGGCGACGAGTACTACCTGCGGGCCGGCCTGCCATTTCCCGGCGCTGATGCGTACGACGATGTCGACCTGCACGAAGACGGCATCGGCATGGCCGTGACCTTTGGTCGAGAGTTCCGGGGCGAAACCGACGAAGCCACCAGCACGGCCAGCGGCTTCTTTGCGTGGGTCGAAGGCGCACCTGCCGAGGGCTACCGCATGCCCCGAACCGACGCACAGCTTGAAACCAGCTCAGCACCACCTGTTGCCGTCGCGCTCAGCAGCAGGCCAAAGAAGGACCGTGCCATCGGTGTCCTCACGGGAACGCTCGGAGCCCAGGTGATCGAACCGCTGATCGCCGCCGCCGAACCGCAGGCGCCCACGAGAGTCATCGCCGTCGACAACGAGTTCTTCGGCGGCAACGTCGGCGTCACCGGCCTGATGGTGGGCGCGGATCTGCAACGGGTATTGGCAGGCGAACCCGAAGGCGACCGGTATCTTCTTCCTGATGTGTGCCTGTCCAATGGGCGCTTCCTCGACGGCCTGACGGTCGACGATCTTCCCCGGCCGGTCGAAGTGATTTCGACCAACGGCATCTCCCTACGGAAAGCAATCGGCGCATGAGCGAATACATCGGCGACGACTACGAAGAGATCACGCCCGACATGATTCCGGCGGGCGACCTGCCCAGCATCGCCATCGTCGGGCGCCCCAACGTGGGCAAGTCCACGCTCATGAACCGCATCGTCGGCCGCCGCATCGCCATCGTCGAGGAGAAACCCGGCGTCACGCGCGACCGAAAGGAAGTCGTGTCGGACTGGCTCGGCCGTTTCTTCACCGTGATCGACACCGGCGGCTGGATCTCGAGCGAAGACGGCGGCCTCGACGCCAAGGTCACCCTGCAGAGCGAACAAGCACTCGAAGAAGCCGACATCGTGCTGCTGGTGGTCGACGTGACTGCCGGCGTGACCGGCGAAGACGCCCAGTTCGCCGACCTGGTTCGTCGGCGCAAGGGCCCCACGCTGTTGCTCGCCAACAAGGTCGATCACTCGGGGTTGGAAGCCCAGATGTGGGAACTCATGTCGCTGGGCTTGGGCGACCCGCACCCGATCAGTGCCATGCACGGCGATGGTGTGGCCGACGTGCTCGACATCGTGGTAGGGATGCTTCCCGAGGTCGACGACGAGGCCATGGATGCCATGGCCAGTGCCGTGATCACCGATCCCGACGCGGCGTATCTGTCGATATCGATCGTCGGGCGCCCCAACGTCGGCAAGTCCACGCTGTTCAACCGGTTGGTGGGTGCAGACCGTGCCGTGGTGCACGACATGCCCGGTACCACCCGCGACAGCATCGACACGATCGTCGAAACCGAGATGGGCGACGTCCGTTTCGTGGACACCGCCGGTATGCGCCGCAAGTCTCGTATCGACGAGGACACCGAGTACTACTCGATGATTCGGGCATTGCATTCCATCGACAAGTCCGACATAGCGCTGCTGGTCATCGACTCGACCATGGGCATCACCCACCAGGATCAGCGACTGGCCGAGCGAATAGACGGAGCCGGCTGCCCAATCGTGGTCGTGCTGAACAAATGGGAACTGCTGACCGCCGAAGAGCGCGACGCCGTGGATACCGCGGTCGAACGCAAGCTGCACTTTGTGGGCAACTCGCCGGTGCTGAAGATGAGCGCGTTGACCGGCAAAGGGGTGCATCGACTGCTGCCGGTACTCGCAGGAACCGTGAGCGATTACCACCGCCGGGTCCCGACCCGCGAGGTCAACAGAGTTATTCGCGCCGCGCAACAAGCAACCCCAGCGCCGGCAGGCGCTCGAGTGTTGTACGCCACGCAGGGCGCCGTCGATCCGCCGACCTTCACCATGTTCGCCAATCGAGCGCTACCCGCCACCTATCTGCGGTATCTCGAACGATCACTTCGCGAGGCATTCGATCTGGGCGGCGTGCCCATCAAGATCAGGGTCCGCCGACGCGACGAGTGACATGACCCGCCACGACCATCGAGTTCGCCCCCATGTCACATCCTTGGCGAAATGTGGTTCCAGCAGAACTGGGCCTGCTCGGACGAGTACGCTGGATAGAGCATGAATATTGTCTTGGCCATAGCCGCTGCCGCGTGTGCAGTTGCTGCCCTGGTGTGGGCGCGCTCGGCGCGCATGCGCTACGGCCTGATCGGCAAGCTCGAAGAAGACGTCAAGGCAGCAGCGACCAGTTCCAACTCGTTCATTGCCCTGCAGCTCGCTCGTATCGGTTTCAAAAAGGAACTGCATGCTGTCGTGATCTATGCGATCTTGGCATTCGGCCTGGCCGCCACGGCCACCAGCAACTCGATCGAATCCATCGAGTCGCTTGGCTTGTTGATCATCATCCCGGCGGTCTACACGGTCTCGCTCTACCGCACTGCCGGCAACGAAATCGCCATGCTGCGCCAGCAGATCAGCATCGAGAAGAAGGCCGAAGAAGCACTCGAGCAGGACAATCTTGCGCCCAAGGCGTGGGCTGGCCGGCTGGCCCCCGACGAACTACCCGATCTGACCGACTTCGAGGTCGGCCGTGTCTACCAGGCCGGTTCTGGCCTGATGGCCGGCGACTTCTTCGACGTCTTCCAGATCAGCAAGAGTCGAGTGGCCGCCGTGATCGGCGACGTGGCCGGCAAAGGCATCGAATCGTCGATCACTGCATTTCAGGCCAAATATTTGTTGCGCGTGTTCCTGCGCCAGTTCCGCGACCCGGCGCAGGCATTGGAAGAACTCAACGAGCAGATGAGCTCGACTGGTCACAGCGAAGAGTTCATCTCGCTGGTGGTCGTCGTCTTCGATACCGATGCCGGCACGCTGCGGTTCTCGTCTGCAGGGCACCCGGCTGCATGGGTCTGGCATGAACGCGAAGTTCAGCCACTGCGCTCTACGGGTCCACTGTTGATGTTGGCTCAGGGTTCGCACTATTACAGCCGCGAAATCGAACTCGACATGGGCGACATGGTCGTGCTGTACACCGATGGCCTCGCCGAAGCCCGGCGTGGCGATGAACTGTTCGGCGAAGACCGTATTGCGGCTCTGCTCCGCCGAGATCCCACCGTTGCGCCCGATGTACTGTGTAAGTCACTGCTTGAAGCGGCCCGGAACTTTGCCGAGGGCCCAGTCGAAGATGATGTTGCTATCTTGGCTGTCAAGCGCGTGTAGCGCAGCGTTGTTCGAATCAGAACAGCCGATCAGCAAGACAGCAAGTCAGCAAGACAGGGTCAAACACCAACCGTGACCAACGACGCGACCAACGAAACCCAATCGTTCCCGGGTGCCTTCTGCGAGCCCTGCAACAAATGGCGCAAACCAAGCTCGCTCATGCCCGATGGCACCTGCCCCAAATGTCGCACCCAGCTCGATGATCCTGTAGCCATCGCCGAGGCAAAGCAGGTTGTCGCCCAAGCTCGGGCCGATGCCCCCAGAATTCCCTGGCATTTCTGGGTCATGGTCGGTGCCACAGCGATCTACCTGGGCTGGCGGGTCGTGCAAGCCATCGACTGGCTGTTCTAGCCAATGCAATCGATGGCCGAAGAATCTGAAATTCGAGCGTCAACGCACGACCGACTGCGATAGTCTGGCCCCGGTCACAGCGGGCTGTGGCGCAGTTTGGTAGCGCGTCCGGCTGGGGGTCGGAAGGTCGAAGGTTCAAATCCTTTCAGCCCGACAGATCAATCGATTTCTCCAGGCGCAAAAGTGTCAGCCGGTTGCGCCTGCTTGCCCCCAGATA
>ENA-ORXM01000351-ORXM01000351.1-marine-metagenome-genome-assembly--contig:-NODE-351-length-86602-cov-8.853372_pt1 | contig 86602 bp, 76 predicted proteins | sample MGYA00237867_ERZ511480 | MGnify/ENA primary metagenome ERZ511480 (study PRJEB26309, sample SAMN06266103) | marine metagenome | isolation source: Algal blade | place: United Kingdom:Sidmouth, United...
GCTCGAAGATTCACAGTCAAATAAGTTCTATCTTGATTATGGTTTAGAGATAACAGACTTTAAAATAGTTGATCGTTATGCAATCAGTAAATCTAAATTACTTTTGACGTTCCTTAGCTCGAAGATTTACAGGTAATCTTAAGTCCGAAGATTCGCAGTCAAAGAGCTTCTAGCTAGATCACATTTTAATGTTAGCAAATCCTTGTAAAATTTATCGTTACATTGCTATGGAAATTTTTGACGATCAAATGCTCGAAGAAATTTCAATAGATTATTTACTTTGACCCAAGATCGAAGAACTCTCCTTCATTATACATAACTCCATATATACCTACTAGATTATTAATTCTATTCCGGTTTTTTACTTTTTATTTCATTCATTCCCTGTAGTCGATCTAGTGGACTTTCTATCTGGTCTATCTGGTTAGTTGTTACATGAGTATATATTAATGTAGTCTTTATATCCTTGTGGCCTAACAACTCCTGGATAAACCTTACGTCCGTACCACTATCCATTAAGTGCGTTGCAAAACAATGGCGCAGCGTGTGTGGCGTAATGCGTTTATATATCCCTGCTTTATTCACAGCTCGCTTAACGACCTTCTGAACTGAACTAGATGCATATTGAGTCCTCCGATCTCTACCTTCAAATAGCCAATGTATTGGCTTATATTTATCAGCATATAAAGATAATATTTCTTTCAACACTCTACTCAACATGACAATGCGATCCTTTTTTCCTTTTCCTGCCTTTATAATAATTTGATTTCTATCCCACCAGACATCCTCAACTCGTAAGTTTAATACCTCAGTCAGTCGCATCCCACTGCTGTACAATGTATAAAGCAAGGTAGAATGCTTAAGATTTGTACACGCAGTTAATATCCTGTTGATCTCTGATTTACTCAATATCGTTGGCAAATATTTACTTTTTCGTGGCCTTTTCATTCGGTCAAACTGAAAATCGGGAATAAATGCCACCTTCTCGTAATATAACTTTATAGCACTGTAAGTCGCGTTTATATAACTTTCAGAAATGTTTTTCTTCGATATGTAGGCTAGATAACCGTTCACATCTGATGCCGAATGCTCCTGTATCGCTTTTCGGTTTATATGTTCGATATACTTAATCATTGCTGCACTGTATTGCTTTATCGTCCGTCTCGAATATCGCTGAGCAATCAATACATTGGTATATTCAGATATAATACCAGCAGTCTCTGGATGAAGTTTCTCCATAAGCCTTTTTTGAAAATCGCCATAGCTGTTTTTGACCGCAATATATGACGATCCTGATTCTGGCAATCGATCTATAAGCTGTATTTGTTGTGACGTGTAGTAGGCTTTAATTCTCTCAATTATCTTAGGATCATAAGGAATTCTCCAGCGCTTGTATTGCTTATCATATGATCTTTGGGTTACCTTTTTGATTACAGATACATCAGCACTAACCCCAGTTACTTTGATGCAAACCTCTTTAGGGTATTCAGGGACCCTATATATTTCAACCTTACATAGGGGAGATACTTTTAGAATTAATTCTTGTAGCTTAATAAATTTATCTGCGTCCCAGATCTCAAAAAAAGAATGAAGGGAATTTAAATTCTCAATATTTCCTCTTACGATCCAACAATCATTTTTAGGACTCCAATAAGTGGCTTTGAGAGATTTGAGAAAATCAACCGGTTTCTTTTGATAGTCTAAAAAAACATAAAACATGGCGTTCTGAAATCGAATAGATATTCCATCTTTCTTTTGATGTATGCCGACATCAACACTGGTGCCTACTTGCTGAAGTATCGGAGCTTGTAATGTTTTACATATACTGGTATTATCACTTTGTAAGGAGGCTTCTCTAGTGGCTCCAGGTTTAACTATTCTGTGTTCTAGATTCAATTGTAAGAAGTAATTGTATGCTTCTTTTGTATAGGGAATGTGCCATGCGCCTAAGGTAGCCGACCATTTGCGGTCTGTTAGCGTTTTTATCTTTTTAACGATTGAGTGATCTCTATCAAATAATAATTTTATCCGCTGCTCTCCCTTGTGAATTATTTTTACAACTGATATCATGGTTTATTATTTATTACAAACCTAAACCCATTTTTGACATTAATCAAGATGTAACCAACTGAAATAGTGCATCTTATACGAAATAGTCGTATCTTAACCGTTATGCTCTTAGTAATTAAAAATGTAAGGACTAATTCATGAAATGTAAACTTTGTAAAAAAGCATTCCGAGGGAGATCAGATAAAACATTTTGTTCTATTGCGTGTAAATCAAGCTACCATCACAAACTTAGAAAAGTCACTAAGGATGCAACTCTTAATATTGATAAAACCCTGCACAGAAATAGATCTATCTTACTTGAACTGATGGGGAAGGATCTTAAAAAAATGAAAATAGGCAGAAGATACCTAGATCTGAAAAAGTTTAATTATGACTTTATTACTGGTTTCCATATCAATAGTCAGAAAAAAATGATCCATCATGTTTATGATTTTTCTTGGGTAATATTCTCTGATCAGGAGATATTATTAATGCGCAGCAAACCTAAAGCAATAAAGAAGTATTCTTCTTAGTGCATTGTTTTATTACATTCAGTGTAAGCGGTCACCAAATAATATATAGAATATAATAATTGGAATAACACTACGTAGCATCCTAATTGGTTGTCTCCCCTGTCGATATATGGTTCCTGTGTTTTATTTGACCTTACTATACCATATGTGCTGCCAATCGACCTACTGTATATGATCCTCTACGATTGTTAGACATCTTTGTTTATTTTTTTCAAAAATATCAAATTGAACTTTCGCACTAAATCATTTTCTGAGACTAACAAAAGGAAAATTATATATAAATAAGGATATATTTATATCTCTACCAGCGTAAGTGAATAAGCTCCGAAGATACCCAGACCATTATCTACATTACTGAAAATATTAGCACCACTTTTAAGATTGGTATTAGATGTAGAACTATTTTTATACTCTTCTAAAGACTTTATGTGCTCAAATAAATCTAAAGAAACGGCTCTTACCTTTATAGAAAGTTTTTCGGTGAGTATGTTTGTATTAACAGGAGGATTCTCTAAAGGATCATCAGGACCACCAGTTCCTATTTCTATTATTGTATCTGTATTCCTAGGAGGAATAGCGAAAAAAGAAGCATTATGCACTGTACCATTAAAACCAGAATCAGATAAAAATAAAAGCTTATCAGAATATGATCTATGAGTTCCTACAGCTGCAGCACCGTCTAGTGTTTTTCTAAGTATCTGTAAGTCAGATCCGTCATATAATTGTCCTCGCGCATCTCTTATACTTTCTGTATTTCGTACAATTTCCCATATGTAATAATTCTGCTCATCACCACCATCCTCTATCTCCATGTTAACCTCAAAAACAGAATTGTCATCTATAAAGTGTTCCTTTATTTCTTTAATCTCCACTTTAGGAATAGATGGTACGTAGCTGACCGCAGAAACGGACTTATATCCACTAGCATTTACAAATATTTCATACAGATGACCTTCTTGTGGTTTCACCCCTTTACTTGTATAACTGCCATCACCATTATTCTGGATAGATATTTCCTGTCCTGTGTTTCTATCTTCTAGCAATATCGTAGCATCCACTATAGGACTTATGTGATCAGATGGATCAAATATATCTTCCGTAGAAGCCAAGGAAATCACCCACAATGAATCCGGTGTAAATACAGAATTAAGTACAATTTCTGGCTCAAAATCAGATGCTCCATAATCTAATTGCTTTTGACATCCATATGATATGAACATAAAAACTAAAAACATAGATAATATGTGCTTGTAATTATACATTGTTACACTACCAATTTACAGAAAGTTAAGCTAAAATAGAAGTTAATCTCCAAATTTTTTACTGCTAAAACTGAATTTCGACACTGAGTTGCGGTAAAATGGGGAATATACTCAGTTGATTTATCTGAAAAGCACCTTGCTGATCTTGTAATAAGTACAAATAATATGGATTATACCTATTATAGATATTATAAACTCCCCCACTTACTACCCATATTGCATTTTTAGTATTTTTCTTATACTCTACATTTACATCCATATGATGAAATGCTGGCACCCTCCTATTATTTCGATCCGGAAGATTAATTATATTTGTACAGTCTATCGGAGACTTAGATCGACTATTAGCGATCGTAGTTCTTTGGCCCACATTATAGGTCCACAAAAGACTCACCGTAAAATTAGTATTTAATACGTAGTAAAGCCCCGTGTTAATATCATGTCTATAGTCAAAGCGATAGGGAAAATATTCATCTCCTTGTATCTCGATAAACTTCCGCTCAGATTTACCTAAGCCATAAGAAAACCAAGTTTTAAATTTAGAGGTATTATATTGCATGTATGTCTCTAGACCATAAGCTCGGCCCTCCCCTGTTGCAACTCTCTGCTCCCATCCTAATGTTTTTACATTGTCTGGTATGAACTCTTCATTGTTCAGTATGTAAAGAAACAAATCTGTGTTATTATCAAAGTCTATAAGATGATTCATCTTTTTGTAATACCCTGATAAGGACATATTGAACGACTTATCTACCTTGTAGTGCGTACTTAGTGATATTTCATATGCATCCTGAGGACGTACATTAGTAGTACTAGGTACCCACAGCTCAGTAGGTAATCCAGCAGATGGATTAGACAGCAAGTGCGTATTCTGTGTCATCTTAGATGCTGACAAGCCCACTTTTAGTTTTGTACTAGGATAATAATCTAACTGGAATCTTGGCTGGAATGAAATGTAAGTTTTTTCGTTAGAAAAGAAAGAAAGGTGGAACCCTGTCGATAGAACAAGGTTTCTATATAGCTGCACATTATTATCTACATATATATAACTCTCTTGAGCTTTCAGTTGTAAATCATTTACAGGGTTATTTATAATCGTATCTGCTATGAATACTTGAGTTTGAGAAATACTCGGTTGGTAATTATGGAAAATAGTTTTCGCTCCCATACTTACATTATAATTGTTATTGACATAGACACTAAGGTCCACCCCTAGGCCAATATCCTTTATTCCCGATTGGGTTTTCTCATCGTATACTATGTCTTTCACTAATTCTTCTTCTATAATATTGTCAAAAGTATACTTACCATTAGAAAATGATGCATACCGATTATAATAAGCACTTGCCTGGAGGAAATACCTAGAGCCTATAGATCTAGACCAGTCTAGATTGATTACATCATTTCCCCAGCTTATATTATTATCATTTCTGAAACTGAGCATAGAGGATCCTTCGAATTCCTGAGACTGAGATATCGAAATCCTATCAGAACCTCTATATCCCATTATGGATAATTTGTTAGATGGGGAAAAATAGTGCGTAAATTTCCCGAGTAAGTCCTCATAATTCATGTTTGTTTTTAGCACATCTGGTGTACTTTCTAATATGGGGTTCAGATATAGATCAAACCAAGAATATCGTGCCGCTAAACTATATGTGGTCTTATCATCTTCGATAGGTCCTTCTAGACTTGCCTTGATACCTAGTAGACTCGCCTGGACCGTGCCGGTCTGTGTTCTAGAGTTCCCGTCTTTTAGTTTTATATCTACAACAGAAGATAACCTTCCTCCATACTTAGAAGGGAATCCAGAAGAAATATATTCTGTACTTTTTACAGCATCATTGACAAGTATAGAAGAGATACCTCCCATATGACCAAACTCGTATACAGGGACACCGTCTAGCAAAATAAGGTTCTGGTCATTGCCTCCCCCTCTTACAAATAATCCATTCTGTGCCTCCCCGCCAGAGATAATGCCCGGATATTTCTTAAGCGTATTTAGCACATCTTTTTCTCCTAGTAAAGAAGGAAATGAACTTGCCTCACTTATGAATACTTCCACGTAATCTGTAGAGTCCTCAGTATGTATTCCTGATGTTATTATAATATCCGGAAGGGAGTTATCCGTCTCCATAAATACACTTATATTATCTTGATCCGGCGGAATAGAAATTCTTTGTGACTTGAATCCTAGATAAGAAAACTCTAGACTTAGGGTATCATTATTAGAACTATTTTCATACACAAAATATCCAGCATCGTTTGATAATATAGCATCTCCGCTCTCTCTAGTTATTTGTGCTGCCGTCAGACTCTCTCCACTCCTAGCATCTCTTATCACCCCAGTCAGTATCCTATTATTGCTGGCAGGTAATAGTATGATTTTGTTTCTGGTGAGCTCCTTATACCTAATCTTATTATCGAACAGAAAAGTAACTAATTCGCCTAATGTTTCGAAATCCTTATACAGGATCACCTTATTATCTAATTTGATATTCTTAGCGTTATAACTAAATACGATATTATTCTCTATCTCTAGATGATCTAGAAATTCTTGTACGGTTCCTGAACTTATATTACATATAGGAATGGCATCTAGCGTAGAAGCTGGGCTCTGGGCATTAGAATTATATAAGACAATATGAAAAAAGAGGAATACTAGATAGATGCGATTTTTCACATATTAACAGTTGATCTCAGTTATAATGATTCTTTCTTCATTTTCACTTACTTTGATCTGAAACAACACCTTGAGTTCTTCTATAACTTCTTCTAATGTTTCACTTCGGAATTCCGTACTGATAAAACAATTTTCAGTTGCAGCACCTGGTGATAACTCTACAGATTTTCCGTAATGTCTAGATATATCTTTCAAAGCTTCGGGTAGGAACGTATTTTTGAATACCAGTTTTTTACTTTTCCATGAGACTAGATTATCATTGTCCTTATCAAATAAAGCAAAATTATCTACATTACCTGTAATCATATCTCCTGCTCTCAGTTGTACCGTTCTCTTACCATTAGAAACAGAGACTACTCCTTCATGCACATATATCTCCACCTCTTGGTCCGCTTTTTTAACATTGAAAGCTGTACCTACAACCGTAATCTGAAAATCTGAGACATCTACAGAAAATGGATTTTCCTTATCTGATTCTACTTGAAAGAAAGCCTCACCTGCTTGCAGTGCAATCGATCTATTACTTTTACTAAACTTAGATATATCCAGAGCGGAACTTTTGTTCAGCCACACAGAGGATCCATCTTCTAGATCTTTAGTCATTATATCATTTACGGAGGTAAGAATACCTACAGGCTCAGATGCTGTACCTACCCCATTGTTAGGAACACTGTTCCATACAAATAAGCCCACTAGCAAAGTCACACTTGCCGCAATAGCATATTTCCACAGAGGAAAAACCTTCGTCTCTTTCCTTGCCTTTATCTCTTCCTCTACTTTAGACTCTTTCTCCTCTACCATATTACTAGATAGTTCTTCCCATGCCTTCGGTGTATCGAACGCTCGGTAATCTTTCATTTCGTCTAGTAAATTCCAATTGTTCTCTAACGCTTGTAATACTTCTAGGTTACTCTTGGACTCTTCCTTCCAAGATTCTAGAAGTCTTAGCTCTTCCTTAGATTCTTTGCTTAGTAAGTAATTATGTATGACTGAGTCAATATTCATTATCTAATTTCGCTTTAAATTTTTCTCTTAAATTCCTTAGGGCTATCGACATCTGAGTTTCTACAGTTTTTACCGATATATTCTTTAATTCCGCAATTTCATTATAAGTTAACCCTTGTAACTTACTTAGCACAAATATATCGCGGCATTTGGGAGGCAAATGTCGTATGGAGTTATTGAGCTCCTCTTTCATCATCATGATAGTCGCTTCTTTGTCTATTTTGTCGTCTCCGAGTCTTGATTGTAGCAATGTGTAGTCAGAAATTTTAGCTCTTTCAGATTTTTCAGACCTTATGTATTCAAAACTTTTGTTTCTAACAGAAGTGAATAAATAGGTTTTGACATTAGAATTGAACTCTATATCATTCCTTTTCTCCCATATTTTCATTAGGACATCTTGCACAATATCCTCTGCTTTAGCACTATTCCTGAGAATCGAATAGGCAAAATTACACAATGGATTGTAATAGATATCGAACATTTGTTTAAATCCTTTTTTTGATTTTATCTCCACTAAATCTACAATGACTAATATAATACACATTATACAAAAAAATAGACTTTAGGACGAATCATAATGCAAAATTAGCTCATGTTATACTAGCTAAATACATATCTTAGCGAACTATGAAAACAATCATGACCGTTACGGGATTTCTCATATTCTTATTTGGGTTTCTTGCACTTTGCCTCAGCTTAGTAAATCTAAAACTGAGCTTTCTAACTTTTATAGACAAACCTGGGGCAACTTTTGGCTTTGTCATCAGACTGGTTATGATATTTGGCGGCATGGCTATGTTCTATGTAGGTAGGACCTCCGATGCAGACGAGTTTATATAAGCTATGCCTTTTCTTTCTTTTTATGTCAATTTTAGAGTATGCTCAATTATAGCATTGATGATTCATCGTATTAATAAGACTGAAATATTCTTATCTCGCTGAGCTGTAAATAGCAGTATTTATAGATGATGTCCCTAAACGTAGGAGAGATATGATCAGTCTATCTTTTGTTATAGCTTGGCCTTTATTTGTTATATTATAATAAAAATTCTTTCGGTGTAAGAATTGATATTATGCTTAGTTTATAATCTATATATTTCTCGATACAATAGTATCCATATCAGAACTTAGGCATAAAAATATACCATGGCAAAATGACAAGGTGATATCTATCATCTTAAGAAAGTGATGCTATACTATAACAATGTCGCATAAATTATAGCAATTATACGAAATGTAATTACTACTAATCGGACAAAAAAATAGACGCCCATTCCTGAGCGCCTATCTTTATATTCTATTCTTCTTCTCTATGATCATTAAGACTTTACAGTCTTGATAATAGAGCTTGCTACCTTATATGGGTCAGCATTAGACGCTGGTCTCCTATCTTCTAACCATCCTTTCCAGTCATTTTCTACTGTAGCTATAGGTATTCTTATAGATGCTCCTCTATCAGATACACCATAAGAAAACTTGTTTATAGCCTGTGTCTCATGCAGACCCGTAAGTCTCTCTGTATTATATGCTCCATATACATCTATCGCCGCTTGGATTCTATCAGGTTTACCGAACTTCTCACATATTCTCTCATAATCTTCTTTTTTACCAGAAGTTCTCAGTTCCGTATTAGAGAAGTTAGCATGCATTCCAGAACCGTTCCAGTCTCCTTTTACAGGCTTAGGATGTAGATTCACTCTTACACCATATTTCTCAGCAACTTTTTCCATAAGATACCTTGCTGCCCATACTTGGTCGCCTGCTTCTTTAGCGCCTTTTGCAAACACTTGGTATTCCCATTGTCCTTTCATTACCTCAGCATTGACTCCCTCTATATTGATACCAGCATCTATGCAGTAATCCATATGCTCTTCTACTATCTCTCTTCCTACAGCATACTCCGCCCCTAGTGAGCAGTAATATGGACCCTGTGGTGCGGGGTAAGATCCTCTAGCTGGAAATCCCAGCGGTGAGTGTGTGTCTATATCCCAGAATACATATTCTTGTTCGAACCCAAACCAGAAATCATTATCATTGTCATCGATAGTGGCTCTTCCATTCGTTACATGAGGGGTTCCATCAGCATTTAGAACTTCACATATGACAAGGTATCCATCTCTTCTAGATGGATCTAGAAATAATCTTGCTGGCTTTAGTAATAAGTCAGAAGAATTTCCCGCTGCCTGATTAGTAGAAGAACCATCATAGTTCCACATTGGGCAATCTTCTAAGTTGCCTTTAAATTTACTATCATCTAGAATTTTTGTTTTAGATCTCATTTCTTGAGTCGGCACCGTACCATCGAGCCATACATATTCTAACTTATATTTTGCCATAAGAAAACCTGGTTTGTTTAACAATAGCACAAATGTATAAATATCAAAAAACCATATATATGTAAATATATTTGCAAATGTGATATTCAATAAGCACTTTTACACATTAATACTCTGATTATCAGAATATAAAAACCTGTAAAGTGTTATGCCTATAAGTGATTCAGCTCAATTATTTAGCCTAATCAGTAGTCTTGATAGATCAGACAAGAGGAGTTTTAGACTTTTTGTGAGTAGAATAGAAAGCAATAAGAACAATCAGTTTGTTCAGCTATTTGACCTACTAGACAAAATGAAAACCTACAGTGATGCACGTGTAAAAAAAGAATTTCCTACCCTCAGTAATAATAATCTCTCTAATCTCAGAAGGCATCTCTACGCCCAGATCCTAAAAAGCCTACGACTCGTAAATTCTAAGAAAGATATCGAACTCCTCCTCAGAGAATATCTAGATTATGCCAAGATATTATATAGTAAAGGTCTCTACCTCCAGAGCCTAAAAATTCTGGACAAAGCTAAAGACCAAGCCAAAAACGCTTCTCAGAATATTTTGCTTTTCGAGATACTAGAATATCAGAAAATGATAGAGTCTAGACATATCACTAGGTCCAGAAAGGTAAAAAACAAGGTAGAGAACCTTATCTCCCAGTCCGATAAAACAAAAGATGTAGTCGCCAGCACATCCCAGTTCGCTAACCTTAGCCTGAGGATGCAAGGATTGTACATCAAATTTGGTTACGCTAAGAACGAAAAAGATCTATTCCTAGTCAAGGATTATTTCCAATCACAATTGCCTAATCACGATGTCAACAGACTAAGCTTCTACGAGTCCGTACTTTTACATCAGAGCTATGTCTGGTTTTACAACATGCAGCTAGAATTTAAGCTTAGTTACAAGCACGCTTACCTATGGGTACGTAAGTTCGAAGAAAAACCACTCATGATAGAGAAAGATCCCGATCTATACGTTAGGGGCTTGCATTACCTACTTACACACACCTTCTACCTCAATGACGAAAAGAGGTTTCGCATACACTACAAGAAACTCCTAGTCTTCCAGAACCAGTCTAACCAGCAGCTCATCGACAATACGAAGATCATGTACACGAACTACAGGACGAATGCAGAAATCAACCTTAACTATCTCACCGGAAACTTTACAGAAGGGATAAATAACGTTGCTTACTACAAAGAATCAATGTCTCAATTTACAAATAAACTAGACAGTCACAGAACGGTAGTTTTTATGTACAAGATTGCATGGCTCTACTTCGGCGCAGGTAGATATAACGAGGCGCTAGATTACACCAGCTCCATATTGAATACTAAGCAAAACCATCTAAGAAACGATATAATATCCTATTCTAGACTGCTAGAACTCATCTGCCACTTCCACCTAGAGCACTATGATCTGATCTATAATACACATGTCAATGTAAAGAGAAGTTTCTCTATAAATGATGAAAAAAACAAAACAGTAGATCTAACTATCGATTTTATTAGGAAAATGTCAAAAGAAAAACGAAAACCAATCGCTAGAGAAATTTCGGAGCTATCAGAAGAAATTAATAATTTATTACAACAGAAATTATCAAAAAGACCATTTTTATATTTTAACTTTCTGCTCTGGATAGAAAGCTTACAATACAATAAGTGCATAGAAGATATTTTTCATACCGTTTCGTAATTACTTACCTACTCCTTATTTGTAACGTTTGTCTAGTTGCTCAGTCTGATATAGCTAAAAGTAACAAGTTATCTGTAGACGAAATATTAGATCAGTTATTTACAGAAGACGAGGATCTTAATGATAGCAGTTTCGCTAATATTTACGAGAATCTTATCTTCTATATCACTCATCCTATTAATATCAACAATGCAGATATAGATTTCTTTAGATCTACAGCACTTCTCGACGATTTACAAACTACCGCTTTCTTAGATTATAAAAACAAGTATGGTGACTTTATCGCCCTAGAAGAATTACAGGCGATAGAGGGGTTCAATGCTGACCTCATAGCGCGACTACTCCCCTTCTTAAAATCTACTAACGATCAGGACTATCAGAGATCTATACCTTATATGATATCTCATGGTCGTTCGACACTATACACTAAGTACCAGAGAGTCCTAGAAGATCAGGCCGGCTTTAGCGACGAAGCAACAAATGGGTACAGAGGATCTCCCGATAAGTATACTGTTAGATATCGTTACCAGTTTGAAAACAGGATGCGGTTAGGTCTCATTGCAGAGAAAGATCAGGGAGAAACATTTTTTGGTGAGGGAACCCGAAAGGGTTTTGACTACTACTCCGCGCATTTCCATCTTAAGGATTACAAGTCATGGCTTAAGGATTTCGTTATAGGTGACTACACCATAAGTCTAGGTCAGGGCTTAGTGATGCATAATGATTTCGGAGCTGGAAAAACAACTAGAGTAAGTAATATAAAACGTGGTGGAAGAACAATAAGACCGTACAGTTCCGTAGCAGAAAACAATTATTTCCGAGGTGTAGCATTTTCACTTAGACCTACATCTCGCATAGAGATCAGTCCCTTTATTTCCTATAGCAAAAGAGATGCGACGATACAAATAGATAGTAGTGGTGATTCTGGAGAACCCCTCGAGTTTTTCTCTAGCTTACTAGAAAGTGGGTACCACAGAACCGAAAATGAATTAGCTCAGAAGAACCAGATAGAGCAGACCGTTGTAGGTATGTATCTTAAGTATACAGGCAAAAGTTTTAAGCTAGGAGCCTACTCGACCTATTTCGGACTCAACCGACCTATTATAAAAAACAGTCAGCTTTATAATCAATTTAGATTTTCCGGAGACCAGGTATTGTACAATGGACTAGACTATTCTTTCAGACTGAATAATTTCAACTTTTTTGGGGAATTCTCCCTAGCAGATAATGGCAAGTATGCATATGTCAATGGTGTGCTAATCGCCATGAGTCCTAAGGTAGCGCTATCTATACTACATAGAGACTATGACCGATCCTTTCCAACAATCAGGAGTAATGCCTTCGGTGAATCCTCAGAAGCCAACAACGAAAAAGGTATCTATACTGGAATAGAAATCAGACCTAACTTTAACTGGACAATCTCCTCCTACTTAGATATTTTCAAATTTCCTTGGCTCCGATTCAGAGTAGATCGTCCCTCTAGCGGATATGACTTTTTGGTAAAAATACAGTATACCAAGAAAAGAACCTACAGCTTCTATCTGCAATACAATCACGAGAAAAAAGAACTCAATTATTCCGATACAGATCGGGCAACAACTCCTGTTCTAGGTACTTATAGAAACAGGCTCCGATTAAACTTTTCTTATAATGTAAACAAAAACTTAGAGCTAAGAAACAGAGTAGAGTTTACCTCCTTCAGGCATGGTCCAGAAACATCTAATGGGTTTATGGCATTTCAGGATATTATATACAAACCAGTTGGTCTCCCTCTCTCATTCACTGCGCGTTACGCACTCTTTGATACAGATGATTTTGATTCTAGAATCTATGCTTTCGAGAATGATATATTATACGAGTTCTATATTCCTGCCTATTTTTATAGAGGTACAAGGGCTTATGTCAATGTAAGGTATAATATCAGTTATAACATGATGATAGAGTTCCGACTGTCCAGAACTACCATTGCTAATAGAGAAACAATAGGTAGCGGTCTAGATCTAATAGACGGAAACAAAAGAACCAACTTCAAAATTCAGGCTAAGTTCAAGTTCTAAATAACTGCATTCCTCATGTTTATTCTTGGACTACTTACAGGTACATGGCGTGAGATCTCCTTTACTACTTAAGATCAATTAGAACGGCTCACCACATGTATAAAGGCTCCTATTACAGCCGCAGCACTCACTCCTACTATACCTGCAATTTTTGCAGATTTTTTACCTCTCAGACTGAGTCCTAATGATACAGTTTTGTTATTGTATAACTCCGTCTGTGTTACTTCATCATACTTTATATGTAATCCAAACTCCTTATTCAAGTAGATGCCCGTCTCAGCAGAAAATTGACCTACTCCCTGATTAGCATTTCCTCCTAGTGTCATTCCTATACCAACAAAAATCTGCCTGTCCCCTTTTATCGTCCTTAGATATCGTCCCTTTAAGCCATAACTTACAACTTTCTTTTTATCTATTACAAGACCTCTGATATACGCAAACGTTTGGAAACCATTGTTTCTTTGATTCAGAATATTCATACCGGCATGTAGCTGCAAATCAAAATAGGTCTTTCTCCCCTCTATGGATATAGGATAGGATACACCTAGATCGTATGCAAACTCAGGTTTATACTGCTGACTGATCGCCAACTGAGTAGTGAATAATATTCCGATTACAAAAAGAAGTTTATTGTTATTCATAGATCAACTTTTACACAATCTATAAATTTTACACATAAGCTATGCTCTATGTAGGTACCAACAAGCTCAATTGTAGATCTATGATACCTAATATAACAGATACTTAGCTCTTACCTGCAGAAACGTCTCTATATCAGCCGTCCAACTCGCCCTGATTTCTTCCTCACTTCTCCCCTCTAAAATCTGGTTCCTCAGCCTATCACTACCTGCTAGCTTATCAAAAAACTTGTTTTCCAGAAAAAAGACTTTTCCTTGCTGCTCATAGATATTTGCATATTCTAGTAAATATCTAAGATTTATACGATCCTCGTGATGAAGCGTTTCTACAGATATATTACTTAAATTATCCCCATGACATACCTGATCTTGATGCTTGGGATATTTAGCGCCTTCAGAAGGAATGGGTGTAAACTTGTAAGACTTGCTTGTAGCAATAGGCGAACCTATGATCTGAAACTGCTTATCAGTCCCCCTACCAACAGAAACATTTGTCCCCTCGAAAAAACATAAGGAAGGATACAATAGAATAGATTGTAAATTAGGCAAATTAGGCGAAGGCTTCACCGGCAGATCATATATTTTGGTATGATCATAATTTAGGCATCGTAGGACTTTAAGGTCGCAGGGAGCACTAGATAACCAAGATTCACCGTTGATCATAAGAGCATATTCTCCTATCGTCATTCCATATACTACTGGAACGGGATGCATCCCTACAAATGATTTCCACTCGGGTTTCAGAATCGGACCATCTACATAATGCGCATTAGGATTAGGTCTATCTAAGACCACCATGGCAATACCTTGCTCAGATGCGGCTTCCATTACATAGTGCATAGAACTTATATAGGTATAAAATCTTGCACCTACATCTTGTATATCAAAAAGTATAAGGTCTATACCTACTAGATCATCCGCAGCAGGTTTCTTCTTACTACCATACAGAGATATAATACTTAGACCCGTCTTAGAATCTACACCATTTACAATCTGAGCGCCAGCATCTTCCTTACCCCTGAATCCATGTTCTGGGGCAAAAATAACTTTTACATCTACCTTATGCTCTAGAAGAAAATCTATCAAGTGCTGATCCTTAGACCTGCTCGTCTGATTCACTACACAAGCAACAGACCTGCCTTTTATAAGGCTCAGAATGTCTTGCTGCCGATCCCCCGCAGGAATAATCTTAGCTTCAGGAATTTCCATTATTTTAGAAGTACCACTTACCTGTACCTGGGAAGTAGAATCGCATGCTAGGAAAAAGCACACAATCAACGACATATACATATTATAAAAAGACATAATATAAAATTACTTATATATTCGGTATCTGTGCTATTTATTTATATAATTGTACATAATATAACCTAGGTGAAAGAAAAAAAGTATGCGATTGTCGATATAGAGACGACAGGTGGTATGTCAAAAAGAGACAAGATAACCGAGATAGGAATCGTATTACATGATGGTGAAAAAATAATAGAATCTTACGAAACACTCGTATATCCTGAGCGTGGCATCCCTCATAACATAACTAGAATAACAGGTATCACAAATGAGATGGTCCAGGATGCACCGAAATTCTATGAGGTAGCGAAAAAGATAGTAGAACTTACCGACGGAGCAGTATTTGTAGCGCATAATGTCAAGTTTGATTATAATTTTATAAAGCATGAGTTCGAGCAACTAGGATTTACATATACAAGAAAACAACTTTGTACCGTAAAGCTCACAAGAAAAGTATTCCCGGGTCTGAGATCATATAGCTTAGGAAATCTAATCAAGCACTTTGGTATAGAAGTAAATAGTAGACACCGAGCATTAGAAGACGCAAGAGCTACAGCCATTATTTTTGACAAAATAATAAAGGACAAAAAAGGTGAAGAAGATATCAATAGTTTTATCAATCAAGGCATAAAAGCAACTAAACTCCCCGAAGGTATCACTATGGACTTGCTACACAATCTACCCGAGGCTCCTGGGGTATACTATATGTATAATTCCTATAAAAAGGTAGTCTATGTAGGAAAAAGCATTCATATCAAAAAAAGAATATTTCAACATTTTAATTCTACCTCACGCAAGAACGAGAGAATGGTGCAGGTCGTGAACGAAATTTCTTACGAACTTACCGGTAGCGATCTAGTTGCTATGCTACTAGAATCTAAAGAAATAAAGTCCCTCAGTCCAGAGCTCAATGTAGCCCAGAGAACTAAGAGTTACCCCTACTTTAGTTATTGCTTTCTAGACCTCTATGGATACCTCAACTTCAGAGTAGAAAAATTCAGCAAAAAGCAAGCAAAAAATAAGCAAATTCTAAATTTTTACGGGTCTAAGGTCTCAGCAATAGGACACCTTTCTCACTATGTCAATGAGTATAATCTATGTGATCAGTTATCTGGACTGAGCCCGGAACGAGAAGATCCTTGTTTCAGTCACCAGATAGGAAAATGCGAGGGTGCATGTGTGCGTAAAGAGTCACCTGAAGAGTACAACAAAAGAGCGGCCGAGGTCATGGACTTTCTGAAAAATCTATTCAACGAAGACTTTATTATTATTGAGAAAGGAAGAAATGAAGAAGAGAGAGCAGTTATCTTAATAGAAGATGGACATTATAGAGGGTATGGATTCATCGCATTAGAAGAACTAGATATGGGTATAGAAGAAATAAAAGAAGCTATAAACTATGTAGATAATCCTAATCCAGAAACTAATATCATTGTAAAAACGTATATAGATAAACATCAACCTACAATTATATCTATCTAGATTTAATTATAGTTTACATCGTATAAATACAACAAGTAATCATGAGTAAGAAGAAAGAAATCTTAAATAAGATCAAAGTACTTATAACTCAAAGCTTTGAAAAGCCGGAGGACGCATTTGCTTTTTTTGATAAAAATGCAGATGGTAAAATAGAAAAAAATGAGCTGAAAAAACTGATAAGAGCAGCAGAAGTAAGTAGATTTATATCAGGTATGGCTGCTAAGCAAATGCTCAAAGGACTAGACGGTGACATGGATGACAAGCTTAACTGGAATGAATTTAAAAAAGGTGTGAACGAATTACTTGCTTAATACTGAAAAAGGGAGTCAGTAAATACTGACCCCCTTCTTGTAATACACTACTTTAAATTTTATGACTTTATCCACCGTAGAGCGATGTGCTCATTCTCTAATCTGATATGCAATATATAGATCCCGGCTGACAAGTTAGCTACGTTTATAGATGTCTCTGGAGCTCCTACTAAAGTCGACATTTCGACTGTCCTTCCAGAAAGGTCTAGGATTTCTAACTGACCCTGCACATCCTTGGTATTCAGTACTTCTAAATTATCACTTACCGTCGTAGTTCTTACTCGAATATTGTTGGGATTATCATAACGGATCGTCCTTACATCAGAAAAATAATGACTTCCGTTATACTCATTTTTCTTTAGTCTATAGAAGGTCTGTCCTCCATTACTTACTTTGTCTAAGTATCTATAACTGGCTTCTAGTGTATTAGAAGCGATAGCTGTATGTATTGTCGTGAATTCGCTATTAAACTGACTTCTTTGCAATTCGTAATTTTCAGCTTCACCACTTTCTTCAGAGATCCAACTGATCTCAGCCGTGTTATCGCTGACCTTTTTTACAGAGAAGTCTAGCAAATTTAATGCAACTGTTGCACCTTTTGATAAAACCGGAATCTCTACTCTAGCTATTCTACAGAATTTTTCTTTGAAGGGTGTTACATCTCCTTTTACACCCCATTTTGTTATTTTTCCTATGCTACTGTCTTCTTGTAAATTTCTAATTTTTAGCATCCAATCTCCCTTGATTTCTTGCTTCTCCAGCGGACCAAAAGACTCGTATGGACGAACAAGCTGAATACTACTGATACTACAATCTACATCCTGAGTTGCAAGATCAGAAATGATAAGTTTTAGTGGCGTATCAGAATCACAAAGATTATTTAATAATACTATGGATCTACCACTAGGCGATAATAACGTTATTTCTAAATTACTTAGGTGCTCATGCTCTATATCTAGTTCTACATTGATATTAGAAAGTGCGCCTTGTGGGTTGATAATGAGTCCATCCTCAATTTCTGATATAGACCCATCTATAATTATGTTAGAAGAATTATCTATAAACTTAGATGGATAGGATAAAGATGCAAAGTCATATTTACATATTTTATATTCTAAATAATCTATACCCACAAACCCAAAGTCAGGCGTATACCTTAGCGTACCATCTTGTTCTATGATAAGATCACCATGCTCTACATCTCTAACAAGCTCTACTCTTGAGTCTAGATTAGCATCAAAAAAATAATCATTCTGTGCAACATTTACACCTACTTCCTGACCTGAGCATGTTACTAAGTTATCATTCAGAGCTTGAGGGAAGTGTCTAGAACAATTAAACTGCTCCTCCATAATATCGATTAGTATAATAGATTCTTGACATTCACCATCTACACATACCTCATACACCAGCTCATCCATTCCTGTTACATTATAATAAGGGATATAAGAAAACTTACCATCATTAGTTATATTTCCTACTCCATTTTGAAAGGCATTGATAATAGTATACGTAACAACTGATGCAGGATCTATCTGGCTAAGATTCGTCTTATGTAAATCAAAATTATATAAGCTTGTATTAGCATTTATAGAAAGAGCTATATCGTTAGCAACAACATAGTAGGATTCATTATCCGGTAAGTCCACTACATTGATAGATACTAATGTAGGATCACAATTACCTTTTATACATAACTTATATGAGAAATAGTCTTTACCTATAAAACCATCGTCTGCAGTATACGTAAAGCTACCGTCAGATTGAAAATCTAAAATACCATTGCTGACGTCTTGTTCTAGTAAGATGCTATATCCCGATAGAAGATTATGGTCTAAGATGTCATTAGTAATAACGTTTCCCGATACCGGTCCGTTATAAGATATGTAGCTATCAAATACAGGTATCATGATAGGATCCGTTAATCCTAAATTGACCCTAGCCTGATCACACTCACCGTCAAAAGTACATATCTCATATATGAAAAAATCATCTCCTGTGTAGAAAACGTTTGGCACTAGGGTGAGCGTATAATTACTTGCGTTCCAGCTAAGTTCTCCTTTCTCTGGTTCCGTTATAATCCTAAAACTCGCAAAATCTAATGTCCCAGCTTCATAGACATCATTGTCGAAAGGAAAAATTCTTACTTCTTTGTTTTTAGGTGCACATATCCAATCTTGATTAAGACTGAGTGTCTGTGAAAAGCCTGTGTTAAGGCATAATATCATTATTATGATACTCAGGACGATCCTTAGGTTTAAAAATTTTCTCATTATATTTATTTATCGATTAATAGGTCAATAAAATGAATAATTTAGGGACTATTCATTTCTAGATAAACAAACATATGTAAATAAATCGTAATATGTAAACTATTGATTACTATTTAACTTATTTTTCAGTGTAAACACTGAGAAACCTATAATTATGCCTAGTAAAGCACCACAAAGTATATCTAAAGGATAGTGAACACCGACATATACCTGGGCTAATGAGATCATAAAGGCCCATAGAAACAAAGGCCACCTAAATATTAGCAAATATGATCCTAAGCAAAAGAAGAGATAAGTAGCTACTGCAAAATGATTAGTCGCATGAGAAGATGTAAAACTATAGCCGCGACCACAATACACCCTTTCTACAACCTGTCCTATAAGATGCTGCTCGTTACAGGGTCTAGGTCTCTCGACATGCTTTTTTATAACATTACTGCTCAGCTGATCTGCGAGGGTGATCACAATAACTAGATAGAAGAAAAACCAAAGTTTCTTTCCTGTATAATTAATAACAACGAAGCTTATCGTAAATATATAGAATGGAATCCAGAAGAGTTTGTCCCTTATTGGAACAAGTAAATGATCTAGGAATGGATGCGACATAGAGCTATTGATGAACGTAAATAACTGTTCATCTAAGCTTAAAATCCCCATTATTTGAATCCATAAATTCAACAGCAATTACAACTAGTCGTAAAATAAAGTATTCTTCATATACTAATTTAGTCTTTTTGCTATCTACTCCGCTAATAATTTTAATTTTGTGTTTAAAATAAACTAAACAAATTGACATTAATAAAATCAATATCAGGATTCCGAGGTACTATAGGTGGTAAGAGCGGCAATAATCTCACAGCAGCAGATATCGTATCTTGCACGGCAGCCTATGGATCATGGATACTAGAAACAGGCAAAGCTGCTAAAGTTATAGTGGGTAGAGATGGTAGAATTTCTGGTAACATTGTAAGTAATCTTGCCGTAAACACCTTACTTTCATTAGGTATAGATGTTGTGGACCTAGGTCTGTCTACAACGCCTACCGTTGAGATGATGGTGCCCGACTTAGGTGCTGGAGGTGGTATTATTTTTACCGCTAGTCACAACCCTAAACAATGGAATGCCCTGAAATTTCTAAATGATAAAGGAGAGTTTATCTCTGGAGATGAAGGGAAAAGAATCTTAGAATTAGAAAAAGAGGCTGCTGCTATCTATGCAGATGTCGATGAGCTAGGACAATACTCTGAGAAAGAAGATGCTATAGCTCTTCATATCGATAAGATCCTAGATCTTGATATAATTGACATAGAAACCATAAAGAGAAAAAAATATACGGTAGTTGTAGACTGTATCAATTCCACCGGCTCTATATCTATTCCTCCTCTATTGGATAAGCTAGGATGCAGTTATATCCTAATCAATGATGATCTTTCAGGAGATTTTGCGCATAATCCAGAACCGCTACCTGCTCATCTGTCTGGCCTCTCACAAGCTATAAAAGATAATGGTGCTGATCTGGGTATTGCTGTAGATCCAGATGTAGATCGACTTGCATTTGTATGTGAAGATGGCAGCTTATTCGGCGAAGAATATACACTGGTTGCCGTTGCTGATTTTATCCTTTCTAAAACTCCTGGCAATACCGTGTCTAATCTTTCTTCTACTAGAGCTCTAAGTGATGTTACGCTTAAGTACGGGAAGACCTATCATGCCTCCGCTGTAGGAGAAGTGAACGTCGTCAATAAGATGAAAGAAGTGGACGCTGTAATCGGTGGTGAAGGAAACGGAGGTGTTATTTATCCCGGTCTGCACTATGGAAGAGACGCACTTGTGGGTATAGCGTTTGTGCTAAATCTTCTAGCTGATAAAGACATAAGCTTATCAGCGCTGCGAAAAACTTACAAGGATTATGAAATTCGAAAACATAAGATTCAGCTATCGGAAGGAATGGATCTGAAAAGTATTTTTGATAGTCTTCAGGACAAATACGCAAAAGAACAACTCAATCTAGAAGATGGGCTCAAAATAGATATGGAAAATGGCTGGGTTCATTTGAGAAAGTCCAACACAGAACCTATCTTAAGGGTCTATTCCGAAAGTACGTCGGCTGAGCAAGCCGATCAGCTTGCTGAAATGATAATTAATGATGTAAAAAATCTGTGCTAATGCCTTCTGATCAAAATGCCACAATTGAAAAAACATTAGAAGAATATTTCAGTGATTTTCGAGAAAAAATAATTGGAATCCATCAGGATTTTGATACCCCTTATGGTAGAAAAAAAATTATTTATGCTGACTGGATCGCCTCAGGAAGGATGTATCAGCCTATAGAAGAATTGATGATCAATGAGATCTACCCCTATGTAGGTAATACACATACTGAAACAACGGTTACTGGATGTACGATGACCCTAGCTTATCATAAAGCTAAAGAGATTATTAAGACTCATGTAAATGCTGCAGAAACCGATATCCTAATCTCCTCTAACTCTGGGATGACTGGTGTGGTTAATAAATTTCAGAGAATCCTAGGTCTGAAGTTACATGAACGGTTCTCAGATAGAATAAAACTTCAAGAACATGAGCGACCAATTGTCTTTGTAACTCATATGGAACATCATTCTAATCAGACTTCCTGGTTAGAAACTATAGCTGATGTAGTTATAATAGAACCTTGTGGCGAAGGTCTTGTAAATTTGGATCACTTTGCTGAGTTACTGGAAAAGTACAAAAGTAGAAGTGTGAAAATTGCAGCTGTCACAAGTTGTTCTAACGTTTCTGGAATATCTACGCCTTATCAGAAATTGGCTAAGATGATTCATCAGCATAACGGTTATTGTTTTGTTGACTTTGCTTGCTCAGCTCCCTATATAGATATCGATATGCATCCTACCGATCCAGAAGAGAAACTAGATGCGATATACTTTTCCCCTCATAAGTTCTTAGGTGGTCCATCTGGCACTGGTATCCTTGTCTTTGATCAGAAGTTATACAATAATAGAGTACCCGATAATCCTGGTGGAGGGACAGTAGACTGGACTAATCCCTGGGGCGAACATAAGTATTACGATGCTATAGAAGCGAGAGAAGATGGCGGTACGCCTGCTTTCCTACAAACCATTCGTGTAGCGCTTGCCATACAGCTTAAAGAAGAAATGGGAACTACAAATATTCTGGCAAGAGAACATGAACTTATTGATATCGTGTGGCCAGAAATGAATAAGAACGATAACCTACATTTATTAGCAGAAAACACAAAAGACAGATTAGGCGTGTTGTCTTTCTATATAGATCAGTTACATTATAATCTTGCTGTGAAAATACTCAATGATCGATACGGCATACAAGTCAGAGGTGGCTGCTCTTGTGCAGGAACATATGGTCATTATTTACTTCACGTAACTGAAGAGACTTCTAAGTCTATTACTGAGCTTATCAACCAGGGTAACTTGTGTAATAAACCAGGATGGGTAAGACTTTCTCTACACCCTACCATGACGGATGATGAAGCAAAATACATTGCCCATGCTATTTCTGAATTGTGCCAGAACCATACGGAATGGTCTGGAGATTACGATTACAATCCTAAGAGTAATGAATTTATACACAAGTACTTCCCTCACGACGAAAAGGAAATAGTTAATAACTGGTTTAGAGTTTAATGGAATGAGACGCTACTATTTTGACTACGCAGCAACAACCCCCCTACTGCCTGAAGTTAGGAAAGAAGCTATGCGTATTATGGAGAATGTATATGGTAATCCATCCTCTATACATGCACACGGAAGGATAGCAAAAAACGAGATAGAAGAAGCGAGGAAAAAAGTAGCAAAATTTCTTAATTGTTCCCTAGGTGAAATTTTCTTTACGAGTGGAGCTACAGAGACTAACAATATTGTTCTGTATAAGTGTGTAGAAGATCTAGATGTAACCAGAATAATAAGTTCACCGATGGAACACCACTGCGTTTTACACACGCTAGAATACTTAGAAAAACAAAAATCGATAGAGCTTATCTTACTCGATGTAGATCAGTCTGGACATCTAGATTATACGCAGCTAGAGACCTTACTCACTGATACAAATCATAAAACATTAGTAAGTCTTATGCATGTCAATAATGAAATAGGTAGCGTAAATGATATAGAACGAATCGGTAAGCTGTGCGCAAGCCACAATACTTATTTCAGTTGTGATGCAGCACAGTCCTTCGGGAAAAAAAGATTAGATCTAGAGGCTTTACAAATAGATTTCCTAGCTGTCTCATCACATAAAATTTATGGTCCTAAGGGCGTAGGTATTCTGTATCTAAGTAATGATATAACCATAAGTCCGCTATTTCTAGGCGGTGCGCAGGAACGTAATATGCGCGCTGGTACAGAAAATATAATCGGTATCTCAGCATTTGCAAAGGCTGTAGAACTTGCTGACCAGGAACTGGAAGATAGATCTGAGACGATAGAAAAGCTAAGAACGTATCTCTTGCAAAACCTTGCGACGACAGTCCCCGCAATAGAGCTAAATGGTAGTACAGACAGACATAGCTATATCAACAATATCATTAGTCTAGATTTACCTAATAATCCTAAGACGGAATTGCTGGTGTTTAACCTAGACATAGCTGGCATAAGTGCCTCTGCTGGTTCTGCCTGCAGTAGCGGCGTAGAACAAAAATCTCATGTCATAGCTGCTATAAAGCCAGATAGTACAAATATGACTTTGAGAATATCCTTATCCCACCTTACAACAACAGAAGAGTTAGACTATCTTATCCATAAGCTAAAAGAAATCTGTTAGAAATGAAGAATCAGACAACGTCTGCTTTCCAAGAAAAGATTATGAGAAGATGTTTTGATCTTGCTCGACTTGCTGGAAAAAACACTAAGCACAATCCACAAGTAGGGGCCGTAATTGTACATAATAAAAAAATAATAGGCGAAGGATACTACGAAAAATACGGAGGTAAGCACGCTGAGATCAATGCTCTAGAATCCGTATCTGATAATGATCTGAAAATTCTTACCGAAAGCGAAATATATGTTAGCCTAGAACCCTGTTGTATACATGGAAAAACTCCTCCTTGTACGGAGGCCCTGATCGCCTCGGGCATACCTAGAGTAATCATAAGCACACTAGATCCTAATACGGCTATAAATGGAAAAGGAGTCCAGCAACTAAAAAAAAATGGCATTACTGTAGAGCATGGTATTTTAGAAAAAAAGGGACGTCATCTTATCGCTAAATTTAAAGCTAATAATCTAGAAAAAAGACCCTACGTAATCCTAAAGTTTGCACAATCAAAAGATGGCTATATCGGCCAGAGTGATCATCCTGTTGCCATAACAGATGTTTTCTCTAAAACGCTCTCTCATAAATGGCGCTCTGAGGTCGAAAGCATACTTGTCGGTACGAATACAGCGACGATAGATAATCCTAAACTTACAAATAGATTGTACAGCGGCAGCTCTCCCCTGCGACTTACGATAGATCTGCAAGAAAAAATTCCTAAGACACATGAGCTGCTATCAGACGATAATATGAGCTGGATATTTACCCAGAAAAAAGATTATACGACAAGCGGTAAAAATAAGATTATTCTACAAGTACCTAATAAAGAATTACTAATAGACCAGATACTGCAAGAATTATATGATGCGGATATTCTCTCCCTTATCGTAGAAGGAGGATCCAAGTTATTACAGTCTTTCATAGATGCTGAAAAATGGGATGAAGCGAGAGTTTTCTGTGCCCCTAAATACTTGGGAAGCGGAACGAAGGCACCCCTTCTGGAATTCAAATATTCAGAACGTATTAAGCTAATGGAAGATGAGCTATTTTTGGGATACAGAGAAGCATGAGCGGAGCTAGTGCCCAGTGTATTTAGTACACGACGATTTAGATATTTTACAGTGTAAATTCAGCGTTAAGCCTTGCTCAAGGATTGGTCTTCGCTTATATTTTTAAGCTCATTATAGCTCTGCATTAGGTAAGCCAAAGTGGCAATTCTTAATGAAAATTGAAATCTCAATCTAAAGAGCAATTTCAAAGATGTTTTAATAAGTTGGTGTTAACTTCTAATCAAAAAATAAGCAAGAACTCTAGATTTTCTTTTTAGTAAGTAGGTTTGGTCTGCTTGCATGTAAATCTATATAATCACTATAAACAATTCTATACATGCTGATTTCTGAATGATTTTTGTTATCGAAATTAGAATACTGTAGGGGAAACTAACATAAAGAGTTAAATTTCACTTAAATATGGTACTTTGGAGCATCCGAGGTTTGAAAAATATGTTTGGAAATTGTTATTTTGTTATAGGATTTTAAGATGAATTAGATATGTCAGTAAGAATATTCTTCGGGTTTGTACTTTTTAGCGTGTATTCCAGTTCCCTATTCGGTCAAAATAGAGTTCACTGGCTTAGCTGGGAGGAGGCAATCTCAAAAAATGAGGTTCAGAAAAAGAAGTTCGTGGTAGATGTCTACACAGAGTGGTGTGGCTGGTGTAAGAAAATGGATAAAGGTACTTTCCAAAAAGACCATATAGCAAAGTATATTAATGAATATTACTACCCTATCAAGTTCGATGCAGAAATGAAAGAGAAGATAAACTTCTCTAACCAAGTATTTCAGTATGTCAAAAGTGGCAAAAGAGGATATCACGAACTAGCCGCTAAACTCCTTAACGGTAAACTAAGCTATCCTACTGTCGTATTTTTAGATGAAGATCTTAATGTGATACAACCTATAAAAGGCTTTCAGAACGCTCAAAATTTTGAGCTTATAATGACTTACTTTGCAGAAAACCATTATAAGAATACACCGTGGAAAGCCTATACAAACACATACAACTCAAAGTTAGCGATTCCAGTTTCTGGAAACTAGTATTAGCTAATATCTTGAGTAGTCATTCTATATTTTAGTACTGGACTCTGTTTTATTATGCTGTATGCCGTTCATGGCTTACATGTTACAATTCTATCGCCTTAGTCAAACTCATAAGACTTTTTAAAAAGAAGCCCCTTAAGTGCAACTAGAGTAAACTAATATACCTTTACAACTACATTAGCTATACATGAGTTTTTTTCCTAGAATTTTTAATATTCGTTTTAATTATAAATTAATTCGGTTCTTCGTCGTTGATCTGCTCAAAATAGCTTAATTAAGCGTTTAGATTCTACCATTGATACCATTTAGCTTTTGTAATGTCACTGAAATTCTATGAATATTCTTAAAAGTATCGAGGTGGAAAACGCAGGGATAGTCTTGATATTACGAGTATTTTCTACAAAGAATCATGAAGAAAAAAGACTAGAAGTTAGTAATAATTATAAATGAAATTAATATAAAAGCTACAACATCATAAATTATGAAAATCGCAATCTTATCGGCTAACCCTAATCTATACTCAACAAAAAAGATTCTAGAGGCAGGGAAAAAGAAAGGCCATGAAATGATTATCGTTAACCACACAAAATGTGATCTAGTTATCGAGAAAAAAAAGCCTATCGTTATCTATAAAGGCAAAAAAATAGAAGGTGTTCAAGGTGTAATTCCTCGAATAGGTGCTTCGGTTACGTTTTTCGGAACTGCTGTAGTTAGACAATTTGAAATGATGAAAATTTTTACGGCAACTGAGTCACAAGCTCTTGTGCGATCTAGAGATAAGTTAAGGAGTCTTCAGGTGCTGGCTAGAGCGGGATTAGATCTGCCCAAGACAGTATTTAGTAATTATTCAAAGAATGTCGAAAACATAGTGGAACAAGTTGGAGGAGCCCCCCTCGTCATTAAGCTACTAGAGGGTACGCAGGGGTTAGGCGTCGTCCTAGCTGATAATAAAAACTCAGCTGAGTCTATCTTAGAAGCGTTCAATGGGCTAAAGGCACGTGTGATTGTTCAGGAATTTATAAAAGAAGCAAAAGGAGCGGATCTAAGAGCTTTTATAATCGATGGAGTTGTCGTAGGAGCAATGAAGCGACAAGGAAAAGAAGGAGAATTCAGATCTAACTTACATAGAGGTGGATCAGCGCAGATTGTCACATTGACTGATGAAGAGGAAAATGCAGCCCTAAAGGCAGCTAAGGTGATGGGATTAGGTATAGCAGGAGTAGACATGTTGCAATCAGCAAGAGGACCTCTAATTCTAGAAGTCAATTCCTCACCAGGACTGGAAGGAATAGAGGCTGCAACAGGTAAAGATATAGCAAAACTTATTATCAAATATGTAGAAAGAAATGCAGAATAATACGTAGTAGCAAGTTGATACCTACCATGTTGAAACTACAAAATCACTTTAATTCATATGTCAATAGACTAATAGTCACATATTAAACTGAATATAAATATTGTAAAGCGGTGAAAATAAAAATAATCGGTAACGCAGAATGGTGTGCTTTAAAAGAACTAAACTTACCAGCCATACGCGCTAGAATAGATTCTGGAGCAAAGACTTCATCTCTGCAAGCAACAGATATAAAACTATTCAAAAAAGAGGAAGAAGACTGGGTTCAATTTGTCGTTTACCCTATTCAGAAAGACACCAAAACAAAGGTAGAGTGTTCGGCAAAACTAGTGGACAAGCGATCGATAAAAAGCTCATTTGGCAAATCAGAAGAACGCCTAATAATCCGTTCTCCAATTACTATAGGTAACGATACTTTTAATATAGAAATATCTTTAGCTAATCGCAGTTCTATGGCATATAGAATGCTCCTAGGAAGAGAAGCTATCTCCGGACGCTACTTAATTAATACATCAGAAAAACATGTGCAGAAAGTCTATTCTAGAAAAACAGTAATTGCAAAATATGACACTCATCGTAAGTAGATACTTTTGGCTATCTTGATTTTCTTATTTGATATTATAAAAAACTGATCGGTTTTTTACGTCATGCTAAAAAGCAATTAATTTATAAATTCACTTAACTGATTCCTTACAATTTTTTATCGTCTACGGTAGTAAAAAAATCGATCACGAAGGTTTTTTACTTAAAAACAGTACTCATACCATCAAGGAATCAAATAAATTTTATAAAAAATAGTTTTCGTTTTACATCGAATAGTGCATTATATTTGAATGAATTAACGCTCGTTATCAAAATTAGATTTGACACTCCGATAGAAATCAAAAGATTGTATGTCTTCTATAAAGACACGATTAGACGTCTTCACAATACAATAGAACCTACTATAGTAATATATTAGTAATATTTGTATTTTTGTGCATAAAAATTACAAAAATGTCATTAAAGAAGTCATACGTAAAATCAAAAAAAGCTTACAAAGTAACTTTTGAAATACCTGCAGATGATAATCCTGAAAATAAGGAAGTACGGTTGTTAGGTAGTTTTAATAATTGGTCATGGGAAGACGCACCTACCCTTAAGAAAGAAGGAGGCAAGTACACAGTGCAACATGTTCTTCCTGAAGGAAAGCAATATGAATACAGATACTTTGTTGATCAGAATTATTGGCTAAACGATGGCAAGGCAGATGCCTACTGTGATTCCGGTTATAGTGATGTCGAAAATTGCATATTAGATCTCGAGGTAAAAGAAGTGAAGTTTACCATCAAACAGTCTGCAGCTAAAAAGAAATCCACCAGCAAGAAAAAGCCTAGTGCTGCGCTAAAGACTAAAGTAGCTGATTCTAAATCTGCAAAGAAATCAACTGCTAAGAAGGCATCTGTAAAGAAGACAGCTAGTAAGAAGACAGCTAGTAAGAAACCAACAATGAAGAAAGCAAGTAATGACAAAGTAGATTTTACTAAAATAGAAGGTGTAGGACCTAAGATCGCACAGATTCTACAGAAGTCAGGTTATAAGACTTATGCGGATTTAGGAAAAGCAAAGAAAAAGGACTTAATAGCTATATTGGAGAAAGCAGGAAACAGATATAAAATGCATGATCCTAGCAACTGGGCTAAACAGTCTAAGTCTCTAGGAAAATAAACATAAAAACCTAAAAGCGCATTTCTTATTTGAAACTGGAAATGCGCTTTTCTTTAGTCTAGTTATAACTCTTGTAGCAATCGTGCATTCAGTCCCTTTGAAACAACAAGACGTTTCTTAGAAAGAAGCTAATTGTGGCACTTATTGACTTATGTGAATACCTTCTTTACTGAATACAACAACACTAGTTCATACAAGAATATAAGTGATCAAAAACAAATCTTGCACTTCTAAGCGCCCCTTCCATATATCCTCCAAAATCAGCACATGTCTCCGAGCCAGCTAAGATGAATCTATTATCTAAGTACACATCCTGATAAATAGCGTGTCCATTATTCTGATGGGGCAATACATGATCGCGATAGGGGAAAAATGTAAAGGGATCATTTCTCCAAACCTTTTCTTCATAGCTGACAAATCCCCTAACCTGAGGACCATAATACTTTTCTAATTGTGTCATGATAAGTTCTAGCCTTTCTGATTTCTGAAGAGAAAAGTAGGTCCCATTAAGAAAACCCATCAGGGCATGTTTGTTATGATCGTAATTAGAATGATCATACATCTCCGGGATTGGTCCGACGCTACTGAAGATCGTACCACTTAATTCTTCAGTATCCCAAAAAGCGTCTTCATAAGCTAATGCAACCTTGATGGAATCACCCATCCAAGTGTGCGTGGAAGCCGTTACTGAAAGCAATTTCTCTGGAAGCTCAGGTATAAATTCTACTGAATTCTGGAGTAAGGCGGGCGGGATAGTAGAAACAATAAACTTAGCATGATAAGTTGTATTTATAGTATGAGCATTTATTCTATCGGTGTCTAATTCTACTTTTTGTATAATTTGATTCAGATGTATTTTAGATTCTATTTCATTAGCTAAAGACTTGATTATAGAATCTGTACCATCTATAAACCTAAAGCTCGGCCTATCATTAGGGGGCAACTTTACAATCTGAGGTGGACTTGAAGAAATAGGTTCATAGATTGCTCTGTCTCCTAATTTTTGTTCAAATATTCTTAAACCTAATTCTGAGATTAAAGTTTGTAAGTGGCTATGCTCATATCCAAACCAAGTGGCCCCCATCTCTAAAGGAGGATTGATTCCATCCTCCTTAGTGAGTATTCTTCCCCCTAATATACTTCTCGCCTCTACTATCATAACTTTTCTGCCCATTTCTCTAAGCAAGTAACTTAGATACAGCCCTGTAAGACCTGCACCGATTATCAGAATATCTGACTCTATCCTTTTCTCATTCATATAACATATATTTATTACGCATCGAAACAACTAATATTGGAAAGTAACCGCTTGGATCTTTTACTTATATTCTTAGGTCAATATAGTTTACTAGGGAAAATAACATATGCACCTAATTTTACTGAATCCAATAATTAATTTTCTATGTCAATTCCAGAAAAAAGCTCATCTTTTACTCAATGTAAATTATGAATAAGATTCTCTAAGCCAAAGAGTGTGTCGATGCTGAAACTGAAAGATCATTTGTAGATAGATAAGGCTATCCAGCAAGATAGTGGAAATGTTAAGCTATTCTTTTACTACTTAAGATACTATTTCCTCTTATACAATGAAAAGATAAGACTAAGGGTATTGTTTTTCCTTGTTTTATGTCTCTAATTATAATCATTGCTCAGCATTGCATAATTGTACACATCCTTCTAACCTATTTCTAAAGGTGATAAACCGCCGTGTAAAGTTTAGCAAAGTTGTACCCATATCAGATAGGCTATATTCGATTAGGATTTTTTTATATAAGCTCTTCTTTTTCTAGTATCTTCCTAGCCGCTTCTTCTTCTGAGGCATCTACATATAGTTCTATATCACCAAAAATACCAGCATGAGCCGAATCAGTTTTATCTAATATGAAGGTTTTTATTCCCGCCTGCTCTAAAACATGTTGAGCTGACATCTTCTTAATGTGGGAAACGGTAAACATTACTCTTTTCTCATCCATGACTTTGATTTTTGTTGTTAGATATTAAACGTTCTTCATTGTAACAAACTATTAAATTATAAAGTTCGATTTATTCTTAGAGGTGTCAAACTGCTACCACTTTATTTCTCTTTTTTCTATGAGCAATTTTCTTTTTTACATCATCAGGATAATGTCTATCATATTCAGCGTCTAAAATTCTTACTTTCTGATTTTTGTCATCTATAAGTAGCTCTGCTGGTTTACATCCTAGTATCCGAGCTGCAGTATCTACTCCAGAATGCCCTGCACCGGCAACTCCATGAGAAAGTACACTGGCTCCACACATATATAATTTTTCTATTTCTGTCTTAGAGGGAAAAGCAAAAGGACCTATGTGCTTGAGACTTTTTTCTGTACCATATACCGCCCCTTGAGTAGAATTGATATAATACTCATTGGTGATAGGAGTACCTAATTCCTTCTTTACAATATGTGATCTCACATCAGGTAGTACTTTTTCTAAGCCGTTCAACATTTTGTTTTCTAGGGATGCTTTATATTTTTTATAAGCTCCAGATCTCTCACTAACCTCCCCTTCATATTCCTTAAAGGCGTCATAGTTTATAAAGGTCACAACTTCCAGACAATGATGTCTTCCATCATAGGTACTAGGATCTTTAAGCGTAGTACAACTAACAAACATGCCTGAAAATAATTCGAGTTCTTCTAAATTCTCTGTCATCATCTCCTCATAGAAATTATCTAGATCTCTGTTAGGCATCAGCCATACGTTTCCAGAATCTAAACCTGCCGCAGCCACATCCATATCCAATACTAAAAACAATATTAGTGAGGTACATGAATATTTCGCCTGGTCTAGTTTTTTCTTTAGTTTAGTAGATAGGTATTTTTCTCCTATTAGTTTTTTGTATGTGATTCCCGGATCAGCATTAGAAATAATATACTCTGCTCTAATTGTAGACCCATCAGAAAGGATAGCACCTCTGGCTATCTTTTTATCATTTATTTGTTCTATGATTATCTTCTCTACGGCTGTACTTGTCTTTATTACACCATCGTATTTTTTGATAGCTTTGGTCATGGCCTTAACTATAGCGGCTCCTCCACCCATAGGATAGAATCCGCCTTCGAAATAGTGCGACATCAATGCGCTGTGTAATACGAAACTTGCTCTACCTGGCGGCAATCCGTGATCTCCACATTGTATGTTGAGAATTTTTTTCAGCAAGGGATCTTTTATATACCAATCTATGACTCTTTTAAGGCTAAACAAACCATATTTTCCCATATGTCTTGTTCTCCATGGAATCGTAACCATATCCCAGAATCCATCCATTGTGGGAATAAGTTGTAATTGTCTACTAACCTCTTTCACCATGTCTAGATATCTAACCACACTTTTTCTCTCTTTAGGAAACCTTTTTGCTAATCTAATTTTAAGTTGTTCGAAGTCCGCAGGAAAATCAAATCTCTCATCTCCTATCCAACAATGCTCGTATGCATCTCTGTTCATGCGAAAGAAAGTTAGATCGTTACCTATTCCTAGGCCTTCATATAATTGACTTGTTGAACCTCCTTCGTCAAGCAGTCCTATGTAATGTACTCCAGGTGAAAAACGATGACCATCTAGGTAGAAGCTATGACTCCAACCGCCAGGAACATCATGTTGTTCTACCACCATAACATTCTTACCAGCTCTACTTAATGCTATCCCGGCACAAAGACCTCCAGCACCAGAACCTATGATAAGAACATCTACCTCTTCTTGCATATAATTTATTGATTAGTTTTCAAAGCTTAATGAACTATTAATCTTCTTGAATACTAGTATTCAATATACAAGTTTTGAATAATATGCTATGTAAAATATGAGGGTTTTTAATCTCTTATCTAGAGATTAGAATTTTTAAGAAAATTGCTTTGACCGTAAAATCGTACAGCCTAGATGTTTGAAATTGCATGGTAATCCTTCATTTATGACTGGAATTCCACTAGACCATTTGCTATAAGAGCTGATTTTAATTTTTTTCTCGCAAAGTTGATTCTACTTTTTACTGTACCGATAGGAATATTTATCATTGTAGCAATCTCTTCATATTTATATCCCTCCACATATAACTTAAATGGTATTCTTGACTTATCGCTCAGATCTGCAATACAAGTATTTATATTATCTAAATTCATAGCTGAGTTGGCGCCATTATTATTTATATGTAGTTCGTCTATAGCAAACATCATATCCTCTACTGATGTATTTAGGACAGCTCTTTTCTTTCTCCTATTATACTTGGTAATAAAAGTATTCTTCAGAATAGTAAAAGACCAATTTTTGAAACTCGAACCTTCTAAAAAGCTGTGAAAGTTTTTATAAATTTTTATGGCTGTTTCTTGGACTAAGTCTTCAGCGTCCATTTTGTTTCTAGTTAGCTTCTTGGCAAAGTTATACAAAGCTGTTTCGTTCTGATCGTAGTAATAATTAAATTCTAATTGTGACATGGTATAGTTTGTTGGTTAGGTAATTATAACCACAAGATACACAATTTGTTCATTATAATCACAATTTTTTGTGAATATTATTAAACTTATTTGAAAATAATTTGATAATCCCTTTATTATCAGATACTTATAAATACTTGCAATATGTCAAAATTTATACATTTCTTAGAATTCACCCTAAATTATACTAAATAGTTAATTTTATACTCAATCATAAACTAATATAAAACAGTGACTCCATCTTAATACTAGAGTTTAACCCGTTTATTTCTGTTCTGGTAATTGTTTCGTTATCGCTGATATAACATTTTCATTATAATTCATTAGATATTCCATAAGTTGAATAAAATTGTCAATATCGTAGGCTATTTTTTCTTTCTCTTCAGTTATGTTAGCCATATTTAACTTTTTATATTTATAAAAAGCCTTAAAACCAGTAAGAATTTTTCTCATCTGGATAGACTTCTCTATAAATAAACCCACTTTGGGATTTTCAACAATATTCAATTTTTCATTTGGGTCTACAATAGATTCAATCTGAGATTTAAATGGACTAAAGGTCTGATCTTCAGTTAATTTGTTTTGTAACAAATTAGAAATGTCTATGTCAAAAAAGCGAGCAATTTCTAGGATAACACTTAATCTTGGCTCTACGTTTTTTGCTTCATAGGCTGCAATATTAGATCTTTTTATCTTCAATTGCTTAGCAAGCTCTTCTTGGCTAATTTTAGCTTTTTTCCTCAAGATTTTAATGTTATGAGCTAAAGTGGTAGAAGTATTTGACATGTTGTATATTTGGTTAACTTACTCTAGGTATATATAATTGTTCGATTTTTAATCAAATATAGAAATAATCAATAATAAGAGATAATTTTAAGCACATTATGAACACAACTTTATAAAATGGATAATATTGTTAACAAAAAGAAAATGATCCCTAAGCCTACCTCCCTTGGTCAAAACCTAAAGTTTCTAAGAAGAATTAATGGTAAAAGTCAGAGAGATATAGCAGAAGCTATTGGCCTGAGTAGAAATAACATTGCTTCTTATGAATCAGGAATGGTAGAACCTAATGCAGACAATTTTCTCAAGATAGCCGAATATTTTGACATAGATCCTGTCCAATTATTAGAAGATCTACTTACAGAAAATCCTCTAAAACCTACCATAGTTAACGTGCCACAGAATGACTCAGTACTTATGGAGAAGATGAATGCATTTGTGCAGGAGACAAACGAAATGACAAAAGTACTAGAAGGATATAAAGCTCTTATGAGTATAAAAAAAGATACGAATGAGTACAAAGAAAACTTAAATCTGTATCGCTCCTTAGAAGAATTGTTAGATTTGTTACGCAATCTAGTAGCTCTAAACTGGGATCTCATACAAAGTATTATCCCTTCTGTCCAAGATGACGCTAAGCATATTTGAGTATATTATTAACAAGTTTGATCTGAAACGATCACCCAAATCCCATCTATCTTTTTCCATATAAGCGTAAACAGTCCAGTGGGCTCATCAGATTCGCGTATTAGTGTATACCTCCCTATCATTTTTTGACAAGTTGGACTTAATGACTCAAGATCTAAAATATCAAATTTTAATTCTCCCATCGTTGTTTTATCGGGATAGGTTTTCTGATATCTTGCCAGCGTATTGTCCCATCCATATATGATACCAGAACTGCCAATAAAACTGAGAGAATCCGAATGCCAATACCCTTCCATGAATAATTCTATATCTCCAGTATTCCATGCCTCTTGCTGATCATAGAGCACTTTTCTTATGGAGGAGGATTCTTCTTTGATATCTTTTTGGGAATTGACAGAAGTACATTGCTGAAATAGAAAAGGAATAATGAGTATGGTGAATATATATTTCATAATTTATATGTGTTGCTCGAGCAGGTTTTTCATATCCTCTTGCAAGCCCTTGGCCTTTTCTCTTGCTGCATCGGCAAAATTGATAGTATTATCTGCATATATAATACCACGAGAAGAATTAACTAACAAGCCACAATGGCTATTCATTCCAGCCTCGGCTACAGCTGATAGACTTCCCCCTTGGGCTCCTACACCAGGAACGAGCAAAAAATGATCTGGTATAATTGTCCTTATGTAGGATAAATCTTCCGCTCTTGTTGCTCCTACAACGTACATCGTATTCTCAGTTGTTCCCCACTCAGATGAGGTTTCTAGCACTTGCTGGTATAAGGCTTTATTATCTTTTGACATTATCCTTTGAAAATCAAAACTACCTGTATTAGAGGTGAGTGCAAGTATAATCACCCATTTCCCATCCATAAGGAAAGGTGTTACAGAATCTTTCCCCATGTATGGAGCTATCGTAATACTGTCAAAGTTCATTCGTTCTAGAAAGGCCTTCGCATACAACGCAGATGTATTACCTATATCACCCCTCTTTGCATCCGCTATTGTGAAAATATCATCTGGTATATAGTCTATTGTCTTTTCTAACGAGCGCCAACCTTCTGAACCCAAAGCTTCATAGAAGGCAATATTGGGTTTGTAAGCTACACATAAATCCTTTGTAGCATCGATAATTCTTTTGTTGAATTCAAAGATGGGATCTTCAAGATCTAAGAGAAAAGATGGTATTCTATTGATATCTGTGTCTAGTCCAACACATAAGAAAGAAGATTTCTTATTTATATTGTCAAAGAGGTCATCCCTGTTCATACATTAACACCATTAATAGCCTCTACTCCTTTTATTTCTGGAAACTTATTTACAATCTCCTGCTCTATTCCTGCTTTCATAGTCATAGTAGACATGAAGCAATTCTCACAGTTTCCTAACCATTTTACTTTTACGAGATAGTCGTCCGTAACATCTACAACTTCTACATCACCGCCATCTACAGCAAGATGAGGTCTTATATTATTCAGAACCTTGTCTATTTTGGCTATATATTCTTCTCTTTCAGCTGTTGACATATTACAAATTTACATCTTTCATATGATATAGTGGTATTACTGGCTATTGTTTTATCTGCACACGCTCTGTAGGTGCTATAAATTCATGCCTAAGCGACAACTGTTTTAGAAAATTATCGACTATGGGGCTAAAATGTGTTTCTACCTCAGATATTTCTGTAAATGCAGGTTTACCTTGATCTCCGCTTTCTCTGGCTGCTGCTATGAGCGGCATCTGACCAAGTAAGGCAGTATCCGCATATTTTGACAACTTCTTCCCACCATTCTCACCAAATATATAGTAGCGCTTATCTGGCATTTCCTGAGGTGTAAACCAAGACATATTTTCTATTATGCCTAAAATAGGTACATTGACATGAGGCAGCTTAAACATATTAGTCGCCTTGATTGCATCTGCTACGGCAACCTCTTGAGGCGTTGTAACCATTACAGCACCTGTCAGCGCAAGAGTCTGTACTAAGGTCAGCTGGATATCCCCCGTCCCTGGTGGCAAGTCAATAATCATGAAGTCCAATTCTGGCCAAACGCAATCATAGACAAATTGCTTAATAATCCCCCCAAGACGAGGACCACGCAATACGACAGCCTGCTCTGGATCTATAATATTACCAATAGAAATAGCATGTAAACCATTACTCTTTATCGGCACTAACTTGTGCTTATCATATACCTGTACTACTTTAGGTTTTACATCTGTAATACCCAGCATAGTAGGAATAGAGGGACCATATAAGTCCGCATCCATGATACCCACACGATAACCTTTGGCCTTCAGACCCATAGCAAGATTAAGAGAAATAGTCGACTTACCGACCCCTCCTTTACCAGAACCTACAGCAATCAAGTTCTTAATCTGGGGAAGTGTCGTATTACCACCTACCTTAGGAGGCTCAGATTTCATATGCACATTGAGGTCTGCATCTGGATATATAGCTTTCACCGCTTGTTCGCAAGCAAAATACACAGCAGACTTGACCTTAGATTCCGCTTTCTCTAGATTAAGTGAAAAACTGATCTGGTTGTCCACTATCTTAAAGTCACTCACCACCTTCTGAGATATTATATCATGTCCAGACGTTGGATCTACTACCTCTCTAAGCGCTCGCACTACCTTATTATTATCTATCATATTTAATCTTACTATTGCAATTATAACATAAACATATAAAAGTGGTTGTAAATATCTTTTATTACCTTTGTAAAAGCGATTTTTCAGACCAATATCATGAACAAACTCTGAAAATAGTATAACAAAAAAATACCTTAATCGCGGGCGCAAGAATAGAAAATGAGAATATTTGATACGCTAGGAAAGTTAAAGGATGCCGAGAATGTAGTACTCACGATAGGATCTTTCGATGGCGTGCACAAGGGGCATGAAAAAATAATTTCAAGAGTCACGAGTTTAGCCAAAGAAATAAATGGTAAGAGCCTTGTCATAACTTTCCATCCTCATCCTAGATCTGTAATCTTCCCAAAAGATAAGGAAATCTATCTGTTAAATACCCTAGAAGAAAAGAAGGCAAATATCAGGGCGCTCAAGGTGGACTATCTAGTCATCGTACCTTTTTCTGTGGAGTTTTCGCAACAGAATCCGAGGGAATATATAGAGAAATTCCTAATAGAACTCTATAACCCAAAATATATTGTCATAGGCTACGACCACCGTTTTGGTCTAAACAGAGAAGGTGATATCTACCTACTAAAGCGTTATGAATCTCAGGGCGCTTTCAAGCTTATACAAATTTCCAAACAGGAAATAGAAGATATCACCATCAGTTCTACCCAAATAAGGAATGCACTAAAAGAAGGTGATATTGAGAAGGCTAATCTTCTCCTTAACAAACCATACACTATCTCTGGGGAGGTAGCTAAAGGAGATCGTATAGGAACTAGAATAGACTATCCTACAGCTAATATAGACTGGAAAGAAAAGAACAAACTTATCCCTAAACAAGGCATATATGCTGCCGTAGCTATAGTCGCTGGTTGTAGACATAATGCGATGCTGTATATAGGAACAAGACCTTCTATAAATGATAAATCCCAAGAAGTCGTAGAGGTTCATCTACTAGATTTTAAAGACAATATCTATGGGGAACATATCGCCGTAGAACTTATGTCTTATATCAGAGCAGATAAACAACTAGCCGATCTACAAGCGCTAAAATCTCAGATTGCTATAGATGAAGCTCATATAAGAAGTTTTTTTGATCTATCTGTCAATGATGTAAATGTTATAGATGATATCAATATTCTCATTCTCAACTATAACGGAACAGAGTATTTAGAATCATTTCTTCCATCTATCAGTTATAGCTGCGAAAGAGACTTTACTACAACTGTTATAGACAACAATAGCACAGATGATTCTGTAGAAATGCTAGAAGAATGGTTTCCTGAGATAGAAGTTATCTCACTAAGTAAAAACCATGGTTTTGCCGGAGGGTATAACAAGGGTACTGTAGACCTGGAAGAAAAATACTTTGTGCTACTCAACTCAGACGTACAAGTAGCCGAAAACTGGCTAGAACCTATTATAAAATATATGGATGCTAATCCAGAGGTGGCTGTTGTACAACCTAAAGTCTTATCTCTAGAGGATAATAAACTATTCGAATATGCAGGAGCATCTGGCGGATATATCGACAAGCTGGGATATCCATTCTGTCGAGGACGAATTCTAGAAATATGCGAACAAGATAACGGACAGTACGACGATACGAGAGAAGTTTTCTGGGCTAGTGGCGCAGCTTGTGTTATACGAAGTAAAGTATGGAAGGACTTAGAGGGATTTGATAAGGATTACTTTGCCCATATGGAAGAGATAGATCTATGCTGGAGAATCAAAAAAGCAGGATATAAAGTTGTTGTTCTGCCTAGCTCTAAGGTCTACCACCTAGGAGGCGGGACCTTATCATATGATAATCCTAAGAAGGTATTTTTAAATTTTAAAAACAATCTAGTAACCTTAATAAAGAACGAATCTCTTTCTAAGCTGCTATGGTTATTTCCGTTACGTTTACTTCTTGACGGTCTTGCAGGAATTGTATTCTTGTCAAAGCTTAAACCGAAGCATTGCATAGCTATTATAAAAGCACATCTTAGTATCTATGGAAATTTAAGAAGTATCCTGGCTAAAAGAAAATATTATAAAGAACTCATACGGAAACATAAAATAGCCGAGGAAAATACAGTGGGCCATTATCCTAAATCAGTGATAGCACAATATTATTTACAAGGCAAACGAAAGTTTAGCGAATTAAATTAAAGTGGATATGAAAAAAGCCTTTGACATATTATACGAAGATAATCACCTTCTTGTCTGTAACAAACAGGCAGGGATCCTTAGTATCCCTGATCGATATGACGAAACAAGAAAGAATCTATCTCATATGCTCACTGCTAAGTATGGGAAGGTTTTTCCAGTACATAGAATAGATAGACATACTAGTGGTATTATAGTCTATTGTAGATCTGAGGAGTCTCATAGAAAAATGTCGGAGCTCTTTGAAAAAAGAAAACTCACAAAAAAGTATATCGCCATAGTCCATGGAGTTCCTTATGAAGAAAAAGGGGTTATCGACAAAGGTATCTTTATGCCTTCTGGAAAGAACAAAGTAAGTATATCTGACAAAGGTAAACCCTCTGTTACCAATTATCGTATTGTGGAGGCATATAGAAATTATGCAACGGTAGAGTTAGATCTTATAACGGGGAGAAGGCATCAGATAAGGGTACATCTTGCTCACATAGGTAACCCCGTAGTAGCTGATGGTACCTATGGTTCTGAGTCAGAATTCTACCTTTCTAAAATAAAGGTCAAAAAGTTTAATCTTAAAAAGGATAATGATGAACGTCCGCTTGTATCTAGGCAAATGCTACATGCTTCTCACCTGAGTTTCCAACATCCTATCACTCAGGAGGAACTATCTATAGACGCCCCACTATCTAAGGATATAAAAGCTTTACAAAATCAGCTAAGAAAATGGAATGCATCTACACTGTAAAAAGCGATTTGTTACGTATTAATATGGGTAAAAAATCTAATTCTCAAGTTGTTCAAATTGCTCTGAAGCTTTCTCCCACTCTATCATATGCTCTGAAATTTCGTTCTCTTTTACTTTTATTTTTTTCCCTAGTTCTATACCCTCTGAGCTTTCGTACACAGCAGGGTCCATTTGCTTTGTTTTTAACCTCTCGATATCCGCTTCTAGCCGCTGAATTTTCTTTTCTGCATTAGCTACTTTACGTTGCAGTTTTTTACGAAGTTCCCACTTTTCTTTTTTAGTTTCCTTTGACTCCTCTGCTGGACTATCTTTATCCGTAAGTTGCATGTCTCTAAAATCCATACCTCTCTTTTCTAAGAGGTAATCTATATCACCCAGATATTCTAAAACTTTACCGTCCCTAAACTCAAAGGTCTTAGTAGACAGCTGAGTAAGAAAATCTCTATCGTGAGATACTACTAGCATCGTCCCTTCATAATTTCTCAATGCATCTTTTAGAATAGCTTTAGAGTGTAAGTCCAAATGATTAGTAGGCTCATCTAATATGATAAAATTAGAGTCTCTTACAACCATACAAGCTAGTGCTAGCCTAGTCCGTTCTCCCCCACTCAGGACAGAAACTTTCTTATCTACATCTTCTCCAGAAAAAAGAAAAGAACCTAATATCCCTCTTACCTTAAGTCTATATTTCTCCTCAGAGGCATCTTCTATAGTCTCCAATACTGTTTTTTTGGGATCCAAGCTATCCGCTTGGTCTTGGGCAAAGTAATTGATATTTACTTGAGCTCCTCCTTCATACGTACCCGAATTATAAGGGATTTCATTAGCTATAATCTTAAGTAAGGTCGTCTTACCCATTCCATTTTGTCCTACAAAAGCTACCTTATCGCCTCGCTCTATAAGTAGCGACACTTGTGACAGCACCGTATGGTCTCCATAAGACTTTGTTAGATCTGCTATTTTAGCTACATCTCTTCCTGTTCTTTTCACTGGAGGAAAACGCATACTCAGTCCGCCTTCAGAGCTTTCTTCAAATTCTATTCTTTCTTCTTTTTGGATTTGCTTTTCTAGAGACTGTGCCATCTTCGCCTTACTGGCCTTAGCTCTAAATCGGTCTACTAGTTTTTGTTTTTCGTCTAACCTCTTATGCTGATTTTTTGCTGTTTCTCTAAGGATATCTTCTCGTTCTTTTTTCTCTACTAGAAACTTAGAAAAATTACCTGCATATACACTCAGCTTGTTATGCTCTAGTTCGAACACTTTATTAATAGTATTATCTAGAAATCTTTTATCGTGACTTATAAGTATATATGATTTAGGATAATTTTCTAGGAATTTTTCAAACCAGATTATAGCTTCTATATCTAGATGATTGGTAGGTTCATCTAGTAGAATCAGATCATTCTGCGACAGGAGTAACTTAGCTATCTCCACTCTCATCTTCCACCCTCCGCTAAACTCTTTCATCTTTCTATCTAGATCTGTTTTCAGAAAACCGAGTCCTAATAGAATTTTTTCTATCTCTGCTTCAGGGTTTATATCATAGGTAGAGAAATAGGTATTTAGCGTATCTATGCGTTCTAATATCGTTAAATCTTGAGATCCTTGTTGTAACTGATTTTCTAAATCTACAAGCATTTTCTTATTCTCAAAAAAATCTTTGTATACACTCTTCGACTCTTCTCTAACTGTCTTATCTTCAGATCCGGTAAAAAACTGTGCTAGCATCCCCACCTTATATGTTGTCGGATACTCTATCTTACCTTCTGTGGCGTTTATCTTATCAGATATGATGTTAAACAGAGTCGTCTTTCCTGTTCCATTTTTTCCGATTAGACCTATCTTTTCCTTATCGTATATATTGAAATTGACCTGCTTAAATAAAGCTCGATCTCCATAGTAATGAGAAATATTATTTGCTTGTAACATCGTCAATTCATGCTTGTGGTGTCTGGCATCTGAGCTATAACAGAGAATGTATCACCTCTATTATTTAATACTTGGCGCCAAAGATGCGTGGGATCCGATTTAAAAATGTAATTGGCAAATGCATCATCTATATACCAAGAACCATGTTCCATTTCCTCTTTCAGTTGTCCTTCGCTCCATCCAGAATATCCTATATAAAACCTAACATTCTTAGGACTTACTAATTTTGACCTGATGAGAAATTTTAGTTTTTCGAAATCTCCTCCCCAATAAACACCTTGACATACTTCTATGCTCTCGTCCAGTATTTCCCCTACATTATGTATATAATGAAGTGTGCTTGTCGCAACTGGTCCCCCATAAAAGATGGTTGCCTCAAATTCTGGAAAATCTTCAACTAATTCGTGGATGGTTAGACTGGTTTTCTTATTCAGTACAAATCCGATTGTACCTCCTTCAGCAGAATGCTCGCACAAAAAGACAACCGATCTCCTGAAATGTATATTATTAGAAAACGGTTCGGCAATAAGCACTTTTCCTTTTGATATATTAGCTTCACTTTCCATTACTTATACTGCTCAGTTGGTAAACTTCTATCATAACGTTTTACAAAACCAGAAAGTACTTTAGCTCCGAATTCCGTAAAATGTTTAACGCCATACTGGTGCATATTTATCATAGTCTGGGTCCACCTCACAGGTGAAGTAAGTTGAGCTATTAATTTTTGTTTTATTAGTTCCGGATCAGTTGTAGCTAATGCGTCTACATTCTGAAAGATAGGACCTCTTGGTACTTTGAAACTCAGCTGAGCTATAGCCTTCGAAAGACTCTCTTTCGCTGACTCCATTAGTGGCGAGTGAAATGCTCCTCCCACCAGAAGAGGAAGAACTCGTCGCGCTTCTGCTGCCTTACAAGCTTCCATAGCTTTTTCTATGCCCGTAATAGATCCAGAAATAACAACCTGACCAGGGCAATTATAATTTGCAGCAACTACAACATCATCTATCTCATTGCATATTCTCTCTACTTGCTCATCTTCTAATCCCAGTACCGCAGCCATAGTACTCTTCTGCTCCTCACAAGCTAGCTGCATCGCTCCTGCACGCTTACTTACTAAGCTTAGGCCATCTTCTAGTGTCAGACAATCAGAGGCAACCAAAGCTGTTATCTCACCTAATGAGTGACCTGCATAACAACCGAAATCATCAGATCCGCTATTATTATAATACTGTATAATAGAATATAGGAAGACAGCAGGTTGAGTAACTTTGGTTTCTTTCAGATCGTCTACATTACCATTTATCATCACATCAGCTAGATCGAATCCTAGTATAGCGTTAGCAATGTCCATATACTTTCTATTATCTGGATTATTTTCTAGAAGCTTAGAGCCCATAGAAACGTATTGAGATCCCTGACCTGGAAATATAGCTGCTTTCATTATTACTTCTATTTTAGATTGGCACTGAGAAGATTTAAGAATTCTTGTCTTGTTTCTTCTACTTTGAACTGCCCAGTGAACGCTGATGTAGTCGTTACAGAATTTTGTTTCTGTACCCCTCTCATCATCATGCACATATGGGCTGCTTCTATTACGACCGCTACTCCCTGAGGTTGCATAGTATCTTGTATGCAATGTAAGATCTCGTGTGTCAATCTCTCTTGTACCTGAAATCTTCTTGCAAAGACATCGACTATTCTTGGTAGCTTAGATAGACCCACAATATATCCATTCGGAATATATGCTATATGCGCTTTCCCAAAAAAGGGTAATAAATGATGTTCGCACAAAGAGTATAACTCTATGTTTTTCACAATAACCATTTCGCTATATTCTTCCTTAAACATAGCTCCTTTTAGTATCTCTACAGGATCTTGATTGTACCCCCTTGTTAAGTACTGTATTGCTTTAGAAGCTCTTTCTGGAGTTTTTTCCAGGCCTTCTCTAGATATGTCCTCCCCTACAGAAACAATAATATCCTTATATCTATCTTGTAAATGCTCAGTGGTTTTTGGGTCGTACTTTTCTTCATTACTGTATGCCATAAATAACTTTAAGCGCTTTTATAATAAGGTAATAATTCACGGAAATCCTAACCTTTTTTTCATAGTGATTGTTCATCAATACAGGTCAAATATAAATTAATCAAAGGGTTATCTTAGGCTTTTGCTAGGTAAATAATCATAGGATGACACTTACGTCTTTATAAATCCTACTTTAGTAGAGTTAAAATCCTTTCCTATATAAAAGTCTTGTATTTTTATAATATGATAACTAAGTGGCAAAATATTGCCAGAGCGAAATTTTCTGATTGGCTGAAACTAGATAAGACCTACCACGTCATCTTCTGGGTTCTATTCTATGTATTCCTTGTTATTATAGATTATGATGGTTCTCATTATCTATATACCCTTATCAAGGAATTAATTAATATTATATTCTTCGGCGTTATAGTCTATATCAATCTATTATTCCTTATTCCAAGTTACCTATCAACTAAAAATTTCTTTTACTATCTTATTTCTCTTGCTATAACAGCAGCTATATTGACCCCCATTAAAACATTGGTGTTATACTTAATTTCATTCAATGAGCCTATGCTGCAGGCTAATTTCCTAGAAAATCAGGCCTATATTTTCATGTCCTCCTACTTTATAGGTATATCAGCTACGATATATCATATCATTAACGACTGGCTTATAAATCAGAGAGAGAAGAAAGAATTGAAAAGCCAAACGCTACAATCGGAATTAAAATTCCTAAAGTCACAGATCAATCCCCATTTCCTATTTAATACACTCAACAGCTTATACGCTCTCACGATAAAAAAATCTGATCTCGCTCCTGAGATTGTTTTAAAACTATCTGAAATGATGCGTTATATGCTGTATGAATGTAATGAAAAAGAGGTGCCTCTAGAAAAAGAAATTAATTATATCAAAAATTATCTCGAATTAGAAAAAATAAGGCACGGCTCTGATTGTAAAATATTGTTCAATATAGAAGGACAGCTAGAAAATAGATTTATCGCTCCCTTAATGTTTATACCATTTATCGAGAATAGCTTCAAGCATGGACTAAATAAGCAGCTAGGAGATACTTATGTACATATAGATATGAAGATCGAAGGCGAAGAAATTATAATGCTAATAGAAAATAGTAAATCACATTCTGTACCTTCTACCCACAAGAAAAGAAGTGGAGGCATAGGCCTTGTCAATATAAAAAGAAGATTAGAGCTACTCTACCCTGGAAAGTATCTTCTTGAGATTAATGAAAATCCGAATAACTATCTTGTCAACTTGTCAATACAACTGATATAATAAAAACTATAAAAAAAAGATCATGATAAAAGTAATAATAGTAGATGATGAACCTCTAGCATTGGACATACTAGAAACCTTTATAGATAAAATGCCAGATCTAAAACTTGTAACCAGATGTAATAATGCATTGGAAGCTCATGAAGCCTTGAAGAATCATTCTATAGATATTATGTTTCTAGATATTCAGATGCCTCAGCTTACAGGAATAGATTTTGTAAAAACTCTGGCAAATCCTCCAATGGTAATTTTTACTACTGCTTATTCTGAATATGCTGTAGAAGGTTTTGAACTTAACGCTGTGGATTATTTACTGAAGCCTATTGCTTTTGAAAGATTTACAAAGAGTGTCAATAAGGCTATCGAAAAAATGAAGTCCCAATCAGCTGAGATTAGTAGCATAAATGAGGAAGATGGTTTCTTTTTTGTAAAAGCGGATAAGAAATTCATTAAGGTCAATTTTGATGACATCTTATATATTGAAGGCCTAAAAGACTACGTTATTATACGTCAGGATACAAGCAGGGTCATTACCCTACAGACTATGAAAAGCCTAGAGGCAAAGTTGCCTTCAACTGTATTTAGAAGAATTCATAGATCTTACATCTTAAATATTAACAAGATAAAAGCGGTCGTAGGTAATATGGTAGAAATTGTAGAGAAAGGTCAAGCTAAACATATCCCTATAGGCAAGAACTACAGAGACGCCCTACTGGAACTTATCAATCAGAATAAACTGTAGTTACTATAGTTACAATTGTAAGAGAAAATTTTTACAGCATGGGGATCACTCTGAATTTTTCAAAAGGATTACGTGGGCTATGATTCGGTCATACTTTTGATCTGATCAGTGTTGCAGAGAGATGATATTTCTTTATTGCTCCATATCTCCAAAATGTCCTCCATTTAATTGTAGTGAATCTTTGTAATTGCTCTATAGATTTAGCGACATATTGATGCTGTATCATTATAAAATAAAACCTCTCTGATTTCAGAATTTGTTCTCTCGTGCACAGACGTGCGAATTGTATACGTAGTTGGCTCTACTTATGAGACAAGTTTAAATACCACCTAATGAGGAATCAATTCTTAATACGATATCGTGAAATTTGAGTTATTTAGAAAAGGCTAGCTGCACTTTCTGCGTATAACTTTCCGTATCTGTAATAACTTGTAGGAAGTAAAAACCTTGCGTAAGAGAGCTAATATCTATGTTAGTATTAGAGAGATTTATGTTATCTCTGCTAAGCATAGTAATACCGCTGGTATTGACTAACTGAAGAGATTGTATATTCTTATCTCCATTCAAGAATACATTAAGATCACCGTTTGTCGGATTAGGATAAACAAATAGCATATCATCCTTATCTTCTATTACTTGTGTTTCATCTTCTTTCTTTCCGAATAGAACCTGAGTTGCTGTATTAGGAAGTTTCCGCATATTTCCATTGATATCAGAGACGACTATATCAGAAATTAGTACATCTATATATTTTTCTCCTTCTGTTCCTCTAAAACCCTCTCCCTCCTCTTCGACAATAAATTCAGCTACAGCTATGATTCCTTCTCCAGATACTGTAGCACCAGTCGTTCTAGTTATAACGGACTCTATTCTCCCATCATAGGGAACTGTAGATAAGGATATACTAGGATCATTATGATTCAACCAAGAAGAATTGTTATATATAACATTCATAGAAGCTGAATCAGCAAATGAAGGACTAAAATTCATTGCAAAAGAAACGCCATGAACATCTATCGCAGGAAAAGCGTCATTCCCTACTATTATATCTATCCTTAAAAGATCTCCAGAATCGACACTAGATACTTGTGGATCTAATATAACTGCAAAATCTGCAGGTATTAATTCTTCATATTGATTATAGCTATGTTCTTTACCATAGTTGTCTGATATAGCTGCAACATCGTTTTCTGTAACAATACCATCTCCATCAGCATCACTGTACTTGGCAAAATCTAAATTATCTGAACTCTGACCGAACCAAGGTCCACCAAAATCTATATCGTCTCTAGCTTCCAAGACAGATCCAAAATTATCTCCCAAGGCAAGTAAATCTAAAAGAGATACTCTACCATCATTATTAGCATCTCCCTCCCAAACACAATTATCTACACAAATACAATCGTCATCACCTTTAAATGGCAATACGTGCATCTTATTATCTAGTACATAACAGTTACCTTCTGTAGGACAATATTCTATTTTAAAATAGTCGTAATTAGCAAAACCTGAAGGTGGAATGTAGACTATTTTGTTCTTCCCTGTAATGGAGTGACAGCTATCCAATACTTCTCCTTGTTCATCTAGTATAACTAAATCACCAAAAGTTGGATATTCAACGATTTGTATAGATTCTCCCTCCAGCGGAGTAAGATATTCTATTACTCTTGGACGCTCGTAGATAGCATTAAATGTATACTGGTAATAATTTATAGGAGCCTGATCACTTACTATAATCTTAATATCTGCTGTACTAGTTTCTAGTCCGTTATAAGTAGAATAATAGAAATTCTGTACCCCTGAATAGTCATCTTCTGGAACATACGTAAATTCCCCATCACCATTGTAAGTGAGCTCTTCTGAGTAACCAGAGATATTAAACTGCTTTATATCATTATCATAGACATTAAAAGTTATACTAGCATTTTCAGCCGTATATACTATGTCATCTCTGACACTAGTGTTGTTGTAATTTACATCGTATACCTTAATAAAGCTCGTATATGTAATCCCATCAGAATTTACAAACTGCACAGAATCCATTCCTGAAAAATTTTCATCGGGTGTGTAGCTAAAAGTAAAATCATTCAAATTATTTATTACACCCGTAACCTGACCATAATCTCCATTTACTGAAAAACCTCCATCAGGCAGCGTAAATTCTAAGGTCTTCTTATTAGTTGTAAAGTAAGTATTCACTTCATCTGACAAATTAACTACCGGAGGAATGATTACAACTTTACCTACTGAATAACTTCCTAAAGTATCCTCAACAAGATATTGAGCATACATTTTTGAGTCGTTAGATAATGGGTAGACATTTAAAGACCCCATACTATCTATATCTGAAGTGATATCTTGATTTAACAACACAGCACTAGAATATACTGAACCATCAGAACTTTCGTCATTTGATATAACATCTATCGATATCACAGGACCGTTCCCCATTACATAGTCAGCATTTGCGTCTATAGTTGAGTTTTCGACAACTATATGTATTTGCATATACTGAGGCTTCGGTATGAAGTTAAAAGGACCAGGGACGTAGTATTCCACTGGCACATATATATCAACATTATTTGCAGGAGCCATGTAATTAAAGGAATATACATCATCCGCTACATTTGTCCAATCAAAGTCACCCCAAGTGGGGTCATCTAACATTTCTTGAGAATATAGAACAGTAGGATTTATAGTGGATTCGATAAGAACAGACTCATAACCATCGTATATTGTAGAAATATCAACAACACCAGGGTTTGTTTGTGCTATTATCACGGATGAAAAAAACACAAATACTATGCTTAAAAACAAGTACTTCAGTCTGCTCATGTTAGATTTGGTTAAACTTACCACAAATATGACTATTTTTATTCGAATAAAAAAAACATATCTAGGAATAATATATAAATAAATTGTTAATTTATAATATTTTTATAATCAACATATTGAATCAATTATAATTCAGTCATATATATATTCTACTTTTTTTCCATACGTAAAGTCTTGACTATAAATATGATGAAAATGTATAATCTAATACAATCTGTTAAACAAAGCTTTATATATATATTATAATCTAATGTTAAACATTAAAATACATAAGGTTCTCTTCGACTTGTCTGCCAAAAAGCGGAACCGATTTAACAAATATTTACAGTCACCCTACTTTAATGTCAATGAAGATGTGCTCCTTTTGTTCGATGCTATAATCGAGGTATACAATAATAACAAAGAGGTCAATGTAAAAAAAGAGGAATTATGGAGCAAGGTCTCATTTGATGCCTACGATGATGCAAAGTTTCGTCAGCTTAACAATAAGCTTCTGTCCCTCTTTGAGGATTTTCTTGCCCAAGAAATCTATCAAGAAAAAAAATTAACAAAGCCTATTTTCCAATTAGAGCATCTAAAAGCGGAACCATTCCCTGTATTGACAAATCAATTACTCAAAAAATCAAGAAAACTTGCAGAACGCTACAAAGAGCTGTCTTCCGAATATCATATAAACCTATATTCCATTGAAAACCTTTATTTTACACTCACTTTCGATTTTCAGCGAAAACAGAGAAAAGTACCGAAAACAGAAAAATTTAACCTATCTAAAGCCTTACATCATCTCGATGTATTTTACATAGCAGAAAAACTTAAGTTTCTTTATATACAGTTATTTTGGGGTGCTTATTTCGAGGAAGAAGATCCAAGTCTTTTTAGAAATAGAATATTGAACCTGCTTGACACTGGGAATTATAAAGATGAAATTTTACTTCAAGCATTCTATTTTGCTATACGGACGCTTACCTCTCCTAAAAAAGAAACTTATTACCATAGCCTTAGAACTATTGTCAGAACTAACTTCAATGACTTCAATGAAGAAAATAAAACCTTTTTCTATGATTCGATGCTTACCTACTGTGTGCGCCAAGTTAATAAAGGAAATCTAAAATTTCAAGATGAACTTTTTTCCTTGTATCAGGACGCCATAGAAAAAGAAATCATTATCAAAAATGAAAGGATATCTCCTATTACATTCAGAAATGTTGTTTTATATTCCCTGAGAACTGCTAATTATGAATGGGCAGAATTATTCATTAACAACTATTCGAAATATTTGCAGGAGTCAGAGCGGGAAAACGCCATCAACTTTAACCTCTCTAGGGTATACTTCTATCAGAAACAATATGGAGAATCCCTATATACATTAAATCAAGTCAACCTAGATGATCTATTCTATGATCTGAATGGTCGTACGCTTTTGCTTGCTGTATACTATGAACTGGGAGAGACCGAACCGATGCTATCAAGTATCGATGCTTTCAATGCAGTATTACGAAGGAAAAAATTAAGCCCTGCTGCTAAAAAACGTTACAAAAATTATCTTAAATTTACAAAAAAATTAGCTAAAATTGGACCCTATAATTTTGCGAAAATAGGCCAGATAAAAGAAGAGCTTAAAACAGAATCAATGGTTAACAAACAGTGGATAGAAGAAAAAGTATCGGAACTAGAAGAAGGAACAAAGAAGAAAGCTTTCCGAGGATAGTCCCTAAATTTTTACTAGTCCGAAATAATGTAAAATTAGCGTAATTAATAATAGCATGAAATTTTATAAAAAGATACCTGAAAAACTAAAGCCATTCTATACCGCAGAAATATCTCAATTTAAAAAGGCTTATGATAAGGGCAATTTAACAACTGCTTGGAGTCATCTAGAAAGGGCTCATATTCTCGGCCAAAAATATCCATACGAACATACTTGTGTTCACTGGAAAATGCTACTATTTGGTTTCCGTATAAAGAGTAGTAAGGAGGTAATTGGTCAAATCCCAAGGCTGCTATTCGGAGGGGTAAAATCTTTTGTAGGAAAAATACCCAAAGGGAATCCTGGTGGCTCTAATGTCCCGCCGCTTAAGCCCTTTCCGATAGAAAAAGAACTGCGTGATCTATTTATTGCAGCGGGTATACACAACTAAGCTACTCTATAATTAAGGTTTATCATGCTTTAAATTATCTCCATCTTTATTTTAAATATCAGTCATCTCTTACCCCGCCATCTATCTTCTTTAAGCTACTCTACTGATTAGCTAAACCTTCCTTGTATACACTTAAGCATCGTGCTCTTGCCTCTTTATGATCTACCATTGCGTCTGGATAATTATCTGTACCATATTCTGGAACCCATTTTTTGACATAATCATAGTTCTTATCGAACTTTTGACGCTGAGTATATGGGTTAAAAATTCTAAAGTAAGGCGCCGCATCTGTCCCAGATCCAGAAGCCCATTGCCATCCTCCATTGTTACTTGCCAGATCAAAATCCAATAACTTCTCAGCAAAATACGCCTCCCCTTTTCTCCAATCTAAAAGTAAGTGCTTCGTCAGAAAAGAGGCGGTAATCATTCTAACTCTATTATGCATAAAACCTGTAGTGTTCAGCTCACGCATACCTGCATCTACAATAGGATATCCTGTCATACCCTCGCACCATTTCTTAAAATCAGCTTTGCTATTTCTCCACTTTATATTATCGTATTTAGCTCTAAAGGCATTGACAACTACATGCGGGAAGTGAGCTAATATTTGTGCGTAAAAGTCTCTCCACACTAGTTCGCTCAGAAACACGTCATTAAGCTTGTGCGCACTTCTTGCTTTCTCTCTAATACTTATTGTACCGAACCTGAAATGTATACCTAATCTAGAGGTACCCTGAATGGCTGGAAAATTTCTATTTTCGTCGTAATTCTTTATTATTTTTCTAGCCACTGTACTCGAGGGAATTTCAATCTTACTCTTCGCAAAATTCATAGATGCTAATGAGGGAATTTTTTCTTTCGTTTTCGATTTGTAAAAATTAGATTTGTACTTGAGCGTTGGATAAGATTTAAAATAATAGGACTTTACGCCTTCCCCACGTGAGTTAAGCTTAGCCATCCACTTACGCTTGTAGGGCGTAAACACAGTGTAGGGAGTTCCATCAGCCTTCAGCACTTCACCTTTCTCAAAAATGATATGATCCTTATAGGTTTTCATTTCTGCTCCCTTAGATTTGGCCAGTTCCGATATTTGCTCATCCCTCTCCAGAGCATAAGGCTCAAAGTCACGATTTGTATATATTTCCCCTATCTTATATTTCTTTAATAGCTTCTTATATACATCGATCGGATTACCATAATACACCTGAAGGTCCGAACCTAAACCTCTAAGTTCTCCTTGCAAGTCCACTAAAGTATCATGCAAGAAATGTACCCTAGCATCTTCCTTATTTGGAAGATCATCTAATATATTTTTGTCAAATATAAAAATCGGAATAACAGGATTTTCTGATCTCAGTGCATGATACAAGCCAGCATTATCCTCTAATCTTAGATCTCTTCTAAACCAAAATATATTATACTTCATATTATTTGCATTATCTTAAGTTCTAAAATAAGAAAAATCACTTAGTTGTAAAATAAATCACGTGCGCTAAAGACACTGTCTAACTACAGAAGCCATTTATAATTGTAGTAAGATGCTGCAAAGATGTGAAACAAAGATTATATCCTGTAAAAATGCTCCATTTGTTTAATAGGTTAAGTGACAAGGGATTTGTATTTTTGACATATACTAAACCAATAAATCACGCTATGCTTAATAGAATAATGTTTTTAATCCTTACCCTAAGCTTATGTCTTGCATCCTGCAAACAAGAAGGCAGTACAAGTTCTTCAAACGACATCAGTAGTATCGCTGGCATGGAACAAGTTTATAGTAAATACAAAGAAACGCCATCTGTTACGACCGCTAAGGAGGTGATAACCGGTATCAACAAGGAGATCGCAAACCCAGAACGATCTAAGAGCGAAAAACTATCACTCATAGAGCAGGGTTACAAAATATCCAAGGATAATAAGCTGAGCGGCAGTGTGATCTCGTTTCTATACCCACTTATTAAGGATGCCCCGAACAGTGCAGATTCTAAAGATAGGTTGTACGAGCTCACTTCTATAATGTTCCAGAGTAATAAGACTGCTGCAGCAAGTGTTCTAGCTGCTGGATTCAAGTCTAAATACCCTAATGATGATAGAAACCAGACTTTGCAATCCAAAGGCGCTATATCTGCAGACACCATAGACCAATATTTAGCTACATTAGGCTCTCAGATATTTGTAAATCCTGACTTAAACGGTCTCAATAGAAAGGCAAGCATAGATTATATAGATGCTTGTCAGGCTTATGCGCTTGTCAATGTAAATAATGATAAAGCACCAGAAAATTTATATAAAGCCGCTGAAGTAGCTAAAAGTATAAGATCTGTTGGAAAAGCACTTTCTCTATATGATTGGATTTTAGAGAAGTATCCTAAATTTGAAAAAGCGCCTACTACCCTATTTATTAAAGGATTTCTTATCGAGAACGAATTAGGTAATGATGCTCTAGCAAAAGAAGTTTATGAAGAATTTCTACAAAAATATCCAGAAAACGATCTAGTAGATGATGTCAATTTCTTGCTGGAAAACATAGGAAAGAGTGATGAGGAAATCTCTAAAATGATAGAGGCCAAGCAACAATCTAAGTAAGATAATTAATTATATAACCGTATCCAAAAAACTTATAAAAAATGGGAAGCATTATTTTAAAATCAAGACAATTTATACCTGTTCTCTTTTGTTTATTTTTTCTAGCTAGTTGTGGAGACGACGAACTTAGCACTGAAGACTACATTGGAAATTATATAGTTTCTGAAGTTTGTGATGGAGATACTTATAACTACTCGCTGGTTGTTTCTAATGGCCAAAATGGAGATAAATCATTAAGTATTACTAACCTCTGGGATTGGGAAGAAGTTATGACTGCTACCATAAACGATTCAAATCTTACATTGCCTAATCAAGAATTAGACGGGGTTATTTTCGAAGGCAGTGGTACACTTTCTGGAAACATACTTACCATCACCTATACCGCAACGGATGAGACAGAAATGGAAACCTGTGTAGCTACTTGTACCAAGAGCTAAGTTCTTAGCTTACGTGTAATTCTAGTTTAGTGTTACTGTCTTAGTGTCTACTGGATCCAGCTTAGTCCCCTTGACATCAGCAGTAGCTTCTATTCTATAAGAGGAACTTACTCCTTTTGCAAACTTAGCTGCTTTGACAATTCCTTTATAAAAGAAATTTTTCTTAGCTAGGAAATCCATCGGTGACTCGCCATCTACAAATTCTAAGGTAAAGTCAATAAGTTGTTCCTCGTTTTTAGAAATTTTTATCTTCTGATCTAATACGAGTTCGCCTATTACGTACTCATCTATAAGCACATTTTTCTTTCTGCCTCTCTTATACTTCTCCAATAATTTGATCGTTATAGAATTGATAAACTGATCGCTAAGCGAGGAGAGACTGATCTGTCCTTCTATTTTCAGTGATGCCTTAGGATAACTATCCTTAACTCTGAGTTCTATCCTCGCGCCTTCTATTCCTAGAACTTTTTTAAATCTTTTTAGCATAGCACTTTAGTTTCTATGTATACGTAGATTACGTGATAATAATTCCCACTTTCTATAGGAACCCATAAATATCGGACTAAACAGCAATATCAAATTACCTTCTATCGTATCATTCTAGCATGCCATGATGATTCTAATGGCTTAAGCCAAGACTGCAGAAAATCAGCTTTCGTAGTAACTAAGTTGTCAAAAAATAATGTCTCCTTATCTATTTCCTTTTTTTCATACCTACCCTTCATCTCTGATTGGTGTATTGTTCTGACTTCTTCCCCATGTAAATAAGCAAATTGTAATCTATCAAAAAAGTCTACCTTCAGATGCTCAGAGACTTGTCTTATAAATTGTACAGAGCTATCTATCGAACAGCCGCTAACGCCGTGCATCTGAGACTCATCAGCAAAGAACCCAATGAACCTCCTGTGAAATATATTTCCATAAGCTGGGACATCTACCTTATGAGAAGACCAATCAGAGACAAAGTTGAAAAGTGCAGGCCTTAACTCGTCTATCTCATCATAACTTAGTTCTCTATTACACTGATATAACCATACACGCGACTCATCAGATAAAGCAATCAATTCTCTTAACATCTACCAATTATTAGCTTGTACAATTAATTCAGAGATATCATACACCATGACATCGTCCTGTTTTTCTTTTCCTTTCAGACCATCCATAAGCATAGTAATGCAGAATGGACAATTAGCGGCAACTATATCCGCATTAGAATCTATCACATCTTCTATTCTTTCTTGATTGATTCGCTTGTCCCCTGGTTCATCTTCTTTAAACATCTGCGCTCCACCTGCACCACAGCATAGACCTTTAGTTCTGTTTCGGGACATTTCGTGCAAGTCTGTATCTAGACTATTCAGAATAGATCGAGGTGCTTCATAGACGCCATTCACTCTGCCGATATAACAAGAGTCATGATAACTTACCGTCTTCCCTTGGAACTGACCCTTCTCTACCGTTAGTTTTCCATCTTCTATGAGTTGTTGTATCAGCTGCGTGTGATGCAAGACTTCATACTCGCCACCTAGAGCTGGATATTCATTTTTCAGAGTGTTAAAACAATGAGGACAAGCAGTAACAATTTTCTGAATATCATATCCATTGAGTACTTCTATATTTTGTAGCGCAGACATCTGGAATACAAATTCATTCCCAGCTCTTCTTGCAGGATCACCAGTACAACTTTCCTCATTTCCTAGTACGGCAAACTGTATTCCAGCATTATGTAAAATTTTACATAAAGCGATTGTTACTTTCTGAGCTCTCGCATCAAAATTTCCAGCGCAACCCACCCAAAATAGAATTTCTGGTTTTTCTCCAGCCGACATGTATTCTGCTACCGTTTTGACTTTCATTTACTTTATATTCGATTATTGAATTTCTATTTTCTAGTCTTCTTGCTGTGCATTGAATTCCTTAAGCCATTTTTCTCTCTCATCAGGAACTTGCCATACCGCACCGCTATTTTCTATAGCGGTAAACATCGGTACCCAGTCTGATGGTCCAGCAGATTCAGTGAGTATCTCATATCTTCTAAGTTGCAAAATAGGCTCTAACGGATCTATCATTACTGGACAAGCTTCTACACAAGCATTACATGTGGTACAAGCGTGTAACTCTTCTCTACTTATGTAGTCAAAGAGCGACTTACCATCATCATATTTATCAACAGTATATTTTTCGGAATCAGCATCTAAATTCTTTCCTATTTCTTCAGCCCTATCTCTTATATCCATCATGATCTTCCTAGGAGATAATTTTTTTCCCGTCATGTTTGCTGGGCATACTGAGGTACATCTTCCGCATTCTGTACAAGTATACGCTTGCATGATATTCTCCCATCCTAGATCGAAGACATCCTTCGCACCGAACTCAGGCAATTCTGCATCTGGAGCTACCTGCTCTTCAGGAATAAGGCCCATCATAGATTTCACTTCATTCATTATCGCTGGCATATTAGACATTTCTCCTCTACTATCCTGCTTCGCGAAAAAGACATTAGGGAAGGCAAGGAATATATGTAAATGCTTAGAATAGGGTAAGTAGTTTAGAAAAGCAAAAACCGTCAGGATATGCATCCACCATCCTGTTCTTTCTACAGCATGTAATCCCGACTCCGACATACTACCAAATAAGGCAGGTCCGAGCCATGAAGAAATAACAAGATTTCCAGAGTCCGGATAATGAGCACTATCTATATTCTGCAGTAAAGTATCGGCACCATTCATCATGAAAACGCTGATAACTAGCAGTATCTCTAGGTATAGAATGATATTGCCGTCTAATTTAGGCCAGCCATTCATCTCTGACTTATGAAACCGAGGTAGCTTTAGAATATTTCTTCTCCACAAAAATATAAATGTAGCTACAAGAGCAAGGAGTGATAGCACCTCTATAGAGCTAACAATAAATGTATAGAAGCCTCCGAGCGGATCAGCAAGTACTCTATGTTTCCCAGTTACACCATCTATAAGAATTTCTATGAGCTCTATTTGAGTAAGTAGAAAAGCAACATATACAAATAGGTGTAGAGTGGCAGGAATCCACCGCTTAAACATTTTTTTCTGGCCGAAGGCGACTAAGGCTACATTTTTCCAGGCTACCCCCTTATCCCTCCTATTATCATTTTCTTTTCCCAATAAAATATTACGGCGGATCTTGTTAAATTGCTTGAAAGCAAAATAAAAACTAACCGCTGCGATAAAGATAAAAATAATCTGCTGCATACTCATTTAGTTTTTTCTACTTATATTAACGCTGAAGTTACAAATAGTAGATAATAGTATTACCAGAATATTATTTAATTTTGTTTTATGGAGATACTTGGCGCAGAAAAAATAAAATCTATCATCAAAAGATTAGCGATTCAGATTGTAGAAAACAATTACGAATCCAAAACAATATATCTTGCTGGCATTAACAATAATGGATTTGCCTTTGCGAAATTGATTGTAGCTCAACTAAAGAAAATATCAGATATTGATTTTCAGCTTGTCAATATTAGACTAAATCCTGCAAAACCGCTAGATCAAGAAATTACTCTATCCTTAGAGGGCAAACAGATGAAGAACAAAGTAGTCATCATAGTCGATGATGTTGCTAATACAGGAAGAACTATATTTTATGCTTTTAAGCCGTTTATGGAATTTGTTCCCAAGAAACTAGAGGTTGCCGTGTTAGTAGACAGAAAACATAAAAGTTTCCCTATCTGCGTAGATTATGTTGGACTTTCCCTTGCTACAACTATGAAAGAGAGTATAAAAGTAGATCTAAAGAAGGCTAAAGAAAGGAAAGTGGAATTGGTGTAATGAAGATGTTAACTCAATTTTTGGTAGTTATAAAGGGATGAGATTACCATAGGTGCCCATTGGGTTTGCTCTTACTTTTATCTACTTTGTTCTTGATAACAAAGTAGCAAAAAATCAAGGCTGTACCAGTTTCTTTACGCTCCAGAAAAGCATATTCCCTAAATTCTAAAAACTCGCTTTCATCTTTATTTGCTAATCTTAGCTTTGGACAATTCCCTAGCTTATATGCTTTAGACTAAAAGTAGAATTGGCTCAAACAGTTTAGAATTCTTAACGGTAATAAACTTCTCTTCCACTAAAACTGCTTAGGCCAAAAAGATAATTACTCAAGTTTATTATGATTAAAAAGTATAAAAAAAAGTTGAATTACCACCTAATACCAATTCTAGTTTAGAATGACGGTAATTATTTATTTTGTTCTTCATGATCCTTCGTTAAAAAGCCTCGCCGAACCTATGGGTTCGCCTACGTTTTTTGCCTTGATCCATTTTGAACAATTCTAAATCCTTTTCCGTCATCTAAAAATAGAAATGGTATTATTACGACTCATATGTGTAATTTAAGCCATTATAGAATTTAGCAATCCCTATTTATCTAATATACGTTTTTCAGAAAATCTCACAAAAGAATATTGGATAAACGGCAATGCAAATCCTTATTTACTTTTTCTCCCGCTAATTATTGATCATACCTGTCTTATGGAGAATGGTCAACTGAGGACCGTAAGTTTTAGCCATATTTTCTTTAGTAAAAATATCTTCTGTATCGCCGACAGCAATGAGTCGTTGGTTAAGCAAAATGACTTTATCAAAATACTGATCTACTGTTGCAAGATCATGGTGCACAACAAGTAGGGTCTTACCATCAGCAGCTTCTTTTTTCAGGATCTGGATTATCTTTTCTTCTGTGGTCATATCCACTCCGACGAATGGTTCGTCGAGGAACATAACCGTAGCCTCCTGACAAAGTGCTCTCGCGATGAATACACGTTGTTGTTGTCCGCCAGAGAGCGCACCGATTTGTCTATTTTTAAGATCTAGAATACCCATTTTTTCTAGAGATTCTAGCGCTATTGTTTTATCCTTCTTAGATAGACGTTGTAGTAATTTCTTATGGGGGTATCTTCCCATCAGTACGATGTCTAGCACCGTTGCGGGAAAGTCCCAGTCTACCTCGTCCCGTTGTGGCACATAGGCTACCTGCTTCCGTACATCTTCTATAGGTTTGTCTAATACTTTTATATCGCCAGTATTATATTCTATGAGTCCGAGTATAGATTTGAATAGCGTAGACTTACCAGCTCCATTAGGACCTATTACCCCGTATACGTTTCCAGGTTCTATATCCAAATGTATATTAGTGAGTACCCTCTTAGTTGCATAAGAAACAGAAAGACTTTTTACGGTGATACTATGTGAGCTACTCATATAATTATTTGTTATTCATCTTGTACAATACGATTAGAAATCCTGCAAGTAGAGCCACAGAAACAGACAAGTAGGTAATCCATGGGCTACTCTTCGTATGGTCATCATCGTGTTTAGATCTAGTGTTTACCTTATCCCTTAGTGCTGAGACGATTACATCTGTATTGTGTTTCAGCATTTTGACATAAGTACTACCTTCTGAGTTTTTATCCCCTAGAGAGTCTGCATATAATTCTCCGCCTATTGCTACATCGTTATCTTGCGCTATTTGTTTTAGCATTTTAGGATTGATGGTAGATTCTATAAATATAGCAGGAACTTTGTACGTCTCTATGGCTTTGATAACCCGAGCGATATCTGAAGTCTGCGCTTCGGCTTCCGTAGATATTCCCATGATCGCTTCTAACTTCAGACCATAGGTGCTTCCATAATACTTGAATGCATCATGAGAGGTGATAAGGACTCGTTGCGCTGGCGGTATTTTCTGTATTTCAGTTTTCATATAACGGTGGAGCTGTTTCAGCTCCTCTGCATATTTTTCCTTATTAGATGCATAAAAATCAGCATTGGCTGGATCTGTCTTCATGAGCGCATTCTTGATATTTTCAATATAGCTAAGTCCGTTCTCTGCTGACATCCATGCATGTGGATCATAAGAGTTTTTGTAATCACTACTAGCGATGGGTGCTATGCCTTCTGTAATAGTTATCACCTCTGCTTTTGTTCCTGAGTTTTCTATGAGTTCTATAATCCATCCCTCGAAGTGTAGCCCGTTGATAAGAATAAGATCAGCCTTGTTGACAATATCTGCATCACGAGGTGTTGGTTCATAGAGATGAGGATCTCCTCCTATGGGTACTAGAGTTTTTAGTTCTATTTTATCTCCTGCAATATGGGTCGTCATGTCAGTGAACATAGATGCAGAACTTACCACCTTCAGTTTTCCCTGCGCCATTAGTGTATTGAGTAATAGGAAACACGTACAGCTAAGTATAGACGATATTAAATATTTATTTTTTCTTGACATATAGATTTCTAGTTATAGTTCTTTGGAAAATCAATTCTTGCTTGTTATCTATGAGTACCTTTATGGATCTATCAAATTCTATTTTTTTCAGTAGTTTAAATTCCGTACCTAGCTTGATATGTAGGTCGTTCAGGAAATTCAGGAAAGCCGTTTCATGATTTTTTACACCCACAAGTATGCCTGTTTCTCCCTCATTGAGCACATCTAATGCGTACTGGTTTCTGAGTGTAAATTTTCCCTGAGCGTTAGGTATCGGATCACCATGCGGATCGAACTTAGGGTAGTCCAGGTACTTGTCTAGTTTTTCTATCAGTATATCTGACTTGATATGTTCCATCTGCTCTGCTATCTCATGGACTTCTTCCCAGCTAAAAGCTAGCTTTTCTACCAGAAATACTTCCCATAATCTGTGTTTCCGGATGAGATCTGTTGAGATTTTATTACCAGAAGGAGATAGAGAAACACCTTTGTACTTCTGATAATTTACAAGTTCCTTACCCGCTAGTCGCTTGATCATATCCGTAACGGAGGCAGGCGAAGTAGATAATATGCTTGCAATCGAATTGGTATTTGCAGATTTTCTATCTTTTTCTGTTACTTTGAATATAGCTTTAAGGTAATTTTCTTCAGCTTGCGTTAACATAGAAAACAATTTTACATAAATTTATATATTTTTAGACTAACTTAAAAATATTATTAGAATATTATAAAAATGAATATTGCACAAGTCATAGATGCACTTATAAAAGTAAGGAGATCCCATTTTCCTGCCAGTTATACTGGAGAACCTATAGTAAAGGAATCTATTTTACAAATTCTAGAAAATGCTAAATGGGCGCCTACACATAAGAAAACAGAGCCATGGAGATTTCAGGTGTTTACAGGAGCAGGATTAGAGTCTCTTTCTGAATTTCTGGCAGAAGCGTACAAGGCAGCAGCAGGAGAGAAATTCTCTGAACTAAAATACAACAAGACGAAGAAAAAGCCTCTACAATGTAGTCATGTGATCGCGATTATTATGCAGAGAGATCCAGAAGAGCGTATACCAGAGTGGGAAGAGATAGCAGCGGTTTCTTGCGCTGTACAAAATATCTGGCTCAGCTGCACCTCTAGGGGTATAGGCTGCTACTGGAGTTCACCAGCTAGTATAATCGCAGATAGAACATTCCTAGGGTTAGAGGAAGGACAGCGATGTCTAGGTTTATTATACATGGGAAAGATAGATCCTGAGAATATCGTGGAATCTCAGAGAACTGATATGGCGGATAAGATACTATGGAGAGAACAATAGTTGGTATCTGTCAATATTTTGCTCGGTAGTAGATTTTAGGTTATCTAGTAAATGATTAACTTTGTTTTCATATGGCGACACCGCATACAGTAGCATTCCACACACTAGGATGTAAACTTAATTATTCTGAGACATCGAGTATTAAGCGTAGCTTCGAGCAGAAGGGTTACACGGCTATTCCGTTTGAAGATGCCGCAGATATTTATGTTATCAACACTTGCTCTGTTACAGATTTTGCCGATAAGAAATGTCGGGCTATGGTAAGGAAGGCGCTGAAAAATTCGCCAGATGCAAAAGTCGTAGTAGTAGGTTGTTATGCTCAACTTAAGCCGCAAGAGATTGCAGATATACCTGGTGTAGATTTAGTGCTAGGAGCTGCAGAAAAGTTTAATATACTTAACTATATAGACGAGCTATCTTCTGGAGCTGAGAAAGGCTTAGTGAAATCTACGGAGATCCATCATGTCAATAGTTTTGTAGATGCATTCTCTTATGGAGATAGGACAAGATCTTTTCTCAAAGTGCAGGATGGTTGTGATTACAAATGTAGCTTCTGTACCATACCGCAAGCAAGAGGCCTGAGCAGATCTGATGTGATAGAAAATGTAATTTCTAATGCTGAGAAAATTGCTAATGAAGGTGTCAAAGAAATAGTACTGACTGGTGTCAATATAGGAGATTTCGATGAACCAGAAACAGGAAAGAAATTTATAGACCTCATACAACAGCTCGATAAGGTAAGTGGGATAGAACGGTTTAGAATTTCTTCTATAGAGCCTAACTTATGTGCTGATCGTATTATAGAATTTGTGGCGAGTTCAGAAAAATTTACACCACATTTCCATATGCCATTACAAAGTGGTTCCGACAGAATGCTTTCTTTGATGAGAAGAAGATATAAGAAAAGTCTATACAAAGAACGTGTGGAACTTATCAAAACACTTATGCCGCATTGTTGTATCGGAGTAGATGTCATCGTAGGTTTTCCCGGAGAGACAGAGGAGGATTTTATGGAGACCTATAATTTTCTGAATGACCTAGATATATCATACCTTCATGTCTTTACTTTTTCTGAGCGGAATAATACACCTGCTGCGCAGATGGAGAATCAGGTGCCTATGAACATAAGGAGAGTGCGAAATGAGAAACTGCGGATACTATCAGAAAAAAAGAAGAGATATTTCTATCAGCAACATATTGCTACGGAACGTATCGCATTATTTGAGAAGAGTAAGTCGCCAGGTCTGATGACAGGATTTACAGATAACTATATAAAGATCAGTCTTCCACTACAAGAAGAATTACTAAACGCTAGCATGCCAGTCTTACTAGAAGAGATAGATATCGAACAACTTACAGTTACCGCTACAATGTCAAAAGTAGAACACTAGAAGAAGAAACCTACATTGAAACTAATGACATGTACCTTAGAGCCTTCTACGTCTAGGAGTCCGTCCGTAAGCCCTAGGTCATAACTTAGATCCATAGTAAATGCTAGAAGCTCTGCACCTATACCAAACAACACACCCCCTCCGATTTCATTAATATCTGTAAAGTTGCCGGGTAATGATGATCGCTGATAATCTAAAACCCGTGTACCTACTAATAATACTTTGGCACGTATTTGTATAGCGGATGTAAGCTTTATAATGTGAGCTTGCATGCCTACTCTCATTTTTAGAAATTGCATTTTATTGTCTATGCTGAAGTAATTCTTATCAGAGCTAGCAGTCAGATTCAAGTTATGAAAACAGAGACCTGCAACAAAGTAAAGATCTCCTGGATTGAGCCGGGCATCTAGGCCGATATGGTAACCACGGTGAGCAGTCCCTTCTGGCGTCATGATATCATTAGAAAATCGGAGAGCGCTTATGCCTCCATATACGTGGGCCCCTGGCTGAGCATAGGTGATTGCTGGCAATACAAGCAGTAGAAAGAATATATACTTTTTCATAGTCTTAGATTGGTTTAGCATTACGATCTGATGAATAGAACGATGAGGAGTTCTAACATCTGGGTTAATATTTTATTGGGGGATGGTTAGTATATGACAAAATACCTAGATATAACCATCGACCTGGGCTATTTATTAACAGATCATCTGTCAAAGATGTTGTGTTGCATTAATTTATTTATGTTTATGATATGATTGTGGATGGGTTTTTGGGTGGTTAATTTTAAAGATAACTACGTTGTTTTTCTTCATATTTTATTTAAAGTTGGTTTGGTTTCTGCAAACATGAATCCTAAAACAAGACCAAACATAGGGTCCGATTCATTAGTGAACTTAGAATAATTGATACCTCCAACTAAGTTAAATTTCGTCCCTAATTTAAAATCTAATCCTGCAATATAACCTAGTTTTCCATTAGCTCGTGCTAAAGATATAGATGGTACTATTCTGCTGTTTCCATTAGAGCCATTTCCGAATATAGTAATCGCTATACCAAAATCCGTCCCTCCCTGAATTCTTGATGCCAAAAATGAGCCTTTTATATTCACATAGCTCCCTGTATTAAGAAAACCAGCAAGATGACCTATAAATCCTAAATTATTAGAAACTCCTCTGAATCCCCTTGTTTTTTGTTGATATGCACCAATGCCTATCTCAAAAATTCGTTTCGAGGTATAACTATAATTGAGTGATTTTAAATTTTTAGAAGAGGAGAAATAAAATGCAGCTCCGGATTGGTTATTAGCTAAAATTTCTCCTTGACCAGTAGCGAAATAGATATTAGAAATTAAAAATAGAATAGAAAAAGAAAATTTGGATAAGTATTGCATAATTTAAGTTAAATGATTTTCTGTGATGGAGTAACAAGTGCAATTTAAAAATACTTTAATGTCAAGAAAAATGTAAATATGAGATCGTTTTTAATCTGATTATACTTGAAAAGTAAATAAAAGACCACTTATTTATACAATCCAATGATTAATTGATCATAATGATTTATCAATTGGCTAGTTTTCCTATTTTTGATGCTTAAATAAGAAGCGTATGTATCCAGATTTGTCCTATGTTTTTCATGATTTACTAGGTACTTCAGTTGACAATTGGTTAGCTGCGTTTAAGACCTTTGGTGTATTCTTAGGTCTAGCGTTCTTATCTGCAGCTTATATTTTCAGATTAGAACTGAAGCGAAAAGAGCAACAGGGACTGCTACCATTCCAAGAGTCTATTGTAACGTATAACCAAAGTAAACTGACTAAAGAAGCGATCACTAATGCGCTGATAGGATTCTTTTTTTTATTTAAGATTCCATATGTACTGAGTAATTTTGCTGACTTTAAGGTAGACCCCGCATCCCTAATATTTTCTAAGCATGGAAATATTTTAGTAGGTCTACTAGGTGCTATTATATTTGGAGGCTTCCATTATTTTATGGGAAAGAAGGACAAAGATTTTGGCAAGACAGTAAGGTATAAACAATATCCATCTAATAGAGTAATGGATATAACGATGATAGCGGCATTATCAGGTGTAGGAGGTGCTAGGTTATTCTCTATTTTTGAGAATATGGATAGCTTTATCAAAGATCCTATAGGTACAATTTTTTCAGGTAGTGGACTGACCGTATACGGGGGGCTTATCGTGGGATTTGCAGTATGTTACTGGTATGTCAAAAAAATGGGAGCTAAACCCATACATGTAATGGATGCTTTTGCGCCATCTTTTGTAATAGGATATACCGTCGGTAGAATGGGCTGTCAGTTCTCAGGTGATGGAGACTGGGGTATTGTCAACAGTGCGGTGAAGCCAGACTGGTTTATTTTTCCAGACTGGGCGTGGTCATATGGTTATCCTAGAAATGTACTCGGCAGAGGGCAACAAATTCAGGATTGCGTAGGCGCTTATTGTAGCGAGATGATACCAGGTGTATATCCTACACCCGTCTATGAAATATTTATGTCTCTAGTCATTTTCGGAATTCTGTGGTTTCTTAGAAAAAGAATCAATATTCCTGGAATGATATTCTTTATCTTCCTGATATTAAATGGTCTTGAAAGATTCTTAATAGAAAAAATCCGAGTTAATGATCGGTACGATGTCTTGGGTTTTGAATGGTCGCTATCTCAAGCGATAGCAGTAGGTCTATCTCTTATAGGAATTATAGGAGCAGTGACTCTCTGGAGAAAAGCTGGCAAGGAAGTAAGTGAGGCATAGCATGTCAAATAATACCATTCCTGTTTATATGTTTACTTAAATATACCGAGTAACGAGACAAGAGCTATACTATAAATTCGAGCAGAATTGGTATAAATTGGTAGAGTAGTAGCGGTATTCTTGTAGGAGTCTTTCCGAGAAACCGCGACTAATAAGCATGTATTAGGGTATACTTTGAGACAAAAACTGCACTAAAAAGGGTATACTTTGAGACAAAATTTATGATAAAAAGGGTGTACTTTGAGACAAAGTATTATATTTGATGTTCAAAACAATAATTTAAGCGATTGATTGACAGAGAATTATATTTATTTCTTGAAAACTGGAAAGTTTCGTCCATTAGGAAACCACTCATCTTAAGAGGAGCGAGACAGGTAGGAAAGACGACATTAGTAAAACTTTTTGGCAAATCGTATGATCAGTATTTGTACTTCAATCTTGAAAAAAGAAAAGATCTCAGTCTTTTCAAGAACATTGAAGACTTAGATGCGACGATACAATTGTTATTTCTGGACAAGGGTGCAATCTTAAGTAGCAATAGGTCTACGCTGATATTTATTGATGAAGTTCAAGAAAAACCAGAGGTGATAGAACAACTTCGATATTTCTATGAAGAATATCCTTTTTTACACATCATTGTTACTGGGTCATTGTTAGATTTTGCTCTAGATAACATCGATAAAGTACCAGTCGGTAGGGTAGAGTTTGCAGAGCTTCACCCAATAAATTTCAGAGAGTTTTTACTCGCCAAAGGCAATATTCAAATAGTCGATTTGTTGGACGGTGTCGGAATCGACGAACACTTATTAAAACCGCTATTTGATCGATTTCATGAATATGCACTTATTGGTGGAATGCCAGAAATAGTAAGCTCATATCTGTCACATAGAAATATAACTAAAGTAAATAGACTCTTTTCAGGCCTGGTTGAGGCGTACAAGTTGGATGTAGAAAAATACAGCAATAAGGATTCTATGAAACGCGTCATCAACCACATAATGAAGACAGCTCCTTTTGAAATTGATAATCGAATTGTACTAGGAGAATTTGGAAATTCTAGTTATAAATCAAGGGAGGTAAAAGAGGCTTTTGAGTTATTGCACAAGGCCAGGATTATGCATCTATCTTATCCTACAACAGAGACTTCTCCTCCTGTGATAAGAGATACAGGTAAGAGACCTAGACTTCATTTTCTAGATGTAGGCTTAATCAATTATCAGCTGGGTATACAGAAAGAATTATTAACCATTGATGACCTTAATCAATCGACGAAGGGTAAATTATGTCAGCAAATAGTAAGTCAAGAGATACTTTCCAAGCAGCATTTGTTCTCAGAATTCAATACGTTTTGGGTAAGAGAAGAAAAAGGGAAAAGTGCTGAGGTAGATGTGGTGTATCAATTTAGAAAATTTCTGATCCCTATAGAAATCAAATCTGGAGCATCAGGTAGGCTAAGATCACTACATGAATTTATCGATAGATGTGATCATACTTATGCCATAAGACTTTATAGAGGACCGATACAAATTGATGAATTGGAATCTAGGAATAATAAAAAGTACAAGTTGTTAAATCTACCTTATTTTCTTGCTGGTTCGCTGGATCAATATTTAGATTGGTTTATAGACTGATGAATTATACGAATTATGATATGAAATGCAGCTTAGGATTCTATAATTAGATTACGATATTAAGCCACAGCACTTTTTACTTTTTACACAATCCAGAAAGAATCTTATACGTCTTATCCGCACTATCATCCCAACTGAAATCCTGCAATCTTTGATTACCTTTCTCGATCAGATTTTCTCTAAGCTTTTTATCTTTCGATATTTGTAACATGCCATCTGCGATGGAGCTTACATCCATAGGATTCACAAGTAGAGCTGCATCTCTAGCGACTTCAGGCATAGAGCTTACACTAGATGTGATAACGGGTACACCTGCAGAAAATCCCTCTAAGATAGGAATACCGAATCCCTCGAATACAGAGCAGTACAACAAGGCTTCTGAGCTAGCCACGATTTTATACACGATATCCCTGGTGTAATCCTTTATAATAATATCATTTCTGCAAGGACTGTTTTCTATCTGAGTTTTGACCTGGCTAGTTTTCCATGCCCATCTACCTATGAGTAATAATTTGTAATTAGAATTTGTTTTTTCTTTGAAGACTTCAAAAGCTTCAATTATTCTGGCAACATTTTTTCTAGGATGGATGGATCCTAAATAAACGAAGAAAGGATTACCCTCTGCATGCTCTTCTTGTATGTTTTTTTTCTCAGTAGCATTTACGGGCACGAAGTTGTCAGGACAGGCATTATATACCACACTGATATCCTCTTTGTTGATATTATATTGCTTGGCAATATCTTGTCTCGAAAATTCTGAAACTGTGATAATCTTACTGGCTTGCTTGTGATTTTGAGGAAAGTATTTTTTGTAATAACGTAACACAGGATCTGGAATCTGATCCGGGTAATGACAGTAAGCTAGATCGTGTGTAACGATGGCCGTAGGAACTTTAGTTCTTCTAGACATATAACTTTCACCAGTGTAGAATACGTCTATTTTCTTTTTCTTTAATACGCCAGGGAGTATATACTGAAACCAGATATTCCACAATATAGGATGTCTAGTAGGAGGGGGAATAACAAGAGGCACGATATTCTTACTTGTAATAAAGGAAGGGTGATATTTTCTGTCAAATAAATAGTAGAAAGTATCCTCTGGATGTGCTGCTGCCATCCTAGAACTTATCATGTAGATGTACCGAGCTATACCCTCCATTTTGTTATGGAGCAATAATCTGGTATTTATGGCAATATTCACTATTGCAAATATGGACAATGCACAGCGCAATACAAATTCTAAGGACCTGAAAAACACCGCTCAAGCTAAATCTAATATCAGTAGTTTATCAAAATATTAAGTAATTACTAATAGGCCTATAACTATCTATCCCCTATTGCGCCTAGCTCTATTCCTTCAGAGTAAGCCATTTTAACACCACTTTTACCTAGCGCTTTTTTTATCGATAGGGTAGCATTGTAATATACGTTCCAGTAATCTTCAGGTTTTACATATACAAAAACCCCTAATTTTATATTGTGTGAATCAAATTCATGGATCCCCACAACAGGTGCAGGTTCTGATAATATATTAGGAATATTTTCTAGCTCCTGCAATATTGCTTGCTGTACCTTCTCGAACTGCTCTTCATACGGCATGGCGAAAAAAGTATCTACTCTTATATGACCGTTGCTACTATGATTGATGACCTTATCTGCAGTCGCTAGACTATTAGGAATAATTACGCGCTGATTGGTTACTGTTTTTAGTATCGTATTGAAAATCTGAATTTCTTCTACCCAGCCCTTAGTATCTGATACCTCTATAAGATCTCCCGTTTTATAAGGCTTGAATAATAGAACCATAACTCCAGCGGCAAAGTTTCCTAAGCTTCCTTGTAAAGCCATTCCTACAGCAAATCCCGCTGCTGCTAATAATGCTACAAAGGATGTGGTCTGTATGCCTACTTGTTGCGCTACCGTAAAAACCAATAATACCTTAAGTACCACAGCAATGAGTGAACTGAGAAATGAAGCTAAGTCCTTGTCGACACCATTGCCGTCCATCATATTGTTTAGTAAGCGTATTATCCGCTTTATGATCCACCAGCCTATAACTAATATGAGTAATGCTTTTACGATATTAGGGGCATAGCCTAGTGCGGTTTCGACATATTTGTCTATTGGTAATTCCATCGTTTGTTAATAAGTGGTTAATATTTAGTTTCGGAATATTAAGTTGTCAAAATCTATGATTCTTTTAACTATATCTTTTAGTGGTAAAGATAGGGAACTGTTTTTATATTTTTTAATGAAGCTTAATTAGAACTCTAGCTCTATGCTAATTAGAATGGGTAAATTAATTTGAGTTTTGGGCTAATGATATAGATCATAATAATAAAGTTAGGCTTCCATCTTAGGGATAGAGCATATCACTAATTATTGCCTAATACAGACGACTTCTGACTGTTACTTTATGGAAAAAAGTACATCGCTATTTTCATTTAATCTGGCATGGCGTTTAAATAACTGAAAGTGACAATTATTTATGTGCGTCTGATACCAATCTTCCAAACAGCTATGGTTTTTTTCCATCCTTGAAATACTATAGAGTGCTGATGTAGTATTCCCCATCTAGGAATATTAATTTCCTGCATCGCACCAAAGAAAGAAAAACTAGAATCTATAGATAAAAGCTTATGCGTAGAAAAAGAACTAACCCAACAATAAGTGCAGGTTCTATGGCTGACATAGCATTCCTCCTACTTATATTTTTTCTGGTATCTACAACGATTTTGCAGGACAAAGGTATTTCTGTTATTCTGCCACCCTATGATAAGAATGAGATAATAGGACAAGCTCCTGATCGTAATGTATTAGATATAAAAGTAAATGGTAATAACAAATTACTCGTAGAAAATGAATTGATAGATATCGAAAATCTCGCTGACATTGTAATAGAATTTATTTCTAATCCTTCTAAAGAAAAGCTTAAGCCTAGGTCCCCTGACAAAGCTATTATTTCCATCCAGCATGATGCAGATACGGATTATGAAACATATATACAAGTGTATGCAAGAATCAAAAGAGGCATAGATAGTCTGAGAGATACGTATGCAGCAGATAATTTTGGTACTAACTATACAGTTCTAACAAGAAAGCAAAAGGGTATAGTTGCCGCTATATATCCGTTCAAAGTTTCTGAATCAGAGTTCTCTAAATAAAATATCAATTTATGTTTGTCAAAAAGAAGTCTAATCAGTCTACTCCATCGATAAGTACTGCTTCATTACCAGATATTGTATTTATGCTATTATTCTTTTTTATGGTTGTTACAGTGCTGAAAAGTCATACAATTAGGATGGAAACAAGATTGCCCGAAACTACAGATAGAACGAAGCTCAGCAATAAGAATAAGGTAAACTATATCTACATAGGTAAGACTTATAATGATCAGAAAGATAAACTACAGTTCAATGATACAGTACTAAAATTAGATCAGTTAAAGCATGCAATTCTAAAGAATAGAGTATTGAATGGAACAAAAGAATTATCTACTGTCATCAAGATAGATAAGGGAGTAAAAATGAGTTTAGTTAATAAGGTAAAACTAGAATTAAGAAAGGCAGATGCTCGAAAAATACATTATATCACGGATCAAGAAAAAACATAAGTAGTGAGTGCTTAGAATTCTGTATTTTTAGCACCTTATATAAAAATAATGAGCAAGAAAAAGAAATTTCATAAGCACAAAAAGAAAATATCTAAGTCAGCGATATCAAGCGCTACACCTAGAACCAAAGATTACAGCTGGTGGGGAATGCTAGCCTTACTCGTCTGGACAGTCATTCTATTCTCTCCTTCCTTTTCTGCAGATTTTGTTAATTGGGATGACCCGACCTATGTTAAAGATAATAGTTTTATTTCTGATTTATCTTGGGCTAATATAAAGGCGATGTTTCTTTCTGGAATTTCTAGTAATTATCCAGAAGGTATAGCGTATAACTATCATCCATTAACCATACTAAGCCTTGCGTTAAACTATAAAATATCAGGACTTGAAGCAGGATCTTATCATGTGTTTAATCTATTTTTACACCTTTGTAATATTGTTCTGGTATTTATTTTTTCTAGAAAATTTATTCCTTCTTACCCTTATGTGCTGCACCTTATGATAGCTGCAGTATTTGCAATACATCCTCTGCATGTGGAATCTGTCGCTTGGATTTCCGAACGAAAAGATGTATTGTTTACCTTGTTTTATTTACTAGGACTTATAAGTTATCTGAAGTATATAGGAACAAATTCTAGAAAGTACTTACTCTATACAGGTCTTGCTTTTCTGGCATCTTTATTATCTAAGCCAGCGGCTGTGACCTTTCCTATTGTCTTGTTTTTAATAGATTATACAAAGGATAGAAAATTTGATTTTAAGGCCATATTGGAGAAAATACCATTTTTCGTATTATCGATTATTTTTGGATTGATTACTCTAGGTATACAAGGAGATGTTGCTGTAGGAGATATAGAAAAATATAGTATTCTTCAGAGAATGAGTTATGCAGCTTATGGATTTATATTTTACATTTATAGTTTCTTTATACCATTTAAGCCTGTAACTTTTTATCCTTATCCTGATGTAAATAATGTACCGCTTATAGTTTCTATTGCTCCTATATTAGCTTTAGGAATAATAGGATTGCTTATCTATTTTTTCAGAAAAAATAAACTCGTAGTATTTGGCTTTTTATTCTTCTTAGTGAACGTACTGTTAACCTTGCAATTTGTGCAAGTAGGAAGTGCTATTGTTTCTGATCGTTATAGTTACTTACCTTATGTCGGGCTATCGTTTATAATAGCCTATTTTTGTAATGTATTTATGTCAAAGCGGTCATCGCAATCCTTTAATCCATTGATCATTATTGCAGGTATCTATTTAGTATATTTTTCCTATATGACTTTTACACAAGCTAAAGTCTGGAAGAATAGCGAGACGCTCTGGACAAATGTCCTAGAGCGATTTCCTAATGCGTCTACTGCCCTGAACAATAGAGGTAACTATTACGATAGTATAGGAAAATCAGAAAAAGCTGCAGCGGACTTAGCTAAAGCTTTTGCAATAAATCCAAACTCTCTGGATGTCATAATTTCTCGTAGTAATGCATTGAGAAACCAAAAGAAATATACAGAGGCCCTAGAGGTAATCAATCGTGGAATCCAGAAGAGTCCCAGTAACGTAGATTTGCTGAACACAAGGGCCAACGCTTACTTCGAGATGAAAAATTATAAATCGGCTATTAGTGACTACGAAGCGGCTCTTGCAATAGATCCTAACTACCCGAAATCTTATAGTAACTTAGGTTCAGCCTATTTTAAGCTAAAAAAATATGATGAAGCAATAGTAAAATATAATAGAGCAATAGAACTGAAGCCCGATTACACAGACGCCATGATCAACAAAGGAGCGGCACTTATCTCTGTCCAACGATATGGGGAAGCAGTAGAGGTATTAACTAACTTCATAAAGTATGACAGTAAGAATCCTAATGCATATAATTATAGAGCTGTTGCCTATGAGAGAGGAAAAAAATATACTGAAGCTTTAGCAGATTATACTGAAGCAATAAAACTGAGTCCGCAGAATAAAGCCTACTACAAATCTAGAGCGCAGGTGCATAAAGCGATGGGCAATACAGAGGCGATGAATGCAGATCTGCAAAGAGGATAAAGACTTAGAAAATTTTTATCTCCAGAGAAAATGAATAGCCTAGCTTTTTTACAAGCTAGGCTATTCTACTTTTTGAGTGATCGGAATTTTTATAAATGCATTGCTAATACAATTTACGTACGTAGTTGATTTAGTATACTGCTATCATGCTATTGCTCCGAACGCTTGATTGAGATCTGCTTTTAGATCATCTACATGCTCTATACCGATACAGAGTCTTATAAGATCATTCGTGACACCAGCTTGTTCTTGTTCTTCCTCAGTTAACTGACGATGTGTTGTACTTGCTGGATGGCATGCTAGTGATTTCGCGTCTCCTATATTTACTAAGCGTTTAAATAACTCTAATGCATCATAGAATTTCACCGCATTTTCATAACCACCTTTTATCCCAAAAGTCATTAAGGATGACGGTCTTCCATTACAATATTTCTGAGCTAAGTCATAATAAGGACTGCTTTTTAGACCTCCGTATTGTACCCATTCCACGTGATCATTACCTTCTAAAAATTCTGCTATAGCCATTGCATTTTCACAGTGGCGCTCCATACGCAGTGGCAAGGTTTCTAGCCCTTGTAGGATTTGGAACGCGGCTAAGGCAGATAAACAAGAGCCAGTATTTCTCAGGGCAACAGTACGTGCTCTTGCGATAAAGGCAGCCTCTCCCATAGCCTCAGTATAAACAACTCCATGGTAACTAGGTTCTGGTTCAGAAAACTGTGGAAATTTGGACTTATGCTTTGACCAGTCAAATTTCCCACTGTCTATAATTACACCGCCTATGGTAGTTCCATGTCCTCCTACATATTTGGTAACAGAATGGACAACAATATCTACGCCGTGTTCTATCGGTCTTATAAGGACTGGGCTGGCAACTGTATTATCACAGACTACTGGTACGCCTTTAGAATGGGCAGCCTTAGAAATTGCTTCTAGGTCACATATATTACCAGCAGGGTTCCCTATACTTTCACAATAGACAGCCTTCGTCTTATCATCGATCAGAGCTAGCAAGTCTTCTGCACGATCACTTTTTGCAAACCTTACTTCTATTCCCATCTTAGGAAGCATGTGCGCAAATAGTGTGTAGGTTCCTCCATACAGTTGTGGTGTAGAAACAATGTTGTCTCCTACTTCTGCTAGATTAATGATAGCATAGTGTACGGCTGCACTACCTGCGCTCACCCCTAGTCCAGCTATACCACCTTCTAACGCCGCCATTCTTTTTTCTAGGACATCTACTGTCGGATTCATGATCCTACTGTAGATATTGCCTGGTACAGTAAGGTTAAATAAGTCAGCTCCGTGTTGCGCATTGTCAAATTCGTACGCAACAGTCTGATATATAGGAACAGCTACAGATTTTGTTGTAGGCTCCGAACTATATCCTGCATGAATTGCTAAAGTTTCTTTTTTCATATTTTTCTTTTTTAAAGTACATTTCAAAAATTTAACGAATATCTGGACTTAGTAATTATTATTAATATTGTTGGATTAAGAATATTAATATCCCATCCTACAATTGTTTTTTACTTTTTGATAAGGAAGTCCCAGACTTACAGAAAACGATAATGTGTATAATTATAACTTTAATTACACAAGCGTCCAAGATAAATTAGAGAGACATAGAGTATTCCCTACATCTAAGGTCAACAAGTTTAATCCATGTCTCGAATAAAAGTATCACTTTTCATTCAGGTATTAAAGTAAATAAGCAGAAGTATTTTCGATCATATAATAAAAAATACAATAAAGATAAATATAGTAAATGGATCAGTACGCATATAAATGTGGTGGCTTACAGCAGAGCACCTAGTCAGTTATTTGATCTCTGTACAACCATATCAATTCTGGTGTTCCAGATTATTACCTAAATTGATAATTGAATACAAAAAATGATTGACATTTTCAGCAAGCTTTACTTGTAAAATATTAAGTTATACAAGTGTAAAAAACACTAGGACCTTACTACCGATTACCCTCCACAACAAGTTGCTCTATCTGATTACCTTCTCCTGCAACGTCGACTCTCAGAAAGTAGATGCCACTGGAGATATTGCTTATATCGAGAATGTGCTTACCCGCTGGATAGTCTTTTTGCCTATATACAATACGTCCCTGGGAATCAATTAGCGCAATATGGTTAGAGGTAAATTTTAAATTAATATGAATAGCATCTTGAACCGGATTCATTAACAGATCGAATGCATTTATAGCTGTTTCTGAGAATTCTTCTGTATCTACAAGCTGGTAATCAGAACAAGAAGTATCTGATATACAGCCGTTAAAATCTGTTTTCAATATCCAGGCATAGTTGTAAGTAGGAACTGCTGGGTAATACGTATTATGACCGCTGAAGATATAACCGTCCTCAGTTTCCGTCCATCCCTTTAGTTCTGTATCCAGCAGAATATTGTCTACACTTTCTAGATATTGTCTAGCCCATACAAGATCGCCACTATTTGTAGCTTTCATAATATAGCCATTGAAACCATATAAATCAGAAACCCTATTAGCTGAGCCTTGGACGATAATATCTTTATTACTATCGATAGATATCTTACTGATAGAAAGACGATCTGATTCATACGCTTCAAATGTATTGTCGATAGCTAATTCCCAATTAACGTTACCTTCCAGATCTAAACTTAGCAGAGCAGAATAAGGGAATCTTTGATTAACTATGATTTGTTCATTTACAATTTCTATATCATGAGCACTATTGCTAGAGATTCTTATGTCGGTAAGCGTAGAGTTGAGCTTATTGAGTTCAAGATCATATATATCTAAGCGTAAGAAAAAATCAATAATATCGGTTTGTTCTAGTGCTGCAACTACTATGGTCGAATCATTAAGCCATTCTGCATCATGAAGTTTACTTCTTATCAAGGTAGGAGGTATAGCTTTGTACTTTATTTTCGAAAGATCTGATTTATCTACTCTCAGAATGAAAGCATCCTCCTTAGCACCTGTAATATTTTTGCGTTCATAACCAAATAGGAAAATATATTGTGAGCTGCTTATCATCTTAGACAGAACAGCATTTTCATCTATATCGGGTAGGCCGTGAGATACTAATGGTTGTAGATTATTGAAAAATTTATCAAACTCAGAAATACGTACCGTAGAATCGATAGCACTTGCAATGTAGAGTTTCTCTCCTTCCGTAAGTACTGTAGGGTCTCCGATATTTCCAGTGCCGATGTTTTTTATGAAACTTACGGAGCCATCGACTTCTATTTTTGATATTACAATACAGTTTTCAAATGTAGCTTCAAAATATTGATATCCTAAATTGTAATGTCTATCATTAAATTCAAAATTAGAAACGAGTCTACTCCTATTTTCTTTATAGGTAAGTGTAGAAAAATAGTTTTGCGCGGAAAGGGATATACTAAGACCTAAACTCAGTATTGCTAAAATGGAAATATGTCTCATCTGATTTTTTTATACATCTATAAAAAGTATTTGCTAATAGCGCTTTATAAGATAGCTGTATCTTACTATGCACGACATTACTAATATAAGAAATTATTACCAAACGGTTATTTTACATATAATCGTATTTTTCTACATTACCTTATGCCTTATATTCTGTCTTTATTAATCCTCCAGAAACAATGATTTGCATTGCTTCTTTAGCTTTTCCATCTATCGTTTTAATCTTATGTTTTGAGACAAGAAAAAGGTCTCCAGAAAGGCTGAAGGACAACGGAAAATAAACTGCGTAGAATTCTTCCTCTTTTTGAGGGTCTTGTATTTTTAGATCTCTTATATTCTTATTCGTTACGAATCCTATCTTGAAAATGTCTTCATGAAATTGAACAAGTACTGCTTCTGAAAATTTATTTTCGGTACCTACAAAGGCTAGTGTCACATCTTTAGCTGATTTGTAAACGATTCCTAGAATAGGGGTTTTGATAAATATAGACTCAAGCCCTGAGAATAGCCTGCCTCCTATATAAGAACTAGCAATAAATCCTATAACAATAAGACCTATAAGTACAATGAATATACCTACACCTGCATACTTGACATCAGAATAACCTGCTACGATTGTGTAGAAATAATATAATAACCATGCAGTAAGCGCTAGTGGTAAGACTAGAGCTATCCCTCCTAAGAAATATCCTATGATGCGTTTGATCATATCTCTTTTTTACAAGATAGCTGTTTAACATTTATTTTTTTGACATAAAGAAAGACCATCTCTAGGACAGCCTTCATGTATTCTTTTATACTTGCGTTTGTCGCCATTCGTAGTTTATTACTCACTAAATATAAAACAACAACTCATCTTGCCAATTCCTCAATTTTGTTATCCTTCCAAATCGTCAGAATCACGGATTTAGCTGATTAGAGGATTACACAGATTTTTAACAAGTCCTAAATCTCTGCAACTGAAAATTTGATGAGCTGATAAGTTGACAAATATTACAAAATTTACTCCGTAACAAATCCTCAATCCTCAAATCCTCAATCCTCAAATCTTTCCAATCTCTAAATATGCAACGCCCGATCTCCAGTAGCACTCAGTGCCGCTTCTTTTACAGCCTCCGAATAGGTAGGGTGGGGGTGACAGATCCTTGCCATATCCTCAGCCGAAGCTCTAAATTCCATAAGAGCAACAGCTTCCATAATCATATCTGCAACTCTAGCACCTACCATGTGTACACCTAGTAATTCGTCTGTTTCCGCATCTGCTAAGACCTTAATCATTCCTTGTGTATCCATAGATGCTCTAGCTCTTCCTAGTGCTTTATAAGGGAACTTCCCAGACTTATATTTTATACCAGCTTCCTTGAGCTGCTCTTCTGTTTTTCCGACGCTAGATACCTCAGGCCAGGTGTATACTACACCAGGAATTAGGTTGTAATCGATATGTGGTTTTTCTCCCGCAAGATACTCCGCGACAAAGACCCCTTCTTCTTCTGCCTTGTGTGCTAGCATGGCGCCTTGGATTACATCACCTATAGCAAAGATGCCAGGCACGCTTGTCTCTAGGTGGTCGTTGACCTTTACTCTTCCTTTGTCATCTTTTTCTATACCTACATTTTCTAGACCTAAGTTATCGGTATATGCATATCTTCCTATAGCGATCAGACAGTAATCTGCATCTAGATCAAAGGTCTCTTCACTATCTTTTTTCTGTACACTTACTTTTACTTTCTTAGCAGTGGAACTAACTGTTTGTACCATGTGCTTCAGATGGAATTTCATACCTATCTTTTTCAGAGAGCGCATAAGTTCTTTGCTACAGTCTTTATCCATGCCTGCAAGGATTCTATCCATATATTCTACAACGGTAACTTCTGTGCCTAGTCTTGCAAACACAGATCCTAGCTCGAGACCGATAACTCCTGCACCGATGATTACCATCTTCTTAGGAAGTACATCGATGTTAAGCGCTTCGGTAGAACTTATTACTCTTTTTTTATCGTAATTGAATGCAGGGGGAGTTATAGGCTTAGAGCCTGTAGCGATAATGACCTTATCTCCTGTTATCGTTTTTTCATTACCATCGCTCGCGGTAATTTTGATCGTATTCTTATCTACAAAACTTCCATGACCGGTATGAATATCTATTTTATTTTTTTTCATCAGAAATTCTACCCCAGCACAGGTCTGTGCTACCACTTCTGATTTACGTTTGATCATCTGCTTCATGTCCGTTTTCAGTCCGGTGATTTTTACACCATGTTCTGCAAAAGTATGGGCAGCATTATGATAATGCTCTGATGAGTCTAGCAAAGCCTTAGAAGGAATACATCCTACATTTAAGCAAGTACCTCCCAGGGTTGCATATTTTTCTATAATCGCTACTTTAGAACCTAGTTGCGCTGCTCTGATGGCTGCTACATATCCGCCAGGTCCCGATCCTATGACTATGATATTATAATCCATAATTTTTATTAATCCTTCTTGTTAGTATTATTTTTGTTTGGTTTGTTACCAGATGGCTTATTATTAGACGGCTTATTTCCGCTATTGTTTTTATTCTGATTATTTTTCTTTTTATACCTATTTCTATTGCCAGATTTTTTAGGTCTTTCACCCGCGGTTTTTTGATCAGTTTTGCTTTTCTTAGGTTTACCTTGACCTTGGCTACTCTCTCCAGCATTGCCTTTGTTCTGATTGTTTTTACTAGCAGGTTTTCCACCTTGTCTATTCCTTGGATTCGGTCCTCCTTTTTGACCTCTAGGTTTTCTTTTTCCTTTGTAATTTGATCTTCTTTTCTTTTTGATACTAGGCAATTCTATCTCACCTGTTACATCAGCAAATTGAATTTCCTCTTCCTGTTCAGGAAGATCATAACGCTTTGTATTAGAATCTATCAGTGATTCTGGTTTTTCACCATTTTTATTCATGTTTTTTATCTCCCATACTCGGTCTTTATCTATAGCGACGATCGGTCCTCTGCTTCTTTCTGTATTGATGGCAAAATACATTAGCCCCTTAAATATATCTGTCTTGATAAGTATAGCTTTGCCAGACTTTGTTTGTAGGGAATCTAGATTTTTTGGAAACTTACTGAGCGCTTCCATGTACATATCTAGCTCGTAGTTTAGACAGCACTTTAGTCTACCGCATTGGCCTGATAACTTTGTCTGGTTGATACTTATATTCTGATACCTAGCCGCTACGGTTGTAACCGAATTAAAATTTGACAACCAGGTAGAACAACATAGCTCTCTTCCACAAGATCCGATACCTCCTATTCTTGCGGATTCCTGTCTAGAACCTATTTGACGCATCTCTATTTTTACATGAAACTCCTTAGCAAACGAACGTACTAGTTCACGGAAATCTACTCTTCCTTCTGCTGTATAATAAAATGTTGCCTTACGCTTGTCTCCCTGAAATTCTACATCTCCTATTTTCATATCTAGGCCTAGCGTTCTAGATATAACTCTAGCACGCACCAGCGCTTTGTGTTCTATGTTTCTCGCTTCCTCTAGCTTTTCTAGATCTCTATGATTCGCGATCCTTATGACAGAATGTATGAGTTTCTCTTCTTGGTAATTTTTCTTTTTCATCTGTAACCTCACCAGTTCGCCAGATAAGGTAATTCTACCTAGGTCGTATCCACTCTGAGCTTCCACAACGACCATATCTCCCGTTACAGAATTACTATGTGCAGGGTTAAGGAAGAAATTTTTCCTAGCTCCTTTTTTGAAACTTACTTCCACCACATTGTATTGACTAGGATCTTCCATATCTAGTGTATGCAACCAGTCAAAAGTATTCATCTTATTACAGCTGCCACTAGAGCAATGTCCCTTATCGCCACAACCTGTGGGGGTACCTCCTGAACTTACTGAGCATGTCGAACAACCCATATATTTATTTTTTAGAAAACCAATCATCTAAACTTACAATGCATCCTGTCTTTTACAAAATGACATCATAACGATGCTTAGTTTATATTGATTAATGTTTCTTTCATTATCTGCTCTAGGCCTATGGTCATATCCATAAAAAGGATTTTGGCATTGGCATTTCTATCCAGATAATTTAAGTTTATATTGATAATAGAAATTATATGTTCTGCTTTTTCAAGGTCTATTATTTTAGACATCTTGATAACCGTATCTTTTTCCTTAGGTGTTAATCTAATATTATCTACACTTCCATAATGCAGCGCCTTCATGTATTCTCTCATGAAGAACAGGCCGTACATTAGGAAATTTTTCTGTTGCTGTTTTCCCGTTGCTGCCATGGCGTTTACCCAGCTGAGCACTTCCTCACCCTTGCACTGATACGCTTTCCGGAACCAGTCCAGTAGCTGTTCTGATAGATGCATATCTTGGCTGTCTAGCAGGGTCAGTGCTTGTTGCATGTTACCTTCTGATAGATGCACAATTTCTAGTAAGCTTTCCTTATCTTTCTGCTGATCACTTAGCGTCGTCATCATCTCATCATCCGTAAATGGTGGGACATGAATATGTTGACATCTAGAACTTATAGTATTAAGAACTTGGTCCGCATTTTCTGCTAAGATAAGGATCAGTGTTTTCTCTGGCGGTTCCTCTATAAGTTTCAGTAATCTATTGCCTTCCTTACCGAGGGATTCTGCATTCCATATGATAAGAATTTTGTATTCCGACTCAAAACTCTGTAAGCCCATCTTTCGACTTAGCTCGGAGCACTCCTTGGTATTGATATTAGGTTTCGTATTTCCGGCCTCTATGTATTTACTCCAGCTTGTCAGGTCACCATATGGATTAGCGGCGATATATGTTCTCCACTGTATCATGAAATCTGCACTGATGGTATCTGCTCTTCTTTTTTTTCCTTTTGTAACTACAGGAAAAACATAGTGGATATCTGGATGTATATATTTGAACGTTTTTTTGCAGGACTTACATTCGCCACAAGGATCTTCACTTCTGTTTTCGCAAAGTAAGTAATGGGTAAGCGAGATGGCCAAGGCTGTTTTAGCGGTACCTTTAGCACCGGTAAATAGCAAAGCATGAGGCACCCGATCTTGCTTAACAAAACCACGTAGCACTTCCTTGATTTTTTCCTGTCCTGCTATATCAGAAAAACGCATTTCTCCCTTTGTGAGCTACACCTAAGTTTTTATATCTATACTTATGTCTAGCCAGTTAAGGATTTTTTCATCTAGAGGTGAGGTAGAAGAAGGATAGAAAGCAGCCAAGTTACCAGATTCGTCTACAAGAAATTTACAAAAATTCCATCCGATTTCAGCATCCATTTTTCCATTCTGATCTTTATTGCATAACCATTGTATCAGGGGATGTGGATCTTGTTTTATCTGCACTTTCTGCGTAATAGGAAAAGTGACTCCATAACGAGTTTCACAGAAATTCCTTATAGTTGCTTCATCACCAGATTCCTGTTTGCCGAAGTCATTGCAAGGCATCGCAATCACAACTAATTTTCCATCACAGGCCTCATACAACTCTTGCAACTGTTTATACTGCGGTGTATAACCACAAGCGGAAGCCACATTGACGAGCATGATTTTTTTGCCCTCCATTGCAGCTATATCTAAGTTTTTACCTTCTAAATCCTCTATTTCTAAATCAAAAAATCTCAAAAATCTATTGTTTAGCTTATTATATATTAAGAAAACAGCCTTTTTTACTATACTAAGCAAAAACTGACCCATTTCTCACATTCCAAAGTTACATAATTTAAGCCGAATTATACCATCCGCCGTACCATAGACCGTCGAAAACCTTTTTATTACAGAGTTTGTTAATTTTACAGTTTAATAAAAAAACAACATGAGAATATCCATATACAGAAGAGCACATTTTAATGCCGCCCACAGATTACACAATCCACGGTGGTCGGACGAGAAGAATATTGAGGTTTTTGGTCTCTGTAATAGTCCTAATTTTCATGGACATAACTATGATCTAGAGGTCAGATTGACGGGTGAGATCGATCCAGATACAGGCTATCTTTTTGATCTCGGCGTATTGGCTAAGATTATTAAGCAGCATATAGAAAATAGATTTGACCACAAGAATCTGAATGTCGATATACCAGAATTTAAGGATAAGAATCCGACGACAGAATATTTTGCCCACCTGATCTGGACGATCTTACGCGAGCATATAGAAGAGAAATACGAGATCGGTGTCAAGCTATGGGAAACGCCGCGTAACTATGTCGAGTTCCCCGCTAGGTAGCATTTTTTAGTAAGTGATATTGTAATAGAAATTTGGGCGTGACCCAACTATGCTCAGGTCCTAAGCACAGGGTCGTAGTATTCCAGACTCACCATTCGGTTCGGTCCTATCGGACGAGTATTGCGCAACCCCGCTATTGCTATTCACTTGCCATACTCCCTTACATGTTACTCACGCGATATTGCTCGGATTGCGATACCCTGCAGTTTTGATATTTGATTCTATTCTGCAACGAAATATATATTATTGTTTTAAGCATATTAATGATCTGAAGAAACAACATCTGGATCTACATCAAAATGTATATGTTCAATCGACTCGATTAGACGTGACCTTTATTACGTGAGTATTTCTTAAGATATTATAATCTTAGGATCATTTTCAATGTATAATTCTTTTAAAAAATGATGAAGAATGAACTAATAACACATCTAGATCTAAGTAAATTTAGCGACCTTTGTATTATACATGATAAAGACTTTTTACAATAACATACTAACTATTCTCTTAATTATCATTTCTATGACTTGTGATAGTCAAGAAGAGGTCGTACTTGATTTACAAGAACAATTCCAATACCATATACTTCCCACAGAAGAAAAGCTTAGTATAGATGGTAAGCTAGAAGAAGCCACATGGCAATCAACGGAAAAAGGTGGTAATTTTTGGCAAAAATCACCTTACTTCGAAGAAAACGCTGATCCTAAAACAGAGATCAGATTAACCTATGACGATAAATTTCTCTATGTAGGGGCAATCTGTTATCAGACAGAACCCATCACGATTTTTTCTCTAAAGAGAGATGAGTATTGGGATAACGATGGTATCGCTATCGTTTTAGATCCACTCAATACGAAAATTAATTCTGTTCTTTTTGGTACATCAGCAGTAGGTGTACAGTGGGATGCAACTAGAACGCCTTCGTCGGACATATCCTCGGACTGGAGTAATAAGTGGTATGTAGAAACCCATATTACAGAGACCTATTGGTCCGCAGAATTTGCTATCCCTTTTAGTATTCTCAGATATAATCAGACTTTAGAAAAGTGGGGAATGAATTTTGTCAGAAATATTAGACATGCTAACGAATATCATAATTGGACTGCAGTTCCAGAGGGTTTTTGGCCGCCTGATGCGGCTTTCACTGGTGCGCTAGTGTGGGATGTACCCCCTGCTAAGCAAAGGGGTAATTATAATCTTATACCTTATGTTACTTCAGGAATATCTTCCACAAATACGACAGCGACCAGTGTAGATTATGATTTGGGGTTAGATGCTAAGTTAGCGGTTACTTCTACCCTTAATCTAGATCTTGCTTTTAATCCAGATTTCTCTCAGATAGAATCTGACGAACTCGTAACGAACCTGACAAGATTTAATATTTCACTACCAGAGCAACGAACTTTCTTTTTAGAAAATGCTGATGTTTTTGCAGATTTTGGAACCGGCGGTATCAGACCTTTCTTCTCACGACGTATAGGACTAAATCGTAATTTACAAGCAGTGCCTATATTATATGGAGCAAGGGTCACCGGAAATATTAACAAAGATATAAGAGTAGGTCTTATGAATGTTCACAGTAGATCTTCTGATAATTCTTTAGGACAGAACCAATCTGCGATATCCGTAAAAAAACAATTTGGACGCTCCTTTATCCAAGGTCTTTTTCTAAATAGACAAGCTTTTTCTGGAATAGAATCAGTAGAGAATGACTATGGAAGAAACCTAAGTGTAGAAGGAGCCTATCAGTCTGATGATGGACAGCTACAAATATGGGGTGCAGCACATGCTTCCTTTAAGGCTGGATATACAGATAGTAATATGGTCTACAATACGGGGGCAAAATTTAGAAATTCTAATTGGACCTTCGTAGCTGATGCAACGATGTTCCAAGAAAACTATTTTGCTGATATGGGTTTTACGGCAAGAATAAATAATTACGATGCAGCTAGAGACACCATTATAAGAGTAGGTTTTAATTCTAGTTATGCTTATGTAGAATATCAGTTTCGCCCTAGAACTGGATATTTTAATAGACATCAGTTCAGTGCAGAAAATGTTTCTCTTGTAAATGATGACTGGAGTTTTAATGAGTCCAATACTGTTCTACGATATAATCTGTCTACAATAAATACAGAATCCATAAATCTTCGCTTCATCCATAATGAAACAGAACTGTTATTCCCCTTTAGCTTTACTGGAGAGGAACCTCTCCCAGCAACACGTTACAAGACTAACGCTGTTAGGCTTTCTATGGAATCTGACGAAAGGAAGGCTCTTTCTCTAGATGCATCCGCTCAGACGGGAGGATTTTATAATGGTAGATTAACGACACTAAGTGCTGGAGCAAACTTTAGAGTGCAACCCTGGGGTAATTTCTCTGTAGGTTACCAGTGGAATGATCTTTCCTTTCCGGGCGAATATGGACAATCACAGATTGCGGCCCTAGTCTCTAAGGTAGAAATTGGGTTCAATAGAAATCTATTATGGACGACCTTATTCCAGTATGTAGACCAGTCAGATTTTATCGGAATAAATAGTCGACTCCAGTGGCGATTCGCTCCCATGTCAGATATCTTTCTAATCTATGTAGATAATTACGATATAGACTATCTCACCCCAGATCGCAGATCCCTAATTTCTAATAATCGTGCCCTAGTCCTGAAGGTTAGTTACTGGTATTAATTCCCTGATCCCAAAAATCCTAAATCAGGCACTTAAAAACAACCAAGCCCTACGGGCTTTTACAGCCCAACATGGGGCAACGCCTCTTGAACAGATTACCTATTATTTCTCAGCAATTAAAGCAGATAATTGTTACGTAACAAGACTCGTAAAAGGAGAGTGGAAGTTTGAAGAGTCTAAACCAGAATTGGTATAATACCAATTCTAGTTTAGAATGACGGTAATTATTTATTTTGTTCTTCATGTTTCTTCGTTAAAAAGCCTCGCCGAAC